>Ga0318524_10000578_pt1 | contig 12680 bp, 7 predicted proteins | sample GRESIP052b4f22_FD_203685 | JGI IMG/M metagenome (GOLD analysis project Ga0318524, IMG submission 203685) | Tropical soil microbial communities from Luquillo Experimental Forest, Puerto Rico - GRE.SIPMG.052b4f22 | ecosystem: Environmental > Terrestrial > Soil > Tropical forest > Bulk soil... | reverse complement strand
GGCTGCGCATTCCAAACGGATCAGTCCGTCGATGGCCTGGGTGCTAACCGAAGGTCGGCAAGCCGCAAGCACCGAAGCGGTCACGTCGGCATCGAGACCAAGACTGCCCCTTCAGGCGTAGAGGAGCCGCCGAGGAGGGTGCGGTGGACGCTGGCGGCCTGGACGGCTCCTCTACGCCTATGGCGGCCACGCCGGCGGCGTGGCCGCTTGGGGCCGGCAGCGGCAGTCTCGAGCGCCACGATGGCGGTCTTCGAGAGTGCCCTTCCTTCGCCCGTGAATGGGGAAGTGTTAGGGAGCGAGGCGGAGTTCCCTCGGGGCGAGCGCTCCTGGGCAATCCGATGCGGCGCTCGCCGCGCGTTGTGTACGACGCTCGCGCCCCTGCGTGGGCGCGAGTCGGGTATTGGTCGTTCGCGCGGCGCTTTCTGTCTCGTGCAGGGCGGGAGTAGATTCGCACCTAGACCGCTGCTTGGCCGCCGGATCGCTCGAGCATCGTCGAGCGCAATCCGCTGCCGGACGAGCTGGTCGTTTTCATGAAGGCCGACTCTTCCTGCTAGAGGGGGGCAACGGCTGCGCCGCCGTTGGATAGGGCTGCGGGGAGCTCTTTGCGGGAGACGATCCCGAGCTTGCCGAATACCTTGCTCAGGTGCCACTCCACCGTGCGGGGGCTGAGGAACAGCTGGGCGGCGATCTCTGGGTTCGTCCGCCCGCCGGCGGCCAGACGGGCGACCTGGCGCTCTTGCGGGGTCAGCTCCTCGAGCGTCTCGACGGTGCGCTTGCGCGGCGTCTCGCCGGTGGCCAGCAGTTCACGGCGGGCGCGTTCCGCGAAGGCCTCCATGCCGATGTCGGAGAGCATCGCGTGAGCGAGTCGCAGCTGCTCGCGGGCGTCGACGCGGCGGCGCTCGCGCCGCAGCCATTCGCCGTAGAGGAGGTGCGCGCGGGCGAGCTCGGGACGTAGCCTGGTGCGGCCCAGCCGGTCGATCGCCTCGCGGTAATTGCGCTCGGCGGTCTCACCGTTGCTCACCAACGCCCGGCAGCGGGCCTCGACCCCGAGCGCGAAGTCGGTGCCGCTGGGCTGAGTTGCCTCTGCCAGCCGCTTGAGCGCATCGACTGCGAGGTCTGGGTCTCCTGCACGGGCCGCCGCCTCGACGAGCTCGACCAGCGCCCACACGGAGACCAATGGCTCGGCGGGTTTCGCGGTCGCTTGCCGGGCCGCCGAGAACGCCTGCTCGTAGCGGGCGAGACCGTTGTATAGGACGGCGGCCTCCCATTGCGCCCATGTCGCCGCATACGTTTGGCCCGTGGCCGCGGAGAGCTCGTTGGCGGCCGCTATCAGTTCGGAGGCTTCGGCTTCTCTGCCTTGTAGGGCCCGGAGTCGTAGCGCTGTGTATGGCGGGTACCTGCTTCCCGTCGCTGCCGCGACGCTTTCGGCTTCCGTGATCAGCGAGGCGGCACCCGCGAAGTCCCCCATCCACGCTTCTATTAGGCCCAATTCGGCGTCGTATACCGGCAGCTCCGATAGCGCGCCGGCGTCGCGGACGAGACGGAGGTTTCTCTCGGCGATCGCGCGATATCCCTCTTCGTCCCAGACGGCGATCGCGGCGGTCGAGGCCATCCAGCCCCAGCGCAGGACGTCCTCCGCCGGGATGCTCAACAGCGCCTTCGCGGCTCGCTGGAGCCTCGGAGTCGCGGGGGCGCGTCCCTCGGTTATCAGCAAGGCAAGCCCGTCGAGCAGCAGGTCAAGGGGTCGCGGAGGACCAGCCGGCGCAGGCAGCGCCCGGACGGCGCGGCAGATCTCCAACAGCACGCTCCCTTCCGCGTACAGCCCGGCGGTGACCGCCGCGCCCCAGGCGGTCAAGTAGCTCTCCCGCGCGAGCTCCAGGTCGAACGGCTCGAGCCGCCTCGCGGCCTCAAACAGCAGCCCAGGGGCATCGCGCCCACGCCCCGCGGCGAACGCGGCCCGGCCGCGCAGCAGGACCACCCGCGCGCGCTGTGACTCGTCGAGCGGCCCGGCCTCGGCCGTGGCCAGGAGCCCGAGAGCGACGTCAAACGCGCCGGCCTCCAAGCTCGCCTGCGCGGCCGCCAGCGCGCGACCCGCACGCAACACCGGGTCCTGTGTCAGCGCGACGGCGCGGTGCAGAAACGCCGCGGCAGCGGCGAAGCCGCCGCGGTCCTGCGCGCGGCCGGCCGAGCGCTCGAGCTCGGCGGCGACGTCCTCGTCTAGCCCGACCGTCGCGTGCGCGAGGTGCCAGGCGCGGCGATCCGGATCGACGCCCGCGTCGGTCGCGTCGGCCAGCGCGCGGTGGACGCGCCGGCGGTCCTCCGGCGCCGCCGCGCCGTACACCGCCGACCGCACCAGCGGATGGCGAAACGTGACCAGCTCGCCGACCGCCAGCAGCCCGTGTGTGTCTGCGGCAGCCGCGGCCCCCGGGCCGACTCCCAGCCTCCCGGCCGCGCGCCAGAGCAGCACCGGGTCCCCGACGGGCTCGGCCGCCGCGACGAGGAGTAGGAGCCGCGTCGAGGGTGGCAGCGTCGCCAGCCGCTCGGTGAAGCTCTGCTCGATCCGGCCCGGCAACGCCGGGGCGTCGGACAGCCCGAACCCCCCCGCGAGCTCGGCCGGCGTCCGGCCGCTTGGCAGCTCCAGTAACGCCAGCGGGTTGCCGCGCGTCTCGGCCACGATCCGATCACGCACCCGCTCATCGAGTGGACCGGCCAGCACCGTCCCGAGCAGCGCGCGCGCGTCATGGTAGTCCAGCCCTCTCACGGCGAGCTCCGGCAACCCGTCGAAATATCGCTCCCCGAACGGCTCGCGCACGGCGAATACCAGCCCGACCGACTCCGCCCCCAGCCGGCGCGCGACGAACGCCAGCGCCTGCGCCGACGCCATGTCTAGCCACTGCGCGTCGTCCACGACACAAACCAGCGGCCGCTCCTCCGCCGCCTCCGACAGCAGACCCAGGACCGCCAGGCCGACCAGGAACCGATCCGGCGCTTCCCCGCCGCGCAAACCAAACGCCGTGCCGAGCGCGTCGCGCTGCGGGCGGGGGAGGCGCCCGATTCGACCCAAAAACGGCGCGCACAGCTGCTGTAACCCCGCGAATGCCAACTCCATCTCTGACTCCACGCCGACCGACCGGCCAATCCCGCACCCCGACGCGCGCCCCACCAAATACTCCAACAACGCGCTCTTACCAATCCCAGCCTCCCCGCGCACCACCAGCGCCCGGCTCAGACCCGCACGCACACTCGCCACCAGCTGATCCAGCGCCGCGCACTCGCTAGCCCGGCCCAACAGCCGCCGCGCGGAAACGGGAGTCGACATCGCACGCCGAGCCTAGGGGCCACGCCCCACCGTGGCAACTCCGGCGCGCGGAGCCCCGTGACCACGGGCCCGGCACTCCCGGGGGTCGACCCGTGTGCCTACCGGAAGCGAACAGCGGGCAAGGAGAGCACGCTTCACGGCGCCGGCACGACGAAGACCAGTCCGGGTCTTCCCCATCACAACCAGGAGGCAAGGCATGAGCACCACCGAAGCACGCACCGCCGGCGGCGACGCGAGCGTCGGAAAGGTCGACCTGAAGCTCGAGGTTCACCTCATCCCGGTGTCCGACGTCGACCGAGCCAAGCAGTTCTACGAGCGCGTGGGCTTTAGGATCGACGCCGACGACTCCCCGCTGCCCGGTCTTCGGATCGTCCAGACCACCCCGCCGGGCTCCGGAACCTCGGTCACCTTCGGCGTCGGAATCACCACGGCCGCCCCCGGCTCGGCCGGGGCAGGGCTGATCGTCTCCGACATCGAGGCCGCCCATCACCAGCTCGCCGGCCGCGGGATCGAGGTGAGCGACATCTGGCACGGGCCGCCGTTCCCCGTCGAAGCGCGCCAGCCGGGGCCCGACCCCGAGCACACCAGCTACGGATCGTTCTTCTCCTTCGCCGACCCCGACGACAACACGTGGCTGGTCCAGGAGGTAACAACCCGGCGCCCCGGCGTGATGAACGCCGGCGAGACGGGCTACGTATCCACCGAGGACCTGGAGGCCGCGCTCCGGCGTGCCGAGGACGCTCACCGCGAGCACGAGAAAGGCAATGGGCGGTCGCACCTGTTCCACCGGGCCGATCCGGACACGAACTGGCCGGCGTGGTACGCCTCGTACATGGTGGCCGAGCAGGCCGGGACGGACCTCCCCTCCTGACCGATGTCGCGCCTGCCCCGGCCGCCGCGCCTGCGACGGCCGGGGCAACTCAGCGCCGCGGCGTGTCTCACCGCAGGAGTGCGACCGCAGCCCAGAGCGTGTTAGCGAACGGCCGGGGGCTCTCGTGAGCGGAGCGTCCCGACCACGCACTGGATGTGTCCGCGTCACCCCAACGGCACCCGACGTCGATCCGGGCACGGGGAGGACCCGTCCCACGACCCAACAAGGAGCAGAGCCATGAGCAGCACGTTCCACACCGTCGATGTCGACGGTCTGGGCGTCTTTCACCGGCAGGCAGGACCCCCGGCGGCCCCGAAACTGCTACTGCTCGCGGGGTTCCCCTCGTCCTCGCATCAGTTTCGCAACCTGATGCCCGCGCTGGCGGACCGGTTCCACCTCGTCGCGTTCGACTACCCGGGCTTCGGGAACACCGATATGCCGGATCCGGTCACCTGGGACTACACCTTCGACCATCTGGCCGATGTCGTGGAAGGCGCCCTGACCGCGATCGGGTTCACCGGGCCGATGGGGATCTACATGCAGGACTACGGGGGCCCGATCGGCAACCGCATCATCGCCAGGCACCCGGACTGGCTGCAGTGGCAGGTCATCCAGAACGCGAACGCCTACGAGGAAGGCTTCACCGAGGTGTGGGACGGCATCCGCCACGCGCCGTGGGGGAACCGCTCACCCGAAACCGAGGCACCCCTCGAGGCGTTCCTGCAACCCGAGACCGTCAAGACCGTCTATCTGACCGGTCACCCGGACCCGGCGAAGATTAGTCCGGGCAACTGGAACATGGACCTGTTCTTCTTGTCGCGTCCGCACGCCCACCGGGTCCAGCTCGACCTGTTCTACGACTACCGCACCAACGCGGCGTTGTACCCGACCTGGCAGGAGTTCCTGCGCGAGCATCAGCCGCCGACCCTGGTCATCTGGGGCAGGGAGACATCTTCTTCACCCCCGAGGGCGGCGAGGCCTACCTGCGCGACCTGCCCAACGCGGAGATCCTCAGGCTGGCCTCCGGTCACTTCGCTGTCGAGGATTCGCTCGAGGCGATCAGCCAGGCGATATTCCGCTTCCACGACACCCGGGTGCTGGAGGCCGTCACGTCATAGCCCCGGCACCGCGAGTGCGGTCGCGCGGACCGACAGCTTCCCCCCAGCGAGCACAGAAAGCAGGAGACATGCCGCAGAGTCAACCGAGCGCCAATTCCCTACGACGACAAGCCCGCCATTTGGGCGGCGACGCTCAAGGGCTGGCTGCTGTGAGTGCAGCGCAGGGCGAGCCAGGCTTCCTTCTGGCCCTCGAGGATCTCCAACTGCGCGAACAGCGCGATCACCGAGTCGTCGGACGCCTGCTCTCCGTGAACGTCGGCGTGCCGAAGGACGTGCCGTGGCAGGGGAGGACGGTCTTCACCGGCGTCTTCAAGGACCCGGTGACCGGCCCCCGTCATGTCGGCAAGCTCAACGTCGAGGGTGATGGTCAAGGCGATCTTGCGGGGCACGGCGGGGAACAGCGTGCCGTGTTCGTCTACCAGATCGACTCCTATCGGTATTGGGAACGCGAGCTGGGACGACACGACTTCGTCCACGGGCAGTTCGGCGAGAACTTCACCGTCGAAGGACTCGGCGACGACGAGGTCTGTATCGGCGACCGCTACCAGATCGGCACCGCGATCTTCGAGGTCACACAACCCCGCGTCACGTGCTACCGGGTCGGGATCCGCATGAACGATCCGCGGATACCGGCCCTGCTCGTTTCACATCACCGCCCGGGCTTCTACTTCCGCGTGCTCCAACAGGGGGAGGTTCAAGCCGGAGACGAAATCACCAAGCTCGCCTCCGGCCCCGAGCAGATGCCGGTGGCCGACGCCGACGCGCTGCTCTACCTCCCGGGGCACACGCGCCAACAACTGCTCCGGGCGCTCCGGATCCCCGCGCTCAGCCCGGGCTGGCAGGCCTCTTTCCGAGCCCTGCTCGACGGAGGGCCCGGCAGCGGCAACGCCGGCCTCGCGCTCACGAGCCCGCCCCCCGCCTGGCCCAGCTTCCGCCAGCTGACCGTAGCGGCCATCACCCGGGAAAGCGACTCGGTGATCTCGATACGCCTCGAGGACCCCAAGGGAGCGCCATTACCCGCCGCCCGCCCGGGTCAATACCTCACGCTGCGACTCCAGCCCGGCGACCAGCAGGGGTCGATGCTCCGCAACTACTCGCTCTCCGGACCGCCCGACGCCGGCTACTACCGGATCAGCGTCAAGCGCGAACACGACGGCGCGGCCAGCGGCTATCTGCACACCCGCCTCGCCGTCGGCGACCAACTCGAGATCGCGGCGCCGCGCGGCACCTTCATCCTCGACGATACGCACGCACCCGTACTGCTGATCAGCGCCGGCATCGGCGCCACGCCGGTTCTCGCCATGCTTCAGACGCTGGCGGAAGAGCGTTCGGATCGGCAGATATGGTGGCTGCACGGCGCGCAAAACGGCCCCAACCACTCGTTCGCCGCCGAGACCCAGGCTCTCCTCGCCTCTCTCCCGAACGTACACACCCACGTGTACTACAGCCGTCCCGGCCCCAACGACCGCGAAGGCCGGGACTTCGACAGCGCGGGCCGTCTCACCGCCCCCCAACTCGCCGAACTCGACCCACCCCAGGATTCCCAGGCATACCTCTGCGGGCCGACACCCTTCATGGACGAGATCAGCTCGGGTCTGGCGGCGCTCGGGATCGACGCCGCACACATCCACACCGAGCTGTTCGGGCCCGCACCGGGAGTGACCCCTGGAATCGCGGCAAGGCCCGCGCGGCCGCCCCACGCACCGGCCGGCGACCCGGGAAGCGGCCCCACGATCGAGTTCGCCCGAAGCGACCTCGCGATCCCCTGGAGCAGCGACTACGGCAGCCTGCTCGAACTCGCCGAAGCATGCGACGTACCCGTCCGATGGTCGTGCCGCACCGGCGTCTGCCACACCTGCGAGACCACGCTGATCGCCGGCAAGGTGGCATACAGCCCCGACCCGGTCGAACCCCCCGCCGACGGCAGCCTGCTCATCTGCTGCTCACAACCAGACGACGACCTAGTGCTCGATCTGTGACCAGCATCAAGGACACATCAAGCGACAACCAGCGGGCGCGTTGGCTTGCGACGCCGCGAACGCCGCGAGTGAGTGAATCCGGACGCGTCGACCGCAGCGATCTGGCCGCCGCTCGCCGCCAGACACGTGGTCGCTTAGGGTCCGCGCTTAGCGCTGGTGTCAGATAGGCAGCCGTCGATGTACGACATCGGAACCTATCTGCGCTTGCGACCGTGTTGCGCGGCAGCGCTCTTCCGTACGGCTACACCATCACCGTCTGGACTTCCGGAATGATGCTCACGCACGAGCGAGGGCTACCGTCGGTCGGAGAGGTGTTCCTGTTGATAGTCGGCGCCGTTGCCGGCTTCGCGCTGCTCGGGCTCGTCGTGAGACTGACCGACGCGGTGCCGTTCGAGCCGTCCTCCGGTGTTCTACGGCGTACGGGGATGATCCAATTGCTCGCGGTCAGTGGGCGCTGGGCGGGGCAACTCTCGTCGCGCTTATCCGCAGCGGCATCGCCTGGCCGTTGGGCGCCTTCGTTGCCACCGCGACTTATCTCGCACTCGCGGCGTTTGAACTGACACTGTGTGGTCACCTGGATCCGCTAAATCGGACGCGATCGGCTTGACACCCACGGGTTGGAAGGACCCGCACCGCGGCCACACAACCGCCTCCCCGTTGACCCAGCGCGAGACGGTCGGAAAAGCTCGCCAAAACGCTACATAACCCCCGAATCCGAGCGTGACTATCGGCTTGACGGACCCACCCGCGCGGCTGCCGCTTCGTCGCCGCAGCGGAATTCTCAGCAACACTGCCGCTCGTCGCGCGAAGGAGCCACGATTTTCACGTAGGCAAGGTCTTCGGCGGCTGCTCCTGTCGGACAGAGGCAGTCGCGCGCCCAACGTTCATGGCGCGGCTGCTGTCCCGCGAAATGAGGAGCCGATGCTTGCTCCTGGCTGGCTAACTCTGGCCGACGCGTCAGGAGAAAGCGATCGCCCGCTCACCCGGACCGGGACGATCGGTTCGCCACGCGCTCAGCAGTCTCGCCGCGCCCGGGGGGATGACTGCATCGCCCGGACGATGCGCAAGCCGGCCCTCACGAAGCTCCCGGCAGTTGCCGCGCTGCTGCTCTCATCGGACTTGAGACTGCTCGTTCGCCACGTTTCCGATCACGCCAATGGGGTCGACGGCACGATCGCATTCACGCCTCTAGCGCCCTGCACGCGCCGGCGAATCGCTACGGCGGCGTTCGGTCGCGACCGCTCGGCCTATGCCTCCGCCGTCGGCGACGCGGTCGGCCCCTGCATCTGGCTTCGGTCAGCGTCGTGCGTCCGGTTCGTTGCCGGCTTATAGCTGCTTACGCCCTCGCTTGCGGGCGCTGGCCCATGCTGGCGACCGGTCCTGGCCGTTTCACGCGCCCGAGCTTCGGTTCAGCTCGTACGTTGCGGCCCGACGGGCATCAGCGCATCGAGGGCAGCCGTTGCCGTGCTGGCGGTTCATCACCGTGGCCTCCCACTCATGCGCGCAGTCCCCGCAGCGGCACCAGGCTCGCTTCCTGCTCCACACGCCAATCGCTCCAGGCCCACGGTCGGCGTTGCGGCTGGGATGCAACTCTTCAACTAGATCCGGTCGAAGCGCGGCGAGCGACCGTTCGCGTAACGGTCTGCGCGCAGCGTGACGCCGTACCCGAGCGGCGGCGCGCGGCCCGCAGTCAGGACATCCGCCACCTTGAGCGCTACGTCCCATTACGGTCATCTGCTATTCGCGTCCGCATCGCGCGCAGCGCCACCACGCCGGTTCCGAGGACCACGCGCCAACGCGCTCGGGTTCCAGGTTGGCGTTGCGGGTGGGGTGTAACTCGGCCGCGAGGTCGGGGCGACGCTCAAGCAGGGAGCGCCAGGGCACATGCTGAAGACCGCGCCTGTCGCCGAGCGGCGACCCGATCTGGCCCGCCGTCAGGCGATCTACTGCGATTGCCCGCAGGATCTGTCGACTCGTGGCCGCCATCGTCACCTGCGAGTGGTTGAGCTTGAACGCTCGGCGGTACTCGTCGATCGTCCATCCGGGGTGTCGGAACTTGAGATGCAGTCCTCCCACCCACTTGAACCAGTCGCCGCACAGGCGGCCCTGGATCTTGTCCGCGTCTTCGTCATAGACCATCTCGCCGAGTCGGCCGAAGAACGGGGTGCCGTCCTCGAGGACTCCGTCCGCGTCAGCGGCCCGCTTCTGATCGACGGCGCGGTGATACTCCGCGAGCGTCATCCCGTGCGCTCGTTTCAAATGCCGGCTCCCGACCTCGTTCAGCCATTGACCGCAGAGGCGACATTGGACCTTCCCGCCTAATCCGCCACGGGAAGCAGCCGAGTCCGGGGGATGACGTCTCAATGTCTCGATCGATTCGTCCCCGTCCCTGACCTCGTGGGCGGCGGACGCGGCCTGCATGCTCCTCATTGTCTCACCAGCGGACCTCCGCACTATCGTCCGCGATGATTGCAATCTGGATCTGCCCCGCGCCCGATTGCGGCAACACGCGGCGAGCACGGCGGAGCCGAACCGACGTCGAGCCTGGGCGGGCCAGAGGCGTCCGGCCGCCACCTGCGCGGAGGCGGCTCATCCACGCCGTCGTGAGCTCAAGCGAATATACGCGGCGAACGCGAACGTGACCGCCCTACGCGAGGACTGGTCTCTACTGGATGGAATGCAGCCGCGCCCCCTCCACCGACGCGCGTTGCTCTTTCGCCAAGCCGAGCGCGCGTGTGCCGCGATAGCCCGCGCGCTCTCCCAAATCGTCTAGGGGGTTATGCCGACAACGGCATAACCCCCTGGACGAGAGGCACGCCGGACGGCGTTCGGCGCTGGGTTGATATTGAGCAGGCGGAAGTCCCGCGCGCGGTTCGGGCACGCAATCGTTCGCCGATGCTGGGTTGGCGGTTGTAGCGGTGCAGGGCGCGCTTAGCCTGGATCGTCGTGACCCAGAATGTGTTCGACGAAGATCCTGCTGCTACGTCGAGTAATGGCGGGAGTGCTCGCCTGGTCGATCCGTCCGTCGAGCCGCTCGTCGGCCGCGCGTGGGACGAGGACGAGCCGACCCAGCCCTTGGCGGCACGGGTCAACCCGGCCGGGCGCCCGAGGCTGGGCTGCGCTGGGGGGGTCGGCCTGCCGGCAGGGGCGGTGGAGACGTCCGCACGCGACAGGACCTCGCATGTCGAGGTGGCGGACCCGGGCTTGCTGCTGCTTCCCGAGGAGGTGTATCCCGAGGCCGGTGCCGGGAGGCGTGTGATCCGCTCTCTGCGCCGCTTGTTGCAGAGCGAGCCTGAACGCCGCGAGGCGGCGGTCGACGCTCGGCTTGCGGAGCTGTCGGGGTGCGCGCTGCCCAGGGAGCGCGTGTTGGTTTTCTGCTCGCCGAAGGGCGGCAGCGGCAAGACGACGTTGGCGCTCGGGCTCGCGCAAACGCTGGCGTCGTTGCGGTGGCCGGCGTTGCTGGTTGACCTGGACCTGACCGGTGGGACGGCTGGGTTGCATGCTCATGGATTGGGTCCGGGGAGCGCGGTGAATCTGGTCGATGTGGTGGAGGCGGTCGATACCGGCGGCGTGCGTGGCCCGGCCGAGCTTGCTGGCTATCTCGCGCCGCTTGGCGGCGGTGCGGCGCTCCTGGCTGGGCCGCCGGGGCGGGAGCAGCGGCAGCTGGTCGACGTCGGGCAGGTCGAGCGGCTACTTGGGACGCTGGTCCGTTACTGGCCGGTGGTGATCTTCGACACCAGCCCCGGGACCGGGGACCGCGACCTGGTGCAGGAATGGATCTTGCGGCGCGCGAGCGACGTCGTCGCGGTTGCGGTTCCGTTGCGGGTGGACGCCGTCCAGGCCCGCGCGGCGCTGGCCGAGCTGTGCGGGATGGTGCCTGAGACGGCGGTCACGGTCGCGCTCAATAAGGTTCCGCCGCGCCCGGACGCGCCGACGAGGCGCGTGATGTCGGTCCCGCTCGCTCCGGGGCGGCAGGCGCATAGGGTTGAGATTCCCTACGACGGGGGTCTCGCGCGCCAGCTGGATCGGGCGGCGTTGCGGGTCGAGGAGCTCGCCCGCCCGACACGGCTTGCGTTCAAGGAGCTAGCGGCGAGTGTTGCGGGCGGGTGGAGCTGAGGTTGCGGATCGAGCGTTCGCGATCGCCGCGCTGGCGACTGTGGGAGCGTTTTCGGTGCTGTTGATCGGGATCGGGGCCGTGACGCCCGCCGGCGGGTGAACGACTACGGCGCGAGACGGACGACCGTGACCGTCACGGTCAGCCGCACGCTGGCGATGATCCAATCACGGTCGTGCCTGGACTCCGGTGGGCGAGGTTAGGTCAGGTGGGGGTGGCATCACCGTGGTGAGTGGCGATGTCCTTGTGTGCCCGCGCCGGGGCCGCCAGACGGCCGCTGGCGTAAGAAGCGAGCGCGGTCGACTGGGAGGGCGGGCGCGGTCGCGAGCTGGTGTGGGCGCGGCGCCGTCACGGGGTGCTATAGCGGTGCGGATTGCTGCGAGGAAGCGTCCGGTCTTTCCGTCCTTAGGGGCGGTTACAACCCGGGGAGAGATGTGCGCGGTCCCGACGAAGCAGCAGACACGTGAATGCTCCGGCTGGAAGGGAGGGGTTTGATGGCCGCGTTGCCTAGTGGGGGTTCGGTCGAGCGTCTTGATCACTGCCGCAAATGCGCCGCTGATCCGGACCGCACGCGGTGTACGTATTGCAGTCGTCGGCGGCGCGCGGTGGGCAAGCTGGCCGATCAGGGCGTGTCAGTGGAGCAGATCGCGTGCCAGAAGGGGATCACGGAGCGCTGGGTTCGGAAGCTGTTGGCGGACGAGTACGACATGCGCGAGCGCGAGTCGCTGCGTTGCGATGAGGTGCCGGTCCAGGTCGTGCTGGACGCGGTCGAGCGCTGGCAGGAGCGCGCGCCGGCCTACAACACGTGGGCTGAGCTCGCGCGTCGCATGCGCTACCGCTCGGAGGTCACGCTGCGGCGGGCGCTCGGAGCCGTCACGAAGGATGGGCGCAGGCGCAGCAAGATCGACATTGAGCTGGCCGGACGGGTGTTGAGGCAAATGGGCTTCACGCCGTGCGAGTTCGACTGGCTGTAGTCGTCCCGGACGTCGTGCCGTCAGCTCGAAGGCGCCGGAGTGACTGGCGCACTGGCGAGGACCGCGTCGTGCGGCGGCGGGGGAGGAGTGTGCTCAGCCGGCATCGCGTTCACGTTAACCGAGCCTACTGGTCAGACATGACGGCGCCCACGAAGTCGGGCGGTGAGGAAGTGACGTCGCGCGGCAGCCCGCGGTGAACTGATGGCCGGGTTCCAGGGTCGACCGAAGGCACCACAAGAGAACCGGTAGTTCGAGAACGACGCCCCGACGCCCCCCGCATGTGGCTTGGCCGATGTCGGCGGGGG
>Ga0318524_10000570_pt1 | contig 12758 bp, 13 predicted proteins | sample GRESIP052b4f22_FD_203685 | JGI IMG/M metagenome (GOLD analysis project Ga0318524, IMG submission 203685) | Tropical soil microbial communities from Luquillo Experimental Forest, Puerto Rico - GRE.SIPMG.052b4f22 | ecosystem: Environmental > Terrestrial > Soil > Tropical forest > Bulk soil... | reverse complement strand
GTGCGGGCATTGGTCTTGGACATCGCGGCCCCGATCGCGCTCTACTCCGGCATCCGGGCCACGGGCGGCAGTGTGTGGCTGGCCCTGGCCGCGGGCGGCGTCTTCCCCGCCATCAGCGTGATCGCCGGCGTGGTCACCCGGCGCCGCGTCGACGTCACTGGGGCGGTGATGCTGGCTGCGCTGGCCGTCAGCACCGTGTTCTCGCTGATTAGCGGCAGTCCGCGGGCGCTGCTCGCCCGCGACGGCCTGGTGACGGCGGCCTGGGCCGGGTGCATGTACCTGAGCCTGCTCGCCAGTCGGCCCGCCACGTTCACCATCTCCCGGCCGCTGCTCGAGGGGCGGCGCGTCTGGGACTCCGCGACCCGGTCCTGGGTCCGGCCGGTCGGCCTGTCGTGGGATGAACTATGGGTCCGGTCGCCGCGGTTCCGGCGGATCTGGCGGACTTGCAGGTCATCTGGGGCACGGCGATCCTGGCCGATGCGGTGGTCCGCGTGCTGATGGCATTTGCGCTGCCGGTGGGCGTGGTCCCGGCGCTCGGCGGCGCCCTGTGGCCGGTCACGTTCGTGATACTCCAGGTCGTGACCAACGTCTACTTCGCCCGGGCCGGTTTCTGGCGTCTGTTGATAACCGGGCCAGGGCACTATCGCCCTGGCGGCTAGCCGCGCCGGTGCCCGCCAGCCCGCGGTCAGGTGGATCTTGGTGCTAAGTCCGCCGCGGGAGCGGCCTAGCGATTCAGTCCGTCAGGCACTGCACTGATCTACACCAGCCGGGCACCAAGATTCACGGAACACGCCTTAGAGGCCCATCACCGCCTGCACGCGGCCGTTGGCCACGGCGTCGACCAGACGCTGGTAGTCCTTCTCCTTCTGGTCGGCGTAGGCGAGCGCGAAATCCGCGATCGCGTTGTCGAAGTCCTTGCCCCCTCCGAGGTAGCCGAAGATCAGTGAGGCCCGCCCGGTCCGGGCGTGCCCGCGGGCGAGGGCCCAGCCGCACAGCCGCCCGTAGTAGCCGAGCTGCTCGGGGTCCATGGCCGGGACATCCATGCTGCCCTTCATGTCCCGTAGCTGGCGCACGTAGTAGTCCCGGCTGCGCTTGCCGTCGATCCGGATGCCCTCGGTCCAGCCGAGGAACACGTCGGCGGCGGCCTGAGTCATCCGCTGCCCCCGGACCACCCGCTCGCCCTGGTGCTGGTACTCGCTCTGCCCGGCGAACGGCGCGAGGACCGACTCCTGCGCCTCCTTGAGCTGGAGGAACAGCGGCTCATCGTCGCGGTCACCGAGCAGCAGCAGGACGAAGCACTCGGTGCCGACCGAGCCGACGCCCACGACCTTGCGCGCGAAGTCGCCGAAGTAGTACCGGCGCAGCACCTCACGCCGGTCGGCCTGCAGCGTCTCCCGGTACCGCGTGATCGCGCTGCGCAGCTCGTCGAGCATCTCGGGGTTCCGCTCGATCGGGAACCGGACGATCACCGGGTGGTCCGGCCGGATCAGGTACTCCCCGGCGACCCGGTCGCAGAACTTCATCAGCGCCTTCAGGCTGGTGCGTTTGCGCGCCTTCTTGATGTCCCGTTGGCGGCGCTCCACCGCCTCCTTGGTCTGCACCGCGTCGAACAGCCCGGTCACGTGGTCGACGTCGATCCTGGAGTACCAGACGTTGAGGAACCGCATCGTGGCGTAGCGGGCCATCTCGGTGCGGTAGCTGCGGGCGCAGGCCCGCACCGCGGCGCGGGCCTCGGCGTCGGAGAACCCGTTGTCCCGGGCGGCCACGGCGATGCTGGCCGTCAGGCTTGACGTCCCACTCGAACGGGGCGGGCAGCGTCTCGTCGAAGTCGTTGACGTCGAAGACCAGCCGCCGGTCCGGCGCGGCGAACATGCCGAAGTTCAGCAGGTGCGCGTCGCCGCAGCACTGCACCCGGATGCCGGTCGTGGGCGTGTGCGCGAGGTCCCACGCCATCGGCGCCGCCGCGCCGCGGAAATAGGCGAACGGCGAGGTGAGCATGCGGCCGTGCCGGATCGGCACCAGGTCGGGCACGCGCGTGGCGGCCTGCTCCTCGAGGATCGCGACCGGGTCAGGCCGGTCGGGCGGCGGCTCCCACCGCGCGTGGTCGGCGCGGGGTACCTGCTCGCGCCGGGCGCGCCCGCGGGCCTGCCACTCCTGCGGCGTGAGTACCTCGTGCGGCGGGGCGAGGACACCTGGAGACATTTTCATAAGCCACTGACCCCCCGATCGTGACCGCTGACGGCCGCTCCTACCCATACCCAGCGCGTTCACGGTTCAGGCCAGCCGCCCGGCCGGGCCGGCGCTCGGCCAGCCGATGGCGTTGCCCCGGCCAGCCGTCAGGCGCGACAATCGAGACCGGATCTGTCCACCGGACTGAGCCTGGCCCGAGGTGATGCCGCGCATGCCTCCCTATGTAGCGGCCGGAGACGGCAGCTATGCCGTGCGCCTGCCCCGGGTGCCGTTCTACTTCTGGGTGGTGGGCGCCATCATGGTGACCGGCCCGGGCTCGCTGGTGGCCCTGGCCGCCGGGGCCGGGCCGGACCCGCTCAAGGCCGTGCTGCTGCTGGGAGGCTTCTCCCTGTTGCTGCTGTCGCCCCTGGCCTGCCTGTTCTGGGTTCGCGACCAGGGCCGCACGCGCATGGCCGGCCGGGTGGTGCTGGCCGTCGACGATGCCGGCATCTACCTGAACGGCCCGCCCCGGCGGATCGGCTGGCCCCAGGTCGCGGAGGTGGTCCTGTTCAGCAAGCCGCACAGCGACGAAGCCGGCGACTGGGATCACCAGGTCGTGGTCCTGGAACGGGGGCCGGACGGCAGCTTCCCGCAGCCCCTCGTCCGGCGGCCGCTCGACCCGTCCGGCTGGGGCAAGGTGGTGGCCCTGTGCGACGCGCGACTGCGACTGGCCGATCTCGCTGCCGCGGTGCACGCGCACGCGCCGAACGTGCCGGTGTGGGACGCGGGCGGAGTCAGATGAGCGCGCCGCGGGTTCGCGCGGCGGAGAGCCGGAAAGGAACCGGAACATGAACGTCCAGACCCGGAAGGACCAGACCCGGAAGGACCAGCTCCGGGAAGCGCAGTACCGCCAGGGCGACGTCCTGCTCATCGCCGTGGACGCCATCCCCGGCCGCGCCGTGCCGGTGCCCCGGGACCAGGGCGAGATCGTGCTGGCCTACGGCGAGGTGACCGGGCACCGCCACGCGATCGCCGAACCGCACGCCGAGCTGCTGGCCCTGCCCGACCAGGAGATCGAGCGCCGCTTCCTGCGGGTCGTCGGGGTGCAGGCCCGGCTGCTGCACGAGGAGCATGACACGATCACCGTGCCGCCCGGGTCTTACCAGGTGGTCCGGCAGCGGGAATACGTCCCGCCGGCGCCCGCGCGGTCATCCCGCAGGTTCCGCCCGGTCCTCGACTGATCGTGATCAGGCTGACCCGGCAGCGCCTCGAGCGGGCGCGGGAGATCCGTGACGAGTGGCGGCGCCACGCGGTGGCCACGGCCCCCGCGGACCGCCCGGCGGCCGAGCGGGCGGTCCGCCGGCTGTACGAGGTCGCCGGGCGCCCGCCGCCCCGGTTCGTGTGGACGGACTCCCCGGCCGGCGCGCTGCAGGCCGTCGGGCGCCTGTCGGACGATCACCGGGAGGCTCAGCGGGCCAGGTTTCTCGGTGAGGTCGGGTACCGGCCGTCCTTGCCGTCGGCCGTGTGGCGCTACGAGACGGAACTGCGGAGGCGCGGCCGCCTGGCGGCCCGCTTCCGCCGGGGCGGAGGCAACCTGGGCCCGGAACTGTCGGCCTCCCCGGCCCGGGTCCGGCCGCTCGCCCGGGACCGGCTGCTGATGCCGGCGGACGACTGGGGACTGCCGCCGTTCGGGCCGGTGCTGCTGGAGGCGCTGCGGGCCTGCGCCGCCCCGGAGCTCAGGAGCCTGATCCCCGCCTTCGCGGACCGGTGCGCGAGCGGCCAGTTCAGCGCGCAAGAGACCGGCATGAACCTCATCTACCGCGAGCTCGGCCTGGTCGCCCTGCGCCCGGAGTACGCGGAGCGCGTGGACCTGATGGCGACCCTCGCCCGGTCCACCGGGCCGTGGTGGCCGTACCCGGACGCGTGCGTGATGATCGAGCGCCCGGTCCGCTGCGAGACTCAGCCGCAGTCCTCGGGACCCGGGCGCGGCTGGGTGGTGCTGCACAGCCTGGACGGCCCGGCGCTCACCTGGCGGGACGGGTTCGCCATCCACGCCTGGCACGGCGCCGTGGTCCCGGAGCGGTACACCACCGGCGAGGCGACCGCCGACGACTGGCTCGGCGAGCGGAACGCAGAGTTCCGGCGGCTGATCGCCGAGCGCATGGGCTACGCCCGGCTGCTCGGCCAGGTGGACGCGGAAAAGATCGCCTCCGACGAGTACGGGACGCTGTGGCGGATTCCCAGCCGCCGCGCCGGCGATGAGGACGTCGTCCTGGTCGACGTGGTCAACTCGACCGTCGAGCCGGACGGGTCGCAGCGGCGGTACGTACTGCGGGTACCGCCCGAACAGCAGGTCCCCCGGGACGCGATCGGCTGGACGTTCGGCCTGCCGCCGGGCACCTACCAGCCCGCCGAGATGACCTGACCGCCGCGTTTGGGGCGGCCTGGCACGGCGAACAGCGTGCTGGCCACGAGCGCGGCGCCCAGGACCACGATGCTGACCACGGCCGCCGCGCTGTAGCCGGCGTTGCTCGGCAGCAGCCGCCCGGCCGGAATGTACATGACGAGCACCGTGGCGCTCAGCGCGCTGGCGATGGAGTAGGCGACGGTGCGCACGAGCTGATAGAAGCTCATGGCGCTGCCGGTCTGATCGGCGGGCACGTCGCCGGTGATCTGGAGCGGGTTGACCGCGTAGACGCAGCCCACGCCGAAGCCCGCCAGCGCCATGATGACCACGATGCCGGCGTAGCTGCCGCGCGCGACGAGGAACAGCACCATCGACGCGATCAGCACCACGCAGCTCGCGGCCACCACAAACTCCGCGGAGGTGCGCCGGGCGGCCCGGGTCGCGACCTTGCTGGCGGCGAAGCTGGCCACGGAGAACGGGGTCAGCATCAGCCCGGCGACGAGCACCGAGGCGCCAAAGCCGTAACCCGTCCCGGGCGGGGCCTGGACGAAGCGCACCACCAGCGACGCCAGCGGGTAGAACCCGACCGCCACGCCGAACGCGGTGACGTTGGCCGCCAGCACCGCCCGGCGCCGGAGCAGGCGCAGCTCGACCAGCGGCCGGCGGGCCCGCAGCTCCCACCCGGCCCAGGCCGCGAGCAGCGCCGCGGACCCCGCCGCGCAGGCCAGGGTCGCGGGCGACGTCCAGCCCCAGCCGGGCCCCTCGGCCAGCGCGAGGAGCAGCCCCACGATCCCGGATCCGAGCAGGACGACCCCGGGGACGTCAAGGCGGGACGGCCGGGCGGGGCTGGCCGGCAGGACCGCCGCGGCGGCGGCCAGGGCCAGCGCGCTCATCGCCGCGACGACCCAGAACGGGGCGTAGAGCCCCAGGTACTCGGCGAGCAGCCCGACCAGCGGGTAGCCCACGCCGATGCCGACCGCGGTCGTGATGCCGATCGCCGCGATCGTGTGCCGGGAACGCCCGGCCGGCAGGTCGTCGCGGGCGACCGCGGTGGCGAGCGGCACCAGGCCGAGCCCGGCGCCCTGCAGGGCTCGCCCGGCCAGGAACACGGCGAAACCGGCGGGCAGCGCGGACAGCACGCAGCCGGCCAGCATCACCGCGACCGCGCCCACCGTGGCCCGCCGGCGCAGCCGCCCGTCGCCGAGGCGGCCCAGGACCGGGGTGACCACCGCGCCGGTCAGCAGCGTGATCGTGAGCGTCCACTGCGACGCCGCGAGCGACACGTGCTCGGCCTGCTGAACCGCAGGCAGCAGCGGCGTGCCCAGGCTGGCCACGGCGGTGGACTCGACGGCCAGGAACACCAGCACCGCCGCCAGGCGGGTCTGCGGGACGCTGCGGCTGCGGGGGACGGACGTGGTGGTCGGCATCACGTTCACGCTAGGAAAGCCAGCTCATGCCGTCCAAGACCAATATGGTCATGTATTCATGCTTGCGACGCATAAAGTGGCGGTCGTGGACCTGCTGCAGCTGCGCCACTTCCAGGCGGTGGCCCGGCACCAGCACGTGAGCCGGGCCGCTGCGGAACTGCGCATCGCCCAGCCCGCCCTCAGCCGGTCGATCGCGCGCCTGGAGGCCGAGCTCGGCGTCGCGCTCTTCGACCGCCGCGGTCGGCGGGTCCGGCTCAACCGCTTCGGCGCCCTGTTCCTGGCCCGCGTCCAGAACGCCCTCGGCGAGCTCGACCAGGCGCGGCAGGAACTCCGGGACGCCGCCGGTCTCGCCCGGGGCACGGTCGCCGTCGCCGTGGAGACGCTGCGCATGATCACCCAGCTCGCCGCGGGCTTCCTCGCGGACCACCCCGAGGTGAGCCTGCGGCTCTACCAGTCACCGGCCCCGGTCATGTCCGCCCAGCTCCAGGCCGGTGAGGTGGACCTGTGCCTGGCCTCGCAGCCGCTGGCCGGACCCCGCCTGCAGGCGACGGAGATCCTCAGCGAAGAGGTCCTGCTCGCCGTTCCCCCCGGGCACCGCCTCGCCCGGCGAACCAGCGTCGGGATCGACGCGCTGGCCGGCGAGCCCTTCGTCACGACCCGTCCCGGCTACTGGCAGCGCGCCCTCGCCGACCGGCTCTTCGGCGCCGCGGGCATCCAGCCCGCGATCGTGTGCGAGGGCGACGAGCCCTACGCCGTCCGCTCGCTGATCAGCGCGGGAGTGGGCGTCGGGCTCATCCCGGCCGTGGCCCGCCGGTCCGCGCCGCACCCGCCGGTCGCCTGGCTGCACCTGGACGCCCCCGGCTGCCGGCGTACGCTCAGCCTGGTCTGGCGCACGGACGCCTACCGCTCGGCCGCGGCCCGCGCGTTCACCGAGTTCGCGACCGCCCGCGCCTGGCCCAGCGACGCCTGATCACGATCCTGCGGCAGGATATTGCCGTGCCTACTCACATCGCCCTGCTGCGGGGCATCAACCTCGGCGGCCACAAGAAGGTGCCCATGGCCGAGCTGCGCGAGGTCGTGGCCTCGCTCGGGCACGCCGACGTGGCCACGTACATACAGAGCGGCAACGTGGTATTCAGCACCGAGCAGTCCGACACCGCGGCGCTGGCCGCGACCCTGGAGGAGGCCATCGCCGAGACCATCGGCGTCCAGTCCCGGGTCGTGGTGCTGTCCCGCGAGGACCTGGCCCAGGTGGTGCGCGACAACCCGTACGCCGGCGAGCCGAACCCGAGAGCCGTGCACGCCATCTTCCTCAGCGGTCAGCCGGGACCGGAGCTGGCGGACCAGGTGGCGGCGGCTCAGGACCAAGTCGCGCAGAAGGGCAGCCACGACACCGCCGAGGTCATCGGGCGCACCATCTTCCTGCACACCCCGGACGGCTACGGGCGCAGTGACCTGGCCGCCGCGCTGGTCAAGATCGGCCAGCGGAAAACGGACCAGGTGGCCGGCACGGCCCGCAACTGGGCGACGGTCACCAAGCTGGCCGCCATGTGCGGCCCCTGAGCCAGCCTTCCCCGATCTTGCTGGCCGTTCCGTCCGTAACGAGATAGTTTATCCATAACGGTAAGGTTTGGCGGGAACGCGACAGGCTGGGGCGGCTTGGCCGAGGGGAGGTACGGGTGCCGTTAACCAGTGGCGGGAGCGGTGGCGTCCTGGAGGTGGACCGGGGAACGCTCCGGCTGGTCGGCGAGGGGCTGAGCGAGCTGTCCGGGTCGATACGCGCGCTATCGGCCGACGTGTCGTCGGCGTGCTCGGCGGCGGCGTCGGGCTGCCCGGGCTGGCAGATCGCCGCGGCGTCGTCGGCCGCGGCGTCGCGCTGGGACCGCGAGGTGACGGCCCAGGCGAGCGCGGTGTCCGGAGCCGCCGGCCGGCTGGCCAGGTCGGCGGCCAGCTACTCGGCGGTGGAATCCGGCCTGGCGGCCCGGACGGCCGCTATCGGGACCATGCTCCCGGGCGGGCCCGCGGCGATCCGGTAACGACGGTGGACATAGACCTGGCCAGCTTACGAGCGGCCCAGCCGGACCGGCTGCAGCGGGCCGCGCAGGACTGGGAAGCGGCCGGGAACCGGTTCGAGAAGCTGTCCGCGGAGTTCCGCAGACCGCAGCGCTGTTCGAAGGCTTCTGGGCGGGAGCGGCGGCCGACGCGGCCAGCGCCAGCCTGTCGGGCCTGTCGGCCCGGCTCACGGCGACGAGCGGAGACATGACGGCGATGGCCGCCCTGTACCGGGACGCGGCCATGGGCGTGTCCGACGCGCAGGCGCTGCTGCGCACCGCCGAAGACCTGGCGGCCAGCCACGGGCTGGTGATCGAGGCCAGCGGCGAAGTGACGCTCGCGGCCCCGGTAGTCGCCGGAGCCGGAGCGCGGCTGGCCGAATCCGAGGCCATGGTCACGGCGATACCCCCGGCCGCGCAGGCGGTGGCCGACCTCGTGGGGCGGGCACTGGCGCTGGCCGGCGAGGTGGATAACCAGGTCAGCGCGCAACTGGCCCGGCTACCGGGATCCGCGGCCGCGGTAGCGGCCGCCGGCCGCCTGGCCGGGGACATCGGCCGGGAGATGCTGCCGCCTGCGGGCCTGACCCCGCAGGAAACTCACGACTGGTGGCAGGCGCTGAGCCAGCAGGCCCAGGATCAGCTGATCCGGGAGTTCCCGGCCACGATCGGGTGGATGAACGGGCTCCCGGCCACCGCCCGCAACGCGGCCAACCGGCTCGCCATGATCCAGGAGAAGGCGAGCCTGGAACGTGAGCTTGCGCAGCTGCAGGCCCACCCGCCTCCGGCCACCGACTACCTCGACGCGAAGGCCGGCTACGTGCCCAACCCGGCCTTCGTGCAGTGGCAGGCCCAGATCGCCGGGATCGAGCACCAGCTGGCCGGCATCAGCGCGCTGCAGCAGGCCCTGGCCCTGGGCGGGCACGGCCACCTCCCGCCCGCCTACCTGCTGGGGTTCAGCACCGCCGGGATCGGGAAGGCGATCGTGGCCTTCGGCAACCCGGACACCGCGGACACCACCGTCACCTACGTGCCCGGCGTCGGGACCGCGCTCACCGGGGCCCTGGGCAACTCGCAGCGGGCCGCCAACCTGTGGCAACAGGCGCACCAGCACAGCTCCCAGAGCCTGTCGTCGATCTTCTGGCTGGACTACAACGCCCCGCAGCTCAGCCTGACCGACATCGCGAGGGACCTGCAGATCGGCAGCACCGCGGACGCGGTGGCCGGGGCCAAGGCGCTGGCCGGGTTCCAGGCCGGGCTGGCGGCCGCACACGCCGCCGGCATTCCCAGCCGGAGGGTGCTGCTCGGCCACAGCTACGGCTCCCTGGTCATCGGCGAGGCCGCCGCCCATGACGGCGTCCGCCCCACCGACATCGTCTTCGTGGGCAGCCCGGGCGTCGGCCTGAACCAAGCCGCCCGGCTGGGCATACCCGTGAGCCACGTGTGGGCGGGCGCGAACGTCAACGACCCGGTGCCCGACCTGCCGCCGCACACCGAGGCGCTGCTGCCCAAGGTCGCGGAGGACGGCGCGGCGGGCGCGGTGGTGAGCCTGCTGGCCGGGGGCAACGTCAAGCAGGGCGCCGAGGAAGGCGCGCTGACCCCGCTGCTGATCGCGCACGCCCAGGACCCGAGCGCGAGCTCCTTCGGCACCAACCCGGCCGCCCCGGCCTTCGGCGGCAACGACTTCACCGCGAACTTCGTCCCGGGCGAGCCGTCCACGTTCATCTTGCCCTACTTCATGAGCTTCAAGGCGCATTCCTCCTACTGGGCCCCGCGCTCGGCGTCGCTGACCAATATGGGGTATATCGTGGACGGGCTGTACCACCTGGTCATATCGGCGCCGGGATCGCCGGCCGGAACCGCGGGATGACCATGCCGCGGATCTCCCGGCCGGGCCGGCCGCGCCGGGCCTGGCGGTCCGGTGCCGTGGCCGTGCTGCTGGCGCTGGCCGTCGCCGGGACAGCGGGATGCTCGGGCAGCAGCCCGACCAGCCAGGGGAGCAAGGTGAACAACAGCCAGCCCACGATGACCCCGGCCCAGGCCGCGACCTACGCCGAGAAGATCCTGCTGGACACGGGCCAGGCGCTCACCCCCCGGCCGCGGCTGGAGACCAGCGTGGCCGGATATCCCTACGATGAGCTCAACAACACCACGGGCTGCACCGACACGGACGCGTCCGAGATGGTCGTCGTGTCCCGGGGGTACTGGCTGCGCGGGATCACCGTGCACGACTACGCGGCGATCGGCGAGCAGGTGCTCGCTTACTGGAAGAACCTGCACTGGGTGATCACCGGCAGCCGCGGCATCGGCACCACCCAGCCGGTGATCACCGCGGTGGCCCCGCCGTACGCGTTCGACGTCAGCCTGACCTGGGGCACCGCGGCCACTCCCGGCGGCCAGCTGCAGATCGGAGCCAGCTCGGTATGCCTATGGCCGCACGGGGCCCCGTCCCCAGGCGAGTAGGCCAGCGGTCAGCCCTTTTTTTGGCTTATTTCGAGTACGGTCACACTGCATGAAATCGCTAAGATCGCATCAGTGAATGCCGGGCTATCTAAGGCGCCCTTGGCACCTTCGGCAGAGAGCCGGGTTTGCTGCTCCTGACTTGTGCAAGTGCGCAGCGCTGGCATGACGGTAGTGCGCCACTCCTATTGCCACGTGCCAATGCCGGGTCGCCTGGCAAAGGTTCTCCGGGCCCATTGCGAACGTCCCGAGATCGGGGGATCTTGATGAGCGCCGCTGGACGGTGACCTCGGGAGCGCGCCGCACCTGGTAAGGGCGGACGGCAGCCCTGGCGCTTGCCAGCCCGCGTGTGGCCACGCCGCTGGGCGATAACCGCTCCAGTAGGATGCCGGAGTGACAGATAGCGTGGCACCTGCGACACCGCCCGGGTCCGGGCCGAAAGCACCTGCGTCTGATACTGACCGGATCATCCAGGTATTGGGGATGGAATACCAGTATCTTACCGCGCAAATAATTGCACGCTTGTCGGCACGCTATCAATTTCTCGGTTTCCTGACGGCGGCCGCTGCAATACTCGCCGTCGCAAGCAGCCATCCGTTTTTCAGTGGAGGCACCTACGTGCTCGCGTCACTTGCCGGAGCGGTTTTCCTTTTCGGCCTTATTTGCTACTGGAGCCTCGGCCGTTTCATAGCAACCTTGTCAGTCCGCGTAGCAAGGATCGAGAGAAGAATCAATGAACTCTTTCCGGACGGAGATGGGCATAGCAAGGTGCTGCTGAGCTGGGAGACAGAACGGCGAGAGCTCAGGAGTATCGGACAATTTATTCAGGGGTTTGTGCCACCACCTAGCTAGACCTCGCCTTTCGACCTTGCTTAGCCCTCGGCGTGTAGCCGCAAGTCTCGGAACGCCTCAATGAGCTTAGGTAGCGGCCAGTGAGCGTTCAGGCCGCTTGGGTTGGGCAGCACCCACAGCCGGGTGTCCCCGGCGGTGAGCTCCTGCGATCCCACGCCGGCCTCCGGCCGGCCGAATGCTGTCCGGTAGGCGGTGACGCCCACAACCGCCAGCCACCGCGGGCGCAGCCGCGCGGCCTTGGCGAGCAGCGCCGCGCCGCCGTCGCGCAGTTCCTGCGCGGTGAGCTCGTCGGCTCGGGCGGTGGCGCGGTCGACGATGTTGGTGATGCCCAGGCCGAGGCCGAGCAGCTGCTCCTGCTCGTCGGGCCGGAACTGGCGCGGGGTGAAGCCAGACTGGTGCAGGGCCGGCCAGAAGCGGTTGCCCGGCCGGGCGAAGTGGTACCCGGTGGCGGCGGAGTACAGGCCGGGGTTGATCCCGGAGAACAGGACGCGCAGGCCGGGCGCGGCCACGTCGGGGATGGTCAGCTGCCCGGCCGCGGCCAGCGCGGCGGGCGTCGGGCGCGCTGGCCGGCCGGGACCTGCCGTCGGCGCAAGCTCGGCCATAGGGTCAGTGCTCGTCAGCCGCGGCAGCGGTACCGGCGGGCAGGGCGCGGAGCCTCAGCCACCAGAACAGCAGCCCCAGCGGCACGAGGAGGCCGCCGATGCCGTAGACCATGAACGCGGCCCGGCCGCTGATGTGCCCGACCAGCCAGCTGAAGTTCTGCCCGAAGAAACCGGTGATGAAGGTCAGCGGCAGGAAGACCGTGGCCAGGATGGTGAGCTGCTCCATGGTGGCGTTCTGCCGGACGCCGACCTTGGTCTGCTCGACCGAGATCACCGCCATGTTGGCCTCCAGCACCGTGCCGAGCAGGTCGCGCTGCGCGGCGACCTCCTCGTTGACCAGCAGCAGGTGGTCTTGCACATCGCGCAGGTAGGGCTGCAGCTGCGGCGCTTCGGTGGCGCGCTCGATGGTGGTGACCACCGCGAGCAGCGGATGCACGGCGCGGTAGAAGTCGGTGACCTGGCGGCGCAGCGAGTAGATCCGTTCGGTCGGCGCCACGGCGCCGGAGAACACGGTGGCTTCGATCTGGTCGATGTCGTAGTCGAGACCGGCCACGACCGGCGCATAGTCGTCGACCACCTGGTCCAGGATCGCCCATAGCGCCGACGGGCTGCCCGCGGCGAGCAGTTCCGGCCGCTGTTCCAGCCGCTGCCGGGCCGCGCGTAGCTCGCTCGCCACCCCCTGCCGCACCGCGATCACGAAGGTCGGCGCGAGGAAGACGCTGATCTCCCCGGACTCGACCTGCTCGGCGGCGTCGTCGTAGCGCGCGGTGCGCAAGATGACCAGCCGCACGTC
>Ga0318524_10000569_pt1 | contig 12769 bp, 6 predicted proteins | sample GRESIP052b4f22_FD_203685 | JGI IMG/M metagenome (GOLD analysis project Ga0318524, IMG submission 203685) | Tropical soil microbial communities from Luquillo Experimental Forest, Puerto Rico - GRE.SIPMG.052b4f22 | ecosystem: Environmental > Terrestrial > Soil > Tropical forest > Bulk soil... | reverse complement strand
GGCGTACTCGGACCAGATCGAGATGGGGCAGGGGGCCCACACCGGGCTGGCCACGATCGTGGCGGAGGAACTGGACGCGGATTTCGCCTCGGTCCGGGTGGTCAACGCGGCGAACGGGGCCGGGCCCAGGGGGAATGTGTACGGGACCCCGGCCGGGGGTGGGTTTCTCCAGCTGACCGGCGCGTCCACCTCGACCGTGGGGTACTGGGCCCGCTACCGGCTTGCCGCTGCTCAGGCGCGGGCGCGGCTGGTGGCCGCGGCGGCCGGGGCGTGGGGGGTGCCGCCGGGCGAGGTCGAGATCACCACCGGCGTGCTCAGTCACCGCAGCGGCAAGCGGGCCGGGTTCGGGGACCTGGCCGTCCGGGCCGCGCAACTGCCGGTCCCCGACGGCGTGCAGCCGAAGGATCCGGGCGACTACCAGCTGATCGGGCGTGAGGGCCTGCTGCGGGTCGACGCCCCCGGGAAGATCTTGGGTAAGACCCGGTTCACCATCGACGTCACCCTGCCCCGGATGCTGACCGCGGTGGTGCTGCATCCGCCCAAGTTCGGCGCCACGGCGGCCGCGGTCGATGACAGCGCGGCGCTGGCCGAGCCCGGCGTCACCGCCGTGGTCCGAATCGATGAGGGCGTCGCGGTGGCCGGCCAGACCTTCGATGACGCGCAGCGGGGCGTGCGCGCGCTGCGGGTGGACTGGGACGAGCAGGACGCCGAGCGGCGCAGCTCGGAGGAGCTGCTGGCCGAGCACCGCCGGCTGGTCATCTCCGGGGAGCAGGCCGTGGTGGCCCGGGAGGACGGCGACGTGGCGGCCGCGCTCGCCGACGCGGCGCACGTGGTGGACGCGGTCTATGAGCTGCCCTACCTGGCGCACGCCCCGATGGAACCGAACAACGCCGTGTGCGCGATGGGCGATGACGGCATCTTGGAGGTCTGGGCCGGCACCGAGGGACCCGATTACACCCAGATGGCGGCCTCGGCCGCGGCCGGCCTCGACAAGGACCGGGTCCGGGTGCACGTCCCGTACGCCGGCGGGTCGTTCGGCCTGCACAGCACCGCCGGGCACGACCCGGTCAGCGAGGCCGTGCAGGTCGCGCGGGCGCTGGACTGGAAGTACCCGGTCAAACTCCAGTCCCTGCGCGAGGAGGAACTGAAGTCCGGCCGGTACCGGGCCATGGCGGTACACCGGGTCCGGGCCGGCGCCGACGCGACGGGCCGGCTGACCGTGTTCTGGCAGCAGATCGCCGCGGAGCCGACCTCGCCTAACCTGCCGGGCGTGGCCGAGGTGCTGATGAAAGGCGGCGTCGACTACATGACGACCAGCGGCGCCGTCGACGGCCCGTACGCGCTGGCCAATTTCAAGCTGGAGACCACCAACGTCCAGACCGGCGTGCCCATCATGGTCTGGCGCTCGGTCGGCAACTCCCACACCGAGTTCGCCCGCGAGTCAGCGATCGACGAACTGGCCACCGCCTTCGGCCGCGACCCGGTGGACCTGCGCCGCGACCTGCTGGCCGGCAACCCGCGCACCCTCCGCGCGCTGGACCTGGCGGCCGACCGGGGCGGCTGGGGAACCCCGCCGCCCGAGGGCCACGCCCGCGGCGTCGCCTGCAGCAGCTTCCTGTCCCACAGCGCCCAGGTCACCGAGATCTCCCTCGACAGCCGCAACCGGGTCCACCTCGAGAAGATCACCTTCGCGCTGGACTGCGGCATCACCGTCAACCCCGACCTGGTCCGCGCGCAGGTCGAAGGCGGCCTCATCTACGCGCTCGGCGCCGCCGCCTGGGGCGAGATCGTCCTCGGCGACGGCGGCCAGATCACCACCCAGAACTTCGACACCTACCCGGTCATGCGGATGCAATCAGCGCCGCAGATCGAGGTGCTGCTGATCGAATCGGGCGAACCGCCGACCGGGGTCGGCGAGGTCAGCGTCCCCACCGCCGCGCCCGCCCTGACCAACGCCATCGCCGCCCTCACCGGAACCCGGATCCGCCGGCTGCCCATCGCCAAGACCATCAGGATCACCTGAAGAAGGACACCGCCCATGCCTGACGTGACGATCAGCCCCACCGAGGACGGCCCCTACGGATGGCCGGGGCCGGTATGCCTGGCCGATGCCGGCGGTCGCGAGATCCCGCACCCCGACCCGATGAACCTGTGCCGGTGCGGCCAGTCCGGCAGCAAGCCATTCTGTGACTACCCCGCCGGCACGACCCGGGCCATCGCCCGGCTGCACTACGGCAATACCTTTGCCCGCACCCCCCGACGCCATCTACGTCTCCGCCCACGCCGACGGCACCGTGGCGTATCTGGCCGGGCGGTTCGGCATCATCGACGAGATACAGGTCATCCCCGGAGCCGAGACCCGCACGACCGCGGCCGAGACGTTCCGCCGCCTGTACTGGGACACGGCCCTGTCCTGGGGCGACCCGGTGCTGCATTCGCGGGCCCGGGTTGGTCAGGTGCCCGGTCGCACAGCAGTTCACGGTATGGAAATCAGGAGCGAAAGGAACCATGATGCGGCGAATATCAACGGCGGCGGTCGCGGTGCTAGCAGCTTCGCTGGCGGGCACCGCAGCCGTTCCGGCCGTGGCCAGGGCCACGCCAGCGGGTATCCGGGAAACGGTGGTACAGAGCGGGCTCAACGCGCCCAGGCATCTGGTGCTAACGCGGGCAGGCCTCGTCGTGACCGAGGCCGGCACCGGCGGCCCGGCCGGCCCGTCTAACTGCGCGACCGGCCCGTCCACCGAGGGGGCGGGAACGTCGCAATACTGCACGGGCCCGACGGGAGATATCTTCGCGCTCTCCTCGGGAGGCCAGACCATCCCGGTCCTGAGCATGCTTCCCTCGGTGATCGAGGAAGCCATCCCAGAGGTGACCGGCCCTTCCGCGATCGCCTACGGGCACGGGCAGGAAGCCGTGACGATCGATGATTTCCTGGTGAACGAGGACGGCAGCAACAGCCTGCTGCCCGAACCGTTCGCATCGGCCTTCGGGACGCTCCGGCTGATCTCGGGCCGGACGACCGAGGTGGTCGACATCGCCGCTTTCGCGACCGCTCATCCGCAGTCGGCGGACAGCCTCGGCACTATCCCGGGCGAGACGCCGTGGGATTCCGACCCCTACGATGTGGTGGCTTACCGGGGCGGCTGGGTCGTCGCCGACGCGGGCGCCAACGATCTGCTGTACGTCTCGGCCACCGGGCATGTATCGATGCTGGCGCGCTTCCCCGCCGTCGCCGAGCAACTGCCGGCCGGAGTCCTGGGGAACCCGACTGCCGTCACCGTCAAGGCGCAGGCCGTGCCCACCTCGGTGGCGATCGGGCCGGACGGGGCCCTGTACGTCGGCCTGCTCCGCGGCGTCCCGTCCGATCCGGGGACTGCCTACATCTACCGGGTCGTTCCCGTGCACGAGCCGGTGATCTGGGCCCGCGGCCTCACGTCGGTCACGGCCATCGCCTTCGACCGCCAGGGCAGGCTCCTGGCCACCGAGTTCAACACCGGCGGCCTGCTCTCCCCGCCGACCGTGCCCGGGGCCCTGGTGCGCATCAGCGACAACGGCCAGACGGTGACGACCCTGCCAGTTCCCGGCCTCTTCCAGCCCACGGGCCTTGCCGTGAGCGCCGACGGCACCGTTTACGCGTCCAACTACGGAGACAGCACCACCATCACCTCCAGCCAGCCCGGCGAGATCGTCAAGATCACCGGATTGTCCTGACCCCCGGGCAGCGCACCGGCCACCGCGGCTTAGACAGTCATGCCGGCTTGCCCGGCCGGGACGCCGTCCGCCCCAGCCGGGCAAGGGCGCTTGCGACCCTGGCCCGACCACGAAGGTGTCCGGGCCGTCTCGTTCGAGGTCATTGCCGGTTACCCGGGTACGCCCGCCCGGCGGGCAAGTTCGCACCGAGGTCCGCAATGCCCACATGCGCCCCCCGGGGTCGGGGATACGCACTGGCGACCCGGGCGCGGATCGACCCGCAGAGCGTTCCCGGGCTGGCCCGGGCGGCCGACATGGCTCAGGCGGTGTTCCCCGCCTGGGCCACGATAGGGCGTTCGAGCGGCGCGAGATCTTCCTGAAGGCCGCCGACGTAATGGCCAGCCGCAGCCAGGAGGCGATGTTGGCGCTGGCCCGGGAGACCGGAGCGTCCCGCCTGTTCTCGGAGTTCAACCTGGCGTTCTGCGTCCAGGTGCCGCGCGAGGCCGCGGCGGCGATCACCCGTCCGGTGAGTGAGCTGCTGCCGACCTCGATCCCGGGTGCCTACTCGATGGCCCGGCGCATCCCCTTCGGGGTGGCGGGGGCAATCTCACCGTGGGTAAGGAACATTCGAGTCGTTGTCTGATTCGTCGATCGACATCCACGCGAATGTCTGGCAGTTGTACTCGGCCCATTGCGACAGCAGGGTCGTCTTGCCATAGTCGGCCAGCGCGACCACCGAGACCATCGAACGAGGGTTGGTCCCCCGCCAGCAATGCGGTCAGCGAGGACCGAGGCACGGTCTCTCAGGGCGCAGCAGGGGACGACGGCTCGGCGGCGGCCTGAGTCTGGAGCTTGGGGGCCGGCACCCATCAGTAGGGTTTGCTGGTAACGCTCTGCGGGTTAGGCTGCCGGGCAGGTTACAGTGCTGTTGTTCGGGGCTGGGAGGCCGTGTGCGCGGGCTGACGGACCGGCGTGCCGAGTGCGGCGTGCTGGACGGGTTGGTCGAGGCGGTGTGTGCCGGTGAGAGCCGGGTGCTGGTGGTGCACGGCGAGCCGGGGGTGGGTAAGACGGCGCTGCTGGAGTACCTGGGGGACCGGGCGACGGGGTGCCGGGTGCTGCGGCTGTCGGGCGTTCAGTGGGAGATGGAGCTGGCATTCGCCGGGTTGCATCAGCTGTGCGCGCCGCTGCTGGACCGCCTCGAGGTCCTGCCGGGCCCGCAGCGGGACGCGCTGCGGACGGCGTTCGGCATGAGCGAGGGCCCGGCGCCCGACCGGTTCCTGGTCGGGCTGGCCGTTCTCGGCCTGCTGGCCGAGGCGGCGGTGAAACGGCCGGTGGTGTGCCTGGTCGATGACGCGCAGTGGCTGGACCGCGCGTCGGCGCAGGTGCTGGTGTTCGTCGCGCGCCGGCTGGGGGCCGAGTCGGTAGGCCTGGTGTTTTCGGCCCGGGTTGCGGACAGTGAGCTGGCGGAGCTACCAGAGCTCGAGGTCAAGGGTCTGCCGGAACGTGATGCGCGGTCGCTGCTGGATGCGGTGCTCCCCGGGCCGATCGATGCGCGGGTGCGCGAGCAGATTGTCGCCGAAACGCGGGGTAATCCGCTGGCGCTGCTAGAGCTGCCGCGCGTGGCGACGCCGAAGCACCTGGCCGGCGGGTTCGGGCTGCCCGACGCGCTGGCAGGGCGGATCGAGGACAGCTTTCGCCGACGTGTCGACGCCCTGCCAGCGCAGGCGCGGCGGCTGCTGCTGCTGGCGGCGGCCGATCCGACCGGCGATCCGGTGCTGGTATGGCGGGCCGCGGCGCGGTTCGGGATCGGTACCCAGGCCACGGGACCGGCGGCGGAGGCGGGCCTGGCCGAGTTTAGCGCCCGGGTCCGGTTCCGGCATCCGCTGGTGCGCTCGGCAGTCTACCGGTCAGCGGCGGCCGCGGACAGACAGGAGGTGCACCGGGCTCTAGCCGACAGCACTGATCCGCAGGCTGACCCGGATCGCAAAGCCTGGCACCGGGCGCAGGCCGCGGCTGGGCCGGATGAGGAGGTGGCCGCCGAGCTGGAGCGGTCGGCGGGCCGGGCGCAGGCCCGCGGCGGGCTAGCCGCCGCGGCGGCCTTCCTGGAGCGCGCGGCGCTGCTGACGCCCGATCCGGTGCGCCGCGCGGGGCGGACGCTGGCCGCGGCGCAGGCGGGCCTGCAGGCGGGCGCGTTCGGTAAGGCGCTGGAGCTGCTGGCCACAGCGGAGGCCGGGCCGCTGGATGAGCTGCAGGGCGCCCGGGCGGACTGGCTGCGCGGCCAGATCGCGTTCGCCTCTGGCCCGGGCAGCGACGCTCCGCCGCTACTGCTGAAGGCGGCCAGACGGCTGGAACCGCTCGACCCCGGCCTGGCTCGCGAGACGTACCTGCACGCCTGGCAGGCGGCGCTGTTCGCCGGGCATCTCGCCGGTGCCGGCGACCTGGAGGAGGTCTCCGGCGCCGCCCGGGCCCTCCCCCGGCCAGATCGCCCGCCGCGGCCGGCCGACCTGCTGCTGGACGGCCTTGCGCTGCTGGTCACCGACGGTCCGGCCGCCGCCGCCTCAGTGCTGCGCCAGGGCATCAGCACCTTCGCCGACCCGGGTGTTCCGGTAACAGAACGGCTCCGGTGGAGCTGGTGGGCCCCGGTGGCGAGCCTCCCGCTCTGGGACGCCGAAGGCTACCGCCTGATCGTGCCACCGCTCCAGCTCGCTCGCGACGTCGGCGAGCTCGACCAGCTCCCGATGCTGCTGAACGTGCTGGCCGTGGCCACCGCGCTGCGGGGTGACCTTGCGGGCGCCGCTTCACTGGTCGCAGAAGCCGACGCCGCCCGCGAGGCCACCGGGGCGCGCCTGATTGCCTACGCCGCCATGGTGCTGGCTGCGTTCCGCGGCAGCGAGGCCGAGGCCGTCCCGTTGATCGAGGCCACTCTCGAGCAGGCCGAGGCCGTAGGGCAGGGAGCCGCGGTGACGTGGGCGCACTGGGTGGCCGCCATCCTGTATAACGGCCTGGGCCGCTACGCCGACGCCTTGGAGACAGCCCGGCAAGCCGCCGGGCACAGGCTGGTACATCTTTCCATGTGGGCGCTGCCCGAACTGGTCGAGGCTGCCGCCCGCACCGGGAACAGCGGGCTGGCCGCCGATGCCCTCGATCGGCTATCTGAGTGGACCCAGGCTGGCCGGACCGACTGGGGACTGGGGGTCGAGGCGCGGTCCCGGGCGCTGCTGACCGACGGCGAGCAGGCCGACCGCCTGTACCGGGAGGCGATAGCCCGACTCGGCCGCGCCGGCATGCGCCCGGAGTTGGCCCGCGCCCACCTACTGTACGGGGAGTGGCTGCGCCGCCAGCGGCGCTCCGTCGATGCACGCGAGCAGTTGCGCACCGCCGGCCAGCTGCTGGAGGCGATCGGCATGGAGGCATTCGCCGATCGGGCCCGCCGCGAGCTGCTGGCTGCCGGGGGGACCGCCCGCAGGCGCGCCGCCACCGCCAGGGTGGAGCTGACCGCGCAGGAGGCGCAGATCGCTCGGCTGGCCGCTGACGGGCTGTCGAACCAGGAGATCGGCGTTCGACTGTTCCTGTCTCCGCGCACGGTCCAGTACCACCTGGGCAAGGTCTTCGCCAAGCTCGACGTGACCTCGCGCAACAAGCTCAGCCGCGTCCTGTCTGGCCGTTTAGACCCTGCGTCCTCGCGAGCCTTCCGCCGGTGCTGCTAGCTATCAATGCTGGCCGGTTAGCGGATTCAGACCCGGCCGCCGAGCAGGACGATGGCGGTGTGGCAACGCACGACCAGAAGGAACTGTGATGGGTCCGGAAGAGACCTTGCCATCGGGCGGCCCTAATGCCGCTTCACGGTCATTGGCGCTAGCGCTAGCGACAGACGTTGTTGACTCCATCGGTTACCGGAGCCATAGCCAAGTGAAAGCGGAATGGGAACTCGCCGGCTGATCGCTCGCGACGATCTTCTCGCCACTTTGGATCGCGCGGTGGCGAGCAAGGTGACGATCATCTCGGCTCCGGCCGGCAGCGGGAAGACGTCGCTGCTGCGCGCGTGGGCCGGCCGTCCGGGGCAGCGGCACCGGCTTGCCATCCTGCAGGTGCAGCGCGATCAGCAAGATGCCCAGCAGTTCTGGCTGGCCCTGCTCAGCGCGGTCCGCCGTACTTCCGGTACAGCCAGCGGCGCGGAACCGCCAGCGGCGACACCGGAGTTCAACGGGCGGGCGATGGTCGACCGGGTACTGTCGGAACTCGAAGACCATCGCGGCCCCGTCGTCCTGGTGATCGATGATCTGCATGAGCTGCACGTACCGGACGCCCTGGCCCAGCTCACCCGGTTGCTGACCAGCCTTCCCCCCAACGCGCACGCGGTGCTGGCCACGCGCCGTGACCTGCCGCTGGGCCTGCACCGGCTGCGCCTGGCCGGCGAGCTCGCCGAGATCCGCACAGCGGATCTGCGCTTTTCCGAGCGCGAAACACGGGAGCTGCTCGACGCGTCGGGCATCATGCTGTCGGAGGGCGCCGCTGCGCTGCTGCACCAGCGGACGGAAGGATGGGCCGCGGGCCTCCGCCTCGCGGCGATCTCCCTGGTCGATCACCCCGATCCGGAGCGGTTCGTCGAGGACTTCTCCGGCAGCGAGCGCACGGTCGCCGAGTACCTGGTCGCCGAGATGCTCGACCGCCAGCCCGCCGATGTCCGGCAGTTGCTCCTGCGCACCTCTCTGCTCGACCGGGTCAACGGTGAGCTGGCCGACCTGCTGACCGGCCGCCCCGGCTCGGAACGGATCCTGCTGGCACTGGAGGACGCGAACGCGTTCGTCGTATCGCTCGATCCCGAGCGGACGTGGTTCCGGTACCACCACCTGTTCGCGGATCTGCTCCGGCTGGAGCTGCGCCGGGCGTGGCGCGAAGACGTTCCGGCCCTGCACCGGCGGGCCGCCGAGTGGTTCATCCAGCATGGCCAGGCGGCCGACGCCATCCGGCACACCCAGGCGGCAGGCGACTGGCGTGATGCGGCCAGGCTGCTCGCCGACCATTCGTTCAGCCAGACCATGGACGGGCAGCAGCAGACCGTCCGGGCGCTGCTGCGAGCCTTCCCGCCGGGCGCGGACTACCCTGAGCTGGCCCTGATACGCGCCGGGTATAACCTCGCCCAGGGACGCTTGGACGAGGCGGCCGCCCACCTGGTGGTCGCTGAGGCGTACGCCGAGACGACGCCGCCGGATCGCCGGCGCCGCCTCCGGGTAGCGATCGCATCGCTGAAGCTGGCGCTGGCCGCACGGCGCGGTCACCTGGCCGGCGTCACCGAACAGGCCAGATTCCTCGCCTCCCCGGTCACCGGGCAGTCCGACCAGGACATCGCGCTCAGCAACGACCTGCGGGCCGTGGCGCTGATGAGCCTGGGGACCGTCGAAGCGTCCGCGGGGCTGGCCGGAGCCGAACGCCACCTGCAGGAAGGCGCCGTCCTGGCCCGGAAGATCGGCCGGCCCTACCTCGAAGTCAGATGCCTCGCACAGCTCGGGTTCGCGTCGAGGATCCACCCGTTCGCCACGACCCGGAGGCGCTGCCAGGAGGCGATAGCGCTCGCCGAGCGGCACGGCTGGGGCGCGGAGTGGTTTATGGCACCCGCGCTGATAACCCTGGCCGGCACGATGGTGTGGACGGGTGAGTTCGACGAAGGCGGGCAGTGGCTGCAACGTACCCTGCGGGCCCTGCAGGCAGACACCGGAGCGGACATCATGCTGCTGGTACACATCGTGAGCGGCATGCTTCAGGCCTGCCGCGGCCGCAGCCATGAGGCGCTGCAGGAGTTCAGCAAGGCCCAATACCTGGGGTCGCAGCTGGCGGACTCGCACGCGCTGGCGAGCCAGGTGACCGGCTGGATGCTGGCCACCCAAGCCCGCCTGGGGACGCCTGGCGAGGCCCGTGCCTCGCTTGCAGAGCTCGCTGATGAGCGGGCCAGCTCGGGCGAGATACACGATGCCCGCGCGGTGATCTGCCTCGCGGAAGGCGATCCGGCCGGGGCCCTCCGCGCGGTGCAGGACGTTCTGGGCGGCACGGCTCCGGTCATCGGGCACGGCACCGTCGTGGAGGCGCAGCTGCTGGCCGGGCTCGCCCACCGGCAGCTCGGTGACCAGCGCGCGGCGAACCAGGCCGCCGAACGGGCGCTGGCCCTGGCGGAGCCAGACCGGCTGGTCCTGCCGTTCGTGATGACTGGCTCCCAGGAGCTGCTCGAGGTCCTGCCGCGGCACCAGACCGCGCACGCCGCGCTGCTCGCCGACATCCTCGACGTCTTGCACAGCTCATCCCCGAAGGCCGACGATCAGCCTCCACCGCACGACACCGAAGAGCTCAGCCCGGGCGAGCTGAGGGTACTGCGATATCTCCCGACGAACTTGTCGCGGCCTGAGATCGCCGGCGAGCTGTCCGTCTCGCGGAACACCGTCAGTACGCACATCCGCAACATCTACGCCAAGCTCCAGGTCCGTGACCGGTCCTCGGCGGTGCAGCGCGCGCGGGAACTCCGGTTGCTGGGCGGCCGACCGCACGCGCTTGCCCGACGGTCACCTGATCGCGGTGATGCGTAGTCACCTCCCAGTCCGTGACCATGGCCTTATGGACCCAGCATCCGCCAGGTACACGATCCGGATCAACGGCCACCTCGGCGCTACTGTCCTGTCAGCCTTCCCGGCGCTAGCGTCGCGGCGGCATGGCGCGCACACCTTGCTCACTGGCGTGCTGGACCGGTCCGCGCTGTACGGCGTCCTGACCGAGATCGAGGCGCTCGGCCTGGACCTCCTCGAGCTCCGCCAGCTCGCACCGCAACGCAGATCACCAGAATCCGGCGACCGGGAATCCCAGTGAAATCGCTGGTGGGGCGGGTGGGGCTCGAACCCACGACCGGCGGATTATGAGAAGTACGGCCCCGAGCACTGAGCGCGCTAGCTGCACAGATGACACGGGTCAATGCACTGACAGCACTCATCGCGCTGGGATTATCTGGCGAGTCGGTCCACGAACCGGTCCACGCCGAGGCCCTCGTCCCGTGATCCTGTTACTGTGCGTAACATCGCTGAGTCATAGCCACGCCTGGGAGCGGGCCGGAGTGCTATCGGATCAGGTTCCGGGGCTCGCTTCCCCTTCGCGTGGAGGGCGCGAGCAGGCCTAGGATGCGGCCGCGGTCCACCGCCTCGCGGCGGCTGTGGACGCCGAGCTTGGCGTACAGGTGGCGCCTATGGGTGCTGACTGTGTTCACCGACACGCATAGCTCACTCGCGATCTCGTGCGCCGTGAGGTGGGTGGGCAGATAGCGCAGGACGCGGGTCTCGCTGTCGGTGAGCTGCTCAACCAGGCCGCGACTGCGGGCCCATACCGCGTGGCTGCCGGGCGGCGGCGCGGACCTGTTCCCGGCGAGCAGGGTCTGGATCTCGGCGATCAGGGCGGCGTGGGCGGTGCCGTGCCGGGCGTGGTGCTCGAGTAGGACCGGCGCGGGGTGCAGCAGGAACAGCGAGAGCGCGCCGTCGGGCTCGGCGAGGTCGAGCGCGCGTTCCAGGGCCCGCCCGGCGGCGGCCGGGTCGCCGAGTGCGTCTCGGGCGATCGCCTCCAGCAGGAAAGCGTGGGCCAGCCCAATCCACGGGAGTACGGGAGGGCCGCCGTCAAGGACCGGCGCGAGCGCGGCGGCCGCCGCGTGCGGATCGTCTTGGGCGAGCCGCAGCACCGCGGTGGCGATGCGCGTCTCTCCGTGGTCGCGGTATTGGCTGCCGAGTTCGGCCAGGGCCTGCTCGGCGCCCTGGGTATCGCGAAGGCGCACCAGGGCGTGCACCAGCAGCGCCCGTGCCCGGGGGACGGTGTAGTGCGGGGCAGCGAGCCGCCGGGCCAGCGGCTCGGCGGCCCGGAACGCGGCCAGCGCGTCGGCGTCCCTTCCGCGCGCCAGTTCGAGCAGCCCGCGGATGTAGCGGATGACGTGTCCGGTCGCGGGCTGGGCTTCGGCTGTGAGGGTGCGTTCGGCGCGCTGGACCCAGGGCTCGGCCTCGTCCAGTCTTCCCTGCCAGGTCAGCATGGTTCCCAATGCCATGCAGGCGGTGCCGGCGGCCGGGTCGCTGGCCCAGCCGTGTCGTTCGGCCAGTTCGATAGCTTGCCTGCTGCGTTCGGCCGCCCGTGGATACGACCGGAACATCTCAACCGGCGCCAGGTGTGCCAGGCCAGTGAACTCCAGAAACGGCCGCCCGATCCGGCGCGCCAGCGCGACGCCCCGCTCCAGGTGCCGCTCTGCCTCCTGGAACCGGCCCGTCCAGACCTCGGTGATGCCAAGGCCGATCAGCGCGAGCGCGCGCAGGTCCTGGCCCAGGGCGGGCTGCGTCGTGTCCGGGGCCTCGGCCAGGACCTCCAGCCGCCGGACCTCCTCGGTCACCGTCGGCAGATCGCCGCGCTGGCGGGCTACCAGCAGCCGGACGATGCCGAGCAGCAGCTGCGCCTGGATACCCCGGGCGTCCGGCGGCGAGGCCGTTCCGCGCTCGGCCAGGCCCAGGTACCGCTCGGCCGCCTCCAGCGACCCGTACGCCAGCTCATCCGCCGCAGCTACCGCCGCGAGCCCGGCATCGACCGCGCGGACACTAGGCGGGAACCCGGCGAGCAGCTCGTGGGTGGTGGCGGCCTGCCCGTCCAGGTGCAGACCGGGCCAGTGGTCGGTGAGCAGCCCGGCGGCCAGGCCCCAGTCCCCGGCGGCCTGAGCGTGCCGGATCGCCTCCACCGGGTACCCGTGTTCCGCGAGCCAGTCTGCGGCTGTCCGGTGCAGCGCGGCCACCTCATCCGACGCGGCACGGCGCAGCTCCAGCTGCAGCAGCCCGGCGAACATCTGGTGGTAGCGGAACCAGGACCGCGACCCGTCCAGCGAGACCACGAACGCGTTCGCTTGCTCCAGGTCCTGCAGGACCCGCTCCCCGCCCTTGTCTTCGGTCAGCAGGTCGGCTAGTTCCCCGTTCACCCGCTCCAGGATGGAGGTTCGCAGCAGCAGCCGCCTGACCTCTTCGGGCTGCCGGTCCAGCACCTCGGCCAGCAGGTACTCGGCCACGGTCCGATCGGTGCCGGATTC
>Ga0318524_10000559_pt1 | contig 12843 bp, 12 predicted proteins | sample GRESIP052b4f22_FD_203685 | JGI IMG/M metagenome (GOLD analysis project Ga0318524, IMG submission 203685) | Tropical soil microbial communities from Luquillo Experimental Forest, Puerto Rico - GRE.SIPMG.052b4f22 | ecosystem: Environmental > Terrestrial > Soil > Tropical forest > Bulk soil... | reverse complement strand
CGGTCTCGCCGGTCACCACGGTGAAGCCGGGCGAGAACTCAAGGACGGCATCCTCGATCACCCCAAGGCCGGTGATCCGCACTTCCTCAAGCATCGGCGGGCGGATCCTCCTTCCCGTCTCGCCCCTGACTCCAGTCGCGCCGTCCGCGCCAGCCGCTCACTGGGAGGCCGAACTTGGCCACCAGCCGGTCGGTGAACGTGAACGGGGCTACCAGGTCACGGCCGTCCACTCCGCCGCGCAGCCGCGCCAGCAGCACCGGCTTGACTCCGCGGCGCACCTCTACCCGCGCGCCGGGCGCGAGATCGGTGCTCCTCCGGCCATCGCACCACAAAACACCCTTGACTGCTTGGCTGGGACCCGCCGAAGAACCGAGGAATTCCACGGCGAGCATCGACTGCGGCGAGACGACCATGGGCCCGGCGAACAGCGCGTGCGCACTGATGGGAACCATCAGCAACGCCTCCACCTCAGGCCACACGATCGGCCCGCCCGCCGAGTAGGCGTATGCGGTGGACCCGGTGGGCGTGGCGCAGACCACGCCGTCACAGGCCCAGCGGGACAGCGGGCGGCCATCGATCTCGACAACTACCTCGATCATCCGCTCCCGCGCAACCTTCTCCACGCTCGCCTCGTTCAGCGCCCAGGTGCTGGTGGCCCTGCCGTTGTGCCGCACGGTCACCTCGATGGTCATCCGCTCTTCCACCGCGTAGGCGTGCTCGACCACCTGATCCACCGCGCCGGCCAGGTCGTCGGGCTCGGCCTCAGCGAGGAAGCCCACGTGGCCGAGGTTGACACCGAGCAGCGGGGCCCCGGCCGGCCTTGCGATCTCGGCGGCGCGCAGCAGCGTGCCGTCCCCGCCGAGAACGATCACCATCTCGGCATCGGCTGCCGCGGCGGGCGCGGCGGGCACCACGTCGGCGCCCGCGCACTGAAGGTCGGCGGCCTCGGGCGCCAGCACGCGCACGTTGATCCCGGCGGCGGTGAGCCGGTCCACCATCAGGCGGGCGTTGCGCACCACGGCGGGCCGGCCGGTGTGCGCCACGACGAGGACGGTGCGCTTCACTGTGGTCCTTCCTCAATGGCCTGCCGGAGCACGTCCTCACGCAGGGGCGGCGCACCCCGGCGCAGCCAGAGGAAGTACTCCACGTTGCCGGAGGGGCCAGGCAGTGGGCTCGCCACCACGCCTGCCACGCCGAGCCCGTGCACCTGGGCGGCCTCGGCCACCCCGGCCACGGCGGCACGGCGCAACTGCGGGTCCCGCACCACGCCGCCCGCGCCCACCCGGTCCCTGCCCACCTCGAACTGCGGCTTGACGAGCAGCACGAAGTCGGCCTCCGGGCTCGCGCAGGCGACGAGCGCGGGCAGCACCAGCTCGAGCGAGATAAAGGACAGATCGGCCGTGACCAGGTCCGGTGCTGGCGCGACCTGTTCGGGCCGCAACTGACGTACGTTGACCCGGTCCAGCACGGTGACCCGCTCGTCGGTCCGCAACGCCCAAGCCAGCTGCCCGTATCCCACATCCACCGCGACGACGTGGCTGGCCCCCACGCGGAGCAGGACGTCGGTGAAGCCCCCGGTGGAGGCGCCCGCATCCAGGCACCGGCGGCCCGCCACCCGAAGCTCGCCGAAGGCGGCGAGCGCACCCGCCAGCTTGTGCCCGCCCCGGGACGCATAGTCCGGCCCGGCCGCTTCGGTGATCGTGATCGGGTCACCCGCGCCCACCTGGGTGGCGGGCTTGGCGGCGGCTTGCCCGCCGACCAGCACGCGCCGGGCCGTGACCAGGCGGGCGGCGTGCTCGCGGGACCGAGCGAGCCCCCTCCTCACCAGCTCAGCGTCCAGCCTTCTGCGGGTGCCCATCCGGTGACCACGGTGCCCTTCAGCCGCCGGGCGCGCCCGGCGAGCGGTCACCCGTGTGCGCCGAGGCGTGCACATCCAGGTCACCGAGCGCCTCCGTGAGCCGCTCGTGCACATACTCGAATACCGCCAGATGCTCGGCGACCGGCAGCCCGGCCAGGTCGTCGAGCCGCGCGACGGCATCATCGACCCGCGGGTCACCCGTGGACGGCCGCGCACGCGGCACCACCGGCCGCCGCGAAGCATCCGGTGCGTCCGTACCAGCGGTCCCTTCGATGCTGACCGGCTCGCCGGAGCCGGTCAGTTCCTCCGCGGCCGGCGCCGGGCTCACCGAGCCCGGCACGATTTCCCCCGGCGGAAGTCCCATGGTCCTCTCTTTCCTCTGACCCTCCCGGCATTGGCGCCGCCCCAGGAGAAACGCTACCGTCCGGCAGGGACGAGCCGGGCCTTCCACGCACGCGGGAACCCGGCGAGTCGGCGCTCCAGAACGCACTCTTGGCCAGCCAACCGCCGCGGCGTACCTAAGATTGGGGCCACCTTGCCTATAGAGGCGGCAGGGGGAAATGAGGTGTTTCATGGCGACCGCCGAGGAATGCCGTCAAGCGCTGGAAGATCTGACCGGCCGGATCGCCGAGATGGACGAAGAGGACCGCCAGGCGCACCTGGTGGACCGCCAGATCAGCTGCAAAGTCTCCGATCTCGGCGTGACCTTCGTGACCAGGATCGGTCCCGATGGAGCCACACCGGTCACGGAGGCGAACGGGTCCGAGCCGCCGGCCCAGGTGCGGTTCACCGCCAAGAGCGACGACCTGATCGCGATTGCCGCAGATCCCGCCAGCATCGGGCGTGCCTGGCTGACCGGCCGCCTCAAGGTGGAGGCCAGCATCTGGGACATTCTGCGCCTCCGCAAGATCCTCTGATCTGGTCGCCTGAGCGCGGCATACCGGAAGCCTGACAGCCCCCACCGGCAGGCCAGCCCGCATCATCGCATGGAACCGCGGCCGGCGCTCATAAGCTGGCGGCGTGCCTGAGGGAGACGCGGTATGGCTCACCGCGCGGCGGCTGCACGCGGCACTGGCCGGCAGGGTGCTGACCCGCTCTGACTTCCGGGTGCCCAGGTTCGCGACGGCCGACCTGTCCGGCCAGACGGTGACCGAGACCGTCTCCCGCGGGAAGCACCTGCTGACCAGGACCGACGCGGGCATCACGGTGCACACTCACCTGCGCATGGACGGCTCATGGCGGGTCAGGCCCGCCGCCGAGCGGGCGAGCGGCGGCCACCGCATCCGGCTGATCCTCGCCAACGACGCCTGGCAGGCCGTGGGCTACCTGCTCGGCGTGGTCGAGATCCTGGCCACCGCTGCCGAGCAGCGCGCGGTCGGCTACCTCGGCCCCGACCTGCTCGGCCCGGACTGGGACCCGGCGGAGGCGGAACGCCGGCTCCGCGCGGACCCGGCCCGCCCGGTCGGCGAGGCCTTGCTCGACCAGCGCAACCTGGCCGGCATCGGCAACGTCTACAAGGCGGAAACGCTGTTCCTGCGCGGGGTGGACCCGTGGCGCCCGGTCGGTGAGGTAGCCGACCTTGCCGCAATGATCGGCCTTGCCCAGCGACTGCTGGAGGCAAACAAGGAGCGCGCCGGCATCATCACGACCGGCTCCACGCGGCGCGGCGAGGAAACCTGGGTCTACGGCCGGGCCGGGCGCCCGTGCCGCCGCTGCGGCACGCCGGTCCGCTCCGCGGACCAGGGCCGCGACCCCGAGGGCCGGATCACGTACTGGTGCCCGAGCTGCCAGTCCTGATTTCGCTGCACTACGCCGGCCCCCGGTGCCCCAGCATCCCAGCGCACCAGAAAGCCCCGGTGCCCAGAACACCACCCGGCACCGGGGCTTCTGGCGTCTCCTGATCAGGCGTCCCGGGTCCGGAACAAGACCAGCCCCGCGATGAGCGCGGCCACCGCCCAGCCTGCCAGCACGGCGAACCCGCCCCAGGGCGGGAACATGTGCGGCCCGGAGGCCGCCTTGGTCGTCCAGATCTGGCTGCCCGCGAGGGCGGGCATCCACTTGTCCACGTTGTTCTGCCAGGTGTGGGGCAGGAACTGGACCAGGACGGTCAGCACGAACAGCAGCCCGATGGCGGCGCTGATGGCGGCCGCGGTGTGCCGCAGGACGGCGCCGAGACCGTAGGCGAGCATGCCGCACGCGGTCAGGAACAGGGCACCGCCGATCACCGCGCGAAGCACGTTCGGCTGGCCGAGCGTGGCCGACAGGTGGGCGTGGCCACTGGACAAGATCGCCTGGCCCACGAAGAAGGACCCGAACGACGTGATCAGCCCGACGACCAGGGTGACCACCGCGAACACCACGCCCTTGGCGGCGAACACGACGCCCCGGCGCGGCTGGACCGCGAGCGAGGTGCGGATCATTCCGGTCGAGTACTCAGAAGTAATGGTCAGCGCTCCGAGCGCCGCGATGACGAGCTGGCCGACGTACAGGCCGGCCAGGCTCTGCTGGGTGCCGTCGAAGCCGGCCGGGCTGATCCCCTTGGGATTCGCCGCCGTCCCCGCGCAGGAAAGGGCGCCGATGCCGATGCAGACCACGATCAGCGCGAGCAGGGTCCAGTACGTGGAGCGGGTGGAGCGGATCTTGGTGAATTCGGATCGCAGCGCGTCCGCGAATCCCGCCCGTCCGGTCTCCGGCGGCAGCAGGCGCGAGCGGGCGGCCGGCGCTATCTGGGCTGTGGTCATCTCACGCCACTCCCGTCGGGTGCATGCGGTCGGTCCGGCCCGCGTCCTGCTGGCCGGGCATGTGGGCCTGGAACTCCACGCTGTCCGCGGTCAGTTCCATGAACGCCTCCTCCAGGGAGGCCTGCGCGGGTGCCAGTTCGTGCAGCCGGATCGCGTTTTCGAAGGCCAGGTCCCCGATCCGGTCCACCGGCAGCCCCTGCGCCACGAGGACGCCGCCGGCACCGGCCACGGTGGTCCCGCCGGCCGCGGTGATGAGGTCGGCCAGCAGTTCCGGCTTGGGCGTCCTGACTCTGACCGACTGGACCGAGTTGCGCTCGATGAACTCGGCCACGCTGCAATCGGCGATCAGCCTGCCGCGGCCGATGACCAGCAGGTGGTCGGCCGTGTTCTCCATTTCCGACATCAGGTGGCTGGACACGAAAATGGTGCGCCCCTCGGCGGCGAGCGCCTTCATGAGGTTGCGGATCCACAGGATCCCCTCGGGGTCCAGGCCGTTGACCGGCTCGTCGAACATGAGGATGGCCGGGTCGCCGAGCAGCGCCGCGGCGATGCCGAGCCGCTGGCCCATGCCGAGCGAGAATCCCTTGGAGCGCTTCTTGGCCACGTCGGTCAGGCCCACGAGGTCAAGCACCTCGCCGACCCGCGCGCGGGGAAGGCCGTTGGCTTGCGCCAGGCACAGCAGGTGGTTATATGCGCTACGCCCCCCGTGCACGGCCTTGGCATCAAGCAGCGCGCCGATCTCGTGCATCGGATAGGCGAGCCGGCTGAACTCCTTGCCGTGCACCGTGACCGAGCCGCGGGTGGGCCGGTCCAGGCCAAGGATCAGCCGCATGGTTGTCGTCTTGCCAGCCCCGTTCGGGCCGAGGAACCCGGTGATCCTCCCTGGCTCGACGGTGAAGGACAGTTGGTCCACGGCCAGCTTGTCGCCGAACCGCTTCGTGAGGCCCCGTGCCTCGATCATCGCTGGTTCCTTCCTCGGGGGCGCGGGCACGATGCCCGTCCGCCGTGTCAGGCCAGTCTTTCGGGACAGCGGGGGCTGGCGCGTCGCCCGAGGCGCTGATTCTCATCCGCCCAGGGTCGTAGGCCGCACGTCTACCTTGGGCCGACCCGGCGGCCCGGGATCAGCCCTGGGAATGGGGCAGGCCCAGCTCAGCCAGGGCGGATACCGCGGCGGGTTCGTCGACCGCACCGGTGGACCAGGCGGCGGCGCACAATGCGCGCAGGCCGTCGATGGCGGTACCGGAGCCGGTCACCGTGACCTGGCCGCCATCGGTGGCAACGTGCCAGCCGCCGCAGGAGAACGTGCCGCCGGTGATGGTCACCTCGGGGTGCGGGCCGAGCAGCCCGGCCAGGCCCTCGGCCAGGTAGGTCGGCCGGTGCCGCGCCGAGGCCAATACCGCGTCGAGCGGATGGGTCACGCCGGTCAGCACCAGCAGGCTGTCGGCGCCGGACCGGACGGCGCTCTCGATGTCGGTGTCGAGCCGGTCCCCCACCACCAGCGGGCGCCGCGCTCCGGTGCGGGCCACCGCCTCCGCGTGCAACGGTGGCTCCGGCTTCCCGGCGATCAGCGGCGCCCGCCCGGTGGCGGTGGCGATCACCTGGATGAGGGACCCGTTGCCGGGCTGCCGGCCCCGCGGCGTGGGCAGCGTGGAATCGGCGTTCGAGGCGATGAACAAGGCACCGGCCGCGACGGCGAGCCCGCCCTCGGCCAGCATCGAGTAGCTCAGGTCGGGCGTGTATCCCTGGAGCACGGCGGCGGGCCGGTCGGCCGCGGTGGTCACGGGGCGGAGCCCCCTTTCCCGCACCGCGAGGCGCAGGCCCATCCCGCCGACCACGAGCACGGCCGCCCCAGCGGGCAGGCGCTCGGCCGCGAGCCGCGCCGCCGCCTGGGCCGAGGTGATGACCTCATCCGCCCTGGCCGGCACGCCGAGCCCGGTGAGCTGGGCCGCGATCGCCGAGGGGGTGCGGGAGGCGTTGTTGGTCACGAACGCGAGCCGCATGCCGGATGCGGCCGCTTTGGCCAGCGCGTCGGCGGCCCCGGGAATGGGGAACCCGCCGAGGTAGACGACCCCGTCGAGGTCGAGCAGGGCCACGTCATACAGCGCGGCGAGCGGCTCACCTGTGCCGCGCAGCGGCATGTCATTGCGGGGCCGGGCGTCCTTGCCCGGCTGCAGGCCGTCGGGCGGCGCAGCGCCGTCCGGCGATGGGTTAGCCGCCATGGCCGGCCCGGTCAACGAGGCTCGTCGCCGTCCGGGGCCGACCCGGGCGGCGCCCCGGCTCCGGCCTGCGTCCGCGCGGCCAGCGTCGCCCGGACGCCACGCAGCGCCTCGGTGTAGTGAGCCAGTTCCGGGCGCATGGCCGCGGCGAGCGCGAGGTGTTCCGCGGCGGCCGCCGGATCCCCGCCGCGAGCGAGGGCAAGGCCGAGGCCGAAGTGAGCGTAGTCGTCACTCGGGATTGCCTCCACGTTCTGCCGGAAGTTGTCCGCCGCCTGAGCGTAACGGCCGGCATCGAATTGTGCCCTGGCCAGGGCCTCACGGATGCTGCGTGCGCCCGGCTCCGCCTCTGCGGCACGTTCAAGCAGTTCGGCGGCCGCGGCGGGGCTTCCCCGGCTCAGCAGGTCGAGCCCCCGGCGGTACCACGCGTAACTGTCGCCTCCCGGACCCTGCTGCCCGCCGCCGTCGGCTCGTACCGGTTCCCCGGCCGGCTGGCTCTCCCCGGCCCCCGCACCGCCCGCGTCCTGGACGGCGGGAGTTCCGGGGTCTCGCTGGCCGACGGCGGCCTGGGGATTTTCGCCGGGACGGGAATCCTGGCCGCCGTGCGGTGCTTCTGACATATGTGCAGATCCTTCCGTCCGGTGCGATGCCTGCAGCCGGCCTCGTGCTGGCGCCCTTCCGCGGGCTGCGTTACGCGCAGAACCGGGTGAGCGGCCTGGCAGAGGTCACCTCTCCACCGTATGACGTGATTGCCCACGACACCGAAGACCACTTGCTGGCCTCCGATCCGCACAACATTGTCCGTTTGATCCTGCCCCGCCAGGGTGCGCATAACCCCGGGGCCCGTAACGGCAGCCGCGCCGAGCCCGCGTACGCCGACGCGGCCCGGCTGCTGCGTGACTGGCAGGACGAAGGCATCCTGGTGCCCGACCCCGTCCCGGCGCTGTATGTCTACGAGCAGACCCTGCCGGGCGGCCAGGTGCTCCAGCGCGGGCTGATCGGGGCGCTGCGGCTGGCACCGCTGGGCGCCGGGCCCGTGCTGCCGCACGAGAACGTGATTCCGGGGCCGGTCGCCGGGCGGCGCCAGCTCATGGAGGCGACCGAAGCCAACCTGGAGCCGATCTTCCTGCTCTACGACGGGAACGGGCCGGCCACCGCCACCGCGCAGATCACCGAGCGGGTGCGGCGCGGCGAGCCGCTGGTCACGATCCACACCGAGGACGGGATCTGGCATCGGCTGTGGGGCGTGACCGATCCAGCCGAGCAGGCGGCGATCGCCGCGGAGCTGGCCACCCATCAGGCGCTGATCGCGGACGGGCACCACCGTTACGCCGCCTACCTCCAGCTTCAGGCACGCAAGCAGAAGGCGGGGGCCGGGCCAGGACCCTGGGACGCGGGGCTGGCCCTGCTGGTGGACTCGACCGCCTTCCCGCCACGGATCGGCGCGATCCACCGGGTGGTTCCCGGGCTGTGCGCGGCGACGGCCGCGCGGCTGGCGGAACCGGCGTTCACGGTGCGGGCGCTGCCGGGGGCGACCGAGCAGGAGGCGCTTGCCGCCCTGCACGAGGCCAGCGAGCGGCACACGGCATTCCTGGTCGCGGGCGGGCAGGAGTACTACCTGCTCACCGATCCCGACCCGGATGCGGCGAAGAATGCGATGCCAGACCGGAGCGATCGGTGGCGGGCGCTCTCCGCCGCCGTCATGCAGGAACTGCTGCTCGGCCGGCTGTGGCAGGTCGAGGACGACGACCAGCACGTGGAAGTCCACCATGACTCCGCCGAGGCGCTGCGGTCGGCCGGCAGGTCCGCCGACCGGACCGCGGTCATCTGCCCGCCGCTGTCGGCCGACGTGGTGCGGGACGTGGCGGCCCACGGCGAGCGGGTGCCACGCAAGTCGACCTCGTTCGCGCCCAAGCCGCGGACCGGCCTGGTACTGCGCTCGTTCGCTCTAGGCTGAACGAGGCTCTGCTAGCCCGGGCGGCAAGCCGCCCCGGAACCCCCAAGTGCTAGCCCGGGGGGGCGACCCCCCGGAACCCCCCGCTGGCCTACGGCCCGGTTCCTTCGTCACCTGGCCGGGGCCCTGCTAGCCCGGGAGGCGACCCCCCGGAACCCCCCGCTGGCCGGCCCCGGCGGCCGACCGCTATCCGGCGGACTGTCCCGGGATGGGGTGTGCCGTCCGTACGTACAGCCCCTCGGTCAGCCGCTCGAAGTGGCTCTGGAAGTAGGCGGTCAGCTGCGGGGTCCACGGGATCCTGCGGTAGTCCTGAGTAGTGAGCCACGCGTACGAAGCGTGGCGGAACATCGCCATCCACGCCGCCTCCACGGCCGGCGAACTTCCGGCCCCGGTTTCCCCGTTCCGCCCGTTGGATAGCGCATAGTCGGTGCCCACGCCGTCGATCATGAGTGAGCAGCCGGGCACTGTGGACACGAAACGGTCGATGGCGATCGTGTACGAGGCCTGATCGGTGGCGACACAGGCGCCCGGCGGAATGATCCGCTTGGCCTGCGCGATCTCGCTGGCGGATGTGCCTGAGGCCTCGTGTGCCTCGGCAACGACCTGGAACACGGTCAGGGCCACGAGGGCGGCCGCGGCTAGCCCTGTGGCCCACGGCCGCATCAGCCTGAGCCAGCGCCGGGTCTCGCCCGACGGCAGCGCCGCGAGCAGCCGGGACACCGGCAGCGCAATCACCAGCCCGACGAACGGCGCGATGAAGCCGGCGTAGTGGTAGTAGAAGTCGGCGGGCCACAGGAACGCGGCCACCACCAGGGCACACGTCCCGGTGACGAACCAGTCGAGCGCCGGCGGGCGGCTGTGCGCCAGCCGGGACCCGAGCAGCGAGACAGCGGCGAGCATAACCGCGACCACGACGCCGATGATCACCAGCAGCGGCGTGCCCAACTGGCTGACATGGACCAGGCCGAGTATCTGCTGTAGCCGGTATCCCTGCGGGATCCGCACCACGTCGTTGCGGACCAACTGCGCGATGATCACGCTGCGGTAGAAGGTCGTCGGCGCGCTGAGCGCGAACGGCAGCACGGGCACGCAGAAGCCCAGCACGACCCCGCCCGCGTAGACGGCGGCGCGCCGCGGCCGGCGTGCGGTCAGCGCCAGGATCACCACCACCGGGATGATTGCCCAGACCTTGACGGCACCGGCGAACCCGAACAGGACACCCCCGGCCAGCAGCCGCCGCCAGCTGCCGGAGACCTCGTCACGGTCGAACACCGCCAGCGCCCCGAGCAGGCAGAACAGCACCAGCCACGGTTCCAGGAGCACGGTCCTGGCGGCCATCACGCTGTCCGGGTAAATCGCCAGCACCCCGCAGGCCACCAGCGTCGCGAACAAGCCGCGATGCCGGACGAGCAGGCCGGCCACCGGCACGGCGGCCGCGCTGGCCAGGGCGGTGAACACCCGGGCCACCGCCATGCCCGTGATCGTGCCCATTCCCTTGGTGATCAGCGCGATGGGGAACATGATCAGTGTGATCCCCGGTGGCTGCACCATGATGAAGTCGCGGTAGGGCACGGCGCCGTGCACCAGGCGGATCGCGCTGCCGAAGTCCGTCCCGTCGTCGTACTCGCTGATGCCGAGCAGGTAGCCGGGCCGGCTGAGGTCATAGAGGCGCAGCCCGACGGCGAGCAGCGTAGCCACGATGATCACGGCGGGCACCGCCCACGACCTGGCGCGCTCACTGCGCGACGAAGCGCCAGCGGCCGTGGCAGGCACGGCGCCGGTTGCTGTCACGCGCGTTTCGCTCAAAACTGCCCTTCCGTGCCATTCCTGTGCGTCCTGGCTGCACAGGGGTGGCCTGGCACCGCACCAGCGTGGCGCCCGGCCTGCTGCGGACAGACCGCACTGACTATGTAACTGTCCGCATGGGAATGCCGCAGGTGCTTTACCCATCCGCCGGCGAAACCAGCAGGTACCTCTGGCACGATACCCACATGAACCAGGCAGATTGGAGCCGCAGCAGCGACGCCGGGGTTACCCCGCTCGGGCACGACGTGTTCGAGATCGACACCCGGATGGCGGGATACAGCCAGATTACCGCCGGATACCTGATCCTCGCCGACCGTCCGTGCCTGGTGGAGACCGGAACGGCACCGTCGGCGCCGGTGGTGCGGGACGCGCTCGCCTCCCTCGGCGTTGGGCCCGGCGACCTGGCCACGGTCGTGGTCACCCACATCCACCTGGACCATGCGGGCGGAGTGGGCGACATCGCCGAGATGTTCCCCGCGGCGGAGATCGTGGTCCACGAACGGGGCGCCCGCCACCTCGCCGACCCGAGCCGCCTGATGGCAAGCGCCCGCATGGTCTACGGCGACGACCTCGACTGGCTGTTCGGCGAACTGGCGCCGACTCCCGCCGAGCGCATCCGTGCGGTCGAGGAACGAGGCTCTGTCGACCTCGGCGGTGGCCGTTCGCTGGACAGCCATTACTCGCCGGGCCATGCCAAGCACCACGTCGGGCTGATCGACTCGGCCAGCGGCGACCTGTACGTCGGCGACGCCGCGGGCGTGTTCCTCCCGCAGACCGGCGACCTGCGCCCGGCCAGCCCGCCGCCGGACTTCGACCTGCCGGTGGCCCTGGAGTCGCTGCGGCTGTTCGGCGCGCTCGCGCCCCAGCGGCTGCTGTTCAGTCACTTCGGGCCGGTGGCCGACGTGACCGGGACCCTGGAACGGTCTGCGGAGGAGCTGAACGTGTGGGTGGCCGAGACGCGCCGGGCCCGCAGCGCCGGGCTGGACCTCGATCACACGGTCGCCATGGTCCGGGACCGGACCCGGGAACGCTACGCCGCGCTCCTGCCCGGCGCCGAGCCCGAACTCACCGAGAAGGCCGAACGGGTCAGCAGCACAAAGGCCAACGTCGAGGGCATCCTGCGGTGGCTGGACAAGACCGAGCCCGTGGCGGGGTGAACCGCAGCGCGGCACGCTGCTGCTAGTCCTCATCATCTGCTTCGTCTGGGCTTGGCTCCCCTTCGTCTGGGCCTGGCTCCCCTTCATCCGGGCCTGGCTCCGCGTCGTCTGGGCCCGGCTCTGCTTCGTCTGGGCCTGGCTCTGCTTCGTCCGGGCCCGGCTCCCCCTCGTCCGGGCCCGGCTCCCCCTCGTCCGGGCCCGGCTCCCCCTCGTCCGGGCCCGGCTCCGCTTCGTCCGGGCCGACTGGGTCCGCCTCCGCTGGGTCCGCCTCCCCTGGGTCCGGCTCGTCTTCAGCGAGGTCCTCGATGACGACGCTGTCCATGATCTCGTAGCGCTCGGCCGCATCGGTGTCCTCGTCGCGGTCGGCCGCTGCCGCGCGCCCGAACCACTCCCGCGCCTCGTCCATGCGGCCCGCGTCGTAGAGCGCGTCGGCGTATGCGTAGAACAGCCGTGCCGACCACGGGTGACGCAGGCCGTCGGTGAGCTCAGGAACTTGCAATACGACGGCCCCGGCCGCCGCCCGTCCCTGGTCACGCCGTATTCCCGACTCGACGATGGCCAGTTCGATCTGCGTGGCCCGGTCGAGTTGCCGGGTGTCAGGGTCGTGGATCAGGGCCAGCGCCCGTTCGGGCCGGTCCAGAGCCCGCTCGGCGTCGGCCATCAGTGGCAGATAGCTGGCCCGCCCGGTGAGCCGCCGCGCGGTCCGCAACTCTGCCAGGGCATCGGCCCAGCGACCGGCCCGGTAGGCGGCCACCCCGGCGGTCTCGCGCACGACTCCCACGCGGGCCGCGAGCTTGCGCGCCTGGACCGCGTACTCGAAGGCGCGATCAGGGTCTTCCTCGACGGCCGCGGCCACCAGCCAGGCCGCCACCGCGTCGGCCAAGTCCTTCGGCAACGTCCGCAGTTCCGCCCGCGCCTCCGGATCAAGCTGGTCAGCCGTGACCCCTTCGGGCAGGTCCCGTCGCGGCGCCCGAAGCTCCCGCGCGCTCGCCCCCCGGGCCTCCCCACCGTGCTCATCGTCCCGCGCGTACCGCCCGGGCCCACCGCGCCGCGGCCCCGGCCGGCCATAACCCCCGCCGTCCCGCTCCTGTCGCGGACCTGACCGACCGTAGGC
>Ga0318524_10000558_pt1 | contig 12867 bp, 14 predicted proteins | sample GRESIP052b4f22_FD_203685 | JGI IMG/M metagenome (GOLD analysis project Ga0318524, IMG submission 203685) | Tropical soil microbial communities from Luquillo Experimental Forest, Puerto Rico - GRE.SIPMG.052b4f22 | ecosystem: Environmental > Terrestrial > Soil > Tropical forest > Bulk soil... | reverse complement strand
GAAGTTCTGCTGGCAGCCGAAGTACGCGTGGCTCCAGGTGTGGTTGACCCAGTAGAAGTCCTTGGCCACCGGCCGGGTGGCCACCAGCAGCGCGTCGACCCCGTGCTTCGCGAACCGGGCCGAGGCTCCCCCGTTGTACAGGAACTCGATCGTGAAGTGGTGCTGCTGCTCCCACTGCACCGCGTACGTCACGTCGGCCGGCGTCATCCGGATCCCCGCGGTCATCGGCGTGCCCGTGGGGCAGGTGGTGACGCCGGGTGTGCAGTGCCCGGACGTGCTCCACTGCGCGTCGCCGAGGAACATGTCGTCGTAGGCGATGTCGAGGTAGTTGCGCCAGTCGCCCAGGTTCACGCCACGGGTGAGCCAGTCCACGATGCCATACGCCAGGTAGTGGAACTGCGCCTGGCCGTAGCTGTAGCCGAAGCCGATCCCGAGTTGCTGGCGCCCCCCGCTGTCGTACCGCCACACGAGCGTGCCGGAGCGGGACGAGTGCGGGATCTTGGCGGTCACCAGCGGCGTGGCACCGCCGCCGGGCAGCGGCTGGGCCAGGTACCCGAACGGCGCGAGGCCGGCCGGGCCCCCGCTGAACGGGAACGAGGAGTTGAGGTACCCGAACCCGGCCCGGGCCCCGGCCGCGGTCACCCCCCCGTCCGCGGTGAGCGGCCCGCTGTAGGCCGGCGGCGACCTCATGCCCAGGCCGGGCGAGGGCGGCGAGTAGGCGTCCACCTGGCGCACCCCGAACTTGCTCTCGTACCAGGCGAGGTTGGCCTCCTCCGCCGCGGACAGCGCCTGAGGCCCCGCGCTGGGCAGCACGATCCCGTCGAAGTTACCCCCCTTGGTGCCGTCCGCAAGCTGGCGCGCGAGAAAGTCCCGGGTGATGGCCGGCCGGGAGGAATCGCGCAGGTCGACGACCGTGGATGGCAGGCCCTCGGTGGTCAGCTGCTGGCGGATCGCCTCGACCGCTCCGGTGCCGTCGGTCACCACGAGCACGTTGAGGTCCACGCCGCCGTGCGGGCCGACGGGCGGCGCGGTCGCGGGCGTGCTGACCGGCGCGGCCACCGGGTGCGGCTTGGGCTTCGGCGGCGGCGCCTGAGAGCACGCCGTGGCCAGCGCGACCACCGCAGCCACGGCCGCCCCGAGCGTGACAACCTTGAATCGCGGCCTAGTTGAGTTCCCCACCCTGACTCCCGCTAGGTGCCGTCCGTGATCCCCCGCGTCGACCCGGCGGCTGGTCAATCAGCCCCAATATATGCTTACCCGCAAGCAACTACCCCGCTGAGCCCAAACAACGTAACCCGGGCCCGTCTGGTTCAGGCCAGGGCCGCCGGAGTTGACTACTCCGCGGAGCGGCGGGGCAGCAGGACGATCCCGTCGTCGTCCGCGTGCAGGATGTCACCAGGGTAGAACGTGGCGCCGCCGAAGGTGACCGGCACGTCGATGGCGCCGGCACCGGCCTTCGCGCTCGTGCGCGGGTTCGTGCCCAGGGCCTTGATGCCGAGATCGAGCCGGTACAGGGCGCTGCTGTCGCGGACCGCGCCGTGCAGGGCCAGGCCCGCCCAGCCGTTCTCGACCGCCGCGCCCGCGATCATGTCACCCACCAGCGCCGTCCGCAGGGACCCGGCACCGTCGACGACCAGGACGCACCCGGCACCGGGGGTATGCAGAAGCTCGCGCAGCAGCCCGTTGTCCTCGTGACAGGAGACCGTGCGGACCGGGCCGGCGAAGGAGCGGCGCCCGCCGAACTGGCGGAACTGGATATCACACACGCGTAGCGCGGAGCCGTACCTGTCGACCAGGTCAGCGGTGGGGACGGGGGCGGGAATGTCGGTCATGGCCTTCTTCCGCGGGAGGGCGATCCGGGGCCGTCACCGAAGTACTGTATGCCGCGCCATCCAGCGCAGCACGGAAACCGGGCGCATCCCGCGGCGGGCCCGCACCCGCTCGGGACGATCGCCGTGGTCGGGTAGACCCGCGTCCGGTGGAATGCGCAGGCGCGGCAGGGTAGATCATGCATTGACGTAAGGGGTTCCTGTGGCCGAAATCAGGGATGCCGAGGTCACGATCGTCGGCGGCGGGGCCATCGGGTGCGCCGTGGCCTATGCCCTGGTCAGGGCGGGCTACCGGGACATCCAGGTGGTGGAGCAGGGCGAGCTCGCCGGCGCGACGTCCGGGCAGGCCGCCGGGCTGGTCGGGCAGGTCCGGGCCACCAGGGAGCGGTGCCTGCTGGCGATGGCGTCCGTCGCGGAGTACGCCCGCATCGAGCAGGAGACCGGGTACCCGGCGGACTGGCGCCAGACCGGGAGCGTGCGCATCGCGATGACCGCCGAGCGCGCCGCCGAGTTCCGCGCCCTGGCCGCGGTGGCGCGGTCAGCCGGGCTCGAGGTGGAGTTCCTCACCCCCGCCCGGCTGGCCGGGCTGTGCCCGATGCTGGACACCACCGCGGTGACGGCGGCGCTGTGGTGCCCCACCGACGGCTACCTGCAGCCCCACAGCCTGGTCACGGCGTACGCCCGCGCCGCGCGCGCCCGGGGCGTCACGTTCGCGACCCGCACCACCGTGATCGGGCTGCGCATCACCGGCGGCGCCGTGACCGGCGTCCGCACCGACCGCCGGGCCGTCGCGACCGAGACGGTCATCAACGCCGCCGGCCCGTGGGCCGGCGCCGTGGCCCGGCTGGCTCCCGGTCGTGCCGGTACGCCACGAGTACTTCGTCACCCGGGCCGTGCCCGGCTGGCACGCCGGCCTGCCGGTGCTCCGGGTCCCCGACCTGCGCCTGTACGTCCGGGCCGAGGGCCCGGGCATCCTGTGCGGGGGCTGGGAACCGGACGGGCTGAGCCTCGACCCGCGCCAGGTGGCTATCGGGCAGCCGCTGGCGGTGCCACCGGACTGGGACGTGCTGTCCGGGTTCGCCGACGACTTCGCCCGGCTCGCGCCGCCGGTCACGCAGGCCGAGGTGCGCGAGGTCTTCCGCGGGTTCCCGGCGTTTTCGCCGGACGGGCGGTTCATCGTCGGGCCGGTGCCCGGCCTGCGCGGCTTCGTGATGGCCGCGGCCTGCAACGCGCACGGCGTCTCCGGGTCGGCAGGCCTGGCCCAGCACGTGCTGGAGAGCCTGCAGCCCGACCCGTCGGGATACGTCCAGTCGCTCAGCCCCGCCCGGTACGTTCCGCGCACGTGGGACTGGGAATCCGCCCGCGCTCAGGCCGAGGCTATCTACGAGAACTACTACGGCCTGCCGCAGCCCCACTCCTAGTTCTGCTGGCCCTGTCCCTGGTCCTGGTCCTGGATGCCCATCTTGTTCTCGACGGCGCCCTCGCCGCTCTGGATCTGGCTGTCGAACTTGTTGCCCGTCTCGCGGTCGGCGAACTGGGCCGCCTCGTCCATGGCCTTGTCGGCCTCCTGCGGGTGGTCCTTGGCCAGGGATTCGGCCTCGTGCTCCAGGCCACTGAACTCGCTCATCGGATCCTCCCGTCTCGCTGATGACGGACACGCGCGGCTGGCGTGTCCCTGGTTACCAGCCCTCCCCTACCCCCGCCTGAACCGTGACCAACCCCGGACCGCGCGATCCTAGGTGAACTTTCGGCACCCGCCATCTGGCCCGGGGAAACGCGGGCGTGACCGGGTGCGCGGGCAGCCGGCCGAACGGCCCGACCGGCAGGTCGGCGGTGATCGCCATCAGCTCGGCGAAGAAGCGGGAGATGAAGGCCTGGCCCAGGCGCAGGTCCAGCTCGTCCTTGGTCAGCCTGCCCTCGACGAACGATGCCTTGAGGACCTCGATCGAGCGATCCTGGTCCGCCGTTGACGCCCGCATGTGGACGTAGCTCCCGGCGGCCATGAACCGATGCTACGGCCCGCCGGGCGGGCGGACCAGGCAGCACGCGGGGCCGGCGCCCGGACTCAGATCCGGCCGAAGTACCGGCTGACCTCCCAGTCGGTCACCGTCGCGTGCTCGAACCAGGCCAGTTCCGCCGCGGAGAACGCGGCCAGGTGGCCGTGGACCTCGTCGCCGAACGCCTTGCGGGCCAGGCCGCTGTGCCGGAATTCCTGGATGGACTCGTGCATGGTGGTGGTCATGCAGGCGAGCGTCGCATCGGAGTACGCATCCCCGCGGTAGACGTCGGGGGCGGGAAGCCCGTGGTCGATGCCGGCCAGCCCGGCCACGATCGTCGCGGCGAAGGCGTGGTAGGGGTTGACGTCGGCGCCGGGGATGCGGTTCTCCACCCGGAAGGCCGGTCCCTCCCCCACGAGCCGGAACCCGCAGGAGCGATTGTCGTGGCCGACCACGAGCGCGGTGCCGGCGAAGTTGTTGGGCAGGTAGCGCTTGTAGGAGTTCACGGTCGGGGCCCAGAGCAGGCCCAGCTCGCGGGCGTAGGTGATCTGCCCGGCCACGAACTGGCCGAAGCGCTCGGAAAGGTGCCCGGGCGCGGCCGGCTCCCAGTCGAGGGGCTCGCCGGCCGCCTTGGACCACAGGCTGGCATGGATGTGGCACGAGGAGCCGATCTCGTCGATGCCCGGCTTGGCCATGAACGAGGCGGTCATGCCCGCCGCCGCGGCGAGCTGCTTCACGAAGTGCTTGAACAGCGTGTGGTAGTCGGCCATGATCAGGGCCGGGGCGTGCTCGATGGTGATCTCCTGCTGGCCGAGGCCCCATTCGGTCTTCGACGACTCCACCGGGATGCCGAACCGGTCCAGGCCGTTGCGGACCAGCCGGATGAACCACTCGTCCTGGGCGCTCTGCAGGATGCTGTAGTCCATGCGGTGCCGGGACGTGCGGGCGATGTTCTCGACCGCCGTGCCGTCCGCGCCCGCGTCCGGCGCGGTGGCGAGGTAGAACTCGATCTCCGACGCGAACCGGAACTCCAGGTCGTAGCCGGCCGCGCGGGCCAGCTGGGCCTTGAGGATGGACCGCGGGGCCACGGCGACCGGCCGCTGCGACTGCTCTTCGTAGGCGTCGCACAGCACGATGACCGCGTGCGGCTCCCACGGGATCCGGCGCATCGTGGCCAGGTCGGGCACCATCCGGAAGTCGGCCCACCCGTTGCTGGCGTCCGCGACGGGCAGGTTCATCGGCTCCATCTCGATGTCGGTCGCGAACAGGTACGCGGACGCGCGGACGCCGTCGCCGTCGAGGGCCAGGGCACGGAACGAGCGGGGGGTGAGCCGCTTGCCCATGAGCCGCCCGTACGGGTCGGGCGTCGCGCACACCACCGTGTCGATGACGCCCTCGCTGGCCAGCTCGTCGTACTGGTCCAGGGTGAGCGGCCCGCCCGGGCCGATGGTCAGCGGGGTCACGGGGCCCTCCATGTAGTGTCCGGGTTCGCGGGTGGCTCGTCTCTGTCCCGGATCCGGGCTCACTGGATCTCGGGCAGGGTCTGGCCCCCGTCGATGATCAGGGACTGACCGGTCACGAACGACGCCTCGGCCGAGGCGAAGAACGCGGCTGCGGCGGCGATGTCCGCGGGCAGCCCGATGCGGCCCGCGGGGATGCGCTCCTCCAGCATGCGGCATGTGGCGTCGTCCAGGAGCCTGCCCAGGCTCTCGGTCATGATGGTGCCGGGCGCGACGCAGTTGACGGTGATCCCGGCGCGGCCCAGCTCCACGGCGACGGAGCGCACGAAGCCTTCGAGGCCCCCCTTCGTGGCCCCGTAGTGGGCCAGCTCGGCGAAGCCGGTCCGCGGGCCGGTGATCGACGAGACCATGACCACCCGCCCCGAGCCGGACCGTTGCAGATGACGCTCGGCGGCCTGGGTCAGCAGCATGGCCGCGGTGAGGTTGGTGTTGAGCACGCGCTCCCAGGCTTCGACGGTCAGCTCGGCCAGCGGGATGGCCGGGTAGATGCCCGCGGAGTGGACCAGGACGTCCAGCCCGCCGAGCTCGCCGGCCGCGCGCTCGACCAGCGATCCGGGAGCGCCGGGTTCGAGCAGGTCGGCGCGCGCGAACGTGGCCGCGGTCCCGGCGGCGCGGAGCTTGCCCGCCAGCTCCGTGCCCGCCGCGGCGTCCCGGCCGGAGAAGACGATCCGGGCGCCCGCGGCCGCGAAGTACTCCGCGATGCCGCGGCCGATGCCGCGGGTGGCGCCGGTGATCAGCGCGGCCCGGCCGGTCAGGGAGACAGACATGAGGCTCAACTCCGGGGGTAGACGTCGTTCCAGCGGGCCGCGGCCCGCTCGAAGCACTCCCGCGGGGCGCGGATGACGCCGGCGCCGATCTGCCCACCGTCGCGGCCGGCCAGCCCGACGTCCATGACCGGTAGCACCCCCTCCTGGAGCACTCTGAAGATGTCCACGCCCGTGGGGGTGCCGCGGAAGCCGAACAGCGGGATCTTGAAGACCGTGTTCTCCCCAGCCGTGATCCGGTACATCTCCTGGTTGCGGCTGATCATGACCTCCGGGGATCCGCCCTGGTACTCCTGCAGGGACAGCGCACAGGCCTGCGCGAACCCGCCGAGCCCGATCGTCTCGGTGATCGTGCTCTCGCCGCCCATCCAGGTGATCTCGGACTCGTCGTGCCCGGGGAACAGGCGGCCCTCGGTGACCGGGGTGGGCCCGCGGAACCACTCGTCGCCCAGCCCGCTCACCCGGATGGCGAACTCCCGGCAGGAGAACCCCATGGCCGACACGACGCTGGAGCCCGCCAGCCCGGCGATCGAGTCCGCGGTCGCCTTGGCCGCGGCCATCGACAGCCGCAGGAAGAAGTAGTCGTTCTCGGCAATGTGCAGGAACGTCTCGCGAACCTGGTCGCGGCCCGGGCCGGCCATGTCAAGCACGGCGCCGGTCAGTTCCCGGCTGAAGAGCAGGGTGGAGGCGGCGTTGCGGCTGTGGCCCTCATCGCCCATCCGCAGGCCCCGGGCGATGAGCGGCTTGAGCGCGACGCCGCCGGCGCGGCGGACGGCCTCGCCGACCACCGGCGCGTAGACGGTGTTGACGTGCAGCAGCCGCTCGCGGACGCCCTCGTCGTAGCAGCCGTAGTTCAGCCGGCGCGGGTCCTTGCCCTCGTAGAAGTTGCAGAACGCGACGTTGCCGTGGGTCTCGTCGCGGACCACGAAGACCGGCATCGACGCGGTGTAGATGCCGGCCAGCGAGCCGACCGCGCCGTAGTCGTGGCACCCGGCCACCGTGATCTCGCCGCGGTCCAGGGCCGCGATCGCCTCCTCGCGGGTGGCCGCGAGCCCCTCGAACAGGGCGCCGCCGATGATCGCCTCGCGCTGCCCGCCGGTGTACTCCGGCCAGGGCAGCGGGGCGCCGGAGGTGAGGATGAGGTTCTTCGCGTAACCCGGCATCACGTCGAGGGCCGCGGCGACGTCCACCACGACCGGGCTGGCCGCGCACAGCCGCCGGACGGCCTCGGCGTTGGCCCGCTCCCGGGCCGGGCTCTGGGTCGTCATCGGGCCACGAACCCCCCGTCGACCAGGATCGTCTGCGCCGTGATGTAGGAGGCACGCGGGGACAGCAGGAACTCGACGACCTCGGCGACCTCCTCGGGCTCGCCGATCCGGCCCAGGATCGTGTGCGCCGCCGACGCTTCCTCCCCGCCGGACACCGCGGCCATCGACGGGCTCATCGGGGCGCGGATCACCCCGGGGGCGACAGCGTTGACGCGGATGTTGCGCGCGGCGAGTTCCACCGCCAGGTAGGTGGTGTAGGCCGACACCCCGGCCTTGGTAGCCCCGTACACCGATGCGCCGGTGAACCGGCCGATCTGCCCGGTCAGCGAGCCGATGTTGACGATGGCCGACCCGTCCGCCAGCAGCGGCGCGAACACGTCGGTGACCCGCGCCATGCCGGCCACGTTCACCTGGAACATCAGGTCCATCTGGTCGTCGGATATCCGGCCGAGGAAGGTGTCCCGGAGGATCCCGGCGCAGTTCACCAGCCCGGCGACCGGCTCGCCGGGGTCCAGGGAGCGGGCTGCGGCCTCGACGCTGGGACGGGCCGTGACGTCGCCGGGCACCGCCGCGATGCCCCCGTTCGCCGGGCTGTCCCAGTCCACGGCGGCGATCGCCGCGGGCAGGTCCAGGGCCACGGCGGTCAGCCCGGCGGTCCGGAGCCGGCGGCAGATCGCCAGGCCGATGCAGCCCGCGCCCCCGGTGACCACCACCTGGCCGGCCATGGCATCCTCTCCGATCGCGGGCCGCCCGCCGCCGCGGGATGGGGGAACGCTACTTCAGCTGGTCAATTAGGTCAATAATCTAGACCTGAAGACCTTTAGGGGAGGGCCGCGCCCGGCCCCGGGGCCGGAGCCACGACTCGATACTCGCGAGGGTCTCCCCGATGTGCTCCGACATCCACCGGGCGGCGCCGTCGGCATCCTTGTCCGCGATCGCTGTGACAATCTGCTCGTGCAGGTGGTTGGCCTGAGGCTCCAGCCGCTCGAAGATCGAGCCGACGGGCCGGAACATCTCGATCCGGGCCGCCAGCGTGGCCTTGGCCAGCCAGTCGTTGCGCGACGCGCGCGCGATGCCGAGATGGAAGTCGTTATCCACCGCGAGGAAGTCGCCGAGCAGCTTCGCGTCGTGGTGCCCGGCCAGCGAGTCGCTCAGCCGCTGCATCTCCGTGACCATGCCGCGCAGTTCGGCCAGCTCGGACCGGGTGCGCCGCCGTGCGGCGTACCGCGCGGCGGCCGACTCGATGACGATGCGGTACTCGAACGTCTCACGGAGCCGCTCGCGGTTCTCGCGCAGCAGCTTGACCTTGGACGCCTCATCGGCGGGCCGGCCGGTGACGAACAGCCCGCCGCCGCGGCCGCGGCGGATCTCGATGACGCCCTCGCTGGCCAGCACGGCCAGCGCCTCCCGGACCGGCGGCCGGGATACCTGCAGCATCTCGGCCAGGTCGCGCTCGCGCGGCAGCGTATCGCCGGCCCGGAACCGGCCGAGCGCCAGCGCGGTGCGCAGCTGCTCCAGGACGAGCTCGTGCGCGAGCATCAGCTGCACCGGCTCGATCCGCGGCGCGCTCGCAGCGCTTGGGGGCATCGCCAGCTCCCTCCAGGTGGGCAAAAGCTTAGTGGTGCCGCCCGTTGGTTCTTCGGGGGTCATGCGGCGAGTCTGGTGATCAACCGCTTCAGGTCGGTTCGGGTGAATTGCCAGCCGACGCGACCACCCGTAGCCTCACCTGATTCACCGGAGGCCAGTGGCTGGCGCTGGACGTTGGAGAAGGAGATATAGATCCGTCGGCAGCTTTGCCGGGCCGACCGGCCGTGGTCATTTTGTCGGTGCCCCCTGGTGGGATGGTGTCATGCCCCGGCACAGGGATCAGCGCTCGCCGACAGTGGTGTACCGCACTGCCCGCTCGGGCTTGCGGCTGACCCGGGGACAGCGGCGCCGGCTGTTAGGGCTGCTGGTGTCGGCTGGGGACGTGTGGGCGTGCGTGCTGGAGCTGAACGCGTGGCGGCGGTCCCGCCAGGACGCGCCGCTGGCGGGCTATCCGGCGTTGTGCCGGGAGCTGGCCGCGGCGGGGCCGGGGTGCTTCGGGGAGCTGGACACTGCAGGGGCCCGGTCGGTGCTGCGCCGCTACTCCGACGCCTGGTTCGCCGCCGCCGCCCGCCGCAAGAAGGGTGATGCCTCGGCGCGGTTCCCGCGGCGGCGGCGCAAGATGATGTCGGTGCGCTGGTATCACGGCACCTTCGCGCTGGAGGGCCGGCGGCTGCGGATCCCGGTAGCCCGGGGCTGCCCGCCGTTACCGGTCCGCCTAGACCGCGACCTGCCGTACCCGCCCGGGCAGGTCCGGTCGGTAACCCTGCTGTATGACGCGGGACGGCTGTGGGCCGATGTGACGGCCGAGGTCCCGGTCACGGTTTACCCTCCGGGAGCGGAGCCGGATCCGGGGCGGGTGGCCGGGGTGGACCTGGGCATCATCCACCCCTACGCGGTCGCCGGGCCCGGCGGGCAGGCGCTGCTGGTGTCGGGGCGGGCGGTCCGTGCTGAGCACCACCTGCACCTCAAGGACACCAAAGCGCGACAACGGCCACCGCCCGCCGCGCCCCGAATCCCGGGCAGCGCGGGTCGAGGCGCTGGCGGCACCACCGACGCCGCCAGCGCATCGTGGAGGCGCGGCACCGGCGCCGGGTACGCCAGGCCCAGCACGAAGCCGCAATCGCCGTGATCAGCTGGGCCACCGCGCGCAGGATCGGCACTCTGGCGGTCGGCGACCCGCGCGGTGTCTTGAACCTGGCTGCGGGGCGGCGGCACAACCAGCGCACCCGCAACTGGCGGGTCGGCCACCTGATCACCGTCTTGCGCGACAAAGCCGAACTCGCCGGGATCACCCTGGCCCTGCTCGATGAGCGGGGCACCTCTTCCACCTGCCCGGCTTGCCGGGCCCGGGTTCCCAAGCCTTGCGGCCGGGTGTTCTGTTGCCCGTCCTGCGGGCTAGGTGGCCACCGCGACGTGATCGCGGCGGCCAACATCGCCGGGCGGCTGCCCGGCGGCATAACGCCGGCCCTTACTGCGGCCGGCGTCACGCACCGCCGCGCCGGGAACCACCTGCCGGGTGTGTCTCCGGCGCGACGTGACCCGCGCCGCCGCCCTCATCACGGCGACGCCCGCGGGTCTCCTGGCAGGCACCTGCCCGCCCCGCCGGCCGCCACGGCCGGCCGGGGAGTCGCTCGCCCCACCGCGAGGACCTCGTAAGATCGCCGACGAACTTACGAAGAGGTGCACTTAGGTCATCGGGGCCGGGCGTTGACGGCCATGGGGTCATTAGGTCTATTATTTTTACCTAATGGGTTCTTCACCGTCGCCGGCCGCCGCGGCCGGGCCTGCCCGGGTCGCCATCATCGGATGCGGCTTCAGCGGCATAGCCGCCGCCGTGGCCCTGCTGCGCCAGGGGATCTCGGATTTCACGATCTTCGAGATGGGCGCGGGCATCGGCGGGACCTGGTGGAACAACCGATACCCGGGTGCCGAGGTGGACCTGGAGTCGCACCTGTACTCCTTCTCCTACGCCCGCGCCGACTGGACCCGCACCCACGCGCGCTGGGACGAGCTGCAGCGCTACCTCGAGTCCGTGGCCGACCGGTTCGGCCTGCGGCCGCACCTGGTTCTGGGCGAGAAGGTGGAGAGCATCACCTGGGCCGAGGACCGCGGCGAGTACGACGTCGTCACCTCGTCCGGGGCACCGCACGGCTCGTTCCGGGCGGTGATCAGCGCCGTGGGCTTCCTCAACATCCCGCTCATCCCGCCGTTCGCGCGCGGGGAGACCGGCTTCGCCGGCGTCATCTGCCACACCTCCCGCTGGCCCGAGGGCCTGGAGCTGGCCGGGAAGAAGGTGGCCGTGCTGGGCACCGGCTCCTCGGCCGTCCAGGTGGTGGCCGAGGCGGCCCGGGTCGCGTCCGAGCTGAAAATCTTCCAGATCGAGCCCAACTGGGTGCTGCCCAAGGGCGACCGCGATTTCACCGCCGGCGAGCGCAGGCGCAACCGCCACCCGCTCGCCTACGAGTGGCGTCGCCGTCGGCTCTACCTGCAGTACGACCTGCGGCAGGTCCGGGCCAGCCACGCCCGCCGCGGCGGGCGGGCCAACCGGCGGCGCCAGCGCGCGGCCCGGAAGTTCCTCGACTCCGCCCTGGCCGGCCGACCCGACCTGCGCGAGCTCGTGGCCCCCGGGTTCCCGGTCGAGGCCCGGCGCACGGTCATCAGCGACACCTACTACGCCGCGCTCTGCCAGCCGAACGTGCGGCTGGTTCCCCACGCCGTCAAGGGCCTGATCTCGTCCGGCGCCATCGACGCCAACGGCGACCAGCACGACTTTGACGTGATCGTCCTCGCCACCGGGTTCGATGCCGCGAACTACCTGGGCAACTTCAAGGTCACCGGGGTCAGCGGCATCGAGCTGCACGAGCAGTGGGCCGGCGAGCCACAGGCGTTCCTGGGCCTCATGGTGCCCGGCTTCCCGAACTTCTTCATGATGTACGGGCCCAACACCAACAGCGCCCCGCTGGTCTCGTTCTACGAGGCCCAGGCGCGGTTCGCCGCCCGGGCGATCCGGGGGCTGCGCCGCCGACGGCGCCGCGCGGTGCAGGTGTCGGCCCCGCTGACCCGCCGCTACAACGAATGGCTGCAAGCCCGGCTGGCCACCACCGTGTGGGCCGAGACCCGCAGCTACTTCCGGGCCGACGGCGGGCGGATCGTCTCCCAGTGGCCGTTCAGCGCCAGCTGCTACATCCTGGCCACCCGCCTGTCGCGGCGAATCGCCACGCGCTACCGCTAGGGCGCCGCCAGCCCGGCGCGCAGCACCGCGGCCACCTCGGCCACGGCCTCGCGGGCCTCGTCCAGCCAGGCGGTGCAGAGCAGGAAGCCGTGCACCATGTCATCGCGGCGCCGCAGCCGCGCGGTCACGCCGGCCGCGGCCAGCCGCCCGGCGTAGCCGACCCCCTCGTCGCGCAGCACGTCACGCCCGGCCACCAGCACGTAGACGGGCGGCAGGCCGACCAGGTCCGGCGCCAGGGCCGGCGCGGCCAGCGGGTCAGGCTTGGCGTCTCCCAGGTAAAGCGACCAGTACGACTCCATCTCGCCGCGCGACAGGAACGGGTCATCGGCGTTCGCGGCGTAGGACGCGGTATCCATGGCCGGGTCGAGCGCCGGGTAGGCCAGGACCTGGAGGGCCAGCGCCGGGCCGCCCTCGTCCCGGGCCAGCATGGCCACCCCGGCGGCCAGCGACGCGCCCGCGCTGTCGCCGACCACCGCCAGGCGCAGGCCGTCCGCGCCCAGGTCGGCCGCGTGCGCGGCCACCCAGCGGGTGACCGCCGCGCAGTCGTCAAGCCCGGCCGGGTACGGATGCTCGGGCGCGAGCCGGTAGTCCACGGCGACCAGCACCACGCCCGCCTGCCGGGCCAGCTCACGGCAGAGGGTGTCGTGCGAGTCCAGCCCGCCGAGGACCC
>Ga0318524_10000556_pt1 | contig 12877 bp, 9 predicted proteins | sample GRESIP052b4f22_FD_203685 | JGI IMG/M metagenome (GOLD analysis project Ga0318524, IMG submission 203685) | Tropical soil microbial communities from Luquillo Experimental Forest, Puerto Rico - GRE.SIPMG.052b4f22 | ecosystem: Environmental > Terrestrial > Soil > Tropical forest > Bulk soil... | reverse complement strand
CTTCCAGGCGGTCTCGGAGGTCGCCAGGTACGCCGCGGTGGCGGCTGCGGACGGTACGGCCCGGGCTCCGGTGTCGGCCCACATGGCGGCCCTGCGGACCGCCGGCCGCCGGCCGCCGGAACGACGGCGCGGCTCAGCCCAGGCGCCCGACGCCCACGAGACCCCAGAACTTCCGCGGGTCCTCGGGCACGTCGCCGGGGGAGTCTGGGCGCCACTCCGGCAGGTAGACCAGGCCGGGGTCGATGAGGTCGAATCCGTCGAAGAAGCGGCGGATGTCGGCGCTCGGGCGGAGCGCCGAGCGGGCCGCGACCCGGCCCTCGTAGGCCTTCATGGTGGCCCGGGCCAGCTCGGGTTTCGCGTCGCTGCAGGCCTGGCAGACGACGAGGTAACTGCCGGGCGCGAGCGCGTCGCGCAGTCGCGCCACGATGCCCCACGGGTCTTCCTCGTCCGGGATGAAGTGCAGGACGGCGACCAGCAGCAGCCCGACGGGCTGGCTGAGGTCCAGGAGCAGCTGGGTCGCCGGGTCGGCCAGGATCTTCTCCGGCTCGCGCAGGTCGGCCTGGATGATCGTGGCCGCCGGGTTGTCCCGCAGCAGCAGCCTGCTGTGGGCCACGGCGACCTCGTCGGAGTCGACGTAGACCACGCGGGCGTCCGGGGCGATCTCCTGGGCGACCTCGTGCACGTTGCGTTCGGTCGGGATGCCCGAGCCGATGTCGAGGAACTGGCGGATCCCCGCCTCCCCGGCCAGGTAACGCACGGCCCGGCCGAGGAAGGCCCGGTTCTCGCGTACGGCGGCGCGCAGCGTCGGATCCACGGCCAGCATGGCGCGGGCGGCGTCCTGGTCGGCGAGGAAATTGTTGCTGCCACCGAGCCAGTAGTCGTAGACCCGCGCCGTATTGGCCTTTCCCGTGTCGATTCCGGGCGGCACCCAGCCAGGCTCCACCTCATCACCTTCCCTCGTAGCGCCAGCCGCCCGCACCCGCCGCGTATTACTCGTCGCGAAGAGCGCCGACGTCGATCTCGACGGGAAACGGCTCGCTGAGACTCAGCGTCTCACCCTCGCGGGCCATCGCGTGCTGGACGTAGGTGGCGCCGACGAGGCGCAGCACGGTGACCGTGAGATCCGGGTCGGTGTCTATCAGCCAGTACCAGTCGATGCCCGCGCGCGCGTAGTCCGCGACCTTGGCGATGTGATCCTCCGCGGCGCGGTCGGGAGAGACCACCTCGATCGCGATGAGCACTCCGCCGGTCAGGTACTTGCGGTCCGCCCGCATATCGGCCGCGAGAGCCGCGGCGTCGACGACGGCGATGTCCGGAATCCGGCTGTTCCTGGTTCCGTCGGGCGTCGCCACCCGGGGCGTGAGCACGCGAGCCTTGACGCCGGCCCCGGCTATGGCCGACCGCAGCGCGGCCTTGGCGTTGTCGATGATGATCTCGTGGCTGAGGCCGTGCCAGGGGGACATCAGCACCCACCCGTCGCGCATCTCGTATGTGCCCTCGTCAGGAGGAAACCGCACCGGGTCGTCCAGGTCGTCCACGGTGTAAGGTCCGAGACGCCAGTCGTGCGCGACGCTCATTCCTCCTCCTCGGGTTCCCTGTCATGATAAAGCTACGGCGGTGCCCGGCTCCCATGGTGACAGGCGGGCGGCCGTTCGGGATTCGAGATCATGGGACCGAACGGGCCGGGTCACACGCACCACCCACGGCGACCCCGCCCCGGCCGGGCGAGCCCTTATGGTCGCCCAGGCGGCGGTGTACGTTCGGTAGCGTGCAGGGGACGACCTTCCTTTCCGTGCTCGCCGTCTCGCCGAAGCCGATCCGGGCCATCCGGCTCCCGCCGCGGGAGCGACGTCTCCTCCCTGGAGGTGGCCTTCCACCTGGCCGCGCCGTGCCCGGCGTGGCTCAAGCAGGCCTGGATCGAAGCGCCGCTGCGCGACGACGCCGGCAAGGTCCGCCGCTCAGCCCTCCGAGCCGAACGCCTCGCCCGCTAGCGTGCGGTGCATGCCGCGGCGGACCGCGTCGACGAGATAGGGTCGCAGCCGCGCGGCCGGGACGATGGCGTGCACCGAACCCACGTCCCGCGCCCGCGAGATGCTGTGCACGCCGTCGAACTCGTCGGCGAGCTGCCCCAGCTTCTCGGCGTGCACGGCCGGCCAGGCCGACGCCAGCTTGGCCCGCAGCGGCGAGGCGTCCGCGCCACTGGCGGTGGCCTCGGCGATCGCCGCTTGCGGGTCGGCCACCCGGGGATCGGCGGCGGTGCGCTTCCTGACCTCGGCGGCGAAGACCACCGCGGCCGCCGGCGCGCCGCCGATCACCGAGGCGTAGGAGCCCTGCACCGCGGCGACCTCCATGTTGTCGTTGAGCGTGCCGGAGAACACCACGAACGCCCCGCCGTGGTAGCGCGACACCACGCAGAACACGATGGGGCCGTCGAAGTTGACCACGGCACGGCCGATTTCCGCGCCGTACTCCAGCTGGAGCCGCCGCAGCGACTCCGGCGAGCCGTCGAACCCGGACAGGTTGGCCAGGATCACCAGCGGCCGGTTCCCGCTGGCTGCGTTGATCGCCCGGGCGGTCTTCTTCGAGGACAGCGGGAACAGCGTGCCCGCCGTCCACTGCGAGGGCCCGTCCACGGGGAAGAACCCGTGCCGCGGCAGGGGCCGCGACTCGAACCCGATCATCTGCACCGGCTGGCCGCCCAGGTGCGCGTCGAGCACCACGGCCGACTCGGCGTCGGCCATGTCGGCCCAGCGCTCGAGCGGCTCGTGGTCGGCGTCGACCACGCCGCGCAGCAGCGAGCGCATGTCGAACGGCTTCTTGCGCTCGGGGTTGCTCGCCAGGTCGAAGATCTCCCCGAGCGCGGCGAAGTCCGTGCCGGCGTGCGGCGACGCCGAGATGTCCCGGTCGGCGGGATCGCTGGTCGGCGCGGGCCGGGGGAAGCGCTCGCCGGGCGCGACGTACGCGTGGGAATAGTGCGCGAGCAGCAGGTCCACGGCGGCGGACAGGTCCGGCGCCCAGTACTGGGCCTCGCCGTTCGGTCCCATGATCCGGTCGTAGCCGCCGATGCCGAAGTTGTCCTCGGCCGAGACCCCGCCCGAGTAATCGAGTGACTGCTTGCCGGTCAGCACCATGGCCGAGTCCGGCGTCATGATCAGCACGCCCCGGGTGTGCATGAGCATGGTGGCCTCGGCGTTCCAGTACGGCTGGGCGCCGACGTTGATGCCGGTCACCACGACGTTGATCTCGCCGCCGCCCTGGGTGAACTCGACGATCCCGCGCAGCGCCCGGGAGATCCAGTCCATGGTCTCGGTGCCGGATTCCATCGAGATCTTCGCCCCGGCCGAGATGGCGTACCACTCCACCGGCGCGCGCAGCCGCCGGGCCAGGTCGATGGCGGCGAGGACCCGCCGGCACTCCGGCTCGGCCAGCGCGCCCAGCGCCTGCGTCGGGTCGCCGATCAGCACGATCCGGCGCATCCCCTCGGGATAGCGCCTGGTCGGCGTGCTGACCACGCCCACCACCAGGTTGGCGGTGTTCAGCCCGGGTTCCCTGGCGGCCGGCACCGGGACGCCGCCGGAGTCCAGGTCGTACTCGGTGAACACGCCCGGGGCGCCGTCCTGATCCGGCGAGCGGGTGATCAGCGGGACGAGCTCGTAGGGATAGACGGTGCCGCGACGGCGGGCCCTGATCACCTTCTGCGTGTAGGCGGTCAGCTCGCGCAGCGGCTCTATCGGCGGGTCGGTGACGCGTAGCGTCAGCCCGGCCCCCGGCGGCCGGGACATCCGCAGCATCAGCTCGCGCACGCCGCCGTCCGGGGACTCCGCCTTGAACTGCACCATCACCTGCTCCAGGCCGAGTCCTTCGACGCGTGGCGCGAGCGACCTGATCACCTGGTCGAACTCCCCGAGCGGGGCCTCCACGACCGGCCACACGTACAGCTTGACCCGGTTCCAGTCCAGCCGGGCCAGGTCCCGCTCGGCGGACCTGGCCGCGCGCAGGCTGTCCAGGCAGGCGTCCAGGATGCGCTCGAGCTGCGGCAGCCCGCGGACCCGCCCGTCCTCATCGCGCAGGATGGTCAGCTCGCGCACGTCGGCCAGGGCCATGAGCCGCTGGTCGTCGGGCACCTCGCGGCCCCCGATGCGGAACAGGTGAACGTCGGGGGCGGACGGGAGCCTGGTGAGCTCGAAGCGGGAGAACCGCCACAAGCCCAGCCGTTCGGCCACCATCGGGTGCAGCCCGCGCTGCGTCCTGTCCTCCTCCGCCGCCCCGTCCGGCCCGCCGTGGAAGGTGTACCAGGCCGGGTCGTCCCGCTCGGAGCCGTCGGCGCGGCGCACCGCCACCGCGACCCGGGCCACGCTGGGCGGGATGGGGCCGAGCTTGCCGCGGATCCGCTCCGCGCGGGCGTCCGGGTTGCCGTTGCCCTCCTCCTCGGGCGTCAGGGAGGTGACGTACAGATCGAGGAGCACGGTCCGGCCGGCCGGGAGCGCGTCGATCAGCTGGGGCAGGTCGGTCCCGGCCGCGTTCTCCCGGGCGTCGGCCACGGTCGCGATGACCAGGTAGTCGCGGCCCTCGTGGTCGTACTCGGCGGTCAGCAGCGGGCGGCCGCTCCGCTCGGTGACCTGGACGTTCCGCAGCGGTCTGATCCGGTAGTACCTCCTGGTCATCACCTCGAGCATGACCGGGTGGTGGCGCTGCGCGAAGACGCCGAGGATGGGCTCGCCCGAGCCGACGATGGCGTCGATCTGGCCCGCCCTGGTCCCGGGGTCCGCCGAGAGCCGGTCGAGTTCGGTGCGTACCTGCTCCTGGGCCCGGGCCCTTTCGGCGGCGAGCAGCGGTGCGTCGAAGCAGCGGTAACGCACCTGGCGGGCCAGGTCGCCGACGGCCGGGTGGCGCACCTGGGTGGCCGTGACCAGCTGGTCGATCACCCGCCGGTAGCGGTCTCGGCCGTCCAGCGATGCCGTCTCGGCCAGCGATCCCGCGCGCAGCGAGTCCGCGTGATGCAGCCGCCACTGCAGCAACTCCGACACCACCGGCACGTGCGCCGCCGCCCGGCGGTGGGCCAGGAAGATCCGGTACAGCACCGGGACCAGGTCGGGTGACGGCTCCAGGCCGGTCACGCCGTAGTGAGCCAGGGTCCGGCGCAACTTGATCCGGAAGGATTCCGGCAGGCCCTCCGCGTCGGCGTCGCGGGAGCGCAGGTAGGCGTGCATGTACTCCTGCGGGTTGCGGGCGGCCTCGTCGTCGACGGCGGCCTCGTCGTCGGCGGGCGACTCGCCCGGCACCCGGCGGTTGCGCCACAGCGCGGAGGAGTCGGCGAAGATCTGCAGGATCGCGGCCTCCCCGGCCAGCAGCCGCGGGTGGTCGGCGGGCAGCCCGGCCCGGGCGCCGGCCAGCCGACGCAGCTGGCGCCGGGCCTCGGCCTCGTCGACGTCGAAGCCGAGCACCAGGGAGCGCAGCGCGGCCAGGGCGTCGGCGGCGACCCGGATCGGCTCGGCCGCGTCCACGTCGCCGGCCGTCACGCCCGCCAGCGCGGCCAGGCCGGCGCGAGGCCGCTCGCTCCCCGGCTCGGGCCCCGCGGCCTCGTCGGCGGCGGGCTCGATCCGCAGCAGCTTGGCGCCGCTCTCCACCTGGGTGTTGACGTCGGCGAACACCTCGGCGACCCGGCCGGCCGCGGGGGCGCGCAGCGCGGTCTCCAGCTTCATGCTCTCCACGATGGCGACCACGTCGCCCTCGGCGACCTCGGCCCCGGCCGCGACCGGGATGGCCACCACCATGGCCGGCGCGGGGGCGCGGACCAGGCCGGCCTCGCCGCCGGAGATCCGGTGCACCGCGCCGTCGACCTCCACCAGGTAGTCCGGGCCCTGCGTGACCGCGAGCACGTCGAACGTCTGGCCCCCGGCTCCCAGGCGGAGTTCGAACCGCCCCGACCGTTCGGCATCTATTTCTACCGAACGGCCGTCGAGCTCGACCTGGTAACGGTCGGGGCGGTTCCTGGACACCTGGAGCCGGTAGGCCTCGCCGCCTACCCGGACGTCGACCTGGTGCCGTGTCTCGGCGCCGACCTCGGGCCGGCCGCGCTCGGCCGAGGCGAACAGCCGGTCCTGCTGGCGCCGCTCGTGCGCTTCGTACGCCTCGAAGGCGGTGGCCAGCAGGGCCACGTCGACCCGCCGCGGCGGCTCGTAGCCGCCGGCCATCATCGTGTCCAGCCAGGTCGTGTCGACCTCGCCGCGGACGAAATCGGGGCGGCTCAGCAGGTCGAGCAGGAAGCCCTTGCTGGTGGTGCCGCCCTGGATCACCGTCTGGGTCTGCCGGATCGCGCGGGCGAGCCTGGCGCGGGCCTCGGCGCGGTCCTGGCCCCAGGCGATCACCTTGGCGATCATGGAGTCGAACTGCGGCGGGATCACGTCGCCCGCCGCCACCCCGGTGTCGACCCTGACGCCCGGGCCGGCCGGCAGGGCGAGGTGCTCGATCAGGCCGGGCGCGGGCGCGAAGTCGCGCTCGGGGTCCTCGGCGGTGAGCCTGGCTTCGATGGCGTGCCCGCGGGCCGCGGGCTCGGCCGGGGCGATCTGGGCCAGCGTGCCGCCCGCGGCGATGTGCAGCTGCAGCTTGACGATGTCGACGCCGGTGGTGGCCTCGGTGACCGGGTGCTCGACCTGAAGGCGGGTGTTGACCTCGAGGAACGACAGCAGCCGCTGGCGAGGCTCGTAGAGGAACTCCACCGTCCCCGCGTTGACGTACCCGGCCGCCTTGACCAGTGCGGCGGCGTGGGCGCGCAGTCGCCTGTCCTGCTCCGCGTCCAGCGCGGTCGAGGCGGACTCCTCGATGACCTTCTGGTTGCGCCGCTGCACGCTGCAGTCCCGCACGCCCAGCGTCCACACCGCGCCCGAAGCGTCGGCGACCACCTGCACCTCGACGTGCCGCCCGCCGCGGATCGCCCGCTCCAGGAAGACCGTCGCGTCCCCGGCCGTCTTGGACGCCTCGGACCTGGCCCGCTCGAAGGCCTCGTCCAGATCCGCGGGGGAGGGCACCAGCCGGATGCCGCGGCCCCCGCCGCCCGCGGTCGCCTTGACCATCAGCGGGTAGCCGATCGACTCGGCCGCCGCGCGCGCGGCCGCCAGGTCGGCCACCGCGCCGCCGCTCCACGGCGCGAGCGGCACGCCAGCCTGCTCGGCCAGCAGCTTGGACTCGATCTTGTCGCCGAGCTTGCGCATCACCCCGGCCGACGGGCCGATGAAGATGATGCCGAGCCGCTCGCACAGCTCGGCGAACTCCGCCTTCTCCGAGACGAACCCCCAGCCGGGCCAGACCGCGTCCGCCCGGCACGCCCGCAGCGCGCGCTCGAGCTCGGCGTAATCCAGGTAGGGGCCCCCGGCGCCGGGAAAAGACAGGGCGGCGTCGGCGTCGTCCGGGCCGATCAGCACGGCCTCGTCGGCCTCGCGGACGAAGGTCGCGCGCCGGTCCGCGACGGTGTACACGGCGATGACGCGCAGCGCCGGGCGGCCCTCGGCGTTCCACTCCCGGACGGCGTTGATCAGCCGCATGGCCGGCTCGCCCCGGTTGACGATCGCGACGCGGCCGAAGGCGAAGGCGGGCTGGCTCATCGGCTACTCACCGAAGGCCGCGCGGATGTCGTCGCTGGTGCCCCCCGCCTCGTGCGCGTGCTCCGCGGCTCCCGCCTCCCGCCGGATGTCCAGCACGACCTCGTCCGCGACGATCGCCGGGTCGACGCGCATGACCGCGTAGCCGCCGACCGCGCCGGCGCCGAAGCCGGGCGCGAACACCCGGACCGGGCGGGTGATCACCCCGTCGCGCACGGCGTCGTAAACCGCGATGGGGATGCTCGCTGCGGACACGTTGCCCATCCTCTCGACGTTGAAGTACAGCTGGCCGGCGGACAGCCCGGCCTTTCCGGCCAGGTTCAGGATCATCGTCTTGTTGGCCTGGTGCGGGATGATCAGCTCGATGCTCTCGAGCAGGGTCCGCGCCGGGTCGTCCGGGTCCGGCTGGGCGCCCAGCTCGCCGAGCATCTGGGTCAGGTAGCGCTGGACCAGCGCCTTCACCTCCGGACCGTACACGGTGATGTCGCCGTCGAACTCCGAGTTCGGCCAGATGATCGAGTTGACCTCGCTGTGCGGCCCGCTCGCGTAGGTCTGCACCACCTCCACGTCGCCGGCCTGCCCGGCGGGAGCCGGGCCGATGACCATCGTGGCGGCCCCGTCTCCGAAGATCATCCGCGAGGTGCGCACGCTGCCTATCTTGTCGGAGAACTTTTCCACGCACACCAGCAGGACCGGCCGCCTGACCTCCTGTAGCTGCCGGATGGCCTCGGCCAGCCCGTACGGCAGCCCGGCGCAGGCCGCCACCATGTCGACCGAGGTGTGCGTCTGCCGCAGGCCGAGCTCGCCGGACAGCCAGCACGCGATCGACGGGATCAGCCGGTTGCTGGTGCACGTGCTGACCAGCACCGCGCCGATTTCCGCGGGGTCACGCCCCGATTTGGCCAGCGCGGCCCGGACCGAGTGCAGCGCCAGCTCCTCGGGCTCCCGGCTGGTGTAGCGGCGCTGCTCGATGCCGGTCTTCGCGGCGATCTCGCCGGCGCTCATCGGCGACCAGGAAAAGCTCGCGTTCCTGATCACGTCGGCGTTGCCGCAGACGTGCTCGCCGCGCACTATCGCCAGCGCCTCGATCCTCGGCTGGACCGCGAACGCCTCCCGCACCCGCACCGGGGGATAGGGCGCCACGGGCTCGACCTCGGCATAGGAGGCCCGGGCGGCCGCCTGACCCGAGGCCGGCCCGGACCGCTTGACCCGCTCGATGAACGCCAGCACGTCCCTGGTCCGCGGGTGGAACGCCACCACGAAGTCGTCCTCGCCGATCTCGCCGGGCCCGCGCAGCTCGGTGCGGGAGCGGTCCCACGGGTACTGGTTGTGCAGCACCATCGCCCAGCGCATCAGCGCCTCGAGCTCGGGGACGTCCTCGTTCGCGTCGAGGATCTCCTCGGTCCTGAACACCGGGTAGTCCGGGTCATAGCCGGGCATGACGAAGGTCAGCGCGTCCGGCTGGCCGAGGAACTCGGCCACGGTCGGCTTGATCGGGGGCAGCTCAGTGGCGTGGTACAGCTTGGTTCGGTACAGGTCGAACAGCAGGTCGAAGATGGTGTCCTCGGCGCGGCCGTCCCAGGTGGGCGGCAGCGCGCGGTAGGCCCGCTCGACCGCGGCCACCTTGCGCTCGCTGTCCTCCCACGGGGTCAGCACCGGCAGGAAGACGTCGTCGCGGCGCTTGGCCAGGTCGCGCCAGCGCGTCGGGCGCCGGTCGAACATCGTGATCGAGTACCGGTTGGCCCAGTACAGGTGCTGGCCCAGGTCGCGCAGCAACTCGAAGCGCCGCGGGTACGCCCCGGACTCGACCCGGGCCAGTATGTCGGTCCCGGTCGGCGCCTTCGCCTCGAAGTCTCGCCCGATCACCGCGGTGAACTGGTCGAGCGTCTCCAGGACCGAGAAGTCCAGCTCGCCGAGGAAATTCGCCGGGAACACCAGCCGGCCGTGCCGGTTGATCACGAACGGTTTCACGCTGTCACCTCCTGGGCCATACCTGCTGCGGTACCCGGAATGCGCCGGTTCTGCCCCTGGCCGCCCGGGTTTTATGGCCGCGGCAGCCCGGCGGCGCCCCGCAGCCAGGCGGCGGTCGCCGGCTCGCCCTCCGACACCCCCCAGTACCGGCCGAGTCCCTTGTCCTCCAGCGCCGCCCGCTGGTCCGCCATGATCGCCTCGGCCCGTTCCTCCGGCAGCAGGCCCAGCATCACGAACGCGTTGCCGGCCGCCATGAGGCCCAGGGAGAGCGGCAGCAGGTCATGGCCGGCCTCTGCGTACAGCAGCGCCTCCGCGGCCAGCGCGCGCAGGCAATCCCCGGCGCCGGCGCGATCCCGTGACACATCCCCCAGGCTATCGGCGTCCTGCGAAGAACTCGATCAGGATGGGCGCGATGATCTCGGGCGGGGCGTTGTGGTCGTATCCGTCGAGCATCTCCAGGCGCGCGCCCGGCGTGGCCGCGGCCTGGTCCGCGACCGAGCGCCGGAACCAGCCCGGGCTGTTCTTGCCGCCCAGGAAGAGCACGGGCGCGGCGATCTTCCCGAGCTCGGCCACGGGCACCCCGCCGTCGGTGACGGCGATGTCGTAGGGGAGCGTGGGGGTCAGCGGCTCCAGGGCCGTGACCCACGGGGCGCCGTCCGGCTGCGCCAGCATCTCGGCCGGCATCCGGACGACCTCGGTCATCCAGAAGATGACCGCCTCGCGCCTGCGGCCGGAGCCGGCCAGCTCGCGGATACGATCCGCCAGGTCCACGGACGGCCGCGGGGTGTCCTCGTTGCGGAACGGCGCCTCGTACGCCACGATGCCCGCGACCGGCAGGCCCGCCGCGGCCGCCCGCAGCGCGATGGCCGCGCCGGACGAGTGACCGAACACGAACGGCGGTTCCGGCCCGGTCGCGGCCGCGACCGCGGCCAGGTCCTCGTACTCCCTCTCCGGCGCGTACGGCTCGGTGTCGCCGCTGTCGCCCCGGCCGCGGCGGTCGTAGGTGACGACGCTGAAACGTCGCCTGAGCTCCTCGGGCGCGGTGAACGTCTGGCGGGTACAGAACGCGCCCACGCTGACGATGAGCGCGGGACCCTCGCCGGCCCGGTCGCAGGCGATGACGGTCCCGTCGGCGGACTTGACGGTCTCCATGTGCTTTTCCTTTCGCGGGTCCCGGCGCGGGACACCCTCCTGGTGTACCGACGAACGGCGGCCCGCCAGAAGACGCGATCGCGCACGATTTCGCGGCGGTCCCCGGCCCCGGCGCAGGCGGCCGCAGCACAGTCCCGATCGTAGCCACGAATTTCGGCCGTCGGCTAACATAGACCGACTGGTCTGTCCAGGAGGTGCTCATGCCGGGCAACGTGGCCGGCGCCCGCGCCGGGACCCGGCGTCCTTCGCCGCGGGCCTGCTCGCCAGCCAGGTCCACCTGCTCTACGACGGCGCGATGACCGCCGCCAGCCTGGACGCCGACCCCGGCATCACCGCGGCCGCCAGGTCCGCGGCCGAGGCGCTGCTCGACGCGGCCTGGTCCAGCGGCGGCAGCGGCCGCCACGGGAAGCAGGACCAGCCCAGCGCCACGTAGCCGCACGTCCCCGGGCAGGGCGTCCGGGCCCGCCAGAGCGCGTGTGGCACAACCTTCCAGAAGCGCTTTGCCTGGCCGGGCCGGGGCACCAGGCCGCCGGGCCGCCCTCCAGGGCGGTTCCGGCGTTACTGGCGATGCGCATGTTACATATGAGGCCCGTGCTGCGTCGGCGCGCACGGCCACAACGCGGTGAAACCGCGGTTCCAGTGCGTTCTGGCGCGGTGAAAGTGCGGTTCCATAGCGTTGCGCCGCGGTCAGCCGCGGCGCAGCCGCAGCGCCACCACGACCAGCGAGATGCCCGCCAGCAGGGCGGGATGACCAGCACCGGGTTCCCGGACCCGATAACCGTTTGACGGTACCGGCACGGTCACCCAAGGCTGTCACCATGACCAGCCGTATCTCGCACACGACCTTCGACGCCCTTGACGCCTACGCACAGTCGGTCTTCTGGTCGCACGTCCTCGACTTCGTGGAAGATCCCGACGACCCGAACGAGCCGGGCCACGAGGAATGCCTGATCACCTCGCGCGACTTGAGCCAGCTCCTGCTCTTCGTCACCGTTCCCGACGCGAAGAAGCTCAAGAACCGGGTGCACCTGGACCTGCGGCCGGCGGACGGCACCAGGGAACAGGAGGTCGAGCGGGTCCTCGCGCTGGGAGCCACGCAGGTCGGCGACTACCGCAGGCGCGACGGCAGCGGCTGGATCACGCTCGCCGATCCCGAGGGCAACGAGTTCTGCATCCTGTCCAGGGACCCGGCCGGCTCGGGCGCCACCACCTGACAGCGAGCGGGCGGCCAGGTTAGGTTTGGCTCAGGCGTCGGCTGGGGGAGGTGGGCCATGGACAAGGACCTGGCCGGTCAGGTCGTCGATATTGCTCAGCGGGTGGTCGTCAGCGGCGCGATCTCCGCGAACGGGCACGGCAACGTCAGCGTGCGGGTGCCCGGGGCGCAGGAGATGTACTTCACGGCGGGTCCCTCGCTGCGCGGCCATCCCGTCTCGGCGGTCGTGCGGGTCGGGCTGGACGGGACCCTGCTGGAGGGCGAGCTGCCGCCGATCCAGGGGGCCGTGGTCGCCATGCACACGGCCATGTACGCCGACCACGAGGATGTCGGCTGCGTCCTGCACACGCACTCGCCGTACGCCACCGCCTACGCGGTGGCCCGGCGGCCCATCGGGTGCTGGGTGGAGGCGCTGGCGATGTTCGGCCTGCCGGACGGCGTGCCCGTAGCCGGCCACGGGCCGCGCGGCTCGGCCGAAGCGGTGGCCAGCATCCGCGCCGCGGCCCTGGCGGGCGTCCCGGCCGTGCTGCTGGCCAACCACGGCGTGCTGGTCTTCCACCGGACCCCGGAGCTGGCCATCCTGGTCGGCGGGGTGGTGGAGGAGGCGGCGCAGGCCGGAATCAACGCCAGCCCCCTGGGCGGCCCCGTCGAGATCGAGCCCGACCTTCGGGCCGCCGCGCTGCAGCGCGCCATGGCATTCGACCGCCCGGGCACGGTGAGCAGCACCGCCAGTTCGGTGCCGACGGCCAGCGGGATCACCAGCCACGACGACGCGGCGGCCTGACCCCACCCGAACCACACGAAGGCGAAGAACCCGTCCACGGCCACGGTGACCCCGCGGCTGCGCCCCACCGGAAAACGCCACGCTGTGCTCGTCACCTGTCGGTCCCTGGCGGCTGGTGCTGACAACGGTCTGGTTGCGGCACGTACCATCGTGGCATGC
>Ga0318524_10000550_pt1 | contig 12911 bp, 14 predicted proteins | sample GRESIP052b4f22_FD_203685 | JGI IMG/M metagenome (GOLD analysis project Ga0318524, IMG submission 203685) | Tropical soil microbial communities from Luquillo Experimental Forest, Puerto Rico - GRE.SIPMG.052b4f22 | ecosystem: Environmental > Terrestrial > Soil > Tropical forest > Bulk soil... | reverse complement strand
GGCGAATCAACCAGCGAACGCTAGCGGTCCTGCGAGTTCCCCTGGTTGGGGCTCGCCGGTTCACCCGAGGGTCCCGAAGGGCCCTCGGCTGAGCCGAGCCCCCGGCGAGCGGACACCTCGAGATAGGGCCGGAGCCGGGCCTGGATGCCCACCGCGTGGGTGCCGGGCCAGTAGACCCGCCTGCACGCGGCACACCTCCGGAAGTCACGCTGGGTGGCGAGCGTGTACGGGGGCACCTGTCCGCGGACGTGATCGGCCTCGATGCGCTCTAGGACCACGTTGCACTCGAGGCAGCGCGTCAGGAGGTCGCGGCCCGAGAGGCCATACCTGTCGACAACCTGGCGAAGCTGCTCGTCGAGCGTGTCCCCGCGGACGAGCAAACCTCGCGCCGCCGCGCGGCGGGCCAGGGCGACGTCCCGCGTCAGGAGGCACCGACCGTCCCGCAAGGAGACACCGAGGAGCCGCGCATCGGAAACGGAGGGCGCGTAGAGCGTGTCGCAGCCCAGAGCCCGGAGCCAGCGCGCCAGCCGACCCAGCATCACGTCGGCGACGAACCGGGGCTCCGCGACCCGCGGAGCCCCCGCGGAGAGCAGATTCGCTCCCGCGTCGACCCCGACGCTCCCTTCGTCGGTCCCCGTCCCGGTCACCCGCTTCCCTTCCCGTGACCGCGTCCGGGCAGCCACGCCTGTACCGTCACCTTCGCGGCCGTTGGCGCCCTCCGGGCGTCATTGTATCCTTCGACCGGCCCGATGCTTGTGCCCGTCGCCGAGCGCGTCTACCAACTCCTGCACGGCGGCATCTTCCTCCGGCTCCCCGAGGCCCGCGCCGTCCGCTTGGGACAGGTCCTGCTCCGGGCCATCCCGGTCCGGGCCCTCCAGGGCCTCGCCGTGGAGGATCCGCGCCTGGCGGTGACCCTGGGTGGCGTCAGGCTGCCCAATCCCGTGATCCTCTCGTCCATGTATTACGATCTCCGCCTCCTCCGCCGGGCGATGGCCCTCGGGTTCGGCGCCGTGACCACCAAGAGCATCACCGTCACCGCCCGGCCGGGGCACCCGGAGCCGAACCTGGTTCGCCTGGAGACTCCGGAGGGACCCGGCTTCGTCAACTGCAATGGCTTCCAGAACCCCGGGCTCGAGGCATTCCGGGCGAACCTCGAAGCCCTCGGCGGCGAGAGGCACCCGCGACCTCTCATCGTCAGCGTCGCCGGCGAATCCCCGGGCGAGTACCGACGCCTGGTGGAGGGGCTGGAGGCGCAGGCCGACCTCATCGAGGTGAACATCTCGTCGCCCAACACGCGCCTGGTCTACGAGCTGTCAGCCAGGCCCGAGCGCGTGCGCGCCCTCCTGAGCGACGTGAGGCGGGCCACGAAGAAGCCGGTGATCGTGAAGCTTTCGCCGGACTACCCCGACGAGAATCGTCGCGCCATCGTGCCCGCGATCCTCGACTCCGGGATCGACGGCGTGAACTTCGGGAACACTCGACGGGTCGCCGAGCGGCGGCTGTCCCAGGGGGCCGGCGGCGTCTCCGGTCCCTCCCTCTTCCCTGGCGTGCTGGCCACCATTCGCGAGCTGCGCCAAACCGCCGGGCCTCGCCTCGATCTCATCGCGACTGGGGGCATCGACTCCCCGGCCAAAGCCCTGGCGGTACTCGAGGCCGGCGCCGACGCGCTTGGTTACTTTGCCGCCTTCATCACGCGCGGGCCCACCCTCGCGCGCCGCATCAACGAGGCGATCCTCGAGGCGCTCGCACGGCGAGGGCTCGCCGGGGTTCGCGACCTCCGCGAGGTGGACGGCCGGAGGACGACCGGCTAGCGGTCGACGCCAGCCGGAGGGCTCCGGGCTGACGCGTTGGTTACGACGCCGGCCGGAGGCGCGACATCGCCGCGGCGGCAGGCGTCGAGCGCAAGGCCGGCGGCCCGAGCGCCGCCGCCCGGTCTCGGGCCAGCCTCCACGGCCCCGAGGCCCGGACCTCGACGGCCGCGCGGCCCTCCTCGAGCTCGGTAGGAACGTCGAGCAGCACCGCTCCTTCGGCGCGCGTGCCCGGCCAGCCGTAGGCGAGGGCTGTCCCTGTACCCCAGGACCATCTCCCACTCGCGCACGGCGAGCGTCAGGTACTCGGCGGGCGACAGCGTGCCTGGCTGCCGTAGGTGTCCGCTGACCACGTAGCGCATGGTCGCCTCCTCAGAGGACGCCCCGCTGGGTGAGACTCACGTGGCGTCCATGGCCGAAGATCACGTGATCGTGGATCCGGAGCCCCAGGAGTCGCGCCCCCTCCGAGAGCTGACGCGTCAGGTGGATGTCGTCCTTGAACGGCGTGAGGTCTCGTAGAGTCGACGGGTAGTTGTGCACGAGAACGAGGTGAGCCGCGGCCTCGAGGAATCGCGGTACGGAAGACCTCGCGGGAATGGACGGTGGACGCCGACCGGCTCCCTTCGGAGACCCGGACGTCGCGGAGGAGCCCGTTCTGATTGTCGAGGAGCGTCGCGCGGAACACTTCCTTCTTTTTGCCCTCGAGGTTCGGGCCGAAGTAGCCGGCCGCCTCCTCGGGACTCGACCGCCGCACCGTCCGGTCCGCGGCCGGGCGCGGAGGCGACGGCAGAGCTCGGTGGCCGCCCCCAGCCGCGCGGGCTTGGCGACGCCGAGCCGACCGATCCAATCCACCTCCTGAACTTCACGGTCCGCGATCTCAGCCAGGGAGCCGAAGGCGGCGAAGAGCGCCTGAGCCTGGTCGGCGCGGTGGGTCCGGGAACTCTGGACCCCAAAGAGGAGGCCCAGGCACTCGGCGTCCGACAGCGTCTCGGCCTCTTTGGTCACGAAGCGCTCGCGAGGCAATCCTCGCTGGGCCACTCGCGGATCGTCGGACGATCGAGGCTCATGCAGGTCAGTCGAGCAAGGCCGATGCCACAGGAATGCGCGAGCAGCGCCGCGGCCCAACCCTTCCATCCGGCTCTTCAGCGATCCAGCCGACGCGGCGCGCCCCGACACGCGTATCCGGCCGACAACGGGGGTGGCTGACGAATGCGACGCAGCGGGCGGAGAGGACCGCCGGCGCCCGACGGCGCCGACCCGAGCCAGGCTAGCGGACCGACTCCAGGCGGTCCGGCGCGAGCCCCGACACCTCGACGGCCCGCGCCTGGTCCCCGACCCCTTCGAAGCCGAGCCACACCGTGTCGGCGGGGAGGAGCGCCGCCGCCCGGTCGGCCCACTCGATGGCGGTCACCCCGGAGCGCCACTCGGCGAGCAGCTCTTCCAGCCCGAGCGCCCGCACCTCGGCGAGCGACTCCGTCCGGTAGAGGTCCACGTGATAGAGCGGCAGACGACCCGCATGCTCGGCAACAAGTACGAAGGTCGGGCTCGTCACGACGGAGGCTACGCCCATGCCCTCGGCCAGCCCTTGGATGAGGCAGGTCTTCCCGGCCCCCAGCTCTCCGCGGAGCGCGAAGACGTCGCCGGCCCGAGCCGAGCGTCCGAGCCGGACCCCGAGACTCCGGGTTGCCTCAGGAGACCCGCACGTCACGCGCACCTGGGCAGCCGTCTGGTCCGGAGGAGACGGAGCACCGGGGAGCGGGACCCCGCCGGCGCGGCGCTCAGATGCTGGACCCGCCGCCGGCACGAAGGTGGGCAAGCGCCAGAGGGAGCTGCTCGGCCAGGTCGCCGGCCAGCAGACCCGCGCCACCCCGGGCCGCCGCCGCGAGGTCGCCGGCCGCGCCGTGGAGGTACACCGCGGCTCGCAGGGCGGCCTCGGCAGACAGCCCCTGAGCCAGCAGCCCGCCGGCGACGCCGGTCAGAACGTCTCCTGTCCCGCCCGTGGCCATTCCCGGATTGCCCGTCGGGTTCAGGACGGTCTCGCCCCCGGGCGACGCGACCACGGTGTAGGCCCCCTTCAGCGCGACCACCGCGCCCGACTCTCCCGCCAGTCGACGCGCGCTCTCGAGGCGGTCCGCCTGCACCTGGGCGATGCTCCGCTCGAGGAGGCGCGCCGCTTCCCCGGGATGCGGCGTGAGGAGGCGGCGCCCGCGTGCGTCCCGAAGTGCGCCCAGGCTCCCGACGAGCGCCGTGAGCGCGTCGGCGTCGAGGACCATCGGACACTCGACGATGACGCCCAGCTCCCGCACGAGGCCCAGCGTCTCCGGGTCCAGGCCGAGCCCCGGACCGAGGGCGACCGCTTCCATGCGTCGCGCCCAGTTGACGATCCGCTCGCCGGCCTTGCTGGACAGGCTCCCGGAGGTGGTCTCGGGCAGCGCCTCGGTCATGCCCTCGACGAGGTGCGACGCGACCACCGGCTGCTGGCTCGCCGCGGTGGCGCAGGTCACGAGGCCGGTGCCCACCCGCAGCGCCCCTCTGCAGGCCAGGACGGCTGCCCCCGTCTTGCCGAGCGAGCCCGCCACGACCAGGAGATGGCCGAAGCGACCCTTGTGGGCGTCGACCGGCCGGGATGGCAGCCAAGCGCGGACGTCGTCCGCCTCGAGGAGCGCGCTCGCGACGCCGTCCTCGATCCAGGCCCGCGGCACGCCGAGGTCGACCACCTCCACGCGGCCGGCGTGAGCGAGACCGGCTGGCAGGAAAAGCCCCACCTTCGGCAGACCGAACGTCACCGTGAGCGTCGCCCGCACGGTGGGTCCGAGCAACTCGCCGTGGTCGGCAGACAGGCCAGATGGCAGGTCCAGAGAGCAGACGGGTCGACCCGCGGCGTTGATGGCCTCGATCGCGCCGGCGACCGAGCCGGTCGCGGGCCCCCGAACACCGGTTCCCAGGAGGGCGTCAACCACGAGATCCGCGCCTTCGAGGGCGCCGTGGAGTCCCGTGGCGCCCGAGTCGGCGACCGCCTCGCTGACCGGCAGGCCGCCCCGCCGGAGCGCGGCGAGATTCGTCGCCGCGTCGCCGCCGATCTCGTCCGCCCGGGTCGCGAGCCAGACGGACACGCGGGCGCCGCGCCCGGCCAGATGGCGCGCCACCACGAAGCCATCTCCGCCGTTCTGACCCTTGCCCGCGACGACCACGACGCGACGGCCGCCGGCCCGGCCGGTCACGCGCTCGACGACATCCGCGGCGGCGCGGCCGGCATTCTCCATCAGCACCAGGCTCGGCACGCCGTGGCGCTCGGTCGCGAGCCGGTCGGCTCGCCGCATCTCCGCCGCCGTGGCCACCGGGATCACGGGCGCGCCGGCTCCCCGCGCGGATCGCCGGGCTCGGTCTCGACGGCGTCGCCTGCCCGGTCGGGGGCGTCTGCCACGGCCAGCACCTGGGCCAGCGCCAGCCCTCCGTCATGGGTGAGCGACAGGTGAAGCCGGTGCACGCCACGCGCCCGTCCGATCGTGGCCGCGCGGCCCGAGAGGGCGATGGTCGGCCGCTGGCCCCGCGGCCGAAGGACCTCGATCTCGCGCCAGCGCACGCCCATGGACAGCCCTGTACCGAGCGCCTTCAGCGTCGCCTCTTTGGCGGCGAAGCGGGCCGCGAGGTGCTCGGCCGGGTCGTGCCGGGCCAGGGCGTAGGCCTGCTCCTCGGCGGTGAACACCCGATCGAGGAAGCGCTCCCGCCAGCGGTCCAGGAGCCGCCGCACTCGGGCGATCTCGCAGAGGTCGACCCCGGTGCCGACGATCATGAGCCCGATCGCGCGCTCACCGGGTGAGGGTCTCAGCCCTGGGCGGCGCGGATCCTCGCCAGGATCTCGCGCGCCGTCGCCTCGGTGTGCGGAATGGCCGTCCAGGTCCCGGCGCGCAGTCCCTCGGCGAGGACCTCCACGGCGATGCGAGTGGAGCCGGGCCCGAAGCCGTCCACCCGCACCGTGATGCGCTCGGCCACCCTCGTGAAGCCAGCCTCGTCGCCCCTCGGTGGGCGCTCCGTCCGGTGGATCACGATGACTCCGTCGGCCGCGCGCTCGAGCCGGTAGTGACCCAGAGCCCGCAGGGTCGCCGCCCACACCTCCGCGTAGGGCTGGTCCAGGACGACGAGCCGCGGCACCTGGGCGACGGAGTGCGCCGGGCCGGACGGGCTCATCCCCGCGCCCGCGGCGGGGCTGGGCCCAAGCCCGACGGCGGCGGCCGCGAGGCCGGCGACGAGGCCCAGCGCCAGCAGTCGTCGCCAGGCCGGGCCCCGGCGCCCGCAGTCACCTCGACCGGCCGCGACGTGCATCACGGCCGCTTGGGGTAGGTGATGAACGTCATCGTCCGTCGACCGGTCGGGTGCTGGACGAGCGCTCGTTCCGCCAGGCCGACGTTCGTCCCGGGCGGCAGGGCATACAGCCCCTGAATCGTCTCGACGACCTCGGTCGTGAACTGCCCGTTCCCGCCGTTGGCGTCCATGAGGCCGCCGTCCATGGTGTGGTTGAGGAAGCCGATCCCGTGGCCCGTCTCGTGCGTCACCGTGCGGACGCACTGGGGACTGCGGTAGATGGCGACCGCCAGCAGGGTCTCGGCCGAGTTGATCGTCCCGTCCGCGTTGAAGTCGACGGTGGTGACCCCGCAGACGTCCGTCCCGCTGGAAGCCCGCATGCTGATCCCGTTCCTGACGGAGCCGTCCACGAAGGCGAAGGTCACCGCGTTGCTGGTCGCGGCCGACCACGCCGTCACCTCGTCGGTGGTCCCGAGCCCGTTCAGGGCTACACGGATGGGCAGCGCCGCCCAGCGGACCGTCAGGCCGTTGTTGAACTGAGCGTTGTGCTTGATGACGAACTGCGTCGTCTGCGAGCTGGTGGTGGAGTTGCTCTGGCCCCCTCCCCCGCAGCCCCCTCCCAGGACGGCGAGGCCGAGAAGGAGGCCGGCCCCGCGAAACGGTCGGCTCATGCGGAGGCTCCGATCTCCGCGCGGAGGGCGGCGGCGATGTCCTGGGCGGCGGTCTCGATGGCCATCTGGTCGTCTCCTTCCACCATGATGCGGGCGAGGGGCTCGGTCCCGGAGTATCGCAGGAGAATGCGAGCGCGCCCGTCCAGCGCTCGCTCCCATCGCGTCACGGCCTCCTCCACCGGGCGGAGCCCGGCCAGGGCCGGCTTCGTCCGGACGGGGACGTTGAGCAGGATCTGCGGGCACTTCTTGACCACAGCCGCCAGGGCCTGCAGGGGCCGGCCCGTCTCCCGCACGACCCGGAGCAGCTGGAGCGCGGTCACCAGCGCGTCGCCCGCCGGCCCGTGATCGAGGAAGATGACGTGGCCGGACTGCTCGCCCCCGAGGTTGGCCTGGCGCTCACGCATCGTCTCGAGGACGTAGCGGTCTCCGACGGGCGCCCGGACCATCCCGACCCCGAGGTCTTGAAGCGCGCGCTCCAGGCCCAGGTTGGCCATCACCGTCGCCACCACGACCCCGCCGCGGAGGGCGCCCCGGGCGACGAGGGCGCCGGCGCACACGGCCAGCACATGGTCCCCGTCTCGCACCTCCCCCGCCTCGTCCACTACGATCAGCCGGTCTCCGTCGCCGTCGAAGGCGAGGCCGAGCGCCCCGCCGCCGGTGGCCCGGACCTGGGCCTGGAGGGCCTCGGGGTGAAGGGCCCCGACCCGCTCGTTGATGTTGGTCCCGCTGGGGCGACCTCCGATCAGCGTGACCTCGGCACCCAGACTCCGGAACAGCCGCGGGCCCACGCGATACGTCGCCCCGTGGGCGCAGTCGAGGATCAGCCGCATCCCGCTCAGCGCGAACCCCGCCGGCACACTCTCCCGCACCGCCTCGACGTACCGCCGCTCTGCCGCCGCCACCGGCCGGAGGCGCCCCAGCGCACGCCCGGAGGGGAGGGCCCCCTGCTCGGCGCCGAGCTCCGACTCGATGGCCTCCTCGCAGGCGTCTGGCAGCTTGCCGCCGTCGGCGCCGAACAGCTTGATCCCGTTGTCCTGGAACGGGTTGTGGGACGCCGAGAGCACGGCGCCCCCGATCGCTCCCATCCTCGGGATCAGGAGGGCCACCGCCGGCGTCGGCAGCACACCGCCGACCCACGCGTCGACCCCGACGGAGAGGACGCCCGCGACGAACGCGTGCTCCAAGAGCGGCCCGGACACCCGGGTGTCCCGCCCGACCAGCAACGCGGGCCGCCGGGTCCCGCGTCCGGCCCGCTCGGCAAGCTGACGACCCGCGACCCGGCCCAGCCGGAGGGCCAGCTCCGCGGTCAGCGGGGGCTCGTTGGCCACACCCCGGATCCCGTCTGTCCCGAAGAGCCGCGTGGGCGCCAAGGGGGCAGTGGGCGCAGGCCGGCGGGCGGTCACGTGAGCGAGCTCAGTGGGCGATGGGATCGAGAGTCGCGCGGACCTGCGACGGTGTGACCTGCAGGACACGGACGTTAGGAGGCGTGGTGACGTTCCCCGGCAGGATGCGTTCCATGACCCGACCGGCCTCCGCCCCCCGCAGGCTGACCTCGGCGCGGAAGTCGTCCTCCCGGAGTCGCGAGAGCAGGCTGCGCCGGCCGCTCACCCGGACGACGACAGTCTCGACGCTGACCGAGGTCACGACGAGGCCCGGCGGCGTTCCCGTGAGATCGAGCGGCAGGGTGAAGAGCGCCTCGCCCCGGTCGGCCGAGACGAACGCCCACAGCCCCACTGCGAAGGCGAGCGAGAGGACCTTGAGGGGCCAATGCTCACAGAGACGCTCGACGAACGCCGTCACACCTTCTCTCGCACGTTGAGTCGGGGCACCTCGGTGAGGAGCGGCCGGCCGGCGGGGTCCGCTTCCTGGCGCATTCCCAGCAGCTCCCCCAGCCGGGATCGGAAGCGGTCCGGATCCAGCGCCCGCTCGATGGCCCCCTCGCAGGCCAGCGAGACCGCCCCGGTCTCCTCCGACACGATGACCACGACCGCATCGGTCTCTTCCGAGAGCCCCAGGGCCGCCCGGTGGCGCGTGCCGAGGGTGCGCGCAAGCTGGAGGTTCCGCGAGAGCGGGAGGAAGCAGCCGGCCGCGCTGATCCGATCACCCTGGATGAGGGCCGCCCCGTCGTGGAGCGGCGAGCCTGGCTGGAAGATCGAGCCGAGCAGTTCCGCCGAGACGACCGCGTCCATGCGAACGCCGAGCTCGGCGTAGCTCCCCAGTCCCGTGCTCCGCTCCAAGGCCACCAGGGCCCCGATCCGCTTCGACGCCAGCGACTCGACCACGCGCGACAGCTCCTCGATCACCTGCTCGCGCGTCGCGCCCGTCTGGCCGAACAGGCGGCGCACGAACGGCGTGCGGCCCGCCTCGGCCAGCGTCCGGCGCAGCTCCGGCTGGAACAGGACGATCAGGGCCAGCACCCAGAAGGCCCAGAAGTTGTCCAGGATGAAGCCGAGACTGTGGAGGTCGGCCTCGTGGGAGACGAAGCGGGCCACCATCAGGATTCCGAGCCCCGTCAGCATCTGGATGGCCCGCGTGCCCTTGAAGGTGAGAAAGACGCGGTAGAGGACGAAGGCGACAATGCCGATGTCGATCAGGTCACGGAGCCGGAAGGTGCGGAAGGCCTCGATCACGGCGGCGGGGCTCCCGGTGACGGGACGGGGGCGTCCCGGATCGCCTCCGCGACCCGGATCGCTCGGGCCACGGCCCGGACGTCGTGGACCCTCAGGACGTGGACACCGCCCTGAACCGCGAGGGCGCACACGGCCAGGGTGCCCTCCAGCCGGTCGGCCGGTGGGAGGTCGCCGAGGATCGCCCCGATGAAGCGCTTCCGCGAGGGCCCGAGCATGATCGGCTTCCCGAGCGGGCGCAGCGCGGGGAGCTGCTGGAGCAGGGTCAGGTTGTGGGTCACCGTCTTTCCGAACCCGATGCCCGGATCGACGCAGATGGCGTCAGGGGCCACGCCGGCGGCCTCGGCCGTAGCCACCGCCGCGGCCAGGCGGTCCCGGACCTCGCCGAGGAGGTCATCGTACCGGGGGTCGTCCTGCATCGTCGCCGGGGTGCCCTTCATGTGGTTCAGGGCCAGGGCGGCCCCGTGGCGCGCGCAGACCGCGGCCAGAGAGGGTGCGGCGCCCAGGCCGGTCACGTCATTGATCATGTGCGCCCCGAGGGAGAGGGCCATCTCGGCCACCTCGGGCTTCCAGGTGTCGACGGAGATCGGACACGGCGGATCGCCGAGGAGGGCGTCCAGCACGGGCCGGAGTCGGCCCCACTCGACAGCGGCCGGAACGGGCGGGGCGCCGGGCCGCGTCGACTCCCCGCCCACGTCGATCAGGTCCGCGCCCTCGGCGGCGAGGGTCTGGGCGTGGACGACCGCGGCCGTCGCATCCGCGAAGCGGCCCCCGTCGGCGAACGAATCCGGCGTCACGTTGACGATGCCCATGATGAGCGCACGGGGCCGGGCCGGATCCCAGGCGAACACGTGCCCGCGGAGCCGAAGCTTCACCCTGAGCCCTCCCCTTTCGGACGGTCGGACCCCCGAACGGATTCGCAGGCCGGTGACGCGGACGACTAGGCCGGCGCGCCCTCGAGGGCGCCGAGCGCGGGTCCCGCGAGGACGCGCGCGATCTCCTCGCCGTCCAGCGATTCGTGCTCGAGCAGCGCCTTCGCGAGCCGGTGGAGCTTGGCGAGCTGCTCCTCTAGGATGCTCCGGGCCCGGCTGGCGCAATCGACCACGATCCGCTTCACCTCGGCGTCGATCATGACCGCCGTCTCTTCGCTGTAGTCCTGCTGGCGGGCGAACTCTCGTCCCAGGAAGATGTGTTCCTCGCGCTTCCCGAAGGTCAGGGGCCCGAGCTTCTCCGACATGCCCCACTCGCAGACCATCTTGCGAGCCATCTCGGTGGCCTTCTCGAGGTCGTCTCCCGCCCCGGTCGTCTGCTGGTGCAGCACCATCTCCTCGGCGGCCCGGCCCCCGAGGAGGATGGTGATCCGGTCGAGGAGGTATTCGCGCGAGTAGTTGTACTTGTCCTCGGTGGGGAGCTGCTGGGTGAGACCGAGGGCGCGACCGCGCGGAATGATCGTGACCTTGTGAACGGGGTCGGCCCCCGGCAGGATCTTGGCCACGAGGGCGTGCCCCGCCTCGTGGTAGGCGATCGTGCGCTTCTCCTCCTCGCTGATGATGACACTCCGTCGCTCGACGCCCATCAGGACCTTGTCCTTGGCGTTCTCGAAGTCGATCATCTCGACCAGCTTCTTCGTCTGGCGGGCGGCCAGCAGGGCGGCCTCGTTCACCAGGTTGGCGAGGTCGGCTCCCGAGAACCCTGGGGTCCCTCGGGCGAGCACCTTCAGGTCCACGTCGGGCGCGATGGGGATGCGCCGGGCGTGGACGCGGAGGATCTCCTCCCGACCCTTCACGTCCGGCCGCGACACCACCACCTGGCGGTCGAAGCGGCCGGGGCGGAGCAGCGCGGGGTCGAGGACGTCCGGACGGTTGGTCGCGGCGATCAGGATGACGCCCTCGTTCGTCTCGAAGCCGTCCATCTCGACCAGCAGCTGATTGAGGGTCTGCTCGCGCTCGTCGTGGCCACCGCCGAGCCCGGCCCCCCGGTGGCGCCCGACCGCGTCGATCTCGTCCATGAAGATGATGCAGGGCGCGTGCTTCTTCCCCTGCTCGAACAGGTCCCGCACCCGGGAGGCGCCCACGCCCACGAACATCTCGACGAAGTCGGAGCCCGAGATGGAGAAGAACGGCACGTTGGCCTCGCCCGCGATGGCCTTGGCCAGGAGCGTCTTGCCCGTCCCCGGGGGTCCGACCAGCAGCACGCCCTTGGGGATCTTCCCCCCGAGTTTCTGAAACTTCTGCGGGTCCTTGAGGAACTCGATGATCTCGCGCAGTTCCTCCTTCGCCTCGTCCACACCGGCCACGTCGGCGAAGCTGATCTTGTTGTGCTTCTCCGAGATGAGGCGAGCCCGCGCCTTCCCGAACGAGAGCGCCTTGGCTCCTCCGCCCTGCATCTGGCGCATGAAGAAGATCCACACGCCGATGAAGAGGACCATCGGGAACCACGAGATGAGGAGCGACATGTACCAGGGATTGGGGTCGAGGGGCTTCACACTGATGCGGACGCCCTTGTCGCGGAGGCTCTTCACGAAGTCGGGGGAGTCGACCACGTAGGTCCGGAACTCGCCTCCGTCCTTCAGCTTGCCGGTCACCAGGTTGCCGCGGATGGTGACCGACTCGACGCGGCCGGCCTCGACGTTCCGGAGAAAGTCGGAGTAGTTGGGCTCGAACGCGTTCTTCTCAGTCAGGCCGCCGAACACGTTGAACAGCAGGACCACCACCAGACCGATGACCATCCAGAGGGCGAGGTTCTTGTAGAACGGGTTCATCCGGGATCCGCCAGCCTCCTTACCCGCCGTCCGTGCGCGCCGGGCCCTGCCCGCCACCCGCCTCGCATGTCGCGTAAACACCTGCGAGGTATGCCGAGTATAGCACAAGCCCGCAAGCCGATCGGGCCGCCGGACGGGCCGGTTACCCCCCGTTCGCGGCCAGGTCCAAGACGGCGATGTGAGGGAGGTTCCGGTATCGTCCCGCGTGATCCAGGCCGTAGCCCACCACGAACTCGTCGGGAATGGGGAAGCCGACGTGGTGAATCGTCACGGGCACCGCGCGCCGGCTCACCTTGTCCAGGAGCGCGCAGATCCGGACACTCCGCGGCTGGCGGGTCTCCAGGTTTCGCTGGAGGTACGCCAGTGTCCGGCCGGTGTCCACGATGTCTTCCACGATGAGGACGTCCCGGCCCTCGACCGACGCCGACAGATCGGCGGTCAGTTTGACGATCCCCGACGAGCGCGACGCGGCGCCGTACGACGACAGGGCGATGAAGTCACACTCCACCGCCACGTCGACGGCGCGCATGAGATCGGCCAGGAAGACCACGGCGCCCTTGAGGACACCCACCAGGACGGGGACGCGGTCGCCGTAGTGGAGGGAGATCTCCCGACCCAGCTCCCGGACCCGCGCCTGGAGGGCCGCCGCCGTGATGAGGACACGCAGGCTCCCCGTCGACGCCGCCACGCGGCTCCTTCGGGTCGCGCCGCGCTATTGGACGCGGGGCGTGACGAAGGGCGT
>Ga0318524_10000540_pt1 | contig 13006 bp, 11 predicted proteins | sample GRESIP052b4f22_FD_203685 | JGI IMG/M metagenome (GOLD analysis project Ga0318524, IMG submission 203685) | Tropical soil microbial communities from Luquillo Experimental Forest, Puerto Rico - GRE.SIPMG.052b4f22 | ecosystem: Environmental > Terrestrial > Soil > Tropical forest > Bulk soil... | reverse complement strand
CCACACCTTGAGCTGCTGCACCGCCGCGGCGCGGAAGGTGTCGCCCGCCGCCAGCACCACCTTCTTCCCCTCGGCCTTGAGCTTGGTGGCGAGCTTGCCGATGGTCGTCGTCTTGCCCACCCCGTTCACCCCGACGACGAGCCAGACCGCCACGCGGTCCGCCTCGACCTTCGTCGTGAGCGGCGCGGGAGGCGGGCCCAGGAGCCCGAGCAGCTCCCGACGCAGCGCGCCGGGCACCCCGTCGTCGCCCAGCCCGTCTGCGCGCGCCTGGGCCGTGATCGCCTCGAGCACCGCGGCCGTCGTCGCCGTGCCGACGTCGGCGCGCAGGAGGGCCTCCTCCACCGCCGCCAGGTCCTCGTCGCCGACGGTGCGCCGGCCGCGCAGCGCGCGCACGCGGTCGAAGAGGGAGCGCGCGGCGCCGAGGCGCGTCGCGAGCGAGGGGGTCGGTGCCTCGACCGGCGCCGGGGGCGCCTCGGGGACCCCGGCAGGCGCCGGCGGCGCGGTCGCCGCGCGCGCCTCCGCGGCTGCATCGCTCGGCGGCGCCTCGACCGCCCTCGGCTCGGGCGGCGCGAGCGCGTCGCGACGGGTGGCCTCGAGCGCTCGCCCGCGCCGGACCCGGACGAGCCCGACGGTCGCGGTGGCCAGCACGACCGCTGCGACCCCGATGATGATCCAGAGCAGCAGGTGGCTCACGCAGGCGCCTCGACGCGCTCGACCTTCTGGCTCACCACCTGCGAGGAGCCTCCGGGGGCCATGGTCACGCCGTAGAGGGCGTCGGCTGCCTCCATGGTCCGCTTCTGGTGCGAGACGATCACGAGCTGGGCCTCGTCACGGAACTCCTCGATGAGCCCGAGGAACCGGTGGAGGTTGACGTCGTCGAGCGCGGCCTCGACCTCGTCCATCAGGTAGAAGGGCGACGGCCTCGACCGGAACACCGCGAAGAGGAACGCGAGCGCGGCGAGCGAGCGCTCTCCGCCCGAGAGCAGCGAGACGCGCCGGACGTTGCGGCCGAGCGGGCGGACCTCGATCTCGACGCCGGTCTGCAGCAGGTCGTCGGGGTCGGTGAGCGTGAGCCGGCCCTGCCCGCCCGGGAACAGGGTCGCGACGAGCTCGCTGAAGTGCTCGTTCACGTCGGCCGCCGCGGCCGCGAACGTCGCCATGATCTCGTCGTCGAGGGTGCGCACGAGCTCCTGGAGCTCACGACGGGCGGCGCGGACGTCCGCGACCTGCTCGTCGAGCTCGTGGTGCCTGCCCTCGAGCGCGGAGAGCTCCTCGAGCGCCAGCGGGTTGATCGGGCCGAGGTCGTCGAGCCGCGCGGCGAGCTCGCCCGCACGGACCTGGGGCGAGATCGTCTCGTCGAGCTCGGGCGCCGCAGCGCCGGCGATGGTCACGAGCTCGACGCCGAGCTCGCGGCGCACCGTGTCCTGGAGGGCCTCGAGCCGAGCCGTGACGCCTGTCGCCTCCACCTCGATCGCCCGCTCGCGCTCCGTCGCGTCGGCCAGCGTGGCGTCGGCGTCGGCGCGCTCGCGCCGCAGCGCCTCGAGCCGCGCCCCGCCTGCGCGCGCGGCCTCCAGCTGCTCGCGGTACTCGAGCGAGACCGACTCGAGCGCAGCGTCCACGCGCGCCCCGATCTCGGCGACCACCCCGGCGAGGGCGTCGAGCGCGTGCACGTCCGCCTCGAGGCGCTGTCGCCGCCGGCTCGCCTCCTCGCGCTCCACGGCGTGCCCGGTGAGCCGGCGCTCGACCTCGGCGAGCCGGCCCTCGAGCACCGCGCCGCGCTCGTCGAGGGACGCCTCGGCCATCGCGAGCTCCGTCGCGAGCTCGGCCACCTGGGCCTGCTTGGCCTCGATCGTCTGGCGCGCCTCCAGTGCCCACCCGCTCTGCTCGGTGGCGCGGGCCGCGGCGTCCTCCAGCCCAGGCAGCGCCGCCTCGACGGCGGCCAGCTCCTCACGGTCCGACCCCGCGTCGCGCGCGATCGCGTCAAGCCGTGCGGCGAGGTCGGCGAGCTCGGCGTCGCACCAGATCCGCTCCGCCTCGAGCCTCGAGAGCTCCGACGCCGCGGTCGCCTCGCCCGCACGGGCGCGCACGAGCGCGGCGACGACCTCCTCGCGCTGGGCCCGAGCCACCTCGTGGTCCGCGCGCGCCGACGAGAGCGCCGCCTCGGCGCCACCCGCGGTCACCGCGTCTGTCGCCGCCTGCGCGAACGCCTCCTCGACCGCCGAGCGCGTGACGACGGCGGTGCCGGCGGCCGCGCGCCACCCGCTCGCCGCCAGCCGGTCGCCGGCCGGGGTGACCACGACCAGATCCGGGCGTGCGATCGCGAGGTCGATGGCGCGGTCGAGCTCGTCCACGCAGAACGCCGCGGCGAGCAGGCGGTCGAGCGCCAGCGCGACGTCGTCGGGCACGTCCTCGCGCGGCTGCACCACGTCGCGGAGCGCCGTCGCGCCCTTCGCGACCGCCACGTGGGTCCCGCCGGACGAGAGGGCGGGCAGGACGAGCCCCGCGGCGCCCTCGCGACGCAGCCGCTCGAGCGCTCGGCGGGCGGTCGGCCCGGTGTCGACGACGACCGCGGCCAGCGACGCGCCGATCGCTGCCTCGACGGCCAGCTCGTAGCCGGCGTCGACGTCGACCAGGTCGACGAGCGCGCCGAGCACCCCGTCGAGGTCGCCGATCGCGTCGCGACCGCCCGATCCGGTCAGCTCGGCGAGCGCCCGGTCGAGCGCCTCTGCGCGCGCCTGGCTCCTCGCGACGGCGTCCTGGCGCGTCCGCCACGCGGACTCCGCCTCGACCGCCGCGGCGCGGCGCGCCTCGACGGCGGACGCGGTCTCGGTCGCCCGCGTCTCGAGCGCCCCGCGATCGCGCTCCGCACCGGCCAGCACCGCGACGGCGGTCCCCGCGGTACCCACGAGGTCGGCGAGCCGCGTCGCGGTCCGGTCACGGCGCTCCACGAGCCCCGACGACGTCGTCTCCCGGGCCCCGATGGCCCGCAGCAGCAGCGTGCGATGGTCGCTCGCGCGTGCGAGCGCGGCGACGGCGTCGTCGGCGCCACCGCCCCCCCAGGTCGCCTCGAACTCCTGGCGCTGCCGCGCCAGCCCGTCCTCGGCGATCCGCAGCTCCGAGCGATCGATGTCGAGGGCCTTGCGCCGCACCGCGACCGCCTCGAGCTCGTCGGCGAGCTTGGACGCGTCGGCCTCGAGCGACGCCACGACGTTCTCGTCGGCGGACGCGTCGAGCGCCGCCTCGACCGCTCGGCGGCGCTCTGCGAGCACGCCGACGGTGCCGCCGACGCGTCCCTGGATCCCCCGGAGCTCGCCGAGCGCCGCGGCGAGCTCCTCCTCACGGCGGCTCGAGAGCTCCGCCGCGGCCGTCGAGGCCTGCGCGTCGAGGACCCGTGCGCGCTGGCGCAGCTCGCGCACGTCGACCTCGAGGCCACGCAGCTCCATACCGAGCGCCGACTCGCGCTCGGTCAGCGCGGCGAGCTCCTGGGCGTAGAGGTAGCGGCGCACCGTGGCGAGCTCCGCGGCGAGCTCGGCGTGGGAGCGAGCCGCCGCGGCCTGCCGCTCGAGCGGCCGCATCTGGCGGCGGACCTCCCGGACGAGGTCCCCGAGGCGCTCGAGGTTCTCCTGGGTGGCCGCGAGCCGCCGCTCTGCGCGCTCCTTTCGACGCCGGTGCTTGAGGACGCCCGCCGCCTCCTCGATCACGCTGCGGCGGTCCTCGGGCCGGGCGTTGAGCACCTGATCGAGCTGGCCCTGCCCGATGATCATGTGGTGCTGGCGGCCGACGCCCGAGTCGCTCAGCAGCTCCTGGACGTCGAGCAGGCGGCACGGCGCGCCGTTGATCGCGTACTCGGACTCACCGCTGCGGAAGAGCGTGCGGGTGATCGTGATCTCCGCCATGTCGACAGAGAGCCGTCCCGAGGTGTTGTCGATCGTGAGGCTCACCTCGGCGCGCCCGAGGGCGGGGCGCGACGCGGTGCCCGCGAAGATGACGTCCTCCATCTTCTGGCTCCGCAGCGCCCTCGGGCCCTGGGCGCCGAGCACCCACGTCACGGCGTCGACGACGTTCGACTTCCCCGAGCCGTTCGGCCCCACCACGACCGTGACCCCCGGCTCGAACTCGAGCCACGTCGGCTCCGCGAACGACTTGAAGCCCTTGAGGTGCAGGCGCTTCAAGAACATCCGGCAAACCTACCGCCCGACCCCACGCGAACCGCGGTCCTCGCCGGACGTCGGGGTCGCGACGCCGCGGCGCCACGCGGCGTCCGCGCGCCGCGCGGCGCCGAGTCGCCGCTGCCCTGGTCGTCGGGCTCGACCGTCGTCGGGCGAGCGCACGGCTCGGTTCTGTCACGCATCGGTCACCGGTGGCTGAGGTGCAGATGAAGCGGAATCTGAGATCGTGAAGGGAATTAGGTGCACGCGACGCCAGTCGATCGTATGTTTCGCGACTGGCACTGCCGAGCCGTCGCACGACGACCGGCGAGAAGGGGGTTGCCATGACACACACGCTCACCCGCACGACGCGGCGCGCCGTTGCGGCTGCCGGGGTGCTCGCGCTCGCGGCCAGCGGGATACTCGTCGCTGTGCAGGGGACGGCGAGCGCCCAAGCGACCACCGTGAAGCTCGACCACTTCCTCTGCTACCAGTCCCGGTACAACGGGCCGAAGGCGCCGCCGGGCATCGTGCTCTCGAACATCATCCCGCCAGGGAAGATCACGCCGGTCATCGGCGCCGCGGACTATCACTGCAACGCGGCGAACAAGTCGATCCCCGGCGCGCTGTTCAAGGCACAGAACCCGCTGGCGCACCTGCTGTGCTACCGGCTGGCCGCGACGTCCCGACCGACGATCGTGACGCTCTCGAACCAGTTCGGGAGGGCCGTCATGAAGACCGGGACCACGCCGACGCAGCTCTGCCTGCCGTCCTGGAAGGACAACATCGCAGCGCCGAACGTTCCGCTCGTCCAGCCGCCGGGGCTCGACCACTTCACGTGCTACACCATCACGCCGCTCTCCACGACCTCGTACATGTTCAAGCCGGCGAACGTGAAGGCGGAGGACGAGTTCTCGGCGCCGGTGTACACCGCGCTCAGGCTGGCGCGCGCAAACTGGCTGTGCGTCCCGACGACCAAGATCCTGGCTACGGGCAACGTCTTCCCGACGCAGGGCCCGAACGACCCGAGCCTCGTCTGCTTCCCGTCCACGCCCACCCCGTTCTGGAAGCTCGTCTTCGACCAGAACCAGTTCGGCAACGGAGTGGTCTTCCCGACCAACGTCCATGAGGAGTTCTGCACCCCGTCGCAGGTCTCGGTCCAGGGCGTCACGCCCTAGGAAGGCAGCACGCTGCGTGACCCCTGACCGGGTCGCGCCGCGGCGGAGGGCGTGGGCCGTCGGCTCGCCGACGGCCCACGCCCGCTCGCTCAGGCCTGGCAGTTGGGGCAGTAGTACGTCGACCGACCCCGGGCGGTGACCTTCGCGATCGGGGTTCGGCACCGGTGGCACGGCTCGCCCTCGCGCCCGTAGACCTGGTGGAACGTCTGGTACCCGCCGGGGCGGCCGTCGGGGTCGACGAACTGCTCGTCGGCCAGCGTCGAGCCGCCGTGCTTGATGGCCTCGGCCACCACCTCGCCGATCGAGCGGTGCAGACGCCGCACCTCGATGGTCGAGAGCGACCCCGCCGGGCGGTCGTAACGGAGCCCTGCCGTGTAGAGGATCTCGTCGGCGTAGATGTTGCCGATCCCGCTGACCACGTGCTGGTCGGTGATGAGGCCCTTGAGCGGCGTCGTGCGGTCGCGCAGGATCGCGGCGAACCGGTCCCACCCGACCACGTCCTCGACGGGGTCGATGCCGAGGTCCGCGAGCTCGGGGACCCGCGTGCGCATCGCGACGCCATCGCCGCCGACGGAGAGCCGCGCGTACGGCGAGACCTCGACCTTGGTGCCCTCGGTCGGGGCGGTCGAGACGAAGAGCTCGCCGAACATCCGCGGGTCCACGTAGCGCAGCTCGCCCCCCTGGGTGAGGGTGATGACCACGTGGGTGTGCTTCGGCTTCGGGTCCTTCGTTCCCCGGGCGCGCAGCAGCTGGCCGGACATCCCGAGGTGGACGACCAGGTGGTTCGACGAGTCGAGCGCGATCACGAGGTACTTGCCGAGGCGCCCGACGGACTTGATCGTCGAGCCCTCGAGCAGCGCGCGGAACTCCTTCACCGACTTGTGCCGGCGCGTGAGCTTGCCGTTGGTCACCGAGACCGTCTTGATCTTCTTGCCGACGAGCTCGCGGGCGAGGACCGCGCGGACCGTCTCGACCTCGGGGAGCTCAGGCACCGCGCCCCTCCCACGCCGCGCGGGCCGCGGCGAGCTCGGCGGCCTTCTTCGAGGTCCCCTCGCCCGTGCCGCGCACCTCGCCGGCGATCAGCACCGTCGCCGCGAACCGCTGCTCGTGGCCCGGACCCGAGCCCTCGACCTCGTAGCGCGGGGCGCCGAGCCCCTCGGCCTCGGCCCACTCCTGCAGCCGGCTCTTCACGTCCGAGGCGCCGGGCGCGCTCGCCTCGTGCGCGAACCGCTCGGCGAGCGTGGCGAGCACCACCGTGCGCGCGGCCTCGAGGCCCCGTCGCAGATAGACGGCGGCCACGATCGCCTCGTACGCGTCGGCGAGCAGCGAGTCCTTCTCCCTTCCGCCGCTCGCATCCTCGCCGCGACCGAGCCGCAGCACAGCGTCCACGCCGAGGGCCCTCGAGGCCTCGGCGAGCGCGGGGGCCGAGACCGTCGCCTGACGGACCTGGGCGAGCCCGCCCTCGTTGAGGTCGAGCTCCCGGTAGGCGCGCTCTGCGATCACGAGCCCGACCACGGCGTCGCCGAGGAACTCCAGCCGCTCGTTCGAGTCGACCCGGTGCTCGGTGGCGTGGCTCGAGTGGGTCAGCGCCGCGAGCAGGGCGGGGTCGTCCGCGTCCAGGCCGACTGCGCGCGCGAGCGCGCGCAGTGCCTCGTCCTCGCCTGCCACGGGGCCGGTCAGCTCGCCTTCAGCTTCACCTCGACGTAGTCGACCGCGTCGCGCACGGTCCTCAGGTCCTCGAGGTCCTCGTCGTCGATGTGGAACCCCACCGTCCGCTCCGCCAGCTCCTCCTCCAGGGCCTCGACGAGCTCGATGAGCGCGAGCGAGTCCGCGTCGAGGTCGTCGGCGAAGGAGGCGTCCTCGGTCACCTTCGACGGGTCGATCTCCAGGATCTCGCTCAGCTGGTCGCGGATCAGCTCGTAGATCGCCGCGCGGTCCGGCGGCGCGGCGGTGTTGTGGGTCTCGGCGGGCACCTCGCCTCCTTCGGAGTCCTGCCGAGCCTACCGAGCGCGAATCGGTCACGGTGCCGATCACGAGGGACGGATCGCGGCGCGGAGCGCCCCCACGACGTCCTTGTCCACCATCTCCTTGGCCACGAGGACGGCGTTCGTGATCGCCCGCGCTGACGCCGACCCGTGCGAGATCACCGAGACGCCGTCCACCCCGAGGAGGATCGCGCCGCCGTGGGTGTCGGGGTTGAGGTCGTCGGCGATCGGCAGCAGGTGGGTCAGCAGCACGTCGCCCGCGGCGCGGGTCTGCTCGTCGGTCGCGATGACCGCAGCGATCGTCGTGAACATGTACCTGAACGCGCCCTCGAGCGTCTTCAGCGCGACGTTGCCGGTGAACCCGTCCGTCACGACGACGTCGACCGGCGCGCCGGAGAGGTCGCGGCCCTCGACGTTGCCGTAGAAGCGCACACCGCTCGCCCGGTCGGCGAGCCGCGCGTGGGTCTCCTTCACGAGCGGCGTGCCCTTGGTGGGCTCCTCCCCGATCGAGAGCAGCCCCACGGTCGGCTCGGCGACGCCATACCTGCTCGTCGCGTGCGCCGCGGCCATCTGGGCGAACTGCAGCAGCATCTCGCTCGTGCACTCGGCGTTGGCACCGGCGTCGCACAGGAGCACGGGCGTGGCGCCCGGGCGCGGGATCGGGGTCGCGATGCAGGGCCGGATCACCCCCTTGATCCGCCCCAGGCGCAGCAGCGAGGCGGCCATCGCGGCGCCCGTGTTGCCGGCGGAGACCACCGCGGCGGCGCGGCCGTCGCGGACCAGCTCGGCGGCGCGCACGATCGAGGCGTCCTTCTTCTTGCGCACGGACTGGGCGGGGTCCTCGTCCATCCCGATGACCTCGGTGCAGGCGACGACCTCCAGCCCGAGCGGGTCGCCCACCTGCTCGGGTGGCCCGACCAGCACGACGGGGATCCCCTGATCGGCCGCGGCGCGTGCGCCGGCGACGACCTCGCCGGGTGCCTTGTCCCCTCCCATCGCGTCGACCGCGACGGGCAGCGCCTGCCCGTCGGGCAACTCAGTCGACCTCGACGGCGACGCGCCCCTTGTACCAGCCGCAGTTCGGGCAGACCACGTGGGGGACCTTGGCGCGGGCGCAGTGCGGGCAGACGCTCCGCGCCGGGTCCTTCAGCTGCCAGTTCGCGGCCCGTCGGCTGTGCGACTTCGCTTTCGACGTCTTTCGCTTCGGGACGGCCATGGTGCCTCGTGGGGGTGGTCGGGTCGCCCCTCAGGCCTGGTCGGGCGATCGGAGCGCATCGAGTGTAGCCCACCTCGGGTCGATCTCAGGCCGGCACGCGCACGTCCGCTCGTTCAGGTCGCACCCACAGGTGGGGCAGAGCCCCTTGCACTCGGGTCGGCACAGCGGCGCGAGCGGGAGCTCGAGGACCACCGCGTCGCGCACCAGGTCGCGCAGGTCGACGGCCTCGTTGACGAGCGGGTAGGCGTCCTCGTCGTCGGGCGAGGCCTCCGGGCGGAACTGCTCGGCCACCCGGACCTCGAGGGTCCCCTCGACCGGGCGCGCGCACCGCCGGCACGACGCGCGCCACGGGGCGACGATCCGCCCTCGCGCCGTCACCCCGCCGAGAAACGAGGTGAGCACGAGCGAGACCGCGACGTCGGCACCCGGGACCACCTCGGCGGCGCCCAGGGTGGCCGCGGCGAGCGACCCGTCAGGGTCGAAGGGGGCGCGGAAGGCCACGTCGACGCTCGTGCCGACGCGGTGCAGCAGGGACGCCACCGGGACGACGTAGGGCTCCATGGTGCGGACCTCCACGGCTAGACGGTGTCCTGGTCGAAGAACGGCACGTCGTCCTCGTCCTCGGGGCGCTCCTCGGGCTCGATCCGGGGGCGCAGGCGCGCGCGTCCGGACTGGACGGTCTTCTGGAGGCGGTCGAGCACGATCTCCATCTGGGCGAGGCGCTGGTCGCAGAAGTCCTCCGCCTCGTGGATGATCCCCCTCCCCCGCTCCTCCGCCTCGGCGACGAGCCGCTCGGCGTGCGCTCGGGCCTGCCGGGCGATCTCGGTGCGCGAGACGAGGCGTGCGGCCTCGGCGCGCACCTCGTCGAGCAGCGCGTCGGCCTCGCGGCGCCGCTGCTCGGTGAGCGCGTCGAGGTCCGCCAGCGTCCACCGCGCCCGCTTGAGCTCCTCGGGCAGCGTCGCACGCGCCTCCTCGAGGAGCCCGAGCAGCTCGTCGCGCGAGACGAGGACGGAGGACGAGAGCGGCATGGCCTTGGCCTGGGCCACGACGTCGATGGCGTGGCTGAGCAGCGTCTCGGCGTCGCTCGGGGGCTCGTCGCCGACCGCGTCGAGCTCGTCTTGGAGCTCGGGGTCCGGGTCGTCCAGGTAGCTCACGACGTGGCCGGCCCGAACTTCTCCCGGAGCCGCTTCTCGACCGGGGCGGGCACGAACGGGCTCACGTCGCCCCCGAGCCTCGCGACCTCGCGAAGGAGCCTGGAGGCGATGAACGAGTGGGAGGAGCTGGTCGGGATGAAGACCGTCTCCACCCCCGAGAGCGACCGGTTCATCTGGGCCATCTGCAGCTCGCTCTCGAAGTCAGAGACCGCCCGCAGGCCCTTCACGATCGCGGTGGCGTCGACCTCCTTGGCGACGTTGACGAGCAGGGTCGAGACCGAGACGATCCGGACGTTGTCGAGGTGCGCCAGACACTCGGCGATCATCTCGCGACGCTCCTCGAGCGAGAAGAACGGGTCGTCCTTCTGCGGGTTGCGCAGCGCCGCGACCACGATCTCGTCGAAGACGTTGACGGCACGCTCGACGACCTCGAGGTGGCCGTTGTGGAACGGGTCGAACGACCCTGGGATGAGGGCGACCGTCACGTGCGCGCCGCCCCGTCGCGCTTGGGGATGAGCATCGTCACGAGCGTACCGCCGTACCGGTGGACCCCCGACGTTTTCCAGCCCAGCGGCGCATCGAGCGCGCGGTCCGTCTCGAGCACGACGACGCGCGCCTCCACGCCGTCGAGCAGCGCGGCGACGTCGACCTCGCCGTACGGCGGGTCGCAGCACACGAGGTCGACCGGGCCGTCGGGCCGCCACCCCGGGAGGCGGGCGCGGACGAACCTCGCCGCGCGCGACGCGAGCCCCACCGCCTCGAGGTTGCGGCGGGCGGCGCGGAGGCACGCCGGGTCGTCGTCGACGAACGCGCACGACGTCGCCCCGCGGCTGAGCGCCTCGATGCCCATCGCGCCGCTGCCGCAGTACAGGTCGCAGACGACGGCGCCCTCGACGCCGAAGCGCGCCTCGAGCGAGCTGAAGACGGCCTCGCGGACGAGGTCGGTGGTCGGGCGAACATGGGCGGGGAGCCGCGCGGTGAGCCGGCGGCCGCGGGCCTCGCCGGCGACGACGCGCACGGCCGCAGCGTACCGAGCGCCTTAGCTCTTGAAGAGCCAGGCCGCGTCCTCGTCGTCGAGGAAGACCTCGAGCTCGGCGCGAAGCTCCGGGGCGTCGGTCAGGTCCGGGTCGCGGTCGAGCACCTCCTCGGCGAGCGTGCGAGCGACCTCCAGGACCTCGCGATCGCGCGAGAGCCGCGCGAGGCGCAGGTCGCTCCTGCCCTGCTGGCGCGCGCCGAGGATCGTGCCCTCGCCGCGCAGCTCGAGGTCGGTCTCGGCGAGCGCGAACCCGTCCGTGCTCCCCGCGACCGCCTCCAGGCGGGCGGTGCCGTCGGGGGTCGTCGGCTCGCCGAGCAGGTAGCACCACGACGGGAGGGTGCTGCGCCCGACGCGGCCGCGGAGCTGGTGGAGCTGGGCGATCCCGAACCGGTGGGCGTCCTCGATCACCATCACGGTCGCGTCCGGCACGTCCACGCCGACCTCGATGACCGTCGTCGCCACCAGCACGTCGATCGCGCCCGCCCTGAACCGGTCCATGACCGCCTCCTTCTCGGCCGGGCGCAGCTGGCCGTGCAGGAGCCCGAGGCGCAGCCCGTGCAGCGGGCCGACGCGGAGCCGCTCGAGCTCGGCGACCGCCGAGGCGGCCTCGACGCGCTCGGAGCCCTCGACGAGGGGGCAGACGACGAACGCGCGGTGCGAGGCAGCGACCTCGGCGCGCACGCGGCCGAACGCCTCCTCCTCGCCGAGCTCCCCGCGCGCCCACCTCGTCGTCACCGCCACCCGCCCGCTCGGCAGCTCGTCGAGCACCGTCATGTCGAGGTCGCCGAAGAGGACCATCGCGGCGGTCCGTGGGATGGGGGTCGCCGTCATCACGAGAACGTCGGGGTCGCGGCCGTCCACGGGGTCTGCAGACCCCTTCTCCCGCAGGGCGGCACGCTGCTCGACGCCGAACCGGTGCTGCTCGTCGATCACGACGACGCCGAGCGACGCGAACCGCACGTCGTCGGTGAGCAGCGCGTGCGTGCCCACCACGATGTCGGCGCTCCCGCGCGCGAGCGCCTCGATCGCGCGGCGGCGCTCGGCGCCCTTGACCCGCGAGGTGAGCAGCACGACCGCGAGCGGCCGGCGCGACGACAGCGTCGAGTCGTCGGGGACGTCGAGGCCGGCGACGAGCTCGCGCAGCGCGTAGGCGTGCTGCTCGGCGAGCACCTCGGTCGGCACCATGAGCGCGCCCTGGCGGCCGCCGTCCACCGCCGCGAGCAGGGCGGCGAGCGCCACGGTCGTCTTGCCGGCCCCGACGTCGCCCTGGAGGAGTCGGTGCATCGGGAGCTCGTGCGCGAGGTCCGCGAGCAGCTCGGCGATCGCGCGGCGCTGCGCGCCGGTCGGCTCGTAGGCGAGCGAGGCGAGGAACCGCGCGACGAGCGACGCGTGCTCGCCGAGCAGCTCCCCGCGGCCGACGAGCGCGTCGGCCGGGTTCGCATGGTGCGCGATGCCGCGGGCGTCCTTCGCGAGCGCCGCCTTGCGCGCGACGAGCGAGAGCTGCAGCCGCATGAGCTCGTCGAAGACGAGCCGGGCCCTCGCAGACGCCACGTCGGCCATGGAGTCGGGGGCGTGGATCCCGCGCATCGCCGCGGTCCGGCCCTCGAGCCCGAGGCGGGAGGCGAGCGGCTCAAGGGGGTCGGCGAACTCCCCCGCGCGCTCGAGCGCCTCGGCGCACGCCCGCGAGAGCTCCCAGCTCGTGAGCCCCGCCTTCGGCGACGCGGGGTAGACCGGGATCACGCGCATCGTCCGAGTCGCGGTCCGCGCGTCACCGTCCACCCCGACGAGGACGTCGACGACCGGGTTCACCATCCGGCGGCTCCCCCGGTAGAGGTCGAGGGTGCCGAAGAACAGCGCCTGGACGCCCGTCGCCAGCTGCTTCGCGCGCCACGGCTGGTTGAAGAAGGTGACGGTCATCCGGCTCGTCTGGTCCTCGACGTCCACCTCCACCAGCGCGCGCCGGTTGCGCGTGCGCCTGGACCTGACCGCCATGACCTCGGCCAGCACGACGGCCTCGTCGCCGACGGCGAGGTCGGAGAGGTCCGCCTGCTTGGACCGGTCGTGGTACCGCCGCGGGAACGTGAGCAGCAGGTCGAGCACCGTGCGGATCCCGACCGCCCGCAGCGCCTCGGCACGCCTGGGCCCGATCGTGCGCAGCCGGTCGACCTCGACCTCGTCGAGCTGCGCGAGCCGGCGACCGTTCGTCACTCGACGCCGAAGAGGTACGGGTAGAGCGGCTGGCCCCCGTGGTGCACCTCGACGGCCACGCCCGGCCGCTCCTCGGCGAGC
>Ga0318524_10000535_pt1 | contig 13042 bp, 7 predicted proteins | sample GRESIP052b4f22_FD_203685 | JGI IMG/M metagenome (GOLD analysis project Ga0318524, IMG submission 203685) | Tropical soil microbial communities from Luquillo Experimental Forest, Puerto Rico - GRE.SIPMG.052b4f22 | ecosystem: Environmental > Terrestrial > Soil > Tropical forest > Bulk soil... | reverse complement strand
ACGCGCCTGTCGCATCACCCGCCGATCGCGGGACGCCGATACGAGGCGCGGCGATGGAAGCGAAGGAGGACGCGCTCTACGCGCTGGTGCGCGCGGAGCTCGAAGGGGCGCTGGACCCCGCGGAGCGCGCGCGCCGCGGCGCCGACGCGCTTCACGAGATCGCCCTCGACGGAGCTGCGTTCGCGGCGCAGCGCCTTCCCGAAGAGATCCGCGTGCGGGTGGAGAATCCCGGCGGACACCGCGCGGGCCGCACCACGGTCGAGATCGCGCTCGCGGATCAGCCGTTCATCGTCGACTCGGTGCGTCTGGGCCTGCGCCGGCTCGGCCACCGCGAGCTCCTGCTCGTGCACCCGCTGCTGGCGCTCGAGCGCGAGGCCGACGGCAGCGTGGCGCGGCTCGGGCGCGACGCGGTGCGCACGCGCGAGTCGTTCGTCTACGCGGAGCTGCGCCAGCTGGCGTCCGAGGAAGAGCGCCGCAAGCTGCAGCTCGAGCTCGAGCGGGCGCTCGCCGACGCGCGCTGCATCGTCGCCGACCACGCGGTCATGCTCGCGCGGCTGCACGAGCACGTGGCGAACCTGGAGGGCTGCGCCGCCGCGCTTCCGGGCGGCCCCGAGCGCGCGCGCGAGCTCGCCGCGATGCTGCGCTGGCTCGAGGCGAAGAACTTCCTGTTCATGGGCTACCGGCGCTACCAGGCGCGGCGCGGGCGGCGCGGCTGGGAGGTGGAGCTCGAGCCGGGCAGCGGGCTGGGGCTGCTGCGCGGCGCGGCGGACTCGCGCTTCGCCGAAGCGGGCAGCGACGCGCCGCCGCCGCCACTCGTGGGCGAGCGGCTCGACGACGGGCGGGTGATCTTCTTCGACAAGACGCGGAGCGACTCGACCGTGCACCGGCGCGGCCGACTCGATTCGGTGTCGCTGAAGCTGCTCGACCGCGACGCGCGCCCCACCGGCTTCGGCCGCTTCGTCGGGCTGCTGACGCATCGCGCGCTGCGCATGCGGCCCTCCGACATCCCCATCCTCGCGGCGCGTCGCGCGCGGGTGGTCGCGAGCCTGGGTGCGGAGCCCGGCTCGCACACGTACAAGACCGCGCTCGAGGCCTACGACTGCCTGCCGGTCGAGTTCCTGTTCCCCGCCGACCAGGCGGACGCCGCGCGCGTTGTGGCGCGCATCGTCGCGGCGGCGGAGCGGCGCAAGCTCGAGGTCTCGACCGTCGCCGACGCCACCAACCGCTCGTTCTTCGTCGCGGTCGCACTGCCGCGCCAGCTCTACGAGGAGCGGATCCGCGAGGAGCTGGACGCCCTGCTCGAGCGCGAGCACGGCGCGCGCCACATCGACCAGCGCAGCTCGTTCCTCGACGACGACCTGGCGCTGCTGCACTTCTTCTGTGGCAGCGACCGCGAGCTCGACCTGCCGCGGCTCGAGCAGCTCGAAGGCGAGATCGCGGCGATCGTCGAGCGCTGGGAGGACCGCTTCGAGGCCGCACTGGTGGCCGACGAGCCGTCCGATCGCGCGCTGCGGCTGGCCGATGCGTACGCCGACGCGTTCCCCGAGTCGTACCGCGTGGTCACCTCCGCCGCGGAGGCGGTGCTCGACGTGCGCCACCTCGAGCGGCTGCACGGCGGCGATGCGGCGGTCGAGCTCGGGCTCGACTTCGCCACCGCCTACGGCGATCCGCGCACGCACCGGCTCAAGATCTACCTGCGCGAGCGCCCGTACCTGACCGCGCTGCTCTCGGTAGTCCACCAGTTCGGCATCCGGGTGATCGACGCGACCTCGACCGAGCTGCGCGCGCTGGCCCGGCCGTCGCTCTGGATCGTCTCGTTCCGCATCGAGCCGATGGCGCCAGGCGCGAGCTCCGCGGGCGCGGTCGAGGCGCGCGTGCTCGACGGGCTGCGCGCGGCCCTGTGCGGCCGCGTCGACAGCGACGACTTGAACCGGCTCATTCTCGGAGCCGACCTCGACTGGCGCGCGGTCGACGTGCTGCGCGCCTATTTGGAGTACGCGCGGCAGATCGGCCAGGCGCAGCGCGGCGCGGCGGCGCGCGACGCGCTGGTCCGCCACCCGGAGGCCGCGCGCGCCTGTGTGCGCTCGTTCCGCGCGCTGTTCGATCCCGCGCTCGGCGCGGGGCGCGACACCGAGCTGGCGGAGGCCGAGCGCGCCCTCGCTGCCGCGCGCGAGCCGATCCAGAGCGCGGCGGACGACCGCGTGTTCGCACTGCTCGAGAACCTGATGCAGGCCACACTGCGCACGGCGTTCTTCTCGCCCGCGCCGCCGGGAGGGCCGCACGAGGTCGCGTTCAAGTTCGACTCGGCGCGCGTGCGCGGCCTGCCGGCCCCCGCGCCCTGGGTGGAGATCTTCGTGCACTCGTGCGAGCTGGTGGGCGTCCACCTGCGCGGCGGCCCGATCGCACGCGGCGGCCTGCGCTGGAGCGACCGCAGCGAAGACGTCCGCTCCGAAGTGCTGGCGCTGTGGCGCACCCAGATGGTGAAGAACGGCTTGATCGTGCCCGCCGGAGCCAAGGGCGGCTTCGCGCTGCGGCGCGCGCCCGAAGATCCCGCCGTGGCGCGCGCCGAGGCCGACCGGCTGTACGCGCGATTCGTCTCGGCGCTCCTGCGCCTCACCGACGACGTGCGCGAGGGCTGCGCGGTCGCACCCGCCGGCGTGGTGCGGCGCGACGGCGACGATCCCTATCTCGTGGTCGCCGCCGACAAGGGCACCGCGCACCTCTCCGACGTCGCCAACCGCAGGGCTGCGGAGCACGGCTTCTGGCTGGGCGACGCATTCGCGAGCGGCGGCAGCAACGGCTACGACCACAAGCGCGAGGCGATCACCGCCCGCGGCGCCTGGCTGTGCGCGCGCCGGCACTTCGCCGAGCTCGGGCGCGATCCGGATGCGGAGAGCTTCACCGCGGTCGGCATCGGCGACATGTCCGGCGACGTGTTCGGCAACGGGCTGCTGCTGATGCCGCGGGCAAAGCTGGTCGCGGCCTTCGATCACCGCCACGTCTTCGTCGACCCCGATCCAGATCCGGAGCGCGCCTTCGAGGAACGCCGGCGGCTGTTCGCGCTGCCGCGCTCCTCGTGGGCCGACTACGCGCGCGACGCGCTCTCCAGCGGCGGCGGCGTCTACGAGCGCGGCGCAAAGCGCATCGCCTTGTCGCCCGAGGCGCGCTCCGCGCTCGGGACCAGCGCCGAGACGCTCTCGGGCGAGGAGCTGGTGCGCGCGGTGCTGCGCGCGCCCGTGGACCTGCTCTGGAACGGCGGCATCGGCACCTACGTGAAGTCCTGCGAAGAGACGCACGCGGACGCCGGCAACCGCGCGAACGACGCGGTGCGGATCGACGCGCGCGAAGTGCGCGCGCGCATTGTCGCGGAGGGCGGGAACGTAGGCTTCACCCAGCTGGCGCGCGTCGAGCTCGCGCTGGGCGGCGGCCGCATCGACACCGACGCGATCCACAACGCGGGCGGCGTCGCGCTCTCGGACCACGAGGTGAACTTCAAGATCCTGCTCGCGCCGCGCGCCGCCGACGGCTCGCTCGCACCCGAGGCGCGCAGCGCCGTCCTGCGCGAGTGCGCGGAGGCGGCCGACACCGCCGTGCTCGAGGCGTGTGTCAGCCAGAGCCGCTGCCTGTCGCTCGACCTCGGTCGCGCCGCCCGCGACCCGCAGCGCTTCGCAGACGCGGCCGACCAGCTGGTGCTCTGCGCCGGGCTCGACCCCGCGCTCGAGCACCTGCCCGCGCGCGAGTCGCTGCGCGCGCGCGGCTGGACCCGGCCCGAGCTCGCGGTCCTGCTCGGCTACACCAAGCGGCTGTGCAAGCGCGAGCTGTCCGCGTCCGGTCTGCCGCAGCATCCGCTGCTCGCTTCACTGCTGCGCGGCTACTTCCCGCCGGCGTTGCTCGCGCGCTTCGCGCACGAGGTGGAGACGCACCAGCTGCGCGACGCGATCACCGCGACGTGTCTCTCCAACTACGTGGTCGACCGGGCGGGAGTCACCCTGCTCCCCGAACTGACTCGCGCGCTCGGCGCTCCGCTCGCCGACGTGCTCTGCGCCTGGTACGCGGCGGACCAGCTGCTCGAGGCGGCGCCGGCGCGCGCGGCGGCGGCGAGCCTCGAGGCGCAGATCGCGCTCGAGGACGCGCTCGGCCAGGCCGCGGCGCTCGCGCTCGGGCTCGAAGGTCGCGCGCTTCTGGACCCCGCGCACGGGCGCCGGCGGCACGCCGCGCTGGCCGAGCTGCGCTCGCGGCTCTCTGCGGACTCGCTGCCCGCGCTGGTGCGCGCGTCGCCCGTGCCGTGGATCGCGGAGCGCAGCGAGGTACCGCTCGCGCGCGCGCTCGACGTCTGGCGCGACCTGGGCGCGCGCACGCGCATCCACTTCCTGCTCGACCGGCTGGGCCAGGTCGAGCTCGGCGACGGTTGGAGCCGGGTCGGCGCCGCGGCGCTCGGGCTCGAGATGCAGCGCGTGCTGGCCGAGCTCTGCCAGCGCGAGCTGGCGTCGGGCTCGGGACGCCGCGGCTCGCGGGGCCGCGCCGAGCTGGAGCGCGCGCTCGCCGCCGTCGACGAGATCGCCGCCCAGCTGGACGCGGGTCCGCGCAGCTTCGCTCCGCTCCTGGTGCTGTCGCAGCGCATTCGGCGCCTGTGCTAGGGTCCGCGCCGGAGAGGTGCCAGAGCGGTTGAACGGGGCGGTCTCGAAAACCGTTGTGCCCTTACGGGTACCGGGGGTTCGAATCCCCCCCTCTCCGCCAGATTGATCTTCGTTCGCCTGCGGCTCACTGCGCGCGGCTGCGCCGCTTGCGGGCCTCGCTCGGGGCGGCCCTCGCTCGGCCGTCTTCGTCTCGGGCGTCTCGCTTGAGAAGAGCCGGATCGCTCGCCTGCGGCGAGCTGCGCCTGACGGCGCTTGAGTGACGGGGCGCCTTATTGCTGCCAGCGGCCTTCGAAGCGGAGGCCGGTGGGGGTGGTGCGGAGGATCATTCGCTCTTCGTCCTGGGTGCGGAAGCGGCCGGTGGCGTCGCGGAAGGCGTAGCTGACGACGAGGCGGAGGTAGACGAGGTCGGCGGAGGAGCGCTCCTCGTCGACGGAGGCGGCGACGAGCTTGTAGGCGTCGCGCGTGGTCCAGGTGCCGGCGAGGTCGGTGGGCAGGTCGCGGAAGCCGAGCGAGTTGTAGAGGGCGGAGTCGTGCCTGGCCTGGGCGCGCAGCCAGTCCTCGACGAAGTGACGCACCGGCGGTGCGAGCTCGAAGCCGTCGGCGCTCGGCAATGGTGCCGAGGCGCTCGGGTCCGGAGCCGCGGGCACCGCGGACGCGGGCGGAGCGCTGCCGGGTCGGACGATCACGACGGTGGTCGGCTGAGCCGGAACGCCGGTGACCGGGATCGGCGCGCGCGATGGCGCGGGGGCGGCGGCGGCCGCCTGCGGCGTCGGAGACGGCGCGGGAGTCACTGCCGGCGCCGCGCGCGCTGGCACGGGTTCAGGAGCGCGGCTCGCCTCGGCGTGCGCCGGCTCCGGCGCAGGAACGGGGGCGGGCAGTGGCGCTGCAGCCGGAGCTGGCTCCGGCGCGCGCACCGCCGCGGCCGGCGGAGTCGGCTCGGGTCGCGCCCTCGGCGCGCGCGCGGCGGCTTCGCGCGCGGGTCCGACCGGGACGCGCGGCGGGGGCGGCGTCTCGTCGTGACGCATTCCGGTGTAGAGCCAGGCGCCCGCCGCGAGCGCGACCACGAGTGCACCCGCGCCGAGCCCGGCGAGCAGCGACGGCGCGTGAAGCCCGCGCCGCGCGCGCACCGGCGTCATCAGCGGGATGTGGATCGGGCGGGGCGGTGTCGGCGCGATCAGCGACGCCGACTGCGGGTCGGGCGACGCGAGGGCCGCGCCCGCCCCGAACTCGGCTGGAGCGCGCGTCGCACGAGGCGGCGGCTGCGCGGGGCGCGGCGGCTCTTCCGCGGGAGGATCGTCGCCGAGCAGGTCGGCGAACGAGTCCTCGGGCAGCGCCGCGGAGCTCGGGGTCGGCGACGCGAGCTCGGGCGCTGCGTTGGTCTCGAACATCTGCGACAGCTCGGGCGCGCTCGGATCGGGGCCGGGCTCGGGTGCGCTCTTCGCCGCCGAGAGCTCGGCCAGCGCGGCGTCGATCGCGGCGTTCGAGTGGGCGGTGGTCTCCACCTCGAGCGAGAAGGAATCTCCCAGTGCGGGCTCGGCCGGCACCGCTGGAGGTGGCGGCTTCGGCGGCGGTGGCGGCGGCGTGGGCAGCTCGAGCTCGAGCGCGACTTCGGGCGCCTGCTCGATCGCATCCGCGCTGATGGCCTCCGCTGGCACCTCGACCGCGATCGCAGTGGCGTTGTCTGGCCCGCCGTTCGCGTTCGCGCGCTCCACCAGCTGCCGCACCGATTCGTCGGGCGGATGGCCCGCGAGTGCGGCCTTCAGCGCGCGCTCGGGCACCGGCGTGTGGATCCCGTCGGAGCAGAGCAGGAAGCGATCGCCCGCGCGCAGCTCCACGCGCGCGACCTCGACTGCCACGTCGGGCGCCTGTCCGATCGCGCGGGTGAGCTCGTGCTTGCGCGGATGGTTCTCCACGTCGGCAGGCGCGATCACGCCGATCTCGATCCACTCGGCCATGAGCGAGTGATCGCGGGTGAGCGGCTCGAGCGCGCCGTCGCGCAGCCGGTAGCAGCGGCTGTCGCCGACCCAGGCGAGCCAGACGCCGCGGGTGCCGGGACCGAACAGCAGCGCGACCGCGGTCGTTCCCATGCCCTTCAGCTCGGGATTCGAGAGCGCCGCCGAGTAGACCTCCTCGTTTGCCAGCTCGAGCCCGCGGCGCAGCCGCTCCTCGGGCGTGCCGTGCGGGTCGCGGAAGATCCGCGCCAGGGTGTCGATGCACAGCTTCGACGCCCTCTCGCCGCCGCGCTGCCCGCCCATGCCGTCGGCGACGATCGCGAGGCGCTCGTTCGAGACGTTCGTGAGCAGCGCCGCCGCGTCCTGGTTCTCGGCCCGCACGCGGCCGGGATCCGACAGCGTCGCGAAGACGAGCTTCGCGGGATCGAGCGGGACGGGCTCGCTGGCGTCGGACATCCCCTCCTTATCGACCGGTCGCGCCGCGATTAGATGCGCACGTTCCGCCAGTGACCGGCGCGGAAGCGCAGGATCCAGGCGAGGCCGAGCGCCAGCACGTAGCACAGCTCGCCGAGCCAGGCGCCGAACACGCCGCCGCGCAGCCAGACCGCGAAGGTGATCACTGCCGCCAGCCGCAGCGTCCAGGAGAGCGTCGACTGGACCACGAACGGCCAGCGCGTGTCACCTGCGCCGCGCAGCGCGCCGCTGGCGATGATGCCGATCGCATCGATCACCTGGAAGAACGCGCCGAGCGCGAGCAGCGGCCTGCCGATGGTCAGGAACTCGGGATCGCGGCTGAACACGCCCAGCAGCGCCTCGGGCACCGACAGGAACAAGAGTGCGATGAACGCGGCCAGGCCCATCCCCAGCATCAGGCTGGAGCGGTAGCTGCGCTCGGCAGCGTCGAGGTCGTTCGCGCCGATGTAGCGGCCGACCAGCGTCCCGCAGGCGATCGAGATCGCGAACGCCTGCATGAACGAGAGCGACAGGAGCTGCAGCATCGCCTGGCTGGCGGCCATCGAGGCGTCGCCCATGCGCGCGATGATCGAGCCGAAGATCGCGAAGGTGGTCATGTCGAGCAGCCAGGTGCCGCCGGTCGGCGCTGCGGTGCGCAGGAAGCGGGTGAAGTCGCTCCAGCGCGGCGCGACGGGACGGGTGCCGTAGCGCGTGCGCACGCTCCTGCGCAGCACTGCCCAGCTCAGCATCCCGGCGTAGAGCCAGCTTCCGAGCGCCTGCGCGACGCCGGCGCCGACGATGCCCCACGCCGGCAGGCCGAGCCGCCCGAAGATCAGCCCGTACGCCAGGACCACGTGCACCGCCAGCTCGACGATCGTGACGTAGAGCGGCGTGCGCGTGTCGCCGATGCCGCGGAAGAACGACGTCAGCACGAAGCTCATCACCACCGCGGGACCGCCCGGAAGCCGCGCCCAGCCGAAGCGGATCGCCGCATCCTGCAGCGCGGGCGACGGACCGATCGCGTGCACCAGCAGCGGGAACAGGAACGCCACGGCCACCATCCACAGCGCCATCGCGGGAACCAGGAAGCCGGCGGCGGGCCAGATCCACGCACCGCAGCGCTCGGGCTCGCCGGCGCCGTCGTGGCGCGACACGAACGCCTGCACGCCCTGCGCGGTGCCGGTGAACGGCACGTAGAGAGTCCAGATCCACAGGCCGGCGAAGCCTGCGGCCGCGAGCTGTGTGGTGCCGACGTGTCCCAGCATTGCGGTGTCGATCACCTGCATCGCGGTGTCTGCGAGCGTGGTCAGCACGACCGGGTAGGCGAGCGTCGCCACCTCGGCCATGTCGCCCCGCGACGCGGCCACCGCCGTCTGCCTGAGAGCCTGTGTCTCCGTTCCTGCCGACATGACTGAATTCGTCCTTAAGTGCCGAAGGCCGCGGTCACTTGCGTGTCCGCGGCCTCCGGTACGAGCCCAGTCAGGGCGTCGTCAATCTGGGGCGGACACGTGGGTCCTTTGCTCGACGGTATCGCCACCGAGATCCCGCTCGGCGAGCGAGATGGGCCTCTGGCGGCGCGACGGCCAAGCGTTCGGGCGCGAGAAGACGCTGCTGCTCATTCGTCGTGCCCTTTCTCGAGTGAGAATCCCCGGATCGCGCGCTGTTTATATCCCGCTCCGCAGAATTGCGCAACGTTGGACCGTCCACTCGCCTTGGGCCGGTGCCGAAACGAAGGGCGAAGTGGCCCCCCACCCCTTCGCCCAGTGGCTGCTCTGGGAAGAGCAGTCGAACTTCGCCGGCTTTCGCACTCCCACCGGCGCGGTCGAGCTCGAGCTCGCCGCGGTGCCGCGCAGCGACGTCGTGGTGGAGCTCGCCGCGGATGCACCGCGCGCGCTCGCCGACCGCTTCCTGGCCGGCGATCGCGTGCTCCTGCCACGGCATCCGCTGAACCGCGACGCCTCCGTGGCGTTTTCGAGTGCCCCCACGGCCGAGCGCTGGCCCGCGCGCTTCACCTCCTCGCGCACGCTGGTGGTGGAGCACGGCTCAGCCGCGCCGTTCGCGCTCAAGCTGGCGACCGATCACCCCCACCCCGCCGTGTGTCAGCCGGAGAAGACGCGGATGGCGACCGAAGTCGAGGAGGCGCTGCACTTCGCCGCGCACGTGCGCGCGGTCGACGCGCGCCTCGGCGCCGATCCCGAGCTGATCGTGCTCACCGAGTCACTCGGCGTGCGCGTGCGCGGCGGCGAGACGGGATTCCTGGTGCGCGACCTCGCACGGCTCTGCGACGGCTGCTTCTACCTGCCCGCGTTCAGCATCCCGTTCGTGGGCCGCGCGCTCGCGGCGCTCGCCCAGCGCGAGTTCGCGGCGTTCTGGGCCGACGCATACGCCGAGCCGGTCGGCCGCGCGAAGGCCCGGCTGCTGGCGCGCTACGGGCTCCAGTACGTCACGCCCAACCCGCAGAACATCCTGGTGCAGCTCGACCGCGCGCTGCGCCCCACCGGCGCGATCGTGTTCCGCGACCTCGCCGACACGGACTTCGTCACCGACTCGGCGCAGGCCTGCGGCGCGGCGTGGACGCGGGTCACCGCTGCGCTCGCGCCCGAGACCGCGAACTCGTTCTGGGCCTTCGACCAGGCGCCCGATTCACCCGCCGGCCCAGAAACGCTCGAGCGCTGGTACGCGCGCCACGACCGGGCCTACGTCGCCGAGCTGCGGAGTCAGCGCGGCCTGGCGGGCAGCTCCAGCCTCGAGGCGCTCGCGCGCGAGCTCGCAGCCGCTGCCTAGTCGCAGTACGTTCCGGCCGGAGGAGCGCGCCTGAGCACTCCGAGCGTCACGGTCCGGCTCACGAACTCCGCCGAGCGCTGGGTGCGCAAGGAGCATCCCTGGCTCTACGCCGAGAGCATCCGCTCGCAGAGCCGGGCCGGCGCGCCGGGGGACCTCGCGGTGATCTTCGACCGGCACCGGAAGCTGCTGGCGCTCGGTCTCTACGACCCCGACTCGCCGATCCGCATCCGCATCCTGCACCGCGGCGGCCCGCGCGCGATCGACCGCGAGTTCTTCGCCGAGCGCCTGCGCGAGGCGGCAGCGCTGCGCGCGGGGCTCGAGCGCGAGGGCACGACGGCGTGGCGTCTGGTGAACGGCGAGAGCGACGGCCTGCCCGGCCTGGTGGTCGACCGCTACGAGCGCAGCTGCGTGCTGAAGCTCTACACCGCGGCGTGGCAGCCGCACCTGGCGGAGCTCTGTGCGGCGCTCGAGTCCGTGCTGGCGCCCGAGCGCGTGGTGCTGCGGCTCGCGCGCGCGATCGCGGGTGCGTGCGCCGAGCGCGGCCTGGTCGACGGCACGGTGCTCGCAGGTCCGCCGCTCGACGAGCCGGTCGCCTACCGCGAGCTCGGGCTGCGGCTGCGCTGCGACCCCGCGCGCGGACAGAAGACGGGCGCATTCCTGGACCAGCGCGAGAATCGCGCCCGCGTCGCCGCGCGCGCGCGGGGAAAGTCGGTGCTCGACGCGTTCTGCTACACGGGCGGCTTCTCGCTGCACGCCGCCCGCGGCGGCGCGACCCGCGTGCTCTCGCTCGATGCGAGCGCGATCGCGCTCGACGAGGCGCGCGCGAACTTCGCGGCGAACCGCGACGTGCCCGAGGTAGCGCGCTGCGCGCACGCACTAGCGCACGGCGACGCCTTCCGCGAGCTCGCGCTGCTCGCCGAAGCCGGGCGCCGCTTCGACCTGGTCGTGCTCGATCCGCCGGCACTCGCCCGGCGCAAGGACGATCTGCCGCAGGCGCTCCAGGCCTACGCGCGACTCGCCGAGCTCGGAGCCCGGCTGGTCGAGCGCGGCGGCGAGCTGGTCGCGGCCTCGTGCTCGGCACGCGTGGATGTCGACGCGCTCGCGCAGTCGCTGCACCGCGGCGCCGCGCGCGCCGGCCGTTCGCTGCGCGAGGAGGAGCGCACCGCACACGCTCTCGACCACCCGGTCCGCTTCCCGGAGGGCGCCTATCTGAAGTGTCTCTTCACCCGGGTCGAAGGGAACCCCTGAGATGTGGGAGAAGCATGGCAGCGAGCCGATCGCGCTCTCGGCGTTCCTGCGCCGGTTCGCGGCGCACTTCGCGCTGGCCGGAGCGATGGTGGCGGTCTCGCTCGGCGGCGGGATGCTCGGCTACGTCTACTTCGAACGGCTGCCGTGGCCGGACGCGTTCTTGAACGCGGCGATGCTGCTGGGCGGAATGGGACCGGTCAACAACCCGCAGAGCTTCGGCGGCAAGATCTTCGCCGGCTGCTACGCGCTCTACGCGGGCGTGCTGTTCCTGGCGGTGAGCGCCGTCCTGCTCGGGCCGGTGGTGCACCGCGTGCTGCACCGCTTCCACTGGGACGAAGAGGCGAACGAGCCGCGCTGAGCGCGGCGAGTGAGCCCGCTCGCAGGGGCGCGCAGCGCGCCCCTGCGAGCAGCCCGGAAATGCTCAGGGTGCGATGTTGGCGATGCAGTCGTTCAGGCAGACCGCGCCCCAGAGCGTGTCGCAGTTGCCGAGCGCGGTCAGCAGGTCGCTGCGCAGCGTGAGGCGCGACGTGCTGGCGTTGTCTTTGACGCTGGTGATGCAGCTCTTCATGGCGACGGGGTTGCCGGCGTCGTCGATCACGCAGCCGCGCTCCTCGAAGCCGAACATGCGTCCCTGGACATGGGCCTGGCACGCGAAGTTCTCTTTCGTCGCGGTCTTGCACTCGGTGGTGGCGGCCGCACACGCCGACGCGCACTGACCGCGCGTGATGCCGAAGCCCGAGATCGAGATGTTGTTCGGGTCGGACATCTGCCCCTCCACGTCCATCGACGCGCAGACACCGCCCGGAACCGGATTCTGGATCGAGAACCCCGCGTGTGCGCGCGTGGCCAGCGCGAGCGCGGACACCAGCACCAGACCCCCCATCAGTAGCCGAGACGCCATCGCCTCTCCCCCTCACTGCGGATGCGCTCGCCGCGCGAGGCCCCGCCCATGTGTGACTGCGCGGGTCGGGACGAAGCGTTCGCCCGTCCTCCCGCCCCCCATTTTTCGGTCGCAGGGGGTAATGGATGGAGGGACCGAATGCAAAGGCAGAGCGGATGAGAAATCTGGGTATGCTACGCGCGAGAGGTCCCCCCGAATGAAGCTTCCCGACCGCGCGGCGATCGCGCGCGCGCTGCGCCGGCGTCGAACCCAGATCTGGCTGGCGCTGCTCGTGCTGCTGGTCGCGATTCGCATCGCACTGCCCTATGCGCTGCGCCCGATCATCGTGAAACAGGCGGACGAGGCGCTCGTGGGCAGGATCGCCCTGCGTGACATGGATCTCTCGCTCTTGCGCGGGGGAGTCACCCTGCACGGGTTCGAGGTCTACGCGGACGAGCTCCCGCCGCCAGGTGCGCCTCCGGCCGAGCCGAAGCCGCCGCTCTTCGCCGCCGACCGGCTGTGGGTGCAGATCAGCTGGCTGGAGCTGCTGATTAAAACCATCGAAGTGAAGGACTTCGCGCTGGATGACTTCGTCGTCCGGCTCGATCGGCTGAAAGACGGGCTGGTGCTGCCCAAGCCGGTGCCGAGCCCCGAGCCGGAGCAGAAGACGGAGGAGAAGCCGAGCTCGCCGTGGGGGTTCGCCGCGGACAACATCGCGGTCACTCGCGGCGGAATCACCTTCCGCGACTTCACGGTCGGCGACACGCCGCAGCAGTTCGACGTCGAGATCCCGAGCTTTGCCGCGCGACAGCTGAAGCTGCGCTTCGAGCCGGGTGGCGGGCCGCCGGGTCACGTCGCGGTCGACGCCGACATCAGCGGGGGCAAGGTCCACTACGAGGCCGACGTGGAGACCAAGCCGGCGGGGCCGGCGCTCCATTCCCGCATCAAGCTCACGAACCTTCCGATCGGTGGCGGACGGCTGTATCTCAGGCTGTTCGGCTGGAGCGCGCTCGCGGGCAGGCTCGACGCGGACATCGACCACCGCTTCGAGACCGGCGGCGCGCACGAGCTCAGCGGCACGGTCGCAC
>Ga0318524_10000513_pt1 | contig 13189 bp, 12 predicted proteins | sample GRESIP052b4f22_FD_203685 | JGI IMG/M metagenome (GOLD analysis project Ga0318524, IMG submission 203685) | Tropical soil microbial communities from Luquillo Experimental Forest, Puerto Rico - GRE.SIPMG.052b4f22 | ecosystem: Environmental > Terrestrial > Soil > Tropical forest > Bulk soil... | reverse complement strand
CCCGGATCAGCCGGATCGAGAACGGCATCCAGCCGCCCACCGAGCGCAACATCCGGGACTGGTGCACCGCCTGCGGCGCCGGGGATCAGATCCCCGACCTGATTGCCACCGCCCAGGTGGCCGAGTCCGCCTACCTGGACTGGGCCAGGCAGTCCCGGGCCGGCCTGAAACATCTCGGCACCCTGCATTCCACCGCCACCTACCGCCGGACTACCAGCTTCCGCATTCACGAGCCGATCGTGCTGCCCGGAATCTTCCAGACCGAGGCCTACACCCGGCGCATGCTCGCCTACTGGTACGACTTCCTCGACGCCCCGGACGACACCGATGCCACGGTGGCCATGAAAGCCGAACGCACCGCCATCGCGCTCAACCCGGCCAAGCGCATCGACGTCGTCCTCGGCGAGCAAGCCCTGCACACCAGATACGGCAGCCCCGCCGAGCACGCCGACCAGCTCAGTTACGTACTGTCGCTGATGCGGCTGCCCTTCGTATCACTCGCCGTCATCCCGGCCAGCATCCAGCGGCGCGCGATCGCCACCATCGGATTTTGGATCTTCGACCACAATGCCGTCGCGCTCGAAACCCCCACTGCGGCCATCAAGATCACCCGGCCGACCGAGATAGCCCAGTACGCCACCATGTTCGGCCACCTGCACCATGAGGCCGTGCACGGTCATCACGCTCGTCGGCTCATAGCCGCCATCCTGGCCGGCCTGTGAAACACGCATATCCCCGGTCGCCCCAGGCCAGGGCGAGGCGATGCCAGCCGCGGCGCCGGGCACCCCGCAGCAAGAGGCTGGTCCTGGCCGTTAGCTGGTGTCGGGGTCCCGCTAGCCCGGCACGATGGCCCCGCAAGCTGCGCGCGATGACAGTGATCCGGATAACGCTGGCGGCTACCCGGTAACGCGGGACCAGCCCGGCCGCAGCCAGCAGGCCGATCACGGTCAGCAGCGCGATACGGCCGCAGCACGGGCCGGTACCGGAACCGGCCACGCCCACGCCCGGCTGGTCAGCAAGAAGCACGCCCAGCACACGCCTAGCCCCGGCCCGATGACCAGGAGCCTGCGCGCCGCACGGCGGGCCGGATTCACCTGCACGAAGCCCGCGATCACCACGCCCGGCTTGCCGAACTCAGCCACCGCGGCCCGGGCGGCGGCATCGGCATCCAGCCCTTGCCGCAGGTAATGGCGGAACGTCTCATCCAGCCCGTCAGCAAGTTCGGCCACCACCTGACCCGGCAGGTGAGCCGCCAGGACGGCCACGTACTCCTCGATCACGCCGGTTCCGGACACGGCCCGCCCTCCAGCGCGGCGCTGACCATGGCGGCGAACTCCCGCCATTCGGCCCGCCTCCAGGCCAGCGCCCGCCGCCCCGCCGCGGTGAGCCGATACTCACGGCGGCTGCGCCCGCCCACCACCGACCATGACCCCTTGATCAGCCCCGCCTGCTCCAACCGCCGCAGTGCCGGGTAGATCGTCCCGGTCGGCAGGTCCAGCCGCCCTCCGGTGCTGCCTCGCAGGGCCTCGATGACCGCGTACCCGTGCCGCGGGCCGTCCTCCAGCGCGGCCAGCAAGAGCGCGTCCAGGTGCCCCTTCAGCTCTTCAGCCCGCATAAGTAGTAACGCTACTTCAAGGCTTCCCGCCAGGCAATCAGCGAAGTAGAGTAACCGTCATAGGTAGCGTTGCTACCTATAGCCGGGGAACGCGTGGGAGGCACGCCGGTGGTGATAGCCGGGCAGATACTGGGCGACCAGGTGGGTTCGACCGCGCCGGTCTTCCTGGCGTTTCTCGCCATCCACGTCCTGGCCGGGCTCACTGCGGTGGCAACCGGCGCGATCGCCGCCCTCACCCGCAAGGGCAGCCCTCGCCACATCCGGGTCGGCCGCTGGTACTACCGGGCCATCATGGTGGTGTTCGGCACCGCCACTGCCCTGGCCGTCGTGCGCTGGCGGCAGGACTACTACCTGTTCCTCATCGGCGCCGCCGCGTTCACCGCCGCCACCATCGGCGTGCAGCACCGCCGCCGCCACCGGCCCGGCGACACCGGCCACATCCTCGGCATGGGCATCGCCTACGTTGCCATGCTCACCGCGTTCTACGTCGACAACGGGCCGCACCTGCCGCTGTGGGACCACCTGCCCGTCCTCACCTTCTGGCTGGGGCCCGCCGCCATCGGGACACCCCTCATCGCCAGAGCCGTAACACGAGCACGTCACGCGCCCACACAGGACCGTTGAGCGCGGGCTGGCGCGGCTCGCCGCCGTGACGTTCTACCCCCGGCTGCTCGGCGCCGCCCCGGCCAAGCTCCGCCCCGGGTACGCCAACTTCGCCGTCACCGACCCGCCGCTCAAACTGGTGCTCAACTTCCGGAGCGCCGTTCCCTGATACGTACGTCACACGCTGCTGAGCAGGCCGTGGTGGCCCGAACACGTCGGGCATACGCTGGGTCGTGCCATCGCCACCAAGGCGTTGCCCTGCCACGATCCCTTGCGGCCGCCAGCGACCCGCCGGCGCGCGCAAGCCTTCTTCCTGAGGTGATCTCGCCAGTGACCCATGTTGACCGACGCGCCGTCCTGCGCTCGGGGCTGGCCGTGGCCGCCCTGGGAGCGCTGGGCACCGCCACCGGGTGCACGGCCAGGCCGGCCGCATCGCGCGCCGGCCACGAGCTGATCGGCCCGGACAGCCCGCAGGTCGCCGCCGCCGAGGCGGCCCGGCACGCCACCGGCGGGACGGTGCTGGCCGGGGTCGCCCCGAAGGCCGGGCCCATCGACCTCGGCGGCCCGGTCGTGCCGACGTGGAGCTACGCCGGCCAGGTGCCCGGCCCGGAGATCCGGGTGCGGGCGGGCCAGGTGATCCAGGCGCTGCTGGTGAACCAGCTTCCGGCCGAGACGACGGTGCACTGGCACGGCGTGGCGATCCGCAACGACATGGACGGCGTGCCCGGTATGACCCAGGCGCCCGTCCCGGCCGGGCGGGAGTTCTCCTACCGGTTCGCGGTCGCCCGGGCCGGCACGTACTGGTACCACCCGCACGTCGGAGTCCAGCTCGACCGGGGCCTGTACGGGCCGCTGATCGTGGAGGACCCGTCCGAGCCCGCCGCCTACGACCACGACTGGACGGTGGTCCTGGACGACTGGATCGACGGCACGGGCTACACCCCCGACCAGGTCCTGGCCGCTCTGCGGCCGGGGATGGGCGGCATGTCGATGGCGGCCGCCTCGCCGTCGCCGATGACGAGCGGGATGAACGGCATGAGCGGGATGCCGTCCGCGTCGCCGTCGCCGGCCGGGGCCGCGGCGTCGCCCGCCGGACCGTCTGGCCCCACCGGGCCGAACCCGGTGATGACCGGCGCCCGCAGCGCCCTGCTGGGCGGCGACGCGGGCGATGTGCGCTACCCCTGGTACCTGATCAACGGCCGCGTCCCCGGTGCCCCGCGGACCTTCGCCGCCCGTCCCGGGCAGCGGGCCCGGATCCGGTTCATCAACGCCAGCGCCGACACCGCCTTCCGGGTGGCCCTGGGCGGCCACGCGATGACCGTGACCCACACCGATGGCTACCCGGTCGTCCCGGCGCGCGCCGACGCGCTGCTGATCGCGATGGGGGAGCGCTACGACGTCCAGGTCACCCTGGGCGACGGCGTGTTCCCGCTGGCCGCGCTGGCCGAAGGGAAGAACGCCACCGCGCTGGCCCTGGTCCGGACCGCCAGCGGCGAGCCGCCTCCCGCCGACGTCCGCCCCGCCGAGCTGAACGGGGCGCTGGCACGTTACGCGGCGCTTCGCTCGGCGCCGTCGGCGCGGCTGGACGCGCGCCAGCCCGACGTGACCTGCCGGCTGCGGCTCACCGGCGGGATGTCCCGCTACGACTGGGGCATCGACGGCCAGGCCTTCGACATGTCCCGGCCGGGCGCGCTGCAGTTCCTCCTGACCCGGGGCCAGCGGGTCCGGGTGATCTTCGCCAACACCACCACCATGTACCACCCGATGCACATCCACGGGCACACGTTCCAGCTCGGCCCGGCCGGGCCGCGCAAGGACACGGTGATCGTCCGCCCCGGCGAGCAGGTGGCCTGCGACTTCGACGCCAGCAACCCCGGCCAGTGGATGACGCACTGCCACAACCTCTACCACGCCCCGCAGGGCGGCATGATGGCCATGCTCAGCTACCGGACCTGAACCCCGCGCCCGGGTATCCGCTGCGAGTGCGCGACCGGATGACGCAGGACCCCGAACATGACACGAGCCGCGTCCGGGCCGGTGGGGCGAGCGATCTCTTCCGGCCGTTCGGCACTTATATCTTCCGAACGGACGTGGCGCGTGCCTCAGCTACCGTTCTCGCCCGCCCCGGGCCGCCGCCAGGTGCTCGCGCCTGCCGAACCTCCCCCAGGCGCGCGTGAACCGAACGCCCGCACGGCCCGTTCAAGAAGCGGATAGGAGTCTTTGCCGGCGCCGTAGCGGCAGGGCCGCTGCTACGCAAGAACGCAAAGGAGCGGTCTGATGATCCACCGGCGTCTTTCCCGTGCCGTCACCCTGGCCGCCGTGGCCGCGGCCGCCAGCCTGGCCGCGGCCCCGGCCGCAGCGGCCGCATCCGGGACCTTCATCGCGACCGGCAGCATGCACGCCCCGCACACCGAGGGCCGGGCCACGCTGCTGCAAACCGGCCAGGTGCTGGTCACCGGGGCTAACTCCGGCGGGGGTGCACCAGCACTGCCCAGCCCGGAGCTGTACAACCCGGCGGCCGGCGCCTGGACCGTCACCGGCCAGATGAACACGCCCCGGATAGATGCCACGGCCACGCTGCTGCCCGACGGCCAGGTGCTGGCCGCGGGCGGCGCCGGCGCCAGTTTCGCGCTGGCCAGCGCCGAGCTGTACAACCCGGCGACCGGCACCTGGTCGGTCACCGGCAGCATGCACCAGGGCCGCTCAGGCGTGGCTGGTGACGGGGACCCGTCGGCGACCCTGCTCCCCGACGGCCAGGTCCTCGTCGCCGGGGGGGAGGACGCGAAGTTCAACGCGCTCGCCAGCGCCGAGCTGTATAACCCGGCGACCGGGAAGTTCACGCCCACCGGCAGCATGACCACGCCCCGCGCGGGCCAGAGCGCCACGCTGCTGCCCGACGGCCAGGTGCTCATCGCCGGCGGCACCGGCGCGACCGCCGCCGCCGAACTGTACAACCCGGCCACCGGGAAGTTCACCGCGACCGGCAGCATGAGCGGCGCGCGCACGGGTAACATCGGCACCTTGCTGCCCGACGGCGACGTGCTCGTCACCGGAGCCGCCAGCTCGGGCCTGTTCGCCGAGCGGTACCATCCGGCGACCGGCCAGTGGTCGAACGCCAGCACCGGGCTGGGCACCTGCCGGCCGAACGCGGCGTGCCGCGAGCACAGCACCGCCACGCTGCTGGGCACCGGCAACGTCCTGGTCGCCGGAGGGTTCGTCGGCCTGTTCCAGAACCTGGCCACCACCGCGGGCGCCATGCTCTACCACCCGGACACCAACACCTGGACCGGCACCGGCGCCATGACCACGCCCCGCGAAGCCCAGACCGCGACCCTGCTCCCGGACGGGCAGGTCCTCATGGCCGGCGGGACGGACTTCCAGCACCCCCATGCCCCCCAGTTCCTCGCCAGCGCCGAGCTGTACACGCCGTAGACCCGGCGCTGCCGGACGGTCCTGGCGGCGGCAGCACTACGGCGGCCTCCAGATCGGACGCGGGCGCCTGCGAGCTCTCGGACACGGTCCGCACCGCGTCCGCGGTCGCCGCCTCGAACAAGCTCAGCAGGCGCGCCGGTCCGGGCAGGTACGCCGATCCGAGGTAGCGCACCGCCTCGCCGCGGGCGGTCAGCCGCAGGCAGGCGTCGTTCAGCGTGGCCTGCAGGAGCGCCAGCTCAGCGTCGGTGATCCTCGGCAGCCGGTGCTCCGCGAAGAAGAGTCTGCGGACCGTCATCGCCCCAGGCTAGGGCGGACGGAGGCAGGGGGGCATCGTCGGAAACGCGTAGCCCCCTACGTAGTTTCGGATGCCACCCAGCGAGCCAGCTGAGTCCGTGAGCCGACCCCGAGCTTGTTGAGCATGTTGGTGATGTGGGTCTCCACCGTCCGGTCGGAAATGAAGAGCCGGGAGGCGATCTCGCGGTTGGTGAGCCCCTCGGCGACCAGGCGGGCGATCTCGAGCTCGCGCCGGCTGAGGGTCGTCGGGGACGCGGCCCTGGCCCCTCCCGGCCTCGGCTTCGCCCGTCCGAGCGCGTAGCCGACGGCGTCCTCGACCCGCATCGCCGCGCCATTGCGGAAGGCCTGATCGAACGATGCGTCCCCCGTGAGCTCGCGGGTCCTCCTCTCGCACGCCTGATGACGCGGGACGAACGGCGCGAGGATGGGAATGGCCATCGAGTCGCGCAGGCCCTGGGCGCAGCCGAGCAGGGTGGCCGCGCGCCCGGCGTCGCGCCGGTCCGAGGCGATCCAGGCGAGGGTCTCGATGAGCGTGGCGACTCCCCGGTGATCCTCGAACGTGTGCTTGCACGTGACTCCCTCGCGGGCCAGCGCCTCGGCCTCCGCCAGCTCACCGCGGCCGCGGCGGGCCTCGGCCAGGCTGTTGAGGAGCGTGCCCCGCATGAAGAGCTCGCCCGCTTCCCGGCACATCGCGACTCCTGCCTCGCCCACCTCGATGGCCTGGTCGAGCCGGCCCTGCCCGAGCCAGTTCAGGCACGTGTAGTGCATCGCGACGGCGACCATCCCCCGGTTCCCGGTCGACTTCCCGGCGTCGATCATCAATCGCGAGAGGTCAGCCACGCCGTCCGGTTCCGCGAGGACGAACGCGGCGAAGAGCAGCGAGCCCGCGGCCCAGCCCGCGATCTCCGGGTCGGCCAGCCGGTCCGCGATGGCGAGGGCCTCCTGGGCCATGGCCCTGGCGGTCGCCGCGTCGTCGAGCGCGTTGGAGAGCAGGGCCACGCCCGTCAGGCACCGGGCCCGGAAGGCGGTGTCCGGCTCTGCCAGCGGCAGCAGCGACTCCAGGTACCAGCGGACGTCCTTGAGCGGGCCGCGGGACAGCCAGTAGTTGGTGAGCGCGCTGCAGATCTCCTGTCCGGCCGCCGCCTGCCCGGGCTGCCTGCGGCAGAAGTCCATCGCGCTCCAGATGTTGTCACGCTCGCGGTGGATCACTTGCAGTCCGTCCAGCTGCGCGCGGTCGAAGTTGAACGCGCTCCGGGCGAGCTGGAGGATCCAGTCGCGGTGTCTGGTCTGCAGCGACAGCTCCTGACCCAGCTCCCGCAGCTTCCGGCGACCATGCTGCCGGACGGTCTCGAGCATCGAGTAGCGAGACGGCCGGACCGCCTGATCGTGCTGGAGGATGGAGCTCTCGACCAGCGCCGCGATGGCCTCGGGGAGACCCTCCTCCGGTACGAGACCCGAACAGACCGCCGCGGCAGCCCGCTCGTCGAAGCCGCCGGCGAAGACCGAGAGCCACGTCCACAGCCGCTGCTGCGGCTCGCCGAGGAGGGAGTAGCTCCAGTCGAGCGTGGCCTCCATCGTCCGCTGCCTGTCCTCGGTCCCGCGCAGCGCGCCGGCCGGCGCCGGCAGGTCGCGGTCCAGGCCTGCCAGGAGCTGGTCCACGGTGAGCCCCTCCAGCCGGACGGCGGCGAGCTCCAGGGCGAGGGGCAGCCCGTCGAGGCGTGTGCAGAGCCGGAGCGCTGACCCGGCGTTGGCATCGTCGACGCGAAAGCCCGGCTGCACGGCGGCGGCGCGCTCGGCGAGCAGGGCCACTGCGTCGAAGGCGGCGGCCTGCCCCGGGCTGAGGGAGGCACCCGCATCCGGCAGGGACAGCGGCGGGACGCGGAACCTCACCTCGCCCGCCATGCCCAGGGCCTGCCGGCTGGTCGCCAGGACCTGAAGCTCCGGGCACGCCCGCAGCAACGTCCCGGCCAGCGACGCGGCCGCGTCCAGGAGGTGTTCGCAGTTGTCGAGCACGAGCAGCAGGCGCTTGCCTCGCAGGTAGTCGCTCAGGGCCGAGAGCGACCACCGCGCGGAGACGTCCTGCAGGCCGAGGGCATCGAACACCGCCCGGGTGACCAGCAGCGGGTCTGCGATCGGCGCCAGCGAGACGAGCCAGGCACCCTCCGGGAGACTGCGGGCCAGGTCCGCGGCGGCCCGGGCGGCGAGCCTCGTCTTGCCGACCCCTCCGCTTCCCGTCAGGGTCAGGAGCCGGGTGGTGGTGAGCAGCCGCTTGATCTCGGCCAGCTCGCGGCGCCGGCCGACGAAGCTGGTCAGCTCGGCCGGCAGGTTGCCCGGCCGGTTTCCGGCGGCCCGTCCCGCCATTTGAGGCTCAGGCTACACGCCCGCGACCGTCTCCAGCGAGACGCCCCTCTGGTCCATGCCGAAGCGCGCGAGGAGCAACGCCGGCAGCAGAGCGCCCGGGATGATCACGTAACCGAAGAAGCCGATGTACCCGGCGCCCGCGGTGGCGGTGAACAGCGCCCCGATGATCAGCGGCGAGACCATGGAGCCGACGTGCCCGAACCCGTCGGTCCAGCCCGTGCCGACGGAGCGGATCGGTGTCGGATAGGCGACGGCGGTGTAGGTGTACATGTTGAACAGCCACAGGTAGCCGCCGGCGTTCACGAGGATCGCGGCGATCAACAGCGCTGCCAGGTTGTGCCAGACCGCGCCCGTGGTGAAGACCAGGGCCAGGCCTGCGGACGCCAGGACCGCGCCGGCCAGGATGATCATCCTCCGCTCGACGCGCTCGTTCAGGCGCCCCGCCGCCAGAAGACCCGCGGCCCCCCCGACGACGCCCGCGACCAGCCCGGAAACAAAGATGGCCCGGGCCGAGAACCCCACACGTGCCAGGTACAGGCTCAGGAAGCCGATTGGCCCGTAGACGAGCCCGCTGTAGCCAAGCAGCCAGCAGGCCAGCAGTAGAACGGTCCGACCGCGGTACTCGCGTCCGAACAGGTCGCGGACGGTGGCGCAGGGCTGGCGCACTTCTTCCCCCACGATCGGCGCTGGCAGGGGGCCGGCCCGCCTCTCGGAGTCGCGCTCCAGCCGGCGGATCACCTCTTCGGCCTTCTGGTGCTGCCCGTGCTGCTCGAGCCAGCGCGGGGACTCCGGGAGCACGAAAGCGACGAGCGGGACCAGCACCAGAGCAGGCCCCGCCGCCAGCACCGCGACGTAGACCTGGTAGTGGCGGGGCATCAGGACGATACCCAGCAGGCTGGTCAGCACGGCCAGCAGGAGGATCCCGAAGGCCTGTGAGGTCTGGGTCATCTTGCCCCGAGCCTCGCTCGGTGCGACCTCTGCCATGTAGACGATGGTCGTGGCGAGCACGCCCCCGATGCCCATCGCGCCGAGGCCGAGAGACAGCGTCAGGAGCCCGAAGCCGTCGACGAACGCGGCCGGCAGCGTGCCCAGGCCGCACGTCGCCGCCGCGACCAGGAGCGTCCGCCGGCGTCCGAACCGGTCGGCGAGCAGGGCGAAGAGGTACTCGCCGGCGACGATCCCGACCCCGGTCGAGATGAGAAGCAGGAACGAAAACGCCGCGGTGCCGAAGGCGTGCCTCGGACCCCAGACGAACGGGTAGATCCGGGCGGCGATGGCGTCGGTGGCGATCACCAGGCCCCACCCGGCCTGGGTCACGAGCGCGAGCCGCCAGAGGGTCCAGGTCAGGGGCAGGCGATCCAGCCGCTCGGCGATGCTGGCCCTGGCCGCCGGGGCGACCGCGGACATGGGCACACGCTATCGCGCACGGGACCCCTGTCAACCTTCCTTCCTCCGGCCCCTGACATACGTGCGGGCCTACGAGAAAGCCCCGATACGGCCGAGGCAGGCCAGGATCTGCTCGCCGCCCGCCCGGAGAAGTCCGGCAGGCGCGAGCACCCGACGGTGAACTGGCAACCCGGGATCGCTGGCTCCGTAAGCTCACGCACGCACCACGGACCGTTCGGAAAATCTGGTGCCGAACGGCCGGCGGGATCACTCGCCCCGGTACCGGCTCGTGCCTGTCGGCCAGGTGGACGCCGCGAGCAGGGTCGCGGTGATCAGCCGGCCGCGGCGGTGAGCGCGGCGCAGGCGGCCAGCGCCACGAGCAGGGCCACAATGACCTTCAGATAGAACACGGACCCGCCGCGTGGCTCGGCGAACGCCCGGTGCGGCTGGTCCGGGTCGAACAGGACCCAGACGGTCTGTCCCACCGGAAGGTCGCCCACCACCTGCGTGGTGTGCTCGTGCCCGGCGCGGTCGCGGTAGCTGACGATGGCGAAGACGAGGGTGGCGGGCGTCCAGGTGTGCGGCCCGGATGACCACAGCTGCCTGCGGTGGCCGGTCACCGTGCCCTCGGCCCGGCCGCCGCGGGTCGCGCGGTGCCGGCTCGCCCGCCATCTGCCGACGGCGGCGGCCAGGAACAGCAGCAAGAGGACATCGGCGACGACCGCGATCTTCCACAGCACCCGGGCTCCTCCTCCCAGCGGTCACTCCATTCTGGCGCTGGTCACAGTTCGTCGTCGAGCAGAGAGAAGACCGCCAGGTCGTGCAGCCCGTCGTCCTCCAGTCCCGCGCGGCGCAGCGTGCCTTCCCGGCGGAAGCCTGCTTTCTCCGCTACCCGTACCGACGCCAGGTTGTCGGTGTTCGCCGTCAGCCAGGCCCGCTGAATGCCGCCTTCGGTGAGCATCCACCTGGCGACCGCGCCGAGGGCCTCGGACGCGTAGCCCTGGCCGCGCTCGCCGGCGCGGACGCCGTAACCGATCTCCACCGAGCGGACCTCCGAGTCGGCGTGGAACAGGCCGATGGACCCGACGATCCGGCCGGCCGCGCGGTCCAGCATCATCAGGTGAACCCCCGTTCCCTCCTCCCGGGGCCGGTGCACTGCGTCGGCGAGCCACCCGGCCACCTCACCCGGGTCTGCCGGCGCACCGGGCGGCAGCGCCTCAGGCGCCGCGGCGAGGACCTCAGCCACGAGCCCGGTATCACCAGTGTCGTATTCGCGCAGGTCCAGCCGGGCCGAACGGATGACAGGAGACGGGAAAGGGCGCATGAATGCCCACCGTACCGCGCTCGCAGCCCGTCCCGGGCGGAGGTCATCTGAGTAGCTGGCGGCGGGAGCGCCGGAGGCAGCCAGCTCCACCACCCGCTCTTCCTGCGGGGTCAGCCGTTCCGGGTCCGCCTTCCTCCGGCGGCGGCCGCGGAAAGTGACGCCGAGTTCGGGATAGGGCGCCGATATCCCGGTTGGACAGGCCAGTCGCAGCGAGCTGAGGCGTCCGCGGAGGCTCTGTCCAGCCCACTGATGAGACACAGGACGGGCCGGTCGTCGGCCAGGTCCGACACCAGGCTCAGCACGGGGCCCGGCGAGGAACCGGTTGCGGCCGCCGATTTCGGACCGCCCAGTGCGCCCCGCAACCCGCAGCAGCAAGTGCAGCCCGGCGAAAGCAAGCTCAGCTTCGGTCTCGATCCCGACCGCGCAGCACCAGCATCCCGTCGGCAGCCACCGCCGCGTAGTCGAGTAGCGCTGTCTTGCCGATCCCCGCCTCACCGCGCACCACGACTACGGCGCTGCGGCTTCCCCGGCTCTGGCCAGCAGGTTGTCGATAGCCCGCTGTTCCGCCTGTCGCCCGTACGATCTCATGGCTCTCCCTGGGCCAAGGAGGCCAGCGCGATCTCAGTCCGCCCTGGCCAGGCCCTTGACAATGGCCCGGGCCACCGGCGAGGGATCGGAACCGTCCAGCGCAAAGCCGTCCGGGGCGTTGACCGCGGGCTGGGCGATCATCCGCGGCCCGGCACCACGGTGCGGCCAGGTCGCCGTGTGCACCACGAACGGATGGCACAAGAACACATCCCCCGCCTTCCCGGTGGCGTGCGCGGCCGTCATGCACAGCGTCGACGGCCGCCAGAAGTCGGCGTCGGAGTCGGTGCCCGCCTCGCCGTAGGGTGCCAGGAACTGCGGGACGGCCAGGTGCGAGCCGCACAGCAGCCGGGTCGGCGCGTCATCGCGGCCGACATCGGTGAACAGGAACAGCGCCAGCAGCCCACGGTTCCTGGACCGGATGTTGACCCAGCAGGCGCCGGGGCTCCCGCCGGGCGGGGGATAGCTGCCCTCGATGTGATACCCGGCGTTGGCCCGCTCGTCTTCGGCCGGGAACCGCACGACCACCGTCTCGCCGATATCCACCGGACGCACCGAGCGCTTCCACCGGCCCGGCCCGATCAGCTCGTCATAGGCCGCGGTCAGCCCCGGCGCCAGGTACGCCGCCGCCAACGGCTCGCCCGCCAGGTCGTCCATGCCCTGCACGAGCGGAGGCCAGCTACCGGGGTCATCCCGGCGGATGCCGCGCCGCTCCATCGCCGCCCAGATCAGCTCCTGGCACGCCGCCACCGTCCCGGCGTCCACCGCGCCGCGAACGGCCACGTACCCGTCCCGCACAAACCCCTCCAGGTCCACCCGGCCATGATGGCCCCGCCGCGCAGGCCAGTCAGCTCGTTTTCCCGCGGCCCGGCGACGGCACCGGGGAATCCGGCAGCGACCCGGCCACCGCGCCGAAACACGCTCGCCTGCCCGAGGCGGCTGCCGTTACCCTCGGGCCTATGGGGCGATGGCTGGCGACGGTGCGGTTCCCCGACGGCACCCGCAAATACGGGGAGTACAGCACGGTCGTCGAGCAACTGCTCTCCCGCCTGTACGCCGAGATGTGCCCGGAGGGCGGCACGCTCCCGGACGGCTCCACGTGCTACCGAGCCCAGCCCGTCGGCGAACCCGACCCCGGACAGTCGGGGGCCGAACCGGCGCCACCCGGCGAACTGGTACCGGTCGTCGTCACGACCGAGCCGGACGGGCAAACCTGGCACGCGCTGTTCTGCCCGCGGCGCGCCGTGGTGCTCGGTCCCCTGAGCCCGCATCACAGGCGCAGGCTCCAGGAGCGGTTCGAGTTGGTCCCGGACGACGGCGCGGTGCGGCACCTGCGCCCGGTCGACGTCAGGGTGTGGCCCGACGGGCCGCCGCCGGTCGCGGCGGCGTGCGGCCGGCCCGTACCGGGCGAACCGCTGCCGTTCAACGCCCCGTGGCGATCCGACGGCAGCATCGGGTACGAGGACGTTCCCGCGGTTGACCTGTACGCCGACTGGGCCCGCGGTAACGTGTGCCGCGAGTGCCTGGCGTCTCAGCTCCCAGAGGCCGGCCCGGACCCCCGTGTTCGCCGGCCGGGACCCGTGTTCGCC
>Ga0318524_10000496_pt1 | contig 13349 bp, 10 predicted proteins | sample GRESIP052b4f22_FD_203685 | JGI IMG/M metagenome (GOLD analysis project Ga0318524, IMG submission 203685) | Tropical soil microbial communities from Luquillo Experimental Forest, Puerto Rico - GRE.SIPMG.052b4f22 | ecosystem: Environmental > Terrestrial > Soil > Tropical forest > Bulk soil... | reverse complement strand
GGTCGGTTCGGCGCCATGCGGCCGCAACGTGCGCGGATCGCATGGCGCCGGGGCGGCGCTGCGGCCCAGAAGGAGATCCGGTGATGGATCGTCGCCAGTTTCTCGCTGCGGCTACCGGCACACTGGTAAGCACTTGTGTTGCGGCCGCACTCCGTCAGCCACCAGGCGGATCACCGACAACCGAGGCTGGCGCACGCCTCGACGCGCTCTTCGATGCATTCATGGACGAGCGTTTCGCTGAGAATCCAGAGCTGGTGACGGTGCTCGGCCTCGACAGGGACAAGTACGCCTGGGCGAAATCGAGACTCACCGACGCATCGGTCGCGCATGCGCGCGAGGTAAAGCGCAACAACGCCGCACGGCTGAAGCGCCTCAGAGCCTTTGGGCGGGGCTCCTTGAGCGTTACGGATCTTGCCAACTACGACACGGTCGAGTTCCAGATGGAGACCCGCGCGCGTTATCAGCCCTTCGACTATGGCGATGTCGGCCAACCGTTCGTCGTAAGCCAGCTCACCGGCGCTTACCAGAGCGTGCCGACCTTCCTCGATCGCCAGCACCAGATCGCCCGCCGGGACGATGCCGAGGCGTATCTAGCGCGCCTGCGCGCCTTCGCCGTGATTCTCGACCAGGAGACCGAGCGGCTGCGGCACGACGCCAGCCTGAAAGTCGTGCCACCGGACTTCCTGGTCGATCGCACGCTCGAGCAGATGCGTACCTTTCGCAGTGTGCCGCCGGCGGATTCGATCCTCAGCAGCTCGCTGGCGCGCCGTACACAGCAGCTCGGCATCGCCGGGAACTATGCCGCGGACGCCGCGCGGCTGGTGGAAAGCGAGGTGTATCCGGCGCTCGATCGCCAGGCCAAGGCACTGGGTGAGCTGCGGCCGCGCGCCGTGCACGAGGCGAGTGTAAGCCGTCTGCCCGAAGGGCCGGCCCTCTACCAGCTCGCGCTGCGCCAGGCGACGACGACCGCCATGAGCGCCGATGAGGTGCACCAGCTCGGGCTCGATCAGGCGCAGGAGCTCACCGCAAGCATGGACGTGCTGCTGCGCTCGCAGGGCAAGAGCAGCGGTACGGTGGCGGAGCGCGCACAGGCGCTTGCCGGGGATCCGGAGTACCTCTATGCGAATACCGATGGCGGCCGGCAGCAGATCCTCGACTACTGCAACGGGCTCATAAAGGCATTACAGCCGCATCTGCCGCAGTACTTCCGCGTACTGCCGAAAGCACCGGTGGAGATCCGCCGTGTGCCGGCCTACACGGAGGCCGGCGCGCCCGGAGGCTACTACCAGATCCCGGCGCTCGATGGCTCGCGTCCCGGGGCCTTCTACATCAATCTGCGTGATACCAGCGAATGGGCGCGCTGGAAGCTGCCCACACTCGTGTATCACGAATCCGAGCCCGGACATCACTTCCAGCTGGCCCAGGTGCTGGAGCTACCCTCGCTGCCTCTCATTCGCAAGGCCGGCGGCGGTTTTTCCGCCAACACCGAAGGTTGGGCGCTCTACGCCGAGCAGTTGTGTGATGAGATGGGGATGTACGCCGCCGATCCTCTCGGGCGCCTCGGCATGCTGCAATCGGCGCTGTTCCGCGCGGCGCGCTGCGTGGTCGATACCGGCATTCACGCCAAGGACTGGAGCCGCGAGCGCGCGATCGACTATATGGTGCAGACCACCGGTGACGCCCGCAGTGCGATGACGACCGAGGTGGAGCGCTACTGTACCTGGCCCGGTCAGGCTACCAGCTACAAGGTGGGAGAAACGCGCTGGCTCGCGCTGCGTGCGGACGCGCGGCAGCGCCTGGGCGCGAAGTTCGACATCCGAGACTTCCATGATGTGGGCCTGACGGCAGCACCGATGCCGCTTTCGGTCCTCGAGCGTGTCCTGGATGACTGGCTGAAGGGTCGTGGCGTATGAGACTGCAGCACCGCCGGGTGTGCCTGTTCCTCGCTCTGTTGCCTGTCTGGATGGCGGGACATGCGGCGAATTATCCACCGCCCACCGAAGCGGACTTCACTCTCAAGGAGTTCCACTTCGCATCCGGGGAGACACTGCCCGAGCTGCGTATCCACTACCGCACCTTGGGTGCGCCACGCGCGGATGCGCACGGGGTGGTGCGCAACGCGGTGCTCATCATGCATGGCACCGGCGGAAGTGGCGGCGGCCTGGTGCGGGATGAGTTCGCTGGCGAGCTGTTCGGACCGGGGCAACCGCTCGATGCCACGCACTACTTCATCGTGCTGCCCGATGACATGGGTCACGGTAAATCCACGAAGCCCAGCGATGGCCTGCATGCGCGCTTCCCGCGCTATGGCTACAACGACATGGTGCAGGCGGAGTATCTGCTGCTCACGCAGGGACTGAAGGTCAATCATGCGCGGCTGGTGATGGGAACCTCGATGGGCGGCATGCACACCTGGGTGTGGGGCGAACAGCATCCCCAATTCATGGATGCGCTCATGCCGCTCGCGAGTCTCCCGACACAGATATCCGGCCGCAACCGCGCTTGGCGGCACACGATCATCGAAGCCATTCGCAACGATCCGGACTGGAAGGGCGGGGACTATCAGAGCGAGCCGCCGTCGCTACGCACCGCGCTCGCGATGTTGTGGCTCATGAGGAGCAATCCGGTGCTGCGGCAGCTGGAAGCACCCACGCTGGCGCAGGCCGATAAAGTCCTGGACGGATACATCGAGAACGGTGTGAACAGCACCGATGCCAACGACCTCATGTATGCCCTGGCGGCCTCACACGATTACGACCCGGGCCCGGGTCTCGAGAAGATCGCGGCACCGCTCCTGGCAGTGAACTCGGCGGACGATCTCATCAATCCCCCGGAACTCGGAATCCTCGAGCGTGAGATCAAACGCGTGCCGCACGGCCGAGCGGTCGTGATCCCGCTCAGTGAGCGCACGCGCGGGCATGGCTCGCACACGTACGCGCTGCTGTGGAAGCCGTATCTGGAAGAGCTGCTGAAATCCCCCGAGCGTTAGGCCTGGGACCCTGACGGGCAGCGCACGAAGTGCGGCGCGAGCTCGGTGACATCGTTGCAGCCGAGCTGCCCGAGAACCCGGTCGATTTCGGTGGTGAGGATTGCCAAGGCCCGATCCACCCCGGCGTCACCGCCGGCGATCAGGCCGTACAGCGTCGCGCGCCCAAGAAGCACCGCCTCCGCGCCGAGCGCGAGCGCCTTCACGACGTCCGTACCACGTCGAAAGCCGCCATCGACCAGCACCGCCAGGCGCGTGCCGACCGCCGCCTTGATCTCTGCCAGCACTTCGATCGCCGCCACGCAGTAATCCAGCTGGCGGCCACCATGGTTGCTCACCACGATGCCATCGGCGCCGAGCGCCGCGGCTCGCTCGGCGTCAGCCGCACTGAGCACGCCTTTGAGAAGGAGCTTCCCTTGCCAGTGCTCGCGGATCCACGCGATATCGTCCCAGCTGATCGTGGCATCGAACAGGCGCGGAATGACGGTGCTCGCACCCATCGGAGTGAGATTCGCCGGCACGAAGGGCTCGAGATTGCGAAAGCGCGGCATGCCGTGGCGCAACATCACCTCCCACAGCCAGCGTGGGTGGCGCAGCGCATCGAGTGAGGCACGCAGCGTCGGTTTACCCGGCCGGCGGTAGCCGCGCTGATCCCATTCACGGTTGCCGAAGACGTTCGCATCGGTGGTGAAGACCAGTGCCTCGTAACCTGCGGTGGCCGCTCGCCGCATGATCTCGCGGCCGATCGTCCGGTCTTTCACCACATAGAGCTGCATCCATAACCGCCCGCCGGCGCGGCTCGCGACCTCCTCCAGCCGCGTGGTTGATACCGTGCTGAGCGTGTACGGAATGCCGAGCTTCGCGGCGGCGCGCGCTAGCGTCACGTCGCCATCGGCATGCAGCAGGCCGTTGAGGCCGGTGGGCGCGATGACGAGCGGGGCGTTGGCCGCGCGGCCGAGGATGGTGCTGCGCAGGTGGCGACCGGAGGTATTCACCAGCGTTTGCGGAACCAGCCGCAGTCGGCCGAGAGCTGCGCGGTTGCCGGTGAGTGTCACCTCGTCTTCGGCGCCACTCTCTACGTATTCGAACACGAAACCCGGCACGCGGCGGCGCGCGATCGCGCGCAGGTCGGCGATATTGAGCGCGCGGGCGACATTGCGACTGGCGAACGGCCGGCGTTTCCAGGGCATGTCGTGCGCGCGCTCGCTTTGAGTTCGGCTTTACTCGTGCAGCGCGACGTGGATGCGCGAGGCGACGAAGGTGTCGCAGGTGGTGGGGTTGTTACACTGCCCGTAGGCCACGAGACGGAAGCTCTTGTGGGTGCCGTTGAACGCCGAGGATACTCCGCTCGCGAACGCAGCGGCATTGTTGAATACCGAGATGCCGGTGGTGAGAGTGGTGCTGCCGACCGCGAGCTGCAGATTACTCTGGTCCGCACCGGTGGTGGTGATCAGCGGGCTCTGCGGCAGACTCTTCAGGTCGAGACTCGCGGGACCGGTGCGAATCTCGTGCGTGGCACCGAGATTGGCGTCGGCCAGGTTCACCACGAGCCCGGAGCTCGAGATGCTGCTGAAGGGGGCTGTGGACCCGCCATTGACCCAGTCGACGACCAGCGTCTGCAATGAGCTCGGTCCGGGGGTCAGCGCGCTCGCCATGAAATCCGGTGGCGCCGCACCAAACGGCGTGACGTTCCCCTGCACCTGCAGCAGCTCACCGGTTGTGATGACCGGTCCTGGCGGCACGGCGCTCGTATCCACGGCGTACGCGGTCGCCGTTGCGTCGTGTCCGGAGGTGCCGGTGCCCGCGAAGCTGATGGCGGTGGGAGCGAAACGGCCGAGCGAGAAGAGATCGAGAGTCCCGTCGGCATTTTGCGTGCCCCAGAGGGTGGTCGACTGCAGCCGCACGAAACCCGACGAGGCATCGATACTGGCGAGTGCCCCCGCGGAGACGACCGGTTGCCCGGCGAGCGTGAGCTGCTGACCGACCGAGATGTCCGCGATGGTGAGTCCTGGCGTGGCGCTACCGTCCTCGAATACCAGGGTGGCGTTGCCGAGCGTCACCGGGATGCTGTCGAGGTAGGTGAGGCTCAGCGCTGCGACGCCGGGGGGCGGGACCACGGTCGATGCGCGCAACGTGAGCGTATTGCCGCTGCGGGCGGTGACCGTGCCGGTGAGATAGTACGCCACCTGACTCTCCTGGCTTGCGCCGAAGTAGACCTGCGTGGCGTTGAAGCTCGGCGTGACTCCAGAGACGCTGGCGAGCGTGCCGTAGACGGCGAGCGGCAGCGTCTGCGCCTGCTGCGAGAGCACCGCAAGGCCGGCGGAGCCGGTGTAGACCACCCCGTTGATGTTGAAGTAGGTCTGCGCGTTGGTGTTGACGATCACCGCTCCGAGAGCCGAGTACTGGCTGTAGAACGGACGCGCGTTCATGTAGAAGCCGCTCGGGACGTCCTGTGTGGTCACGAACAGCCCCCGCAGTCGCATGGGGGTGGCATCCACCGGCGCTGGCCTGATCACCACGAATGGCTGCACCTGCACGATCGCCGTGGCGGTGTTGAGCTCGTTGGAGGCGAGCAGATCGACCTCCACCTGCAGCCGCACCGACTGATTCTGCTTGATGACGAGCGGATTCTTTGGATCGAAGGTTACGATGACGCTGACGGCCGTGAAGCCGAGGCCAGCGGCGGTGGAGGGCGTTGCCGACAGTGTCTCACCGTTGATGTTGAACCACACGAGCTGCGTGGAGGTGTAGTCGAGCGTGATCGCCGCCGAGGTATAAGTTCCTTCCGGTACCGCAGGCGCTTCCACGAGCTCGGACAGGGTGTTGAGTTGGGCGAGATCGACGGTCACCGGCGTAACCAGCGGCGTCACGACCGTACCGTCGCTGCGCTTGAGCGCGATGGAATCGATGTTGATGATGTAGCTCATGAAGTCGCTGCTGTTGGTGAGATTGCCCATCGTCACCACTGGCGTTCCAGGCGGGGGTGGGTGGCTGGTGTTGCAGGCAACGAGCAGTGCGGCAGCGGCGCACAGCAGGGCGCGCAGCGGCCGCGCGCAGCGGGTCCGCCGTGGGCAAGCGACAGTCATTTCGGGATATCCCCTTCGATACTCACTAGTTGGGGCGCGGCCGTGGCGCCATGGATTAGAGAGGGCCGCCGCCAATACGTTCCCTCGCGGCGAGCCGCGCAAAGCGCGCTAGTGTACCGGTTTCGCAGGTCTTCAGTTGACCGTCAGCGCAATCGAGCCGCTCGTGCTGGTCCGCAGGTCGATGACCTGCGGGTACCACTGACGCTGCACGAGGCTGGTGTCGGTCGACTTCCAGGCGCGAACGGTCGCGTAGTAGACCGCGTCCGGCGTCCCGGCGGGGAGGCCGGGCACCGTGACGTTACCCCCCGCGCCAGTCAGAACTGCATCGAGCGATGTTGCAGCCACGAGGGCGCCATCGTGGCTGAGAAGCAGCTGCCCCTGGTCGTACTTGCCGGGGGTGGTGGCAACGATCGCGGCGCTGAGCGTGCCGGCACCAGCCCCGGACCCGAGTGTCAGCGCTGGCACCACGACCACCGCTGTCCCCGACTTGGGGACTGAGACCGAGACCTTGGAGCTCAAAGTACCGTCGCTGAACCCTGGCGCGGACGCAGCGACGAGATAGGTGCCGGCGCCCTCCTTGGGGGCGGCACTCACCACCGTGACGGTTCCATTGGTAGACCAGGTGCCCGAATCCACGGTGCCGACCGAGAGCGCCTGGGCGTTGAACAGCACCTGGTTGAACGGGTCGATCGGGCTCGACTCGATCACGTACGGTACCTCGGCCTGCGTTCCCAGCGTCTGGTAGAAGCCCACCAGTGCGCCGGCGGGAAGCTGCGCGCCCGGGGCGGTGGCGATGTTGGCGCTGAAACTCGTGGGGGGCGAGCTCGCCGCGGCGCGCGGCGTCAGCGTACCGATCGACACCGCGTTCACGCTCGAGTTGGCTGTGGTTCCACTCGCCGGCGTCGTCGTCGTCGTGGTGAGGCTCGGCGAGCTGAGCGTGGTATTTGGCGTCGTCAGCGTCGTGGTCGAGGAGGTGGTGGTCGAGCTGCTGGAGCTCGAGGGCCGCGGGACCTGCACACCCTTCACGATGATGGTGGCGATGTCCGGACCGTGAATCACCACATCGTAGGTGAGCGGTGAGGTCGTGGAGGAATTAGTCGCGAGCGGGTAGAGCAGGAAGCTGCCGTCCGACAACACCGCCGCGCTGCTCACGATGAGGTGGCGTGTGCCATCTGCGCTCAAGGTCTGGGCGCTCACCTGGATGTTGGGCAGTCCACTGGTGCTGGTCGTGATGTTGGTGAGGCTGAGCTGTCCGGAAATACCACCCGCCTGCGAGAGGTCGTAGGCTGCGTTCGCATGTGCACTCCACAGGATTCCGCTGCTGCTGCTCGCGAAGTTGAAAGGCACGAGATTGCTCGTGCCATCGAGGGTGGCCGCGAAAGAATTGTTCGGTGTCGTGTTGGTGGAGCTGGTGCGGGAGGTCAGCGAATTGGTCGTGCCGCTGGTCGTGCCGCTCATCGTGCCGAACGGATTGCTCGTGCTGGTCGAGCTCGACGCAAAGGGGAGCGCGCCGGTGGCGCTGGTGCTGGTTCCGGTGCCCGCAAAACCCGCCCCAATGTTCCCGACGGGGACCTTGAGGGAGGTTGCGATACCGATCCCCTTGTCGGGGCTCAAAAGCTCGAGTGGCAGTTGATGCGTGATTCCCTGGCTGTCGACGTAGTCGGCCTCGAAATTGTAGAGCGCGCCGGCATTCTGCGCGGAGGCCGCGAGGGTAGCTGTAGCATCAACGGGGATGAGACGCAGCTGCGAATAGCTGCGGGCCGGAACGCGCAGCCCACTGGCGATGTTGCCGAGATTGCCGCCGTTCTGTGCAACCAGGTCCACGGTGCTCGGCGTCGACAGTGAGAACTTGTCCCAGCCGCCATCGTCCGGCCCCGCGGTCGCGCTGGTGTTGAACCACACCTCCTGCACGGTGACCCATACGTGCGAGTACTGCGCCGGGGTGTTGCCGGTCAGCGACACGTCGGTCTTGGTACCGCAGCCGCCAAGCAGGCCGAATCCGCTGATGGCAGCGAGCAGGGCGACTTGCGGGCGGTGAATCATGCCGATCCTTGTGCAGTGGATGCCGGGGATGATGCTACGAAGGTCGCTCACGCCGCAATGCGGGTAAGAGCGGGAACTGTTTCGAATTGTCGGCTGCTGCCCGGTGCTGCGTTTTCTGCGGGGTAGCCGCGGATTGGACGTGGTGGGGCGAACTCGGTAGAGTGCGCCCCGCCAGACGTCCAGGTGTCGGTCAGCACCCGTTTTGGTTGCTTCGATTTACCATTAACTCCGAGCCTCGCAGCTGACCGCCGCGGCGCACTGCGCGCTGCGGGCGAGCCGAAACGAGGTTTCCTTTTCTATGTCATTTGCCGACCTCGGGCTTGCGCCCGGGCTCATCCGTGGCGTCGCCGAAAAAGGCTACACCACCCCGACACCCATTCAATGCGCGGCCATCCCGGCGGTCCTCGCCGGACGCGATGTCCTCGCTGGCGCCCAGACCGGCACCGGGAAGACGGCTGCGTTCGTGCTGCCGATCCTGCAGCGGCTGCATGCCCCGGCGGGCCAGGCTCCGCGCGCTCTGGTGCTGACGCCAACGCGGGAGCTCGCGGCGCAAGTCGCCGAGAGCGCCGTCCGCTACGGGCGCTACGGCACCCTGCGCACCGTGGCGATTTTCGGCGGCGTGAGCGAGAAGCCGCAGCACGAATCTCTGCGTGCAGGTTGTGATCTGCTCATCGCGACCCCCGGGCGGCTACTCGATCTTGCCGCGCAGGGCGCGCTCGATCTGAGCGGGGTGCGCTGCTGCGTCCTCGATGAGGCTGATCGCATGCTCGACATGGGCTTCATCCACGACATCCGCCGCATCCTCAAGCTGCTGCCGCGCGATCGCCAGAACCTGATGTTCTCCGCCACGTACTCTGCCGCGATCCGCGAGCTCGCCGCCAGGCTGCTGCGCAGTCCGCTTACGATCGAGGTCGCGGCGCGCAACGCGACCGCCGAGCGCATCGAGCAGTGTGTCTACCGCGTACCGCAGGAGCACAAGCGCCACCTGCTGCGGCATCTGATCGATCGTGGCGGCTGGAGGCAGGTGCTGGTGTTCACCCGCACCAAGCATGGCGCCAACCGCCTGAGTCAACAGTTGCAGGCTGCGGGCATCTGCGCTGCGCCAATCCACGGCAACAAGAGCCAGAGTGCGCGCACGCGGGCGCTGAGTGACTTCAAGGAGCAGCGCATCACCGCGCTCATTGCCACGGAGGTCGCGGCGCGCGGACTCGACATTCGGGATCTGCCGCACGTGGTCAATTTCGAGCTGCCACACGTTGCCGAGGATTACGTGCATCGCATCGGCCGTACCGCCCGTGCGGGGAGCTCGGGCGTGGCCATCTCGCTGGTGGCGCCCGATGAGACAGAGCGGCTGCGCGACATCGAGAAACTTCTCAGGCGCACGTTGCCTGTGGCGCCATTGCCGCAGTACGCCGTGTCATCGCCGGCGATGGCCGTTGCTGCCTCGCCGCGTGATGGCCACCGGGCGCGGCCGCGCACGCCGCCGGTTCGCGCTAGGGCGCGCGCATGATCGCGTGTCGCACCGGCGCGAGCGGTGCATCGTCGATGAGTTTGACCGAGCTGCCATCGGGCAGAACGCCGAGCTCGCGCCACAGGGTCATCAGGTCGGGCGTCATCGGCGTGCCCTTCATCTGCGTGTAGAGCTGCTCGAGCGTGCGGGTACCGACCGCGGCATCACCGGTGCGCAGCACGCGCTCGATCGGCCAGTCGGTCGCGAGCCCGCCGCTCTCGCGCAGGATCGCGCGAAGCGCCTGCTGCAGTCCGAAGCGCAGCTGGGTGTTCCGCCGGATGTCGACATCCGCCAGCAGGCAGAACATTGCGCCGCCCCAGTAGGTGCGGCCCCAGGTGTGCGTGTGATCGAGACCACGGTCATCTTCCCCGGGCAGCCCGCGGGGCATGGAACGCATCTCCTCGGCCCAAACGTCCACTTCGCTGCGGTTGCCCGCCTGCACCCGCGCGATGCCCTCCACGTAGGTCGCGATTCCCTCCGAGAGCCAGGCATGCGCTTCGCCGGTGTCGGGCAGCGCGAGATGCGTCATCTCGTGCACCAGTACCCAATCGGCGAGCAGCTCCTCCGCGGTCACCTCACGCCCGAGCTGCACGCGGATGAAGGCGTTGGGATTGGCGAAGGTCTTGCCACCGTGCACGCCCGGTCCGGACTGCGGCACGAGCCGCACCCTGACGCTGGCGGTGGGGAAGCGCCCGTAATAGCGGGAGACGATGTCGGCAGAGCGCCGCGCCCACTCGAGGACCGCCGGTGCCTCGCCGTTGAAGTCCTTGCGGTCGAACTCAAGCTGCAGCACCGAACCACCCACGCGCAGCTCCTCGTCCGCACGCGCGGGCCGGTCAGCGGGCAGCAGGAGAGCGGCCAGCGCCACGGCGCAGGCGAGCGTGGGGGCAGCAGGCGGGGAACGCACCGCTCGCTCAGCGCGCTGTCTGTCCAAAGAGCACGCGCTTAGCCTCTTCGGTCATGGTCTCCCTGGTGTTGACAGCCGCGGCCCTGGCGTAGGCGCGCACGGTCGCGGGACGCTCGCGGATGCCTTCGAACCAGCGCTTCAGGTTCGGAAACTGCTCGAGCCGCTGCCCCTGTGCCTGGTAGGGCACGATCCAGGGATAGCAGGCGATATCGGCGATCGAGTACTCCCCCGCAAGGTACGAGCGATCCCCGAGGCGCTGATTGAGTACGCCGTACAGGCGGTTGGTTTCCTTCACGTAGCGCTCGATGGCATACGGAATCCTCTCGGGAGCATAACGCGCGAAGTGATGGTTCTGCCCGGCCATGGGACCGAGACCAGCCACCTGCCAGATGAGCCACTGCGTCGCTTCGACCCTACCGCGCAGGTCTGCCGGCAGAAGCTTGCCGGTTTTTTCCGCGAGGTACAGCAGGATCGCGCCCGACTCGAACACCGATGGGGGTCCGCCGCCATCGAGGGGGGCGTGGTCGACGATCGCCGGGATGCGATTGTTAGGGGAGATTGCCAGAAACGCGGGCTCGAACTGCGCGCCGCTGCCGATGTCGACGGGAACGATCCGGTAGGGAAGGCCGGTCTCTTCGAGGAACATGGTGATCTTGTGACCGTTCGGCGTGGTCCAATAATAGAGATCGATCATCGATGTCTTCCCTCGGGCTCCACGGGGGCAGAATTGCACGCGCCTCGGCGCCGCGCGAGGCTCTTGCGGGTTCCCGAGGAGTCCGTCTTTGGGGGTAGTCGGGAGATGTCCATGACCGCCACAGCTGTCAGAGAGCCGCGTGAGACGATTGTCGGCGAGTTGCGCGCGGCGGGTTACGTGCTGCTTCAGCGGGGGGCGGTTACCGCGGGGCTCGAGATCGATGTCACGGCGCTCGATGATCTCGCCGGGAGCTGGGACTGCCTGCCGCGTGATGCTTACCTGCGCGATGGCGGCCACTACCGGGCGCGTCGCCACAGCGGCTTCGTGTACTCCTCCGATGGCGCGACGCTTACCGCGGTGGCGCAACGTCCTCACTGGCAACCCACCACCTACAACGCGCTGCACGGAGGCATGCTGCGCTGGTTTGAGCCGATCGAGCCTCAGGTCGCAGGCGATCCCGCGTTCCGGCGGCTGCTCACCTCCCTCGGGGCACTCTTCGCACAGCTGCAGCCGGTCGAGCGCTGGTACCTGGAAGCGCATCAGTTCCGCATCGACACGAGCGGCGGGATCGGACGGCCGACGCCCGAAGGTGCGCACCGCGATGGCGTGGATTTTGTGGCAGTGGTCCTGGTGAGGCGAGGCGCGATACGCGGCGGGGAGACGCGGGTATTCGAGGCGCATGGGAGTCGCGGGGTACGTTTCACCATGGAGCAACCCTGGTCGATGCTGCTCATGGACGATGCGCGTGTGATTCACGAGACGACTCCGATCCAGTCGGAGGGTACAGGCGAGACGTCAGAGGACACTCAGGGCAACTTCCAGTCGCCAGCGGGCGTGCGCGACACGCTGGTCCTGACCTACCGCGCCGGCGGATTTCAGGAGCCTGTGGCTGCTGGCGGTTGAGGCAGCTCGCGCGAGCTCTGCCCGTCGATCCAGGTCTCGCACACGTTCAGCTCATCATCAGCGAGCACCAGATTGGCACGCTGTCCGGCAGCGATTTGTCCATAGTCCTGGGCCACGCCGAGAAACGCCGCCGGCACCTGGCTCGCCATGCGCACCGCTTGCGGCAGCGATACACCGAGCATGGCGACGGCATTGCGCACGCAGCTCGCCATGTCGATGTTGGAGCCGGCGAGCCGCCCGTCCTCATCCAGACAGGCGTGACCGCGTACCGTGATGCGCCGCCCCTGGAGCTCGAACCACCCCTGGCTCGTCCCGACGCTCGGCATGGCATCGGTCACCAGCATGAAACGATCGTACGGCTTGCAGCGCAAGGCGATGCGCAGCACCACTGGATCGGTGTGCTCGCCATCGACGATGATGCCGCACCAGCTGCGCTGATCATCGAGTGCAGCGCCTACAGCGCCGGGCTCACGCCCGGTGAGCTGCGACATGGCATTGAACAGGTGTGTGAAGCCGGTGAGGCCGTGCGCGAGCGCCACACGGATCTCCGCATAGCTCGCATTGGTATGTCCCGCGGACACTACCACCCCTGCCGCTACCAGCCGCTCGATGAGCTGCGGCGTAGTCATTTCGGGGGCTAGGGTCACCAGTGTCCGGGCGCCCTGGAGTGATGTGAGGAGCCCGAGTGCGCTCGGATCGAGCTCACGCAGCTTCGCCGGGTCGTGCACTCCCTTACGGGCGACATTGAGGAATGGCCCCTCGATATGGATGCCGAGGACACCGGGAACGCCCGCCGCGATGGCACCACGCACTGCCGCGATGGCGCGCGCGACGATGTCGAGGTCGGCGCTGATCAGCGTCGGCAGGAAGCCGGTGGTGCCAAATTGGCGGTGGGCGGCGCCGATGGTGCGGATCGCCTCCAGGGTGGGTGCGTCGTTGAACAGCACGCCACCACCACCGTTCACCTGCAGGTCGATGAATCCCGGCAGCAGCAATCCGCCGCCGAGGTCGTGGGGCTGAGCTGCGCGGCACCTCGCGTCATCGGCCGGCAGCACATCCAGGATGCGCGTGCCCTCGATCAGCACACACTGGTTGCGCACGAACTTCTCTCCGCGCAGCACCCGCCCGTTGATGAGTGCGAGCGCCATCAGATTGTCTCGGTCACTTTGCGCAAGTGCGGTGGCGCATCGGGATTGAGCCCGCGTGCCAGTGCCAATGCG
>Ga0318524_10000495_pt1 | contig 13353 bp, 10 predicted proteins | sample GRESIP052b4f22_FD_203685 | JGI IMG/M metagenome (GOLD analysis project Ga0318524, IMG submission 203685) | Tropical soil microbial communities from Luquillo Experimental Forest, Puerto Rico - GRE.SIPMG.052b4f22 | ecosystem: Environmental > Terrestrial > Soil > Tropical forest > Bulk soil... | reverse complement strand
GGCCCGCTCAACGTAGGAACGCGGCCGCCACCCCGCCGTCGACCGGGATGTGCAGCCCCGTGGTGAGGGGCAGGTCACCGGAGGTCAGCGCGGCGACCGCCGCCGCGACGTGCTCCGGCAGGACCTCGCGCTTCAGCAGCGTCCGCCGGGCGTAGAACGCGCCGAGCTCGGACTCGGGCACGCCGTACACGGCGGCCCGCTGCGCGCCCCAGCCCCCAGCGAAGATGCCGGAGCCGCGGACCACACCGTCCGGGTTGATGCCGTTGACCCGGATGCCCAGCGCGCCCAGCTCGGCCGCGAGCAGCCGCACCTGGTGCGCCTGGTCCGCCTTGGCGGCACCGTAGGCCACGTTGTCCGGGCCGGCCACGACCGAGTTCTTGCTGCAGATGTAGACGATGTCACCGCCCATGCCCTGCTCGCCCATCACCCGCGCGGCCTCGCGGGACACCAGGAACGAGCCGCGGGCCATCACCGCGTGCTGCAGGTCCCAGTCCGCGGCCGTGGTCTGCAGCAGCGGCCGGGAGATGGACAGCCCGGCGTTGTTCACCACCAGGTCGACGCCGCCGAAGGTCAGCACCGCCTCGGCGACCGCGGCCGCGACCGCGTCCTCGTCGGTCACGTCCACGGTGACCTCGACCGCGGCGTCCCGGGAGCCGATCTCGGCGGCGACCTTGGCGGCGGCGGAGCCGTCCCGGTCGGCGACGACCACGCACGCGCCCTCGGCAGCCAGCCGTTGCGCCACGGCCCGGCCGATCCCTGACCCGGCCCCGGTGACCAGGGCCACCCGGGTGGCCAGCGGCCTGGGCGGCGGCCGCCGGGCCAGCTTGGCCTCCTCCAGCACCCAGTACTCGATCCGGAACTTCTCGGCCTCGCTGATCGGCGCGTAGGACGATACCGACTCCGCGCCGCGCATCACGTTGATCGCGTTCAGGTAGAACTCGCCGGCCACCCGCGCGGTCTGCTTGTCCGCGCCGAAGCTGAACATCCCGACCCCGGGCAGCAGCACGATGGCCGGGTCGGCGCCGCGCATGGGCGGCGACGCGGCCGTGGCGTAGCGCTGGTAGTAGCCGCGGTAGTCCTCACGGTAGGCGGCGTGCAGCTCGGCCAGCCGGGCTGCCGCCGCGTCCAGCGGCGCCGCGGGCGGCAGGTCGAGCACCAGCGGGCGCACCTTGGTGCGCAGGAAGTGGTCGGGGCAGGACGTGCCGAGCGCGGCGAGGCGGGCGTGCTCACGGCCGGCCAGGAACTCCAGCACGGCGGGAGCGTCGGTGAAGTGCCCGACCTGCGCCCGGTCGGTCGAGGCCAGCCCCCGGATGACCGGTGCTAGCGCGGCGGCGCGGGCACGGCGCTGTGTCTCGGGCAGCGGCGCGTACTCCGGGATAACTTCCCCGAACGGGCGGCTTCGTCCCCTCTCGTCCAGGAAACGCTGGGCCGTGGTAATGATCTCCAGAGAGTTCGCCTCGCACTGGTCGCTCGACGCGCCCCAGGCCGTGATGCCGTGACCGCCCAAGATCACTCCGATCAGGTCCGGCTGGTCACGCTGGACGGCGGCGATGTCGAGGCCGAGCTGGAAACCGGGCCGCCGCCACGGCACCCACGCGACCCGGCCGCCGAAGCATTCCCGGGTCAGCCGCTCGCCATCGACGGCGGTCGCGAGCGCGATCCCGGAATCCGGGTGCAGGTGGTCAACGTGGGCTGGATCGAGCAGCCCGTGCATGGCGGTGTCGATCGACGGCGCCGCGCCGCCCTGGCCGTGCAGGCAGTAATCGAACGCGTCGACCATCTCGTCCTCGCGCTCGACGCCCGGGTAAACGCCAGTCAGCGCGCGGAGCCGGTCCAGGCGGAGCACGGCGAGCCCGCCGGCGGTGAGCGTGCCCAGGTCGCCGCCGGACCCCTTCACCCACAGCAGGTCGATCCGGGTTCCGGTCACCGGGTCGGCGGCCTGGCCCTTGGCCGAGGTGTTGCCGCCGGCGTAGTTGGTGTTGCGCGGATCGGACCCGAGCCGGTTGCTGCGCCCGATCAGCGCCCCCACCTCGGGCGGTAGCTGCGGCCCCATCGCCGCTCCTCCTCTCGGTTACCTCTCAGCTGCCCCAGCTGGCCTGGGTCCCGCCGACCCGGTCCGCGACGATCTTCTGCGGGTAGCCGGACCGCAGGTAGGCTCCGACCGGATCGGGGTCCAGGCCCATCTCAACACGCAGTTCGGCCAGCAGCGGGCGCACGTCGGTGTTGTAGGCGTCCATCAGCACGGCGTTCGCGCCGAGCACGTCGCCGGCCTGCTGCGCGCCGGCCAGCGCGTCACGGTCGATCAGCAGCGCCTTGGCCGTGGCCTCCTGCACGTTCATCACCGACCGGATCTGCGCGGGGATCTTCGGCTCGATGTTGTGGCACTGATCCAGCATGAACGCCACCCCGGCCGCCGGCCCCAGCGCGCCCGCCGACACCACCTCGTTCAAGATCCGGAACAGCTGGAACGGGTCGGCCGCCCCGACCATCAGATCGTCGTCGGCGTAGAACCGGCTGTTGAAGTCGAACCCGCCCAGCCGCCCCGCCCGCAGCAAGATGGCCACGATGAACTCGATGTTCACCCCCGGCGCGTGGTGCCCGGTATCCACCACCACCGCGGCGGCCGGCCCCAGCGCCACGCAGTGCAGCAGCGCGGTACCCCAGTCCGGCACGTCGGTGGTGTAAAACGACGGCTCGAACAGCTTGTACTCCAGCAGCATCCGCTGGCTAGGCCCCAGCCGCCGGTACACCGTGCCCAGCGCCTCGGCCAGCCGGTCCTGGCGGGCGGCGATGTCATCTTGGCCCGGGTAGTTGGTGCCGTCGGCGAACCACAGCTTCAGGTCTTTCGACCCGGTCGCGTCCATGATGTCGACGCACTCCAGCAGGTGGTTCACCGCCTTGCGGCGTACCCGCGGGTCCGGGTTGCACACGCTGCCCAGCCGGTAGTCATCGTCTTGGAACACGTTCGCGTTGACCGTCCCGATCGCCACCCCGTGCTCCTTGGCGAACGCGGCCAGCGCCGCGTAGTCGTCCACCTTGTCCCACGGAATGTGTACCGCCACGGTGGGCGCCACGCCGGTGAACGCGTGTACCTGCGCCGCGTCCTCGATCTTCTCCTGCGGCGTGCGCGGCACCCCGGGCTGGGCGAACACCTTGAACCTGGTCCCGGTGTTACCAAACGCCCACGACGGCAACTCGATCCGGTGCGCGCGCAGCGCGGTCTTAACGGCGGTCAGGTCAGGCATTCCTGTCATCTCCATGCGGCGAGATCGCGATGTGCAGAAATCTAGGTGGGTCTTAGTCCAGGTGGAAGACCTCGGTGATCCTGCGGAAGCCCTCATCGGGCCGCAGCCCGCCGAGATCAGCGAAATAAGGCTGCATCTGCGCCTGCCAGCGGGCGTTGACGCCGGTCTGCGCCATCCGTTGCTGCGCTGCCGCGAAGTCGTCGGTCTCCAGGTACCCGATGAGCAGCCCGTCGTCGGTGAGGAACAGCGTGTAGTTGCCCCAGCCCGCCTCGCGCAGCGCGTCGGTCATCTCCGGCCAGACCTCCCGGTGCCGGGCCCGGTACTCGTCCAGCCGGTCCGGCCGGATCCGGCCGAGGAAGCACACGCGCTCCATCTGGTGTCCTTAGGGGTTCTCGGGTGTTCGAGGGTGCCGGGCGGCCTGGGCCGGCCGCCCGGCACCCCCCAGGCCGGTTAGAAGTTGAAGCTGTTGACGTTGGACGAGTTGAACACGGTGGGCGGGCCGAGCAGCACGGTGTTGTCCGCGCCGATCGTGTACTTGCCGAGCTTGCCCGCGGTGAAGGTCTGGCCGGCCGCGCCGGTGATCTTCTTGGACGCCGTGTAGACGGCCGCGTAGCCGGCCAGGTAGCCGAGGTTGGCCGGGTTCCACAGGATGAACGCGGGCGCCACGCCGTTGGCCACGTACGTCTTCATCTCATCCGGGGTGCCCAGGCCGGTCACGATGACCTTGCCCTTCCACTTCGGCGTGCTGACCACCTGGGCGGCGGCCAGGATGCCCACGGTGGTCGGGGAGATGATGCCCTTGAGGTTGGGGTACTTCTCCAGCAGGCCCTCGGTCACCTGGGTGGCGGTCGGCGGGTCGTCGTTGCCGTACACGGTCGACACGAGCTTCATGTTCGGGTACTTGGCCATCTCCGACTTCATATAGCCGATCCAGGCGTTCTGGTTGGTCGCGGTGGCCGCGGCCGAGACGATGCTGATATCGCCGGTGCTGTGGATCTCCTTGGCCAGGAGGTCGACCTCGCTGGTCCCGATCTGGGCGGTGGACGCCTGGTTGATGAACAGGTCACGGCAGGTCGGCGCGTCTGAGTCGTAGGTGATCACGGTGATGCCCCGGGCCATCGCGCTTTTCAGCGTCGGGCACAGCGCGGTGGGGTCGGTGGCCGACACGATCAGGACGTTGGCGCCCTTGGCGATCGCCGCCTGGATGGCCGGGATCTGCGACGCGGGCGTGGCCGCGGTCCCGCTGGTCTCGGTGCCGGTCTCGCCGAGCGCCTGCAGCGCGGCGATCGCGCCGCCCGTCTTGGCGCTGTCCGCGGTGGTGAAGTAGTTGTTGCCGAGGTTCTTCGGGATCACGAAGACCTTCAGCCCCTTCTTGAGCCCGCCGCTCGAACTGGAGGAGTTCGACGAGCTCGAGGAACCCGAGGTCGTGGTGGTGGACGAACTGCACGCCGCGAGAATGGACGCCACCAGCAGCACCGCGATAAAAGGCAGCGCTCTCTTCAACGTAGCTCTCATCGATGAATCCTTTCAACTGTGGGGCCGGACGAGCTGTGTACCGAGTGACCAATCGAATAAGCGGGTTGCCGGGAAGGTTGATAACGAACCGCCGTAGCGGCCGCGGGCGAGCAGCGCAGATGGCCCGTCTCGCTGCCCGTATGAGAACCGTGTCGTGGGGTCAGTCATGGCCCGACCCCATCGCCGGCGCCGGCGGCGCTGCGTGCCTCCTCCTGGTGACCGCGTCACGTAGCCGGCGGGTGAGTTGGGCCATGTTGGGCACGAACACGCTGATCAGCAGGAGGATCCCCACGGGAATGCTGGCCGCCTCCTGGTTGAAGTTCGTGAGCAGCAGGGCGTTCGAGATCCCCGCGAAGGCGAGCACGCCGAGCACGACGCCGACGATGGTCCCCTTGCCGCCGAAGATGGAAACCCCGCCGAGCAGGACCACGGCCACCACGTCCAGTTCCAGGCCGAGCCCGTTGGTGTTGACCGCGGTGGACAGGCGGAAGGTCAGCAGCACCCCGGCCAGGGAGCAGATCACGCCGGACGTTATATACAGCAGCGTCTTGATGCGCTTGACCCGGATCCCGGCGAAGGTGGCGGCCTCCGGGCTGGCGCCCATCGCGTAGATCGACCGGCCGACGGGCGTGAAGTGAAGCACCACGCCGAAGATCACGGCCAGGACGATGAAGATGGCCGCGGAGAAGGACAGGTTGGTGCCCAGCACCCCGTTGACGCCGAGGTTGGTGTAGGCCGTAGGGAAGTTCGAGATCGTGTTCGGGCCGAGGATGATGTTCGCCACGCCGCGGTACAGGCCGAGCGTGCCGATCGTGACGGCCAGCGAGGGCAGGCCGACGCGCGTGATGAGCAGGCCGTTGATCGCCCCCGCCGCTACCCCGACCAGCAGGACGACGACGAAGATGGCCGGCATCGGCCAGCCCTTGGCGAACAGGTAGCCGAGCACCGCGCTCGCCATGCCCATGATCGAGGCGACCGACAGGTCGATTTCGCCGCTGATGATGATCAGCGTCATCGGCAGGGCCATGATGGCGATCTCGCCCGACTGCAGGCCCAGGTTGAAGATGTTGGTGCCGGTCAGGAACTCCGACGAGGTCGAGACGCCGAGCACCCCGATGGCCAGGACCACGATGCCCAGGCCGGTCTCCCAGCGCAGCATGTTCCGGGCGGGGATCCGCGACCGCCAGCCGACGGGCGCGTCGACGGTCGCGGCCAGCGATGTGTCCCGGTCAGGTTCCATCGTGGGCGCTCCTCTTCCGCAGCGCCGCCGCCAGCCGGAGCGAGATCAGCCGGTCCAGCGTGATCGCGACTAGCAGCAGGAACCCGGCGATCGCCTGATCCCAGAAACTGGAGATACCGAGCACGTCCAGGGCCACGTTGATCGTGCCCAGCAGCAGCGCCCCGATGGCCGCGCCGACCGGGCTGCCGCTGCCGCCGAAGATCGCCACGCCGCCGACCACGACCGACGCGATCACGATCAGCGAGAAGTTGTTCCCGCCCGCGCTGGTGTTGATGGTCTGGTACTGCGCGGCCCACAGCACGCCGCCGACCCCCGCGATCCCCCCGCACAGGGTGAAGGCGGTGAACACGCGCCTGGCCACCGGGATGCCGGCCAGCTGGGCGCCCTCGGGATTCGACCCGATCGCGTAGAGCTCCCGGCCGGACCGGAACGTGCGCAGGTAGTAGGCCCCGATCCCGATCACCGCGGCCACGGCGATGGCGAGCCACGGAATTCCCAGCACGGTCACGTTGGGGATGGCGGTGAACCCGCTCGGCAGCGACGAGGCGACGACCTCGTTCCCGCCGACGATCAGGATGTCGATGCCCTGGATGATGTAGAGGGTGGCCAGCGTGACCACCAGGCTCGGCACCCGCCCGAGCGACACCATCAGCCCGTTCGCGGCGCCGAAGGCCACTCCGATGCCGAACCCGACCAGGAAGACCACCGGGATCGGGATGCCGTGCACGTGCCCGAACAAGCCGGCCGACAGGTACGCCGACAGCGCCAGCACCGACTGGACGGACAGGTCCACGTTCCGGCTGATGATCACCATGGTCTCGCCCAGCGCCACCAGCGCGTAGACCGAGGTGTCGACCAGGATGAACTGGATGTTCGACGAGCTGACGAAGCGCGGCTGGATGACCGCGGTGATCAGGACGAACAGGCCCAGCACCGCGATGATGCCGGTTTCCCGTACCCGGAAGACCCGCTCGGTCAGCCGGCGCGAGCTGAGGTCGGCCGGGGCCTCCGGCGGCTCCCGCGGCGGGGCCAGGGTGGTGCTCACCGGGCCTGCCCCTGGAGCTGGCCGGTCGCCGCCGACATGATCGTCTCCTCCGAGGCCTCCGAGTGGGGGTACTCCGCGACCAGCCTGCCCTCGCGCATGACCAGGATCCGGTCGCCGACCCGCAGTACCTCGGGCAGTTCCGAGGAGATCATCAGGATCGCGACCCCGTTCCCCGCAAGTTGTGACAGCAGGCGGTGCACCTCCGCCTTGGTGGCGATGTCGATGCCCCGGGTCGGCTCGTCCACGATCAGCAGGCTCGGCTGGCGCCCCAGCCACTTGGCCAGCACCACTTTCTGCTGGTTGCCGCCGGACAGCTGGGAGACCGGGTCGGTCAGCCGCCCGAACTTGATCCGTAGCCGCAGGGCCCAGTCGGCGGCGAAGTTGCGTTCCGACTTCGAAGAGATAATCCCGGCGCGGCGCAGCCGGCCCAGCGAGGCCAGCGCCATGTTCTGCTGCACCGACATGTCCATGACCAGGCCCTGCTGGCGCCGGTCCTCGGGCACGAAGCCCACCCCGGCGGCCATCGCGCCGGTCGGCGACGAGCCGCGAAGCGGGCGGCCGCGCACGGTCACCGAGCCGGCGTCATAGTGGTCGATGCCGAAGATGGCCCGGGCTACCTCGCTGCGCCCGGACCCGACCAGGCCCGCGAACGCCACGATCTCCCCGGCCCGCACGTCGAACGAGACGTCGGTGAACACCCCTTCCCGGGTGAGGCGCTCGACCCGCAGCACCACGTCCCCGGGCGTATGGTGCCCGTCGGCGGCGCGGTCGTCCAGCTGCCGGCCGACCATGGCGCGCACCAGGTCGTCGGCGGTCAGGCCAGCCAGCTTCCGGCTGAGCACCTGGCGGCCGTCGCGCATCACGGTGACCCGCTGGCAGATCTCGAAGACTTCCTCCAGGCGGTGCGAGATGAACAGCACCGCCGCCCCGGACGCGCGCAGGGTCGCGGCCACGTCGAACAGCCGGGCCACCTCGGCCGCTGACAGCGCGGCCGTGGGCTCGTCCATCACGATGATCCGGGCCTCGAGCGACAGCGCCTTGGCGATCTCGATGATCTGCTGGTCGGCGATGGACAGGCCGCGGCAGATCCGGCCCGGGTCCAGCCGGACGCCCAGCCGCTCGAAGAGCGCCCTGGCCTGCGCCCGCATCCGCCGGGCGTCGATGCGCCGGCCCCGCCGCAGCGGCTGCCGGCCCATGAAGATGTTCTCCGCCGCGGTCAGGTCGGGGAACAGGGTGGGTTCCTGGTAGATCACGGCTATCCCGGCGTCCTGGGCGGCGGCCGGGCCGTGTAGCACCGTGGGCGTCCCGTTGACCAGCAGCTGCCCGCTGTCGGGCCGGTGCACCCCGGCGAGGATCTTCACGAGCGTGGACTTGCCCGCGCCGTTCTCGCCCACGAGCGCGTGTACCTCCCCCCCGTACAGGTCGATCGACGCGTCGACGATCGCGTGCACGGCCCCGAACGACTTGGCCGCGCCCCGCAGCGACAGCAGCGGAACGGCCGTGCCGGGTGCCCCGTCGGCGCGGTCCTGGTCACCGTTGCCCGCCGGCCCGGCCGCCTCCGGTGCCGGGGCGGGGCTGGGCGGCGCGGCCTCCGGCCGTGCGGCATCGGTCGGGAGGTCTGGCGGCCTCGGGGTGGGCTGTGCGGCATCAGGCGGGAGGTCTGGCGGCGTCGGGGTGGGCTGTGCGGCATCCGTTGGTGTGGCGTCCGGCGTGGTCCCCTGGCCCGGGCGGCCGCGGTCGCGGCCATCGGCACCGCGTCCCGGGTCCTCAGGGTCCATGGATTTCCTCTGCCCTCTCCGCCTCGGCGCCCGCGCGGCCTTTGCCGTATTTGCCCGGCCACCCGCGCGGCCGTTATGGAACGTTTCAAATATGTGCAGTAGTGTCAATCCCGCGTTCCGCCACTGTCAAGGGCCCGTGGACTTCTTAGTTGAGTCGTTATAGAGCACGCCGGGTCTCCGTGGACGTACCTCTGGTCGGGCTATCGGCCGCCCGAACGTGCATTCATGAGCGCGGGAACCCGGGTCGGCGGTTGCCGGGGGCCGGCGGTCACCAGATGCCCGGACGCCGCCCGTCGAGGCCAGCCTCCGGCCGCGGCGCAGCCTCGCTTACGCTAGTTGCTGCCCGGAGACGCAGCTACGACAGCACGGCACGCGAACGCCACAATCGCCCCCGCCTCACGGCGCTGCGTCGCGCGGGCTAGGGATCAGCGGTGACCGAGGGGACCTGGTGGCGTCTACGGCGAACGGGCCAGCCGCACGACCAGTCATGGCCGACGTCGCCCGGCTGGCCGGCGTGTCGCACCAGACCGTGTCCCGGGTGCTCAACGGCCATCCCAACGTCCGGCCGCAGACCCGCGAGGACGTCCTGGCGGCGATCCGCCAGCTCGGATACCGGCCCAACGCCGCCGCCCGCACGCTGGTCACCGGGCGGACCCAGGCCCTGGGCGTGATCAGCTTCGACACCACGCTCTACGGCCCGGCGTCGATGCTCTACGGCATCGAGCGGGCCGCGCACCCCGGTTACACGGTGGCCATCACCAGCCTGCCCGCCTTCGACCGCCGCTCGATGCAGGAGGCGGTCGACCGCTTCCTCGGCCAGGGCGTCGAGGGGATCATCGTGGTCGCCTCCGAGACGCCCCTGCTCGAGGCGCTATCCGGCGTCTCCACGGACGTGCCGCTGGTCGCCGTCGGCTGCGGCACCCGCGCGCCGCTGGACTCGGTCGCGATCGACAACATCTCCGGGGCCTTCCAGGCCACGCGCTACCTGCTTGACCTGGGGCACGAGACCGTGCACTACGTCGGCGGGCCGGACTCGACGCTGGACGCCCACGAGCGCGCCGAGGGCTGGGCGCGAGCCTTGCGGGAGGCGGGCACGGCGGAGCCGGAGATACTGAACGGGGACTGGTCCGCCCGCTCGGGCTACGAGATCGGGCACGAGCTGGCCCGGATGCCGGACGTGACCGCCATCTTCTGCGCCAACGACCAGATGGCGCTCGGCATCCTGCGGGCGCTCGGCGAGCACGGGCGCCACGTCCCGCTGGCGGTCAGCGTGGTCGGGTTCGACGACATCCCGGAATCTGCCTTCTTCCTTCCCCCGCTCACCACGGTGCGGCAGGATTTCGGGGAACTCGGAAGACAGGCGCTGCGACTGCTCGTCGACCGGATCTGCGGCCGCTCGGCACCCAGCGCCCGGATGCCGGTCGCCCCGGAGCTCATCGTGCGCGCCAGCGCGACCCGCCCTCCCGGGCGCTGACCCCTCCCGTGGCGACGTAAGGAAGGCACAAGTGGACCACAGTCGGCCTGTTAGCGCTAACAATCCGGATGCCTGCTACATCGGAGTCGACTTCGGCACACTGTCCGGGCGGGCCCTGGTGGTGCGGGCCAGCGATGGCGCGGAGCTCGGCACCGCCGTCCACGAGTACCGCCACGGCGTGATGGATGCCGAGCTCGCGGCCACCGGCGAGCCGCTGCCGCCGGACTGGGCGCTGCAGGATCCGGAGGACTACCGCGACGTGCTCCGCCAGGCCGTGCCCGCCGCCGTGGCCAGCGCGGGCATCGATCCCGCCCTGGTGGCCGGGATCGGCACCGACTTCACCGCGTGCACGGTCCTGCCCGCGGCCGCCGACGGGACGCCGTTGTGCCAGCTTCCCGGGCTCGCGGGCCGCCCGCACGCCTACCCGAAGCTGTGGAAGCACCACGCGGCCCAGCCGCAGGCGGACCGGATCAACGCGCTCGCGCACGAGCGCGCCGAGCCGTGGATCGCCCGTTACGGGGGGAAGATCTCGTCCGAGTGGGAGTTCGCGAAGGGCCTGCAGCTGCTGGAGGAGGATCCGGAGATCTACCAGCGCGCCAGCCGGTGGATCGAGGCCGCCGACTGGATCATCTGGCAGCTGGCCGGGGTCGAGACCAGGAACGCCTGCACCGCCGGGTACAAGGGCATCTGGCAGGGCGGCCGGTACCCGTCGCGCGAGTTCCTGGCCGGGCTCGACCCGCGGTTCGCCGGCTTCGCCGCCGACAAGCTGGGGCACAACATCATGCCGCTGGGCGCCCGGGCCGGGTCGCTGACGCCCGAGGCGGCCGGGTGGACCGGCCTGCGGGAGGGGATTGCGGTCGCGGTCGGCAACGTTGACGCGCACGTGACCCCGCCCGCGGCCGCGGCGATCGCGCCCGGGCAAATGGTCGCGATCATGGGCACGTCGACCTGCCACGTGATGAACGGCACCCGGCTGGCCGAGGTCCCCGGCATGTGCGGCGTGGTCGACGGCGGCATCGTGGCCGGGCTGTGGGGCTATGAGGCGGGGCAGAGCGGCGTGGGGGACGACTTCGCCTGGCTGGCCGAGCATGCCACCCCCCAGGCCTACCGCGAGGAGGCGGCACGGCGCGGCGTCGACGTGCTCGACCTGCTGTCGCAGGAGGCCGCCGCGCAGCCGGTCGGCGCGCACGGCCTGATCGCGCTGGACTGGCTGGACGGCAACCGCAGCGTGCTGGTCGACCATCACCTGTCCGGGATGATCGTCGGCCTCACGCTCGCGACCCGCGCGCCGGACATCTACCGGGCGCTGGTGGAGGCGACCGCGTTCGGGACCCGGGTCATCATCGACAGCTTCGCGCCCTCGGGCGTGCCCGTCACCGAGCTGGTGGTCGCCGGCGGCCTGATCAAGGACAAGTTCGTGATGCAGGTCTATTCGGACGTGACCAGGCGCCCGCTGAGCCTGATCGCGTCCGAGCAGGGCTCGGCGCTCGGCTCGGCGATCCACGCCGCGGTGGCCGCCGGAGCCTATCCCGACGTTCCCGCGGCCGCGGCGGCGATGGGCGGCAGGCACGAGGGGGTGTACCGGCCCGACCCGGCCCGCGCCGACGCGTACGACCAGCTGTACGCGGAGTACCTGCTGCTGCACGACTACTTCGGCCGCGGCGGGAACGACGTCATGCACCGGCTCCGCGCGCTGCGCGACCGGGTCGTGACCGCCGGCGCGGTCCCGGGGATCGGCGGCCGGCCGTGAGCGGGCCCGGCCCGGACCTGGCCGAGCTGCGGCGCGCCGTCAGTGACCTGCACGCCGAGCTGGCCGCGGCCGGCCTGGTCGCCTGGACGTCGGGCAACGTCTCCGCCCGGGTGCCCGGCACGGACCTCATGGTGATCAAGCCGAGCGGCGTCGGCTACGCCGAGCTGACCCCGGAGTCCATGGTGGTCTGCCACCTGGACGGCCGGGTCAACGAGGAGCCGGCCGTGAACAGTTCCGGGTACCTCCCGTCCAGCGACACCGCCACGCACGCGTACGTCTACCGGCACCTGCCGGGGGTGGGCGGGATCGTGCACACGCACTCCGGGTACGCGACGGCCTGGGCGGCGCGCGGCGAGGCCATCCCGTGCGTGATCACCGCGATGGCCGACGAGTTCGGCGGCGAGATCCCGGTCGGGCCGTTCGCGCTGATCGGCAGCGACGAGATCGGCCGCGGCGTCGTGGCCACCCTGACCGGCCACCGCTCGCCCGCGGTGCTGATGCGCAGCCACGGCGTGTTCACCATCGGCCGCACCGCCCGGGACGCGCTGAAGGCGGCGGTGATGTGCGAGGACGCCGCCCGCACCGTGCACCTCGCCCGCGCCTTCGGCGACCCGCTCAGCCCGATCCCGCACGACCAGATCGACGCACTGTACCGGCGCTACCAGCAGGAGTACGGCCAGCGCTGACCGCCCCGGCCATGACCGGCCGTGCCGCCCCGGCGGCGCGGGGCCGTTCGTTGAGGAGGAATTTGATGTCTGACCGCAAGCCCCGGATCGGGATCCTGGGCATCATGCAGGACCTGTACGACGACTTCATCCCCGACATCGCGGCCCGCCAGCTCGGCTACGCCCGCGAGATCGCCGCGCACCTCGCCGACGTGGCCGAGTTCATCCCGGGCGACCCGATCAAGTACCGCGAGGAAGCCGAGCACTGGATGCGGGAGTTCGAGAACGGCAACCTCGACGGGGTCATGGTGGTGATGCTCACCTACGGGCCGGCCATGCGGGTGGCGCGGCTGCTGGCCGAGTCCCGGCTGCCGATCCTGCTGGCCAACATCCAGCCCGAGCCGTCGGTCACCCCGGAGTGGGACATGGCCGACATGACCTACAACCAGGGCGTGCACGGCGCCCAGGACACCGCCAACGCGATGGTCCGGGCGGGCCGGGCGTTCGCGGTGCTGACCGACGACTGGCGCAGCGAGCAGTTCCGCGCCGGCGTGGGCCGGTGGGCGCGCGCGGCGGCGGCGGTGACCGCGTGGAAGTCGCTGAAGGTGGCGATCTTCGGGTACGCGATGAACGACATGGGC
>Ga0318524_10000490_pt1 | contig 13383 bp, 14 predicted proteins | sample GRESIP052b4f22_FD_203685 | JGI IMG/M metagenome (GOLD analysis project Ga0318524, IMG submission 203685) | Tropical soil microbial communities from Luquillo Experimental Forest, Puerto Rico - GRE.SIPMG.052b4f22 | ecosystem: Environmental > Terrestrial > Soil > Tropical forest > Bulk soil... | reverse complement strand
ACCCGGAACAGCCTCGCCGCGAACTCGTTGACGTACAGGAGGTTGCTCAGCCGGTCGGTGACCACGACCCCGATGTCGGCCTGGCCCAGGACCATGTCCGCGGGAAGATATGCGTCGAAAGCGGCCTCACTCCAGCCCGTCACGCCCGCGCTCCCCGACCCAGGCAGCGTTGCCGATTGACATGATCACGCTCCGGCCGCCGTGTGATACCGGCTGCTAATGGACACGAAAATGTGCGCGGCGATCTGACTGGGGAGTTCAGTCGGGGTGGCGTCCATCGAGTCGCCCGCCGCCACGCGGACACCATCGTCGGCTGCCATGAGAATCACCTCGCGTCCGGGTTGTATCCCGACGCGCTTGAGTTTAAGCATCAAAACAAGATCACTCTGAATTTGCTCGCCAATTCGCCGGATGACCACCCGCGTATCGTCCGCGGATGCGACCTTTGTCATCGCATCACCCGTCTCATTCGTGGCGGCGTGCACCCGGTCGAGCGCCTCCTCGGGCAGCCCGAGTTCGTCCAGGCCGGGAATGAGATTGCCGTGCGGGCACCGAACCGGGTAGCCGAGCAGCTCGAGCAGGCGGCGCTCCACGCTCTCGGAGATCACGTGCTCCCAGCGGCACGCCTCGATGTGAACTTCCTCCCACGGCAGCTTGATGACGCCGACCAGCAGGCACTCCGCCAGCCTGTGCTTGCGCATCACCCGGGTGGCGAGCGTCCGGCCGACGTCGCTCAGCGAAAGCTGCCTGTCCCCGGCGACGTGCAGCAGCCCGTCCCGCTCCATCCTGGCCACCGTCTGGCTGACCGTCGGGCCGCTCTGCGTCAGCCGCTCGGCGATGCGCGCCCGCAACGGCACGACGCCCTCCTCTTCGAGTTCGAAGATGGTGCGGAGGTACATCTCCGTCGTGTCAATGAGCCCCTGGGCCGTCAACTCCTCATCCTCCTGCTTGTGATGCTATGCCCAGGAGCCGACTGGGTACGCGGGGCGCGGGAGACCGAGATGCGTGACTCCTGATTACAGGTGAGTTTGACGAGACGGCTGTGACTAACGACCTGGATAGCCCCTGATCCGCGCCGCCTGGATCACCCGCCCGGGCCGCCCGGTCGGGGACACATCAGTCCCGTCAGCCTCTCCAGCACACCTATTCGTCAATCCGTACGACGACGGCGGCCTTTCCCGTGCAGGGCGGCGCCGGGCCGCCGGGCCGCTCGCCTGGGCGGTGCCGGTGATACTGGCGATGCGTGAGTTACATACGAGGCGTGTGCCGCGCCGGCGCCCGGCCGCACAGCGCGGTGAAACCGCGGTTCCAGTGCGTTCTGACGCGGTGAAAGCGCACTTCCATAGCGTTCAGCCGACCGGGCCGCAGCCTGGCCACTTTGCCACAAAGCCCCATAGTGCGCAAAATCACCCCGGAGCCCCGATCCATCCGGATCTTCCGGCCAGCGGCCGCCGCACCAGCCACTCGCGCCCCACGCATCGGGGAACCTAGGGAGAGAGCCGCTCGAGGATCCAGTCCCCGGCCTGGTGCCGGTAGCGCAGCCGGTCGTGCAGGCGGTACTGGCCTGCCTGCCAGAACTCGACCACATCGGGTTCGAGCAGGTATCCGCCCCAGAAGTCGGGCATCGGCACGGGCTGCGGTTCGGGCCAGCGCCGCTCCAGCTCGGCCACCCGGTCGTCGAGCACCGCCCGCGACGGAATGACGCTGGACTGCCTGCTGGCCCACGCGCCGATCTGCGAGCCACGCGGCCGGGAGCGGAAATACGGCTCGCTTTCCGCCTGGGACAGGGCGCGCACCGTGCCCTCGGCGATCACCTGACGCTCGATGTCGTACCAGGGAAAGGTCACGCAAGCCCGCGGGTTCGCCGCCAGGTCCTGGCCCTTGCGTGAGGTCTGGTTGGTGTAGAAGGTGAAGCCGTCCCGATCGTGGGCCTTCAGCAGCACCGTCCGGCCCCGGACGCGGCCGTCGCCGGAGACCGTGGCCAGCACCATGGCGGTCGGCTCCGTCAGGCCGGCCGCCTCGGCGTCGGCCATCCACCGGGCAAACTGCGTCATCGGGTCGCCGGCCACGAGGTCCTCGGACAGTACCCGGGCCGCGGGCGCACTCCGCGTAGCGTTCATGACCAATGATCGGCACACCTCGATCACCGGTCGCAACCCACGCCGCGGGCAATGGCAGGATGCCGCCCTGGCTTGATGCTCGCGGCCGCGGCCACGGGCAGCAGGAATCGGACTTCAGTCACGTAAGCACCGTCAGCATCGCCAGCATCGCCGCCCGCGCGCTCCGGGCCCGCTGCGAACGACATGAAACCGCGGTTCGATAGCGTTTTAACGCAGTGAGAGTCCGGGTTCATGTCGCATGGGCGCGTTCGGCCAGATCCTCGCCGGCTTCTTGCGCACCCTGGAACCGGCTGGTAATGATCCTCACAGCTGTTACGGCTACCGCAACCCTGGGCCGGGGGGTTGAATGGGAACCGCCGCTGGAAAGGCGTCTTGCGTGATCCAAGAGCAGCCAGGACAAAGAAAGCAGGAAACGCCGATGTCGGACTTCAAGCCAGGCCTTGAAGGCGTCATCGCCTTCGAGACGGAAATCGCCGAGCCGGACAAAGAGGGCGGTGCGCTCCGGTACCGCGGAGTTGACATCGAGGAACTGGTCGGCCACGTCTCCTACGGGCACGTCTGGGGCCTTCTCGTCGACAACGCCTTCGCGCCCGGGCTGCCGCCGGCCGAGCCCTACCCGATCCCGGTCCATTCCGGCGATATCCGGGTCGACGTGCAGAGCGCCCTGGCCATGCTCGCGCCCGCCTGGGGGCTGCGGCAGCTCCTCGACATCACCGACGAGCAGGCCCGCGAGGACCTGGCCCGCGCCTCGGTGATGGCGCTGTCCTTCGTGGCGCAGGCCGCCCGCGGCGTGGGGTTGCCCATGGTGCCGCAGTGCCGGGTGGACCAGGCCACCACGATCACCGAGCGGTTCATGATCCGCTGGCGCGGCGAGCCCGACCCGCGGCACGTGAAGGCGGTCGACGCGTACTGGACGTCGGCGGCCGAGCACGGCATGAACGCCTCGACGTTCACCGCCCGCGTGATCGCGTCCACCGGAGCCGACGTGGCCGCCGCCCTGTCCGGGGCGGTCGGCGCGATGTCCGGCCCGCTGCACGGCGGCGCGCCCGCCCGCGTCCTGCACATGATCGAAGAGGTGGAGCGGAGCGGGGACGCCCAGGGGTACGTGACGTCGGTGCTGGACCGGGGCGAGCGGCTGATGGGGTTCGGGCACCGGGTGTACCGGGCCGAGGACCCGCGGGCCCGGGTGCTCCGCCGCACGGCCAAGGAACTGGGCGCGCCCCGGTACGAGGTCGCGCTGACCCTGGAGAAGGCGGCCCTGGCCGAGTTGCGGGCCCGGCGCCCGGACCGGGTGCTCGAGACCAACGTGGAGTTCTGGGCGGCCATCGTGCTCGACTTCGCCGAAGTCCCCGCGCACATGTTCACCTCGATGTTCACTTGTGCCCGCACAGCGGGCTGGGCGGCTCACATCCTGGAGCAGAAGCGCACCGGACGGCTGGTCCGGCCGGCCGCCCGGTATACCGGGCCCCCCACGCGGCCCGTCCGCGACGTGCCCGGCGCGGAGGAGGTGCTCGACCGGCCGGTGTTAGGCCCCGCCGGCCCGCCGGGGCCGCCCCCGCTGTCGGTGCTCGCCGGTACCATGCGGCCATGAGCAACCTCGTGATCCCGGCGCAGCTCAAGCCCGGGGACGGCAGGTTCGGCAGCGGTCCGGCCAAGATCCGCCCCGCGCAGCTGGCCGCGCTCGCGGACTCGGGAGCCGCCTACCTCGGCACATCGCATCGCCAGCCGCCGGTCAGGTCGCTGGTGCAGCGGATCCGCGGCGGCCTGGCCGAGCTGTTCGGCCTGCCCGCCGACTACACGGTCGCGCTCGGCAACGGCGGCACCAGCGCGTTCTGGGAGATCGCCACGTTCGGGCTGATCCGCGAGCACTCCCAGCACCTGAGCTTCGGGGAGTTCTCGGCCCGGTTCGCGGCGCTGGCCGGCCGGGCGCCGTGGCTGTCCGAGCCCGCCGTGGTGGAGTCCGCTCCTGGCACCCATCCCGAACCGTGGGCCGACCCGCGGGCCGACACGTACGCGCTGACCCACAACGAGACCTCGACGGGCGTGGCGATGCCGGTGCGCCGCGTCCCCGGCGCCGATCCCGGGTCGCTGGTCGTGGTCGACGCGACCAGCGCCGCGGGCGGCCTGCCGGTGCGGGCCGAGGAGTTCGACGTGTACTACTTCGCCCCGCAGAAGGGCCTCGGCTCGGACGGGGGGCTCTGGATCGCGCTGATGTCCCCGGCCGCGGTCGAGCGGGTGCACGAGATCGCCGCCGGCGGGCGGTACATCCCCGATTTCCTGTCGCTGCGGATCGCCCTGGAGAACTCGGCCAAGGACCAGACCTACAACACGCCCGCGGTGGCGACCCTGTTCCTGCTCGCCGACCAGATCGAATGGATGCTCGAGCACGGCGGCCTGTCCTGGACCACCGCCCGGACGGCCCGGTCGGCTGCCATACTGTATACGTGGGCGGAGAAGGCGGCCTTCGCGGACCCGTTCGTCGCGGATCCCGCGCAGCGCTCGCAGGTCGTGGGCACGATCGACATCACGGGAGGCCTGTCCGCCGACGGCATGGCGGCGGCCCTGCGGGCGAACGGAATCGTCGACACGGAGTCCTATCGGAAACTAGGCCGTAACCAGCTGCGGATCGGCATGTTCCCCGCGGTCGACCCGGCGGACGTGGAGGCGCTGACCGCCTGCATCGACTACGTGGCCGCGCATGTCGCATGCTGACGGGGGTAGCGGCTAATGAACCACCGAACCGACCAGCACGAGGAGCACGAGGACAGCCGGAAGCAGCCATCGGGGCAGCCGGTTCACGGTGACAGCCTATAAACCTGCAGACGAGACAAGAGCCGAGGGAGAAGGGTGTTGGGTCATGGGTGACAACGCTCACCGGGCCGACGTGCTAAGCGAGCCCGCGCACTCCCCGCGGACCGGTTTAGACCCAAGGACCCGCCGGACGCGGGAGGGGATCAAGCGGCCCCCTGGATCGAATGCCGCTTCGGGGGATCTCATGAGGCTGTTTGTGGCCATCGCCCCGCCCGCGGCGGTGCTCGACGAGCTCGACGCCCTGGTCGAGCCGCTCCGCGCCAGGCGGCTCGACCTGCGCTGGACCAACCGGGAGGCGTGGCACGTCACCCTGGCCTTCCTCGGCCAGGTCGACGAGACCGCCGCGGACCGGCTGCTGCCGCGCCTGGAGCGTGCCGCCCGGCGGCATCACCAGGTGCGGCTCGCGTTCGCGGGCGCCGGCGCCTTCCCGGCCGCCGCCCGGGCGAACGTGCTGTGGAGCGGCCTGTCCGGCGACCGCGCCGCCCTGGCCCGGCTGGCCGAATCGGTCGCCGCGGGCGCGCGCCGCGCGGGCGCGGCGCCGCCCGACAAGGGCCGCCGCTTCCAGCCGCACCTGACCCTGGCCCGGTGCCGCATGCCCGCGGACGTCACCGGGCTCGTCGCCACGCTGGACAGCTACCAGGGGCAGACCTGGACCGCGGACCGCGTGCACCTGGTCCGCAGCCGCCTGGGCGCGACCGAGCACCCCAGGTACACCTCGCTGGCGAGCTGGGCGCTGAGCGCCCCGCCAGCCACGACCGGGCCGACCATGACCGGGCCGGTCACGACGACTGGCTGAGCTTCTCCAGGATCGGCACGGCCGCCCGGAGCGTGGCGCGCTCGTCCGCGGTCAGCTCGGCCAGCCTGCGGGCCAGCCACGCGTCCTTGCGCCGCCTGACCCGCTGCACCACCGTGCGTCCCTCCTCGGTGACGGTGAGGATCACCTGACGGCGGTCGGTCGGGTGGGGCGAGCGGAGCACGAGGTTGCGCTCCTCGAGCACGGCGATGACCCTGGTCATCGACGGCGGCTGCACCTTCTCGTGCTCGGCCAGCTCGCCTGGGGTCATCGCCTCGTGCTTTTCCAGGGCCGACAGGGCGGCCAGCTGGGTCTCGGACAGGACCGCCTCGGTCATGCCCGACGTGGTGCGCTGCGCCCGCAGGCGCCTCGCCAGCCTGCTCACGGAGATCCGCAGAGCAGTGGCCAGCCCGGCATCGGTCCTGGTCTGCGTGGCTGTCGTCATCGGTGACTCTGTGCTCTTTCGGCGTCGGCCAAGGGCGTGCACTAAGTACATCACGCTGGCGAACCAGGCGCAGCCGCCGCGACGGGTAAAGACCTCGTAGCCTGAAGGGATGAAGCCGACCCGCGAGGAGCAGGAGCGCCCCTCGCCGCCGCCGCCGCTCGAGGCGAACGACCAGTTGGTCATCCAGGTCATCACGGCCGGGTGGGCGGTGGCGCTGGTGGCGCTGCTGATCGTCCGCGGCAGCCTGCCGGCCGGCCAGCGCTGGTGGGTATGGACTTGCGCGGCCGGGCTCGCGATGGGGCTCTTCGGGCTCTGGTACGTGCCCCGGCTCAAACGCGGCCGGGCCCGCGCCGCGGCCAGGCGGGCGGCCGCGGATGAGCAGGCTCAGTCGGCCCGGGTTCAGTCAGCGCCGCGGGACAGCGGCTCGAACACGGTCTCCTCGACCGACACCCCCGGCAGGTCGACCAGGTCGTAGCCGAACTCGTCGATGACCGGCGCGACCGCGCGCGCGGCCACCGTGTCGGCCATGGACTCCGAGTGGGCGCCGCAGCCGTGGTCGGCCGACACGACCCGGCCGTCGTCCGGCGCGTAGGCGTTCGCGCAGGCGCCGAAGACGCGGCCGAGTCCCCCGCTCAGCGGCACGAAGAATCCGCAGCTGACGCAGTGCGCGGGCGCCGCGTGGGCGAGCGGGCTCCGCGGGCCGTGCTCGCTGGTGTACCAGCGTTCGGACGCGCTCTCCCGGCCGATGGCCGACAGCACCCGCGACCGTCCCGGGGCGGGCAGCTCGCCCGGCTCCCCCGGACCGGCGTCCGGGTCGCCGTCGAACCAGTCGCCGTCGAACCAGTCGGTGACCGCGTCGTCGCCCTCGAGCACGACCAGCGGCACCAGCCGCTCGTCGTCCGGCGGCGCGGGCAGCAGGTCGCCGACGCCGAGATCTCCCGGCCGCAGCCGGTCCTGCCACGGCAGCCAGTCCGGCGCGAGCAGGGCGCCGGGCCCGGGCAGCAGCACCGTCTCGCTGACCGTGACCACCTTGGACCTGGGCGCCCGGGTGACGGTCACCGCCCATCGCCAGCCGGTGTAGGCCGGATCGGCGCAGTCGAACAGGTGAGTGGCGATGCGCTCACCTTCTGCCTGCACCCCGAGGTGGTCACCGACCTGGCCGGGGCCCACCACAGCGACGACGGCGTCCCGCGCGAGGTCGATCGCCTCGGCGCACGCCTGATCTGGTTCCCTGGTTCGGGTACGGGTGGGGCTCACCATACCTCCGGTCGCGGTACTGCCGAGAACAAAGAATACTGGTTGCATGCGGCTGGGCGAGGCGATGCGGCGAACCGGTGACGCGGCCCGCGCCACCGGCGGCGCGGTCCGGTCCGGCGCGCGGGCCGGCCGCACCGCGACCCGCCGGACCGGCGGCCTGGTGCACCGGGTGACCGGCGCCTCCGGGGCGGGCCGGACCGGCCTGTCCACGCTCATCGAGCTGACCGCGGCCGGCGGCGCCGGGGACGCGTTCGTGGCGGTGTCGCTGGCCGGGACGATCTTCTTCAGCACGTCGGTGGATCAGGCTCGCGGCCGGGTGGTGCTGTTCCTGCTGGTCACGATGGCGCCGTTCGCGGTCCTCGCGCCGTTCATCGGGCCGGCCCTGGACCGGATGCAGCAGGGCAGGAAGTACCTGCTGGCCGGCACCCTGCTGGCCCGCGGCCTGCTGTGCTGGGGGATGTCCGCCGCGATCAACAGCCCGGTGACGCTGCTGCCCGCGGCGTTCGGCATCCTCGTGCTGCAGAAGGCGTACGGCGTGGCCCGCGCGTCGGTCACGCCGCGGCTGCTGCCCGCGGAGATCACCCTGGTGACGGCCAACGCGCGGTCCCAGCTCATCACCCTGACCGCCTCGATGCTCGGCGGAGCGGTGGCGGCCGGGATCCAGGCCTCGGCCGGGGCGGCCTGGGTGCTCCGGACGGGCACGGTGATCTACCTCGCCGCGATGGTCCTCGCGCTGCGGCTCCCGGACCAGGTGGACACGCCGCCGGCTCCGGCCGCCGCCGGACCGAAGCCAGATTTTTATCCGAACGGGCCTGGCTCGTACGCCCCCGGCTCCGGCAACGGCGCCCGGACCGGTGGCGGACGCGGCCGGGACGGCCGCACGATCCCGTTCGAGCCGGCCGCCCTGCCGGCAGGAGCCGGGCCCGCCCGGCCTGACGGGGCGCGGACGCCGACGGGCGCGCGGCGGTGGCGGGGCCTGGCCAACGTCGGCCCGGTGGTCGGCGAGGCGATGCGGGGCAACGCGGTGCTCCGCGCGTTCTCTGGCTACATGGTCTTCTTCCTGGCCTTCTACCTGCGCACCGAACACTTCGGCGTGTCACACAACGTCGCCCTCGGCGCCCTGGTGGCCGCGGCCGCGGCCGGCGGGCTGGCGGCCATGGCGATCGGCTCGCTGATCCGCGCCCGGGCCCCGCAGGCCATCCTGTTCGGCATGCTCACGCTGGCGCCGGTCGTCACCGCGGCGTGCGCCTGGTTCTTCAGCCTGACCGCGGCCATCGCGGTGGCGTTCACCGCCGCGCTCGCCGCCGGGCTGGCCAAGCTGTCCCTCGACTCCACGGTGCAGCGCGAGATCGGCGAGGAGATCAGGTCGTCGGCGTTCGCGGTCTCCGAGACGCTGAACCAGGTGTCGAACGTGGCCGGCAGCCTGGTGGGGGTGCTGGTCTCGATGCTGAACAACGGCCAGGCCGGCCTGGCCATCCCGGCCGCCTGCCTGACCGTCGCGCTGGTCAGTCTCGTCGCGAGGCGCAGGCGGCGGATCCTGGCCGCCCGGCTGAGCGAGGAGGAACCCGTGTTCACGCGCGGAGCGCCTCGGCCGGGGGCAGACGGGCGGCGCGGGCGGCGGGATACACGCCCGCCAGGACCCCGGTGAGCAGGGCGACGCCGAGGCCGGCCGCCAGGCCGGCCGGCGGCACGACGGCGGGCTGGCCGGCGCTCGCCGCGTAGGCCGCGGTGGCCGCCGCGCCGATCCCCGCCCCGGCCACCCCGCCCAGCGCGGACAGCAGCAGCGACTCCACCAGGAACTGCAGCCCGACCAGCCACCGGGTCGCCCCGACCGCCCGGCGCAGGCCGATCTCGGCGCGCCGCTCGAGCACCGAGATCACCATGATGTTGCCGATGCCGACCCCGCCGACGAGCACCGCGACCGCGCCCAGGCCGAGGAACAGGCCGGTGAAGGCGCTCCGCGCCGCCGCCCGGGCCGCGAGGATGCTCGACGGCAGGCTGACCTGCACCGCCTCCGGCTGCGCCGGGTTCGCGGTGAACGGCAGGACGCTCGCCACCGGCTGCACCTGGTCCGGGACGGCCCGCAGGTAGATCTCGGTCGGCCGGCCGCCGAGCCCGAGCAGCGAGTCGGCCGCCGGGAAGCCCACCAGCGCCGCCTCGTCGATCTCCGGCGCGAGCGGGACCGGCCGCAGGATGCCGACCACGGTGAAGTACCGGCCGGCCAGGTACACCTGGGTGTCCGGCCGCACCCGGTCGATGCCGAGCGTCTGCGCCGCGACCGCGCCGAGCACCACGGCGGGGTACCGGGCCGTGGCCGCGTTCAGGAACGTGCCTGCGGCCACGCCGCCGCCGAGCGTGCCGAGCAGCCCGGGCTGGGCGGCCAGCACCGAGATGCCGCCGCTGTCGGTGGCGGGCACGGCGGCGGTCCGCCGCACCGTGACACCGGGCACGTACCCGGTCGCGGTGACCGACTCGACCGGCGGGATGCGGGCGATCATCGGCTCGGCGGCCAGCGGCAGCGGCGCGGGCGAGCCGTCGAAGGCCTGCCCGGCGCCGACCGTGAGCAGGTTCCCCTCGGCGCCGAGCTGGGCCAGCAGGTTCGCCTTGGACGAGGCGGAGATGCCGAGCACGGCGACCGCGGCGCCGATCCCGATCGCGATGCCGAGACAGGACAGCGCCGTCCGCAGCTTGCGCGCGCCCAGCCCCCGCCAGCCGCCCAGCACCAGGTCCGGCGCGATCATGACACCGCCTCGTCGGCGACGATGCGGCCGTCCTGCATGACGATCCGGCGGTCCATGGCCGCGGCCACGGCCGGGTCGTGGGTGACGACGACCACGGCGGTGCCGTCGGCGGCCAGCCCGGCCAGCAGCTCGATGATCTGCTGGCCGGCCACCGAGTCCAGGTTGCCGGTCGGCTCGTCGGCCAGGATCAGCCCGGGACGGCCGGCCACGGCGCGGGCGATGGCCACCCGCTGGCGCTCGCCGCCGGACAGCCGGGCGGGCCGGTGACCGAGCCGGTGACCGAGCCCGACCCGGTCGAGCGCGTCGACGGCGGCGGCGCGCCGCGCCCGGGCCGGCCCGCCCCGGTAGAGCAGCCCGAGCGCGACGTTCTGCACCGCGTCCAGGTGAGCGATCAGGTGGAACTGCTGGAAGACGAAGCCGAGCCGGCGGGCGCGGACGCGGGACAGCTCCGCGTCGGACAGCGCGGAGACGTCCCGGCCGCCGATGCGGACACCGCCTCGGTCCGGGCGTTCCAGCGTGCCGGCCACGTGCAGCAGGGTGCTCTTGCCCGACCCGGAGGGGCCGAGTACCGCCGCCCGTTCGGCCTCATGAATGTCCAGGGTGATGTCGGTCAGCGCCGTGACCGGCGGCGACCCGGGGTAGGTCTTGCCCGCGCCGGCGATCTGGAGCACCGCGGTCACGATGACGGGACCTCCACCCGCTGGCCGGCGGCCAGTCCTGGCCCGCTGACCTGGACGAGGGTCTGGGAGAACAGTCCGGTCTGCACCGCGACCAGGTTCCCGGCCCGGCCGTGCAGGACCTCGACCGCGTAGCCCCCGCCGGCCAGCGCGACCAGGGCGCTGACCGGGACGGCGAGCACGCCGCGGGCCTGCGCGGAGACGACGCTGACGGTCACCGGGGCCTGATCCAGGTGGCCGGCCGCGACGGCGCGGACCAGCCGGATGGTCATCGACACGGTGGGCTGGCCGCCTCCGGCGGCGGGCGACGCTACCGGCGAGACCGAGGTGACGATGCCCGGCGTGGTGGCCACCCCGTCGGGCAGCGTCACGGTCACGGCGTCGCCGGCCCGCACCAGGTACTCCTGGCTCACCGGGACCCGGGCCAGCACCACCGGCGTGGGGGAGGTGGCGGTCAGCACGGTCGCGCCGGGCTGCGGCGGCGCGCCCGGGACCGGGGCCACCGCGGTGACGCGCAGCGGGCCCGGCGCGTAGGCGACCTGGCCGAGCGGGACCGTGCCGGTGACGGGCAGGCCGCGGGCGGCCTGCCACTGCTCCACCGCCCAGGCGGTCGCGCCGGTGAAGTAGCCGCTGACGGTCAGGCCGGCGCCGTAGCCGAGCACGGTCAGGTTCCGGTCGAGCTGGGCCACGTCGGGACCGGCGGCGACGCCGGCCGACAGCGCCCGCCAGGCCGGCCTGGCGCCGTAGAACAGGACCACCGGGGTGCCGTCCACCTCGTAGAGGGCCTGGCCGCGGCCGATCGTGCGGCCGGGCGCGGGCAGCGCCGTGTACGCGGTCCCCTGCGCCTGGTTGACGACGGTGTAGGACCCGGCGTAGCTCAGCGAGCCGGAGACCTGGACGGTGGCGGCGAGGTCGGCCCGGACCACCGGGGCCGAACCCGTCGCGGCGGGCGGCGCGGCGGCGTGTCCCGTCCGCCAGGCGGGCCGGCCGATCGCCATCCCGGCCGCCACCGCGGCCAGCACGATGGGCGTGGCCAGCAGGCCGATCCGGCGCCGGGACCGCCCGCCGGCCCGGTCAGCCGTCATTACCCAGGCTCCCCAGCGTGGAGGCGCGGATCTCGTCGTCGAGCAGCGGCCGGCAGGCGCGCGCGGCCGCCTGGTAGACCGGGCTCGCCTTCCCGCCGGCCGGTATCTCGCCGCGGGTGAAGCCGAACCCGTGGCCCGGTGTGTAGTGCGACCGCGCGGTCGGGTCCTGGACGTCCGGCAGGCCGTGCGCGCGCAGGCACTCGTCGGCCGTGACCCCGGCCTGGACCAGCTGCGGCGGCGCCGGCGGCTCGATGTCCGGGCTCAGGCCCGCCCGCGCGGCCAGCGCGCCGCAGGCCTGCTGGACGGCGTTGAGCGTGCTCTGCGGCGCGTTGTCGAAGCTGCGGCTGTCGGTGTAGAGGCGGCCGTCCGGGGTCAGCACCGGATCGGCGTAGGCGGGGATGCCGTGCTGCCTGATGCACTGCGCGGCCGCGTGCAGCGCGGCGGCGCGGGCGCTCCCGGCCGGCCGGCCGGCGGCCGTCCCGCCGCCCTGGGCGGCCGCCGGCACCGCCGGCGGGCTCGATCCCGAGCTGGCGCAGCCGCCGAGCAGCTGGGCGCCCAGCAGCGCGGCGGCCAGCGCCGCGGTGACGTACGTCGCGTGTCTCATCTGGACCTCCCGGACGGGCCCGCAGCCGGGCCGTTCGGGACCAGTTGTAGGCGCGGGCCCGTGACACCAGCCCAACGGAACCGGACGGCTCACCCTGGCCCCGGCCCGCGCGGTCACGGCGGCGACCTGCGGGACCGGCGCGCCGTCCGCTCCGGGCGGCCGCCCGGCCCGGCCCGGCTTGTTATGTCCTTGTCATGCCGGCGGAGGCACTATGGGAACGTGCGGGTGCTGGTGGTGGAGGATCAGAAGGTGCTGGCCGACCGCATCGCGGAAGGCCTGCGCGACCAGGGCATGGCCGTCGACGTCGCCTACGACGGCGAGGCGGCCATGGAGATCATCGCGTTCACCGGATACAACGTCATCGTCCTGGACCGGGACCTGCCCCGGGTGCACGGCGACGCGGTGTGCGCGAGCCTGGTGGCCGGTTCGGGGTCCGGGGCCGGGCGAGGATCCTCATGCTGACCGCCGCCGCCGCGGTGGACGACCGGGTCGACGGGCTCAACCTCGGCGCCGACGACTACCTCGGCAAGCCGTTCGCCTTCGCCGAACTGGTCGCGCGGGTGCGCGCGCTGGCCCGGCGCAGCCCGGCCGCGCCGCCGGTGGCGTTCCGCGGGGACCTGGCCATCGACCGGGTGCGGCGGCGGGTCAGCCGCGCGGGCCGGCCGGTCGCGCTGACCAAGAAGGAGTTCGGCGTCCTGGAGGAGCTGTTCGCCGCCGACGGCGGGGTGGTCAGCGCCGAGGAGCTGCTGGAGCGGGTGTGGGACGAGCACGCCGACCCGTTCAGCAACACGGTCTCGGTCACCGTGTCCCGGCTGCGCCGCAAGCTCGGCGACCCGCCGCCGATCGAGAC
>Ga0318524_10000484_pt1 | contig 13460 bp, 14 predicted proteins | sample GRESIP052b4f22_FD_203685 | JGI IMG/M metagenome (GOLD analysis project Ga0318524, IMG submission 203685) | Tropical soil microbial communities from Luquillo Experimental Forest, Puerto Rico - GRE.SIPMG.052b4f22 | ecosystem: Environmental > Terrestrial > Soil > Tropical forest > Bulk soil... | reverse complement strand
ACGATCACGTGGTTCGCCGGGGAGTAGGTGACCGTGCAGCCGGCGTGCGGGCAGACCGCGTCGTAGGCGACGAAGCTGCCCGACGACGGCTGGATCACGAGGCCGGGGTCACCGGTGCTCGGCACCGTGAAGTAGGCCGCCTGACCGACCGGGACGTCGACCGCCGGCCCGATCTTTGTCCCGCTCGCGGTGGGAGGGCCGCCGCCGCCCTTGCCAGGGAGCGTCCGGCCAGGCCCGGTGTCCTTGACGGCGCCGACGAGCCGTCCGGCGCCGGCGACCGCGCCGGCGGTGACGAGCCCGAGCGTCGCCGCGCCGGCAGCGGCGACGCCGCCCAGCACGACGGCCCGGCGGTCGACGCCGTCGGGCCCGCGCCCGCCGACGAGCGTGCCGCGGTCCCCCTCGAGGTACGGGCACCCGGCAGGCGCGCACTGCCGCCTCGGGATCGCCCGGCACCGTCCCTCGTCGTAGCTGCCGCACGCCACCTGCACGTCGGCGAAGGGCACGATCACGACACCCGGGTCGGCCAGCCCCGCGTCGGCCGCGGCGCGGCGCGCGATGTACGCGTCGACGCTGAGCACGCCGCCCGCACCGGCGATGACGAGCGGGGTGAACATGAAGAAGTAGACGATGTCGGGCCCCGTGTACCACGGGTGCGAGTGGAAGCTCACCGCGAGGAAGAGGCTGAGCGAGATGAGCATCCCCCCGATGGCCGCGATGCGCGTCCACAGGCCGATCGCGACGCCGAGGCCGACCGCGATCTCCCCGAGCGAGATGAGCACTCCGAGCGGCGTCGAGTACTGGATCAGGTGGACGAGGATCGAGTGGATCGGGGAGATGCGGATGTACCCGACCATCTGCTGGCGCAGCCCCGTCGGCGCGGTCGTGCTGAGGAAGGCCGGGTTCATCAGCTTCTGCAGCCCGGCGTAGAGGAACGTGACCGCGAGGAACGCGCGCAGCGGCAGCAGGGCCCACCCGGCGAGGAGCCACCCCCGCGGCGGCGCGCCGAGCGGGAGGGCCCGTGGCGCGCGCGCGCGGCGAGCGCGTGGTCTGGTCGACTGCGCCACGTCGTTCACGATGCCACAGGGAACCGGGCACGCCGTCGGGCGCTCACAAGGGCCCACTAAGTCTTGGGTAAAGATCGATCCCGGTGACGTTCATCACCAACCATCTCTCCAACGTCTCCCCGGGGATCGTCTACCTCGTGGTGGCCCTCCTCGTCTTCGGCGAGGCGGCCATCTTCCTCGGGTTCGTGCTGCCCGGCGAGACGGCGGTGATCCTCGGCGGGTTCCTCGCCTCGCGCGGCCACGTCGAGATCGCGGCCCTCTGCGTGATCGTCGTCTTCGCGGCGATCCTCGGCGACTCGGTCGGGTACCTCGTCGGCAAGCGGTACGGCGCCAAGCTGCTCGACCTCCCGATCCTCAGGCGACGACGAGCCGGGGTGGAGGCCGCGCTCAAGGGGCTGGAGCGCCGCGGCGCGACGTACGTCTTCCTCGGACGGTTCACCGCGTTCTTCCGGGCCGTGGTGCCGGGCCTCGCGGGGATGTCGAACCTCGCGTACCGGCGGTTCCTGCCCGCGAACGCGGCCGGCGGGCTCGTCTGGGGCATCGCCTACGCCCTGCTCGGGTACTTCGCGGGCCACGCGTACACGCGGGTGGAGCGGTACTCCACGTTCGTCGCCATCGGGTTCGCGGTGCTCGTGGTCGGGATCGCGGTCTTCTTCCACATCCGGACGCGGCGACGCGAGCAGGCCGAGGAGGCGGCGTTCGAGGCCGCGCACCCGCCCGGCGCCGGGGCGCCGCCCGCACCCACCGAGGAGCCGGGCTCGAGCTAGCGCACCCGCCCCGCGAGGCGTCCCGCGACGTTCGCGTCCGGGCCCTCGACCGCCCACGATCCGCTGTGCTGCGCCACCGAGAGCAGCCCGACCGGGCTGTCGAGCGGCCCGCTCGACGGGACGAGGCCGTGGAGGTGGACCCGCGGCGGCGTCCCCGGCGCGGCGGCGATCGCCGGCAGCGACGTCGCGAGCTGCGCGTCCCACCCCGCCGCGCCGGCGCCGAGCTCCACCACGGGGATGGCGCCGTCGGCGTGCTGGAGGGCGACCGAGAGCGTCGTCGCGTCGCTGCCCCCGAGCCACCACTCGAACGCCGGCGTCGCTGCCCACCCACCCGTCGACCGGAGCGCGCCTACGTCGACCCGGCGGGCGAACCCGCGCGCGCCGGCCGGCCGACCGATCGCCTGGGACCACGCCCGCCTGCGGGCCGCAAGCGCACCGGCGTCGCCGATCCCTCGGGCGACGTCGCGCCACAGCTCGGCGTCGCCGTACGCCGCGGCGACCTCGAAGAGGAGCGCGCGCTCGATCGTCGGGGCGACGTCGGCGATCGCCTCGGTCGCCTGCTGGTGCGCGACGAGCATCCCGTCGAGCGCGCTCACGGCGTCCGCCGCCGCCCGCCGGCGGAACGGCGGACGCGTGCCGTCGACCCATCCGTCGCGCGCCGCGGCGTTCGGGAACCGGAACGTGACGACCCCCTGCGCGAGGCCCTCGAGCCGCTCGACGACCCAACGCGCGTGGGACGCGAACCGCGGCGGCGCCCACGCCGAGAGCCAGGGCTCCTGCCCGAGCCACGACGGCCACGCGGCGTCGCACAGCACGACGACGGTGCGCAGCGACGCGGCGACCGCCGCGCGGAGCGCCCCCGCGTAGGCCTCGAGCGCACGGTGGTCGCGCTCACCGGGACGCCGCTCGATGCGCGCCCACTCGACGGTGAGGCGCACCTCGCCAACGCCGAGCTGCGCGGCGCGCGCGACGAGCGCCTCGAGGTGCTCGAAGGTGCCGGGGGTCCGCACCGACGGGCGGACGTGCCCGAACGCCTGCGCGACGCCGAACGAGGTGGCGGGCCCGTCGTCGGTGTCGAACCCGCCCTCGACCGCGTACCCGTCGATCGTGGCGCCGAGCACGACGTCGTGGAGCGCCACGGCTCCGAGTCTCGCACCGGGCCGGCGGAGCCCGGTGGGGTCGCGGGGTAGCGTCGCGGCGGACCACGACCCAGGAGGCACGATGGCCGACGAGGTACTCCGGGAGCGGCGCGGGCGCGTCGAGATCCTGACGATCAACCGCCCCGAGGCCCGCAACGCGATCAACCTCGCCACTGCGAAGGCGCTCTCTTCGGCGCTCGACGACGCGGAGCGCGACGAGGGCTGTCGCGTCGTCATCGTGACCGGCGCCGGGGAGAAGGCCTTCAGCGCCGGGATGGACCTCAAGGCGTTCGCCCAGGGCGAGGCTCCGATGACCGAGCACGGGTTCGCCGGCATGACGAAGCGCGAGTTCCCGAAGCCGATCATCGCCGCGGTCAACGGCCCGGCGCTCGCCGGAGGGTTCGAGATCATGCTGAGCTGCGATCTCGTGGTCGCGGCGTCGCACGCGACGTTCGGGATCCCCGAGGCCGCGCGCGGGCTGATCGCCGGCGGCGGCGGGCTCATCCGCCTCGCCAAGCGGGTCCCGCGCGCCGTGGCGCTCGAGCTCGCGCTGACCGCGGCACCCATCGACGCGGCACGGGCCCACGCGGTGGGCCTCGTCAACCACGTCGTGGAGCCCGAGCGGCTGCTCGACGCCGCCGTCGAGCTCGCAGAGCGGATCGAGCGCAACGCCCCGCTGGCGATCCGCATCTCCAAGCGCGTGATGCTCGGGTCGCTCGAGTGCACCGAGGAGGAGGCCTGGGCGCTCAACGACGCGTCGTTCGGCGAGATCGCCCGGTCCCACGACGCCATCGAGGGCGCGGTGGCGTTCGCCGAGAAGCGCGAGCCGGTCTGGACCGGCGCCTGACCCGGTGAACCAGCTCGCCCCGGCGGTCACCGCGCTGCGGCTGAGCCTGCACGTGCTCGCGGCGACGATCTGGGTCGGCGGGCAGCTCACCATCGCAGGCCTTGTGCCGGACCTCCGCGCGCTCGGTGGCGACGCCACGGTTCGGGTCGCCCGTGCGTTCGCCCGGATCAGCTGGCCGGCCTTCCTGGTCCTCCTGCTCACCGGCATCTGGAACGTCGCCGCGGCGCACGGCTCGACCTCGACGACCGCGTGGCAGGCGGTGCTCGGGGTCAAGGTGTTCGTCGCGGTCCTCGCCGGGGTCGCCGCCGCGGTCCACCAGCGCGCGAGGTCCCGTGCGGGTTTGGCAGCGTGGGGCGCGGTGGCGGGCGTGGCCTCGGTCACCGCCGTCGTGCTGGGCGTGCTCCTCGCGGGCTGATCGGGTGAGGTCGCCGGTGACCAAGTAGCCTCGAGCGTGCAGCCGGGTGCTGCCCGGCTGCGAGGGAGGGATCATGCTGATAGCCGAGCTCGCAAGCCTGGACGTGATCCTGATCGTCGTGGTGGTCATCGCGCTCATCTTCGGCTCGACCAAGATCCCGAAGATCGCCCGCGGCCTCGGCTCTGCGAAGACCGAGTTCGAGAAGGGTCTCAAGGAAGGCGACAAGAGCACCGCGGCGCAGACGGACGAGCAGCGCCAGCCCGACAAGCCCACGGCCTGAGCCCGCCCGCCCGGGCCGTGGACGACATCCTCGTCACGGCCGACCGCCTCTGGCGAGGCGAGATCTCGACGAGCGAGCTGCACCCGGTCGGCGGACGCGTCGGCGGGCTCGTCGAGGTCGCCGACAACGTCGCGTTCTGCCCGAGCTTCGCGAACGCGACCGCGGTGCGCACCGACGACGGCCTCGTCATGGTCGACACCGGCTCGTCGGTCGTGGCCCCCCTCATCCACGCCGAGATCCGCGGCTGGGAGCCAGGGCGGCTCGACACCGCGATCTTCAGCCACGGCCACATCGACCACGTCTTCGGCGTCGGCGTCTTCGAGGAGGAGGCCGCGGCGAACGGGTGGCGCCCGCCCCGCGTGATCGCCCACGAGCACCTTCCGCGGCGGTTCGACCGGTACCGCGAGACCGCGGGGTACAACCAGGTCATCAACCGCCGCCAGTTCGGGCTCGACAACCTGGTGTGGCCGACCGAGTACCGCTACCCGGACGAGACGTACGCGACGACGCGCTCCCTCGAGGTGGGCGGGACGATCTTCGAGCTCCGCCACGAGAAGGGCGAGACCGACGACCACACCGTGACGTGGGTGCCGGACGCCAAGGCGGTCTGCTGCGGGGACCTCTTCATCTGGGCCTCGCCGAACGCCGGCAACCCCCAGAAGGTCCAGCGGTACCCGGCCGAGTGGGCGGCGGCGCTCCGACGCATGGCCGCCCTCGAGCCCGAGCTGCTGCTCCCCGGGCACGGGCTGCCGGTCGTCGGCCGCGACCGCGTGGCCGAGGCGCTGACCGACACCGCGCGGTACCTCGAGCACCTCGTCAGAGAGACGGTCGCCATGATGAACGAGGGGGCGCGGCTCACCGACGTGCTGCACACGGTCCGCCCGCCGGCCGATCTGGAGGGCAGGCCGTACCTCCAGCCCGTCTACGACGAACCCGAGTTCGTGGTGCGCAGCGTGTGGCGGTGCAACGGCGGGTGGTGGGACGGCAACCCCTCCACGCTCCTGCCCGCCCGCGACGACGCGCTCGCGACGGCGCTCTGCGAGCTCGCGGGCGGCCCGGCCACGCTCTGCGACCGCGCCCTCGCGCTCGTCGCGGTCGGCGGCGACGAGTCGCTGCGGCTCGCCGGACACCTCGCCGAGATCGCCTGGCTCGCAGCCCCCGACGACGGCGGCGTGCGAGCGGTCCGCCAGCAGGTCTTCACGGCGCGCGCCGACGCCGCCACCTCGACGATGGCGAGAGGGGTCTTCCGCTGGGCGGCACAGGAGTCGGCGGGGGGCGGGCGCTGAACTACCGGCCTCCAACCGGGCTTCGCTACCATCGACTCGTGCCCCTGATGTCCCGTCGACCGGCCGATGCCGGGCGCGCGCGGACCTGGCGGCGGCTGGGGTCGCTGGCGGTCGTCGTCGTGGCCGCCGGCGCCCTCTCGGGGTGCACCGTGCCGAGCTTCGGCGCCCACTCGTCGGCCACCACCGGCGGCCGCCAGACCTACCACCTCTGGCAGGGGTTCACGATCGGGGCGATCGTCGTCGGCGGGCTCACGCTCGCGCTGATCCTGTGGGCGGCCGTCCGGTACCGCTCGCGGTCGTCCGACGTCCACATGCCGCGGCAGACCCAGTACCACCTCCCGCTCGAGATCGTCTACACGGTGATCCCGATCCTCATCGTCCTCGTGCTCTTCGCGTTCACGGTGGTCGTCGAGAACGAGGTCACCGCCACCCCGAGCGTCTCGAGGGAGAACACCATCCGGGTCCAGGCGTTCCAGTGGGGGTGGCGGTTCTTCTACCCCGGGTTCGTCATCACGGGCCAGACGACCCAGAAGCCCACGCTCGAGATGCCCGCGAACCAGGACGTCAAGATCGTGCTGCAGTCGCTCGACGTGGTGCACGGCTTCTACGTGCCGGTGTTCAACTTCTCGCGGTACGCCCTGCCTGGGGTCACGAACTTCTTCGTGTTCCACCCGACCCAGACCGGCACGTTCTTCGGCCAGTGCACGCAGCTGTGCGGGCTGTACCACTCGCTCATGTGGTTCCAGGTCAAGGTGGTGACGCCCGCGCAGTACGCGACGTGGCTCAGCTCGCAGCAGACGGCCGCGGCACGGCTCGCCGCGGCGGCGGCGCGGCAGTCCTCGCTCCAGCAGGGCACCTCGGGGATCCAGGTGCGCCCCGACATCGGCGGGGGGACCAACTAGTGACGGAGCTGATCGAGCGCCAGACCGCGGGCGGCGACGGCGCCATCGTCGTCGAGGTCCACGAGGCGCCGCACGACGCCCACGAGCACCACGAGCCGACCGGGATCCTGAAGTGGCTCACCTCGACCGACCACAAGGTGATCGGGCTCAGCTACACGGTGACGTCGCTCGTCATGTTCCTCATCGCGGGCGCGCTCGCCGAGCTCATCCGGATCCAGCTCGCCACCCCGAACAGCAGCTTCGTCTCGCTCGGGGAGTTCAACCAGCTCTTCACCATGCACGGCAGCCTGATGATCTACCTGTTCATCGGGCCGTTCGCGTTCGGCGGGCTGGCGAACATCATCGTGCCGCTCCAGGTCGGCGCGCCGGACATGGCGTTCCCGCGGCTCAACGCGCTCAGCTACTGGCTCTACCTCTCGGGCTCGATCACGATGCTGCTCGGGTTCTTCGTGGCCGGCGGGCCGGCTGACTTCGGGTGGGTCGGGTACGCGCCGCTCTCGACCTCCATCTACAGCCCGGGTGCCGGACCCGACCTCTGGATCGCGGCGCTGCTGCTCTCGGGGTTCTCGGCGATCTTCACCGGCGTCAACCTCTGCGCGACGATCTTCTACCTGCGCGCGCCCGGCATGACGATGTTCCGGATGCCGATCTTCACCTGGAACATGCTCGTCGTGGGGATCCTCATCCTGCTCGCCTTCCCCGTGCTCACGGCCGGGCTCATCATGCTCTACTGCGACCGCCACTTCGGCACGCACATCTACTCCCTGAAGGGCGGCGGCGTCCCTGTGCTGTGGCAGCACATCTTCTGGTTCTGGGGCCATCCGGAGGTGTACATCCTCGCGCTGCCGTTCTTCGGCGTCGTGACCGACGTCATCGCGACGTTCTCGCACAAGCCGGTGTTCGGGTACAAGGGGATGGTCTTCGCGACCATCACGATCGCCGCGCTCTCGATGGGGGTCTGGGCGCACCACATGTTCACGACCGGCGTCGTGCTCCTGCCGTTCTTCTCGATCATGAGCCTCCTCATCGCCGTGCCGACCGGCATCAAGTTCTTCAACTGGATCGGCACGATGTGGGGCGGGAGGGTCCGATGGTCCACGGCCATGCTCTTCGCCGTCGGGTTCCTCATCACGTTCCTCTTCGGCGGGCTGACCGGGATCTACCTCGCCTCCCCGCCGCTCGACTTCTTCACGCACGACACGTACTTCGTCGTGGCGCACTTCCACTCGGTGGTCCTCGCGCTCGGGATGGGGGCGATGGCCGGCCTCTACTACTGGGGCCCGAAGATCACCGGGTACATGCTCGACGAGCGCATCGGCAAGCTCCACTTCTGGCTCTTCTTCATCGGCGCGAACGTCATGGTCCTGCCCCAGTACTGGCTCGGGCTCCTCGGGATGCCGCGCCGCGTCGGCGTCTACCCCCACAACCCCGAGTGGACCGACCTCAACCAGTGGGCCACGGTCGGCTCGGTGATGATGGGCGTGGCGACGCTGCTCTTCCTCGTCAACATCGTCTACTCGTGGTTCAAGCGCGTGCCGGCTGGTGACAACCCCTGGGACGCCCAGACGCTGGAGTGGTTCACGACGTCGCCGCCGCCCCACCACAACTACTACGCGCTCCCGCCGATCCGGTCGGAGCGGCCGACGTGGGACTACAACCACCCCGGCGCACCCGCGCTCGTCCACGGCCACCGCGAGGAGCCCGAGGCCTCGGAGCTGGCACGGGTATGAGAGCCGAGGCGAAGCTCCTCATCGGCCTCGGGCTGTTCTTCGCGCTCTGCGGCGTCGTCTACTGGATCTGGAGCGGCGAGAACGCCGGCAGCGTGATGCTCGTCGCCTCCGGGCTGCTCGGGTTCCTGCCCGGCAGCTACTACCTGTGGTGGTCGAACCGGATGCGGGTGCGGGCCTCGGACCGCGACGACGCCTCGATCCCCGACGGCGCCGGTGTCGTCGAGACGTTCCCCGGCAGCTCGATCTGGCCGTTCACGCTCGGGATGGGGGCGTTCTGCGCGGGGCTCGCGCTCGTCTTCGGCACCTGGTTCGCCCTGCCGGCGATCGGGCTCGTCATCTGGGCGCTGCTCGGCGCGGTCGTCGAGTCACGCCGCGGGGATCCCGGCTCAGCCCACTGAGCCGCGGTCACGCCCCGAGGTGGCGGGCGAAGAACACGTCGTAGGCGTCGCGCTCGTAGAGCGGGGTGTCCACGTGGCCCCCGGGGAAGACGTGCATCGCCTTGTCCTCGGAGCCGATGGCGTCGAACAGGTCGAGCCCCGCGTCGCGGGTCATGAGCTGGTCGTCCCACTGCAGGACGAAGAGCACCGGGATCGTGATCGAGCGCGCGGCCTCGCGGCGCTGCGCCTCGCCCGGCCACCCCGCCAGGCACGCGAGGCCGAGCACCGCGCACCGGACCCTCGGCTCGCTCGCGAGGAACGGGAGCCCGATCATCGTCCCCATCGAGAGCCCCCAGTACCCGATGCGCTCGTCGGCGACCCCGTCGGCCGCGAGCTGGTCGAGCAGCACGGAGAGCTCCGTCGCGGCCTGGGCGTGCGACGCGATCCACGCGGTCTCGTCCCGCGGCATCGTGCGGGGCGCGGAGGCCGCGCCGCGCGCGTCCAGCACGCGGCGCTCGAGGTCCTGTCGCGCGGCGCGGGCGAGCTCGGGGTCGGCGACCCGGTCGCCGTGGTTCGGCGCGTCGATGGACGCCGCGCTGTACCCGAGGTGGCGGACGAGCCGCCGGGCGAGCCCCAGCACGTTGGGCGAGCGCTTGTGCTGGGTGCCACCGTGGCACACGATCACGAGCGGGGTCGGCCTCGTCGCGCCCTCGGGGCGCCACAGGACCCCCGGGACCGTGGCGTCGCCGACCTCGTAGGTGAACGGGCGCTCGGCGACCCCCTGCTCCACGATCTCGTCCAGCTGGCGCACGGCGCCTCCTTCGATCCGCGCCATTGTGGCTGAGACGCGGCGCGGCCACCACCCGTCGGTAGATTCTCGGGCCGTGGCCCTCCCCCGGTCGCGCCGATCCGAGCCGCGACCTGCGCGCCGGTGACGATCGCGTCCCGGCGCCCCCCGCGGTCCCCCTGGCGCGCGATCCGAGCGACGACGCGCGGCTGGCGGATGGCGGCCGTCGGCGCGCTCGGCGTCTGGTGCGTCGTCGTGGCGTTCATCGCCCGCGCGTGCGTCCCGCGCTCGCTCGACCTGCGCGTCTACCGCGACGCGGCGCGCCTCGCGGTCCACGGGGGCGCGGTGTACACCGCCACGTTCACGCCGCAGCACTTCCCGTTCACCTACCCGCCGTTCGCGCTCATCGTCTTCGCGCCGCTGGTGCTGCTCGCCGAGCACCCGGCGATCTGGGCGTTCGACGCGATCGGCGCTGTGGCGCTCGTCGTCGCGCTCACCGTCACGGCACGGCACGTCCTGCACTGGCCGCGCACCAAGAGCCTCGTCCTCGCCGCGCTCCTGGCGGGGCTCGCGTGCCTCGCGCTCGAGCCGCTCCGCTCGACGCTGCTCGACGGCCAGGTCAACCCGGTGCTGGTCGCCGCGGTCGTCGTGGACCTCCTCGTCGTCCCCCCGAGCCGCCGGGGGATCCTCGTCGGGCTCGCCGCGGCGGTGAAGCTGACGCCGCTCGTCTTCGTCGGGTACCTCGTGCTCGCCGGCGAGCGGCGCGCAGCCGCGCGCGCGGCGGCCACGTTCGCTGGGGCGACCCTCGTCGCGTGGCTGGTCGCGCCGGCCGACTCCAGGACGTTCTGGCTCCACCAGGCGTTCAGCCCCGGTCGCCGCGGCGCCTCGCGGACCGCGTTCAACCAGTCCTGGTGGGGGCTCGTCGGTCGCCTCCCGCCGGCGGACGGGTGGGTCCGCACGGCGGTGTGGCTCGCGCTCTGCGCCGCCACCGTCGCCGTCGCGGCGGTGGTCACCCGCCGGTGCCTCCGGGACCGTCACCACCTCGACGCGATCATCGCGGTCGCGGTCGCGGGGCTGCTCGTCAGCCCGATCTCCTGGACCCACCACTGGTGCTGGCTGGCGCTCGCACCGATCGCCCTCGTCGCCCCGCGGCCGCGCCCGGGGCCGACGGTGGCGGCGACCGCGCTGGCGCTCGTGGTGGCCGTCGCCGCCCCCTACGGGTGGCACCTGACCGGGCCGGGCTCCGTCGTCGCGGGGTTCTCCCTCACGCTCGCCGGGGCGCTCATGCTCGCCGTCATGGCCCTCGACGGGTGGCGCCTCGACCGGCGCGTCGCGGCGCTCGAGCCGCTCGAGGAGGCCACCGCGACGGGTGCGCGCGTGCCCGCGAGGTGAGCCGCGAGCTCGTCGTCCGACGGGCCACCGTCGCCGACGTCGGCGCGTGCCGCGGGATCGTCGAGGGCCTGCCGACGCACTTCACGCCGGACGTGCCCGACCGGCTCGTGGCCGACCTCGCGCGGTGCGACGCGTGGGTGCTGGACCGGGGCGACGAGGTCGTCGGGTGCTGCGTGGTCGAGCGGCGCGACCGAGCCGCGGACGTCCGCTGGATCGCCGTCGCCGCGCCCGAGCGCGGGCACGGCCTCGGGCGCGCGATGCTGGCCCGGGTGCTCCACGAGCTCCGGGCCGGCGGCGTCGCGGTCGTGACGGCGTGGACCCTCGACCCCGCCGCCGGGTACGCCCCGTACGAGGCGACGAGAGCGTTCTGGTCGGCGATGGGGTTCGTCCCGATCGCCACGATCGAGCCGACGCCGGAGTGGTCGCCCGGCTCGCCGGCCGCGTGCTACGTCGCCGCCCTCGCCGCGACCGTCCCCTGAGCGACCGCCGGCCCGGCGCCGCTGCTCAGCTCGACTCCGGCTCTTCCTCGTCGTCGCACCGGTCGAGCGCGGAGAGCACGTCGTCCACGAGGTCGGCCGTCGCCTCGATCCCGACCGCGAGGCGGATGAGCCCCGGCGCGACGGCCTCGCTGATGCCGGGGTCGTAGTTCCGCTCGTCGCCCCACATCGCGGCGGGCCGGGTCCCGAGCGTGTGCACCGAGCCGAGGCTCGGCGCGCGCGCCGCGAGCTCGAGGCCACCGAGCACCTGGTCGGCGGCCCTGGCGCCGCCGCGGACCTCGAAGGAGAGGAGCCCGGAGAACCCGCGCATCTGGCTCGCCGCGAGCGCGTGGTGGGGGTGCGAGGCCAGCCCCGGGTAGTACACCGCGGCCACGCGCTCGTGCGCCGAGAGCGCCTTCGCGAGCGCCATCGCGTTCTCGTTGTGCCGCGCCATCCGCACGTCGAGCGTGCGGAGCCCGCGCAGGAGCAGCCACGCGTCGAAAGGCCCGAGGACCGCCCCGACCACGAGGTGCGTGCGCCAGATCTCCTCGACGACGTCGGTCCGACCCGCGACGACGCCCGCGGAGACGTCGGAGTGCCCGCCCAGGTACTTGGTCGCGCTGTGCCAGACGAGGTCGGCGCCGAGCTCGAGGGGGCGCTGGTTGATGGGCGTGGCGAGCGTGTTGTCGACGACGAGCGCCGCGCCGGCGCGGTGTGCGAGGTGCGCGAGCGCGGCGAGGTCGACGACGTCGCACAGGGGGTTGCTCGGGGACTCGGCGAGCACGAGGGCGGTCTCGTCGCGCAGCGCCGCCTCGGCCGCGTCCAGGTCCCTCAGGTCGACGGCCGTGGCAACGACCCCGAACCGGGCGAGCAGCACCCGCGTGAGCTGCGTGGTGCCGGGGTAGACCTGGTCCTGGACCACCACGTGGTCGCCGGCCTTGAGCAGGGCGAGCGCCACCGTCGCGATCGCCCCCATCCCGCCGGCGGTGACGAGCGCGCGGTCCGCCCCCTCGAGGGCCGCGACCACCTCGGCGACCTGGGTGTGGTTCGGCGTGCCGTAGCGGACGTAGAACTCGTCGGAGAAGCTGCGCTGCGCGGCGTCCACGAACGCGGCGTCGGTGGCCGCCGCGTACGTCGTCGCCTGGGAGATGGGTGCGACGACCGCCCCCTTGCGCGCCGCGTCGTCGGCGTGGATGGCCTGGGTGCCGGGATCGTGCTTGGAGGCGCGTGCCACGGGTCGAATCTCGCCCAGGGTCCGTCGCCCGTCAAGCCGGCGGCTTTCACGCGGCCGTGGCGACGATGAGCGTCCCGAGGCCGCACATGACGACGCCGCCCACCGTCCGCAGCCCCACGAGCAGCCGCGGCGATCGGCGGAGCCGGTCGCGCGCCGCGCCCGCGCCGAGCCCCCACGCGCCGTCCGAGACGAGCGCGAGGCACGAGAACACGAGGCCGAGCACGAGCAGCTGCACCGTCACGTGGCCGAGCGAGGGCTCGACGAACCGGGGGAAGACCGCGACGAAGAAGACGACCGCCTTCGGGTTGGCGACCCCGACCACGAACCCCTGGCGGACCGCGCGCCCGGCGCTCGGGCGCGCGGCGTCCGGCGAAGCCAGCGCCTCGGCGTGCGCGCGACGGCGCCGGAGGGCGTCGACGCCGAGCCAGATGAGGTAGGCGCCCCCCACGACCTCGATCACGGTGGTCGCCGTCGGCGCGTGCGTGAGGACGGGGCCGAGGCCGACGGCCACGGCCGTCGCGAGCGCGAGCACGCCGAGCGTGTTGCCGAGCACCGTCGCGAGCGCGACGCCCCTGCCCCACGCGATGCCGCGGGCGAGCACGAAGAGGACGCTCGGCCCGGGCACCACGATGATCGCGAGCGAGGCGAGCGAGAACGCGAGGAGCCTGGAGCCGCTCACCGCGGGTTGGGGTCGGTGCGCGGGTGGAGGCCGGTGCGCGCGTGGAGGCCGGTGCGCGGGTGGGGGCCGGTGCGCGGGAGGGGCA
>Ga0318524_10000482_pt1 | contig 13476 bp, 11 predicted proteins | sample GRESIP052b4f22_FD_203685 | JGI IMG/M metagenome (GOLD analysis project Ga0318524, IMG submission 203685) | Tropical soil microbial communities from Luquillo Experimental Forest, Puerto Rico - GRE.SIPMG.052b4f22 | ecosystem: Environmental > Terrestrial > Soil > Tropical forest > Bulk soil... | reverse complement strand
GGGCTCAGGCTCGAGCGCCTCGTCCCCGCGGGTACGAGGGCCGGTCTCTTCCTGCCATGGCGCAGGTGAAGCTGACGGCGTTACCGGCGGGGCCGCGTTGCCGGTATTTTCCGCCATCGCGCGGTCGCGGGTGAAAAGAGGACCGCTATCGGCCGTGGCCGCCTGTGGCAGCAACGCCGTGCGGACACGCGTGTCCGCGGCGGCTGCGCGAGGATCCGCAAGGCGGCGTGCAATAACTTTTAGCTCGGCAACAACAGCGCTTATGCAGAGCACAATCATTCCCGTGCAAAGCCCGATCACGCCAGCGAAGATCAGGGTGTTGCCGAAGCTGAACTCCTGCACCGGGATTCCATAAATGATCGCCACGAGACCGGCCAAAATGGCGCCGATCCCGGCGATCAACATGACAACTATCATCTATCTGATCCTCCTAGCGCGGGCGCGTGGGCGGTGGCGGATATTCCTGCCTGCCTCGCCGCCTGTCCGCCGACAGTGCTCCGGGCCAAATCCACACTAGAATCATAGTCTTGTCAGTATCCATTCAAATCGAAAAACCGTCCTCGGCTGGTCTGGAATGAATGACACCCGCCCGACCTTCTCTCGCGCAAATATTGCTGCAAGATCTCGGCCAAGATACCGTCATATTGCAAGCTCCGCCAACGGCAATCGCCGCGCCGGTTCCCAAAAGCCAATCCCATCCGCAACTTATTTCAGCAACCCGCTGGCGCGACGGTCCCTCACCCGATGAATGCTGCGATGCATCAGGCCAATTACCTCACAATTGCCAATTACTTGGCTTTTGGAACTACGCTATATGGAGACCGGGGAACGAGGCCCAAAGGCGCCGCGCGCCAAGAGGTGAGACCGGGTTACCAATAGCCATGTCTTCCATAACGACTACGGCCATCGAAACGCCGGCCCGGCGCTCGGTGGAGAGGGCCTGTGATGACCTCGCGCTTGTTGTGCTTGCGGCCGTCGGATTGGTCGCAGGATTGACCTTTCGCGACTACGGGCTGGGCTGGGACGACTATACCCATGCCGAATATGCCGACCTGCTGCTGAAAATGTACGGCTCCGGTTTCAAGGAGGCCGGCGCGCTGTCGTTTGCCAATCTTTATATGTATGGCGGCGGTTTCGACATGGCCGCGGCGCTACTGCACAAGGTCATTCCGCTCGAGCTGTTCGAGACACGCAGGCTGCTCGGCGCCATTGTCGGCGTCATCGGGCTTGCCGTGACATGGCGGCTCGGCCGGCGCGTCGGCGGTCCGCTCGCAGGCCTTACGGCGCTGCTGCTGCTCGCGCTTTGTCCGACCTTCTACGGACACATATTCATGAACCCGAAGGATGCGCCATTCGCGGTCGCGATGGTGATCCTCATGCTCGGCCTGGTGCGGCTGGCCGAAGAATATCCGCACCCCACGCCCCGGACGATCCTGATCGTCGGCCTGGGGACGGGGCTGTCGATCGGCTCGCGCATTCTCGGCGGGTTGGCGGCGGTCTATGCGCTGATCGGCGTGGTGCCGATGGTGATCGAGGAGGTCCGCACGCAAGGCGCGCTCGAAGCGTTACGCCGCCTCGTCCATGTCCTCTACGTGCTGCTGCCGGGTCTGGTCCTCGGCTACCTCATCATGGGGCTGATCTGGCCATGGTCGATTATCGAGCCGGGCAATCCCTTCCGCGCGCTGACCTACTTCTCGCACTTTTTCGAAAAACCATGGAAGGAGATGTTCGACGGCGCGCTAGTGTCGGTGCCGGACATGCCCTGGTCGTATCTGCCGACCCTGTTTGCGTTACAGCTCCCCGAGGTTCTGCTGGCGCTTCTCTTCGCGGGGCTGGGCGGCACGCTCATGGTTCTGCCGCGCAGCGACGTGACGGCGCGCCGCAAGACCATCCTGCTGATGCTGGCGCTCGCGGCCACGCTGCCGATCCTGATCGCGATCGTGAAACGGCCCGCACTCTACAACGGCATCCGTCACTTCATTTTCGTCATCCCGCCGATGGCCGTCCTCGCGGGGCTGGCGTTTGCGTGGATCATGAACTGGCTGGGCGGCAATCGTCGCAGCTGGCAACCGGTGCTACTGGCCACTTTTTGCTTCGGACTGCTGTTGCCGCTCTCTGAAATGATCCGGCTGCACCCCTACCAGTACACGCACTTCAACCACATTGCCGGTACGGTCCGCGGCGCCGACGACCTCTTCATGCTGGACTATTGGGGCCTCGCCTTCAAACAGGCCTCCGACGACCTGCGCGAACAGCTCGAAGAAAGGCACGAAGTTGCGCCAAGGGGGCGCAAATGGAGGGTCGCGGTTTGCGGACCGCAGCGTCCGGCTCAGGTGGCGCTCGGTCCCGACTTCACCATTGGCTGGGACAGCCATGGCGCCGATTTCGCGATGACGCTGGGCGAGTTCTACTGCAAGGGCCTGCCGGCACCTGTAATGCTCGAGGTCAAGCGCGACGATGTGGTCTTTGCACGTGTCTATGACATCCGCGGCCGGACCATTTCGAGCCTGCTCGCGTTCCCTCCGCCGTGAGCTCGCGCCGGGCGCATGCCGGGACCGGCCATCATCGGAATTGAAACTTTACGAATCCGGCGTAGAATGACTTCGAACTACCTCTGCACTTTTCGGAATCAAACGCCGCCCAATCCCGGGCGGCGTTTTTGCTTGAGCGATAGCGTTTTCGCCGATCGGGCCTCACCGCGGCAACTCGCCCAAGGCCGCGAGAATACGCACCCAGGAGCGGATACCCTTGTGGAAGCTCTTGAGGTCGTATTTCTCGTTCGGCGAATGGATATTGTCGTCATCAAGTCCGAAGCCGACCAGAAGCGTATCGAGCCCGAGGCTCTTCTTGAAATCGGCGACAATCGGGATCGAGGCGCCGGAGCCGATCAGAAGAGCCTCCTTGCCCCACTCCTCGGTCAAGGCCTTTCGTGCCGCGGCAAGCGGCTTCATGTTCCAGTCGAGCGCAATCGCTGGCGCGCTGGAATGCTCGCCGAACTCGACCTTGCAATCGCCGGGGATTCGCGCAGTCACATAGTCGCGGAACGCCTTGCGGATTCTGGCCGGGTCCTGCCCTTCCACGAGGCGGAACGAAATCTTTGCCGAGGCCTCGGCCGGAATAACGGTCTTGGAGCCCTCCCCGATATAGCCGCCGACAATGCCGTTGACGTCGCAGGTCGGACGCGAGGAAATCTGTTCGATCAAGAGGCGGTCCTTCTCGCCGGCCGGGATCGAGAGTCCGATCGGCTTGAGAAATCTCTCCGCCGTCAGGTTCAGCTTCTTCCATTGCGCCAGGATATCCGGCGGCAGATTCTTCACACCATCATAGAAGCCCGGAATGGTGATGTGACCGTTGTCGTCGAACAGCCCGCCGAGGATGCGGGTCAGCACCCGGATCGGGTTCTGCGCGCCGCCGCCGAACACGCCCGAATGCAGGTCGCGGCTGGCGGCCTTGATCTTGACCTCGTCGTAGACCAGCCCGCGCAGCGACGTGGTAATCGCCGGCGTATCCGGATCCAACATTCCGGTATCGCAGACCAACGCGAAATCGGCTTTCAGCTCTGCCTTGTTGGCTTCGAGGAACGGCACGAAATTCTTCGAGCCGATCTCCTCCTCGCCCTCGATCAGCATGGTGATGCCAAGGGGTAGCGACCCCGTCACCGTTTTCCAGGCGCGGCAGGCCTCGACGAAGGTCATGAGCTGACCCTTGTCGTCCTCGGCGCCGCGGGCGACGATGATCTTGCGCCCGTCGGCATGGTTGGTCACCACGGGCTCGAAGGGCGGACGGTGCCAGAGGCTGAGCGGGTCGACCGGCTGTACATCGTAATGGCCGTAGAACAGCACGTGCGGACGCGCGCTGCCGTGGCCGTTGCTCTTGCCGACGATGGCGGGATGGCCCGCGGTCGGCCGAACCTCTGTCGCAAAGCCAAGTGAGGCGATGTCGCTGGCAAGATGATCCGCCGCCGCCTTGCAGTCCTGCGCAAAAGCCGGGTCGGCGGAGATCGATTTGATACGCAACAGCGCAAACAAGCGCTGCAAGCTGTTGTCGAAATCGGCATCGATACGGTCGAGAACCGGTTGAAGCTGGATGTTTGGCATTCGCATCTTCCTCACCTGTGTTTACGTCTCGAGTTTTAACTCCACCTTTTGCGTCGAGCTAGTGGTGCGCGGCGGGTGGGGCAGCGAACGTCAAATCCGCTCCACCAGCCTCTTTGGGCGGGTGCAGAATGTGCCAGACGAGGCCACCGGCCAACACCGCGGTTGCAGCCAGATTGTTGCCGAACGCCTGCATATCCTTCGGGAAGATCCCAAACGACAGGCACATCAAGAGCCCCATCGCCAGCAAAACAAGCCAACTCCAGAGTCGTACCCTCGGGCGCGGATCATAGGCGCCACGATGCATCATCACGGTGATCGGAAAGATCAACCACAGGAAATAGTACTGTCGGGCGAGCGGGGAGGCGACCGTCATCAGGCAGAAGAGGATACCAAGCTCCTCGGCATCCGACCGCGCCGTGCGGTGAGACTCCTTCGGCAGCACGGCAATGTATCCGATCCCGATCGCAAGCGAGATCGCAACCACCAGCCAGTTCGCCGCTCTGAAGGAGATATCGACGATATTCATGGTGCGCGCCGGCCTGATCGGATCGTCCTGATTGTAGTTGATCGGCCGCGTCAGGCGATGCGTCACCGCTATGATGGATTGGTTGATCCACGACCAGTTCTGATCGTCGCGCTGGCCGAAGCCTTTCTCCGAACTGGAGGCGATCATTCCCTGGTACCAGGTCTTGAGTTCGGCGACGTTGTGCTGGAAGCCGCGCACCGGCGCTGGAACGACGAACAGCAACACGCCGGCAAAAAGGACCATGCTCGCAACCGCGGCCCATTGCCGGCGCCACAGAAGATAGGGCAACACCGTGACCGGAAATACCTTCAGCACGGAAGCTAGCGCAAACATACCGCCGGCCATCCACGGTCGCCCGTGTTGCATCGACCAGAATCCGTACAACATCAACGCAAGCAGCACGAGGTTTGGCTGGCCAAGATCGAACATGTCGAACACGAAGGTGATCGTGGCAATCGCCGGCAGCGCAAACAGCCACTTATCGGGAGTCCGGCCCGATCCCGCCATCGCGTGGCAGTACAACAGCGTGACCCACCAGGCCACTGCGTTGATGATCGACAGGCATATATAGAGGGGTATCTTTCCGAACCAGCTCGGGATTGCGAGCAGCACCGCCGACAGCGGCGGATAGATGAACGCGAAGGGGCCACCATCGGTCGGGTAAAGGTTGTTTCCCTGCAGCACCTGTTGGCCGGCCCAGTACCAGAGCGGATAGTCCTTGGTTTTTCCGTTGCCCCAGATTTCGGGAACAAGCACGAAAGCCGTCAGAACGACGCAGCAAAGCAGGAATAGCAGGTCGAGCGGCGCGCGCAGCGAGGGAAGTCTCAGCACTTTCGATTTTGTCGGAGCCACGCGAGGTGCGATCCGCGATCAGGAAATCATCGTCGCGGCAGGCCGCCGAGCGCGCCGCGCACCAGGTTCGGCGTCGATCGCCGTTGCGCATTTACCTTTCAACGGATTTGCAGCCATGATCGCCTTTCGTTCCTCGGACCCGACCCTCCTCCGCTCCGCGCCGACGGCAGACGGATCAGAACTCGCCCGACTATCGAGGGATGGCCTTGTCTTGCAGGAATGACGCCGCGCCTCTCCCCCGCCCAGTTCCATGATCGTCCTGACAGTGTCAAGCTCGCGCGATCCCCTGCTCTCGACCCGATCCTCGGGTGTGGATCAATACATACATACTGCATCTTGAAGCGCGATTGAAACCGATAAGCGCCTCCCAAACCGGCCGATCGCCGGCCGCGCCGTCACCTCCTGACGTCGCGTGCCCCTGAAAAAGTTGAAATAAGGGGGTTTGCGGCGGCTATTTCAGCCCAGCTCTTGCATTGCTGCAACACTGGCAAAACGAATGAATGTGAATCGAGCTTTCGAATGTGGTGATCGCTTGTAATTCGTTGCTGCGAAGCTCAAGATAAAATCTCACGGGCAAGAACCGGTACGCGACCGGTCGAAGGCGGGGCTAATTATGGATGAGTTGATTGCGCTGCTGGCGACGAAGGCCGGCATGGGGGAGGCTGTCGCCGAAAAAACCATCGGCATTATCCTTGACTTCCTCCGAAACGGCGGTCCTTCCGAAAAGGTCCAGGTGCTGATCGATCAGATCCCGGGTGCAGAAGCGGCAATCGCGGCCTCCGACAAGGAGAGCGGTATCGGCAAATTGATGGGCGGCGGCCTGATGGCGGTAGGTACCAGACTGATGGGTCTTGGTCTTGGCATCGGTGACATCCAGAACGTCGCCCGTGAACTTTTCAGATTTGGGCGCGACAAAATCGGAGCGGAGCGGATGAGCGAGATCGTCGCCGGAACACCTGGGCTTAGCCAGCTCGTCTGAAGCATTTTTTAAATCAGATACCATGACATATCCAATTTCCGAGCTTGAAGGCATGACGGCCTTCTCCGCTTCCAAACTCAAATCGCTGGGTATTCGCACCACCGATGCGCTGCTTGAAGCGGCCCGGACCGTCAAGGGACGCAAAGCGCTCGCAACCAGGACCGGCATCAGCGAACGGCAGCTGCTGGAATGGGCCAACATGTCCGACTACATGCGGATTCCCGGGATGGGCATGGCCAAGATCGGGCTGGTTCGCGCCGCCGGCGTAACCACGGTGCGTGAACTCGCATTGCGCAATCCGGTGCGGCTTGCGCAGAATATGAAGGACGTGAACACCCGGCGGAAGCTGGTCCGCGTGCTGCCCTCCGAGAAGTCGGTTGAGCAGCTGATCGCGCAGGCACGCAAGCTTCAGCCCAAGATCACCTATTGAGATCACTGGTCTGCGCGGCATCTTGACACGCATGTCGCGACCGCGCAAAGCGGTCGCATGATTGAAGCCGCCTCCAGACCCGCTTCAACGGCGACCCCGGCGCCCCACCCGGTACTGCGGACGTTCCTCGCCAAGCCCTATCCGGCCGTCATGGGCGTGCTGAATGTCACGCCGGATTCGTTCTCGGACGGCGGTAAATTCCTCACCGCCGAGCCTGCGCTGGCACAGGCAAGGCGCCTGGTCGCGGAAGGTGCGGATATCATCGACGTCGGCGCGGAATCCACCCGGCCCTATCACGGAGCACGGCCTGTCTCGGCCGAAGAGGAACTTGCACGTCTGCGGGGCGTGCTCTCCGCGATCGTCTCGCTCGGCGTGCCGGTTTCGATCGACAGCATGAAATCGTCCGTCGCCGCCTTCGCGCTGGATGCGGGCGCCGTTATCGTCAACGACGTCTGGGGTTTGCAGGGCGATTCCGGCATGGCCACCCTGGTCGCCTCGCGCAACGTTCCCGTCATCGTCATGCATAACCGCGACAGCGCCGATCCCACAATCGACATCATGAGTGACATTTCCGCCTTCTTCGCGCGTTCGCTCGACATCGCGACGAAGGCCGGAATTGCGCGAGGCAATATTGTTCTCGATCCCGGCATTGGCTTTGGCAAGACGGCCGAGCAGAGCATGACGGCGCTTGCGCGCCTCGACGAACTGAAGAGCTTCGGCTTGCCGCTTCTGGTCGGCGCTTCGCGCAAGCGGTTTATCGCTTCGGTCAACCCGTCGGAGCCGCAGCAACGGCTGGGTGGCTCGATCGCGGCGCATCTGATTGCGGCCCGGCGCGGCGCGCGGATCATCCGCGCCCATGACGTCGCCGAAACCGTGCAGGCGCTGCAGCTCGCCGCCGCAATCGAGGACAAGGCATGACCGACACGATCTTCATAGCCGGTTTGGTGGTCCATGCCCGGCACGGCGTCATGAAACATGAAACAGAAGTCGGACAGCGCTTCGTCATCGACCTCGAGCTTTTTAGCGACCTGCAGGAGGCGTCGCACTCCGACCGACTGGCGGATACGGTGTCCTATTCCCAGGTGGTCGCAACCGCGACCGCGGCGTTCAAGAACAGCAACTACAGGCTCCTGGAGCGTGCGGCGGGCGCGGTTGCCGACGCGATCCTCGCTGCCTTTCCGCGGGTGCGCGCCGTCAAGGTCACCGTGCACAAGCCGCACGCGCCGATTGCGGAAATCTTCGAGGATGTCGGCGTGGTGCTGACGCGCAATCGGCATCCGCATGGCTAACGCGCTGATCGCGCTCGGCGGCAATGTCGGCGACGTCCGCGCGACATTCAAAAAAGCGATTGTGGACATCTGCGAGATGGCGCAAGCCACGCTGATCGCCCGCTCCTCCGACTACGCCACTCCGCCCTGGGGCAACGAGCGACAGGCGCGCTTCATCAATGCCTGTATCGAAATCGATACCGCGCGTGATCCTCATGCGCTGTTATCGATTTTGCAGAGCATCGAGCAAAGCTTCGGCCGCGACCGCTCGAAGGAAACGCGCTGGGGTCCGCGTACGCTCGATCTCGATTTGATCGCCTATGACGATGTTTCCCTGCAAGGACCCAGGCTCACGCTTCCCCACCCTCGCCTGTTCGCGCGCGCCTTCATGCTGGTGCCGCTTGCTGAGATCGCTCCCGACCGATTGATAGCAGGCAAAAGCACGCGACAGGCCCTGAACGAGGTGTCGAGCGAGGGGATCGAGCGGTTGCCCGAAATCGATTGAGAGGCCGCAAACAACCATTTGGCATAGCGGCCACTCCATGGCAATTTGCGGGAATGAACTCCGCGGACGACGACCTCACGCTTGCGGCCGACTTCCCTGCAGCGACCTACGACGATTGGCGCAAGCTTGTCGATGGCGTCCTGAAGGGAGCGCCGTTCGAGACGCTGGTCAGCAAGACCTACGACGGTGTGACGATCGCGCCGATCTACGCGCGCGCGAAAGGTGCGGCTCGCTTGCCGGGCCGGGCCGCCGCAGCGCCCTGGCAGGTGATGCAGCGGATCGATCATCCGGATCCCGCGAAAGCGAACGCACTTGCCTTGCACGACCTCGAGAACGGCGCGACCGGCCTTGAAATCGAGTTTCAGGGCGGAGTGGGCGCGCGGGGTTTTGGCGTTGCGGACGCTACTTCGGAAACGCTGAGGCGGCTGTTTGACGGCGTGGTTTTCGACGCCGGGATTTCGATCGCGCTCAATCCCGTACTGGGGCGCGAGAACGCCGGCGCAAGTCTCGCCGCGCTCATCGAAGCCGGAGGTGCCGACCCCGGTGGGATCGATCTGCGCTTCAACTATCAGCCGCTGACGACCATGGCCGTGCGCGGCGCGAGCGCGACATCCTGGCCCGAGATCGAGAAGCCGTTCGCCGCAATCATTGGTGAGGTGATGAAGCGCGGCTTCAAGGGACCATTTGTCCTTGCCGATGGCCGTCCCGTACACGATGCGGGAGGATCGGAAGCGCAGGAACTTGCCTTCGCGCTCGCTATCGCGGTTGCCTATCTGCGCGCGCTCGAAGCCGGCGGCATCGCGTTTGATCGCGCCCGCGAGGCGATCTCGTTCCGCCTTGTCGCCGATGCCGGCCAGTTCCTGACCATGGCGAAATTCCGCGCGCTGCGGCGATTGTGGGCGCGCGTGGAAGAGGCCTGCGGGCTTAAGCCGCAACCACTTTTCCTCGCCGCCGAGACCTCATGGCGCATGCTGACCCAGCGCGACCCTTACGTGAACATGCTGCGCGCGACCATGGCGACGTTTTCGGCCGGCCTGGGCGGTGCCAACGCGGTCACCGTGCTGCCGCATACGCTCGCGCTCGGATTGCCGGATGCATTTGCGCGGCGCGTGGCACGCAACACCCAGCTCATTCTTCTGGAAGAATCCAACCTTGCAAAAGTATCGGATCCCGCGGCGGGCTCTGGCGGAATCGAGGGCCTGACCGAGAAGCTTTGCGAGGCCGCCTGGTCGCTGTTCCAGGAGATCGAACAGGCCGGCGGAGCTTTCTCCGCGCTTCAGCAGGGCCTGATCCAGACCAGGGTGGCGGCGACGCGGAAAGCCCGCGAGGCCAACATCGCCAGACGCAAGGACGTGCTCACCGGCGCCAGCGAATTTGCCAACCTGCACGAGGCCGCGGTTGCCGTCGAGGGTGTGAAGGGGGTGACGCCTGCCTCCGAGGGCAGCGCGGCGATCAGGTTTGAACCGCTGCCGGCAATCAGGCTCGCAACGCCGTTCGAGCGCCTGCGTGATCGCTCGGATCGGACGCTCAAGGAAACGGGAAAACGGCCGGCCGTCTTTCTCGGCAATCTCGGCACGGCCGCCGACTTCACCGCGCGCGCGACTTTTGCCAGGAGCTTTTTCGAGGCCGGCGGCATCGAGGCCATCGACAGCGAAGGCTTTTCCGATCCGGCCGCTCTTGCGGTGGCTTGGCGAGCGTCCGGCGCAAAGCTCGCCTGCCTTTGCTCGTCGAACAAAATCTACGCACAGCAGGCGGTCGCCGTGGCGCAGGCGCTGCGCTCGGCGGGCGCCGGACATATCTATCTTGCGGGGCGCGCGACCACCGAGCAGGAGGCGGCGCTGCGCGCAGCCGGCCTCAGTGAGTTCATCTTTGCCGGCTGCGACGCGCTTGCGCTGCTGGAAAAGGCCTATGAGAGGATGGAGCTGACATGAGCGAGGAGACAAAGCCGATCCTGACCGGCGGTTGCCAATGCGGCGCCATCCGCTTCGCACTCACGGCGCCGCCCATCAGGGTGAGCATCTGCCATTGCCGGATGTGCCAGAAGGCCTCGGGCGCTCCGTTTGCCTCCTTTGCCGACATCGAAAAGAGCGGCTTTGCCTGGACCCGCGGGAGGCCTGCGGCATTCAAATCCTCGACGATCGCCGAGCGCGACTACTGCAGGGATTGCGGCACGCCGCTGAGCTTCCGCCGCATCGACGGGGAACGCATCGAAATCATGACGGGAACCTTCGACCGGCCGGACCGGGTTATTCCCACGCGGCAATATGGCACCGAGTCCCGGCTCGGCTGGGTGGTGGGGATCGCCAACCTGCCAAGCCAGACCACGGCGCAAAACTATGGCCCGGAAAAGATGGCAGCCATCGCGAGCCACCAGCATCCGGACCACGACTGATGTGCTAAGATAACTGATATGAGCCGCATTCCTGATTTCGCCAATATCGCCTTCAAGGCGGTTGCCGTCCCCCAGCCGTCGGGAAGCGCGGAACCCTGGCTCACGCCCGAGGGCATTCCGGTCAAGCCGGCCTATGGTGAAGGTGATCTGGCGGGCGTGGACTTCCTCGACACCTGGCCGGGCATTGCGCCCTATCTGCGCGGCCCCTACCCCACCATGTACGTCAACCAGCCCTGGACGGTCAGGCAATATGCCGGCTTCTCCACGGCGGAAGATTCCAACGCCTTCTATCGTCGCAACCTCGCCGCCGGCCAAAAGGGCCTGTCGGTCGCCTTCGATCTCGCAACCCACCGCGGCTACGACAGCGATCATCCCCGCGTCTCCGGCGACGTCGGCATGGCCGGCGTCGCAATCGACTCGATCTACGACATGCGCACGCTGTTTGCCGGCATCCCGCTCGACAAGATGAGCGTGTCGATGACCATGAACGGCGCGGTGCTGCCGGTCCTTGCCCTCTTCGTGGTGGCCGCCGAGGAACAGGGTGTGCCGCCGGAGAAGCTTTCGGGCACCATTCAGAACGATATTCTGAAAGAGTTCATGGTGCGCAACACCTATATCTATCCGCCCGCCCCATCGATGCGGATCATCTCCGACATCTTTGCCTACACCTCGCAGCGGATGCCGAAGTTCAACTCGATTTCGATCTCCGGCTATCACATGCAGGAAGCGGGAGCCACGCAGGACCTCGAGCTCGCCTATACGCTAGCCGACGGCGTCGAATATCTGCGCGCCGGCCTTGCCGCGGGCCTCGATGTCGATCGCTTCGCGCCGCGCCTGTCGTTCTTCTGGGCGACCGGCATGAACTTCTTCATGGAAGTCGCCAAGATGCGCGCCGCGCGGCTGCTCTGGGCAAAGCTCCTCAAGCCCTTCAATCCGAAAGACCCGCGCTCGCTGTCGTTGCGCACGCATTGCCAGACTTCCGGCTGGTCACTGACTGCGCAGGACGTCTACAACAATGTGGTACGCACCGCGATCGAGGCGATGGCGGCAACCCAGGGCCACACCCAATCGCTGCATACCAACGCGCTCGACGAGGCGCTGGCGCTACCGACCGATTTCTCGGCGCGGATCGCGCGCAACACGCAACTGTTCCTGCAGCAGGAAAGCGGCACCACTGAAATCATCGATCCCTGGGGCGGCTCGTACTACGTCGAGCGCCTGACCCGCGACCTCGCGGCCAAGGCCTGGGGCCACATCCAGGAGATCGAGGAGCTCGGCGGCATGGCCAAGGCGATCGAGGCCGGGCTGCCTAAGCTTCGCATAGAAGAGGCTTCCGCCAAGACGCAAGCGCGCATCGATGCCGGAAAACAGTCGGTCATCGGCGTCAACAAATACCGGCCGACCGAAGAGAGATCGGTCGACATCCTGAAGGTGGAAAATTCTACCGTGCGGCGGCTGCAGATCGACAAGCTCAAGCGGCTGAGGCAGGAGCGTAACGAGAAGGAAGTCGACGAGGCGCTTGCTGCGTTGACCCGCAGCGCCGGCGAAGGCAACGGAAACCTGCTGGCGCTCGCAATCGACGCCGCGCGCGCGAAGGCGACGGTCGGCGAAATTTCCGACGCGATGGAGAAGGTCTTCGGACGGCATCGTGCCGAAATCAAATCCATTACCGGCGTCTACAAGCGGGAGGCGTCCGCAATGTCCGACAAGGTCGAAAAGCTGCAGGCGCTGATCGACGCCTTCGAGGAAGCCGAGGGACGCCGGCCGCGCATCCTGGTGGCAAAGATCGGTCAGGACGGCCACGACCGCGGCCAGAAGGTGATCGCATCCGCCTTTGCCGATGTCGGCTTCGATGTCGATATCGGTCCCTTGTTTGCGACCGCCGAGGAAGCCGCCCGCCAGGCGGTCGAGAACGACGTGCATATTCTGGGCGTGTCGTCGCTGGCGGCGGCGCATCTGACCGCGGTGCCCGAGCTGAAAGCGGCGCTGAAGAAGCACGGCCGCGAGGACATCATGATCATCGTCGGCGGCGTGGTGCCGCCACAGGATTATGACGCGCTCTACAAGGCGGGCGCCGAGGCGATCTACCCGCCGGGCACCGTGATCTCGGATGCCGCCGAGGAGCTGATCCACAAGCTCAACGCGCGGCTCGGTCACAGCGAGGCGGCGGAGTAGTCCGCCCGCGAATGCAGCTATCGCGCCTTCGCTGGCCGTTGTAGATCAGGGCATGGCCTCGCCCAACAAATCACGCCTGGACCTCAAGACGTTGGCCAAGGAGCTCCGCGCCGGCAATCGCGCCTTGCTGGCGCGCGCGATCACGCTGATCGAGAGCAGGCGCGGTGACCATCAGGCCGCAGCCCGCGAGCTGGTGCAACTTCTCCTGCCCTTAACCGGCAAGGCGATCCGCGTCGGCATCACCGGCTCGCC
>Ga0318524_10000476_pt1 | contig 13550 bp, 10 predicted proteins | sample GRESIP052b4f22_FD_203685 | JGI IMG/M metagenome (GOLD analysis project Ga0318524, IMG submission 203685) | Tropical soil microbial communities from Luquillo Experimental Forest, Puerto Rico - GRE.SIPMG.052b4f22 | ecosystem: Environmental > Terrestrial > Soil > Tropical forest > Bulk soil... | reverse complement strand
CCCGCCCCAGATTCCGAGCGCCTTGTTCCGCTCGGAGCCCTCAGGGAACGTGGTGGAGATGATCGACAGGGCGGTCGGGGTCATGATCGCGGCGCCGGCGCCCTGGACCACGCGGGCCGCGAGCAGCGCCGCCGGCGACCAGGCCAGCCCGCACACGAGCGACGCGGCCGTGAACAGCAGGACGCCCGCCATGAAGACGCGACGGCGTCCGAGCAGGTCAGCCCCGCGTCCTCCGAGCAGGAGCAGTCCGCCGAAGGTCAGGGCGTAGGCGCTCAGCACCCACGGCAGGTCTGGCCGGGAGAAGCCGAGATCGGCTCCGATCGAGGGCAGCGCCACGATCGTGATCGTGCCGTCGAGGAGGACCATGAAGAAGGCGCCGCAGAGGAGCGCGAGCGCCCACCAGCGGCGCGGATCGAGACCGGCGCGCGCCTGGCGCGCGGCCGGCGGGGACGATGGCATCATCAACCTCCGATGTCGTTGTCGGTCGTTGACGATGCAGGCCCTGCCGCGCGGGGAAACTGGGCGCCGGCCGGCCGCCCAGTTCACCCGCCGGCTGGTGTCTGTAGCCGGTGGCCTGGGGCCTTAGGGGAGCATGTCGACGGTGAGGCAGGCTTCGGTGGACGGGATTCCCTGCTCGCTGGCGCGGCGGTCGGCCATGGCCAGCAGGCGGCGGATGCGGCCCGCGATGGCGTCCTTGGTCAGCGGCGGGTCCGCGAGCTGGCCGAGTTCTTCCAGGCTGGCCTGCCGGTGCGCCATCCGGAGCTGGCCGGCCATGGTCAGGTGCTGCGGCGCGTCCTGGCCGAGGATCTCCAGGGCGCGCTCCACCCGGGCGCCCGCGGCCACCGCCGCGCGGGCGCTGCGGCGCAGGTTGGCGTCGTCGAAGTTGGCCAGCCGGTTGGCGGTGGCCCGGACCTCGCGGCGCATCCGCCGTTCCTCCCAGGCCAGCACGGCCTGGTGCGCGCCGAGCCTGGTCAGCATGGCGGCGATCGCCTCGCCGTCCCTGATCACCACCCGGTCCACGCCGCGCACGTCACGCGCCTTGGCGTGCACCTTGAGCCGCCGCGCGGCGCCGACCAGGGCGAGCGCCGCCTCCGAGCCCGGGCAGGTGATCTCCAGGGCCATCGAGCGGCCCGGCTCGGTCAGCGACCCGTGCGCCAGGAACGCGCCGCGCCAGGCGGCCTCGCAGTCGCACGCCGAACCCGACACCACCTGCCTGGGCAGGCCCCGCACCGGGCGGCCGAAGCTGTCGATCAGCCCGGCCTGGCGGGCCAGGCTCTCGCCCGCCTGCCCCTTGCTCACCCGGACCAGGTAGCGGTTGCCCTTGCGCAGCCCGCTCGGCGACAGGACGAGGAACTCGGCCGGGTGACCGAACACCTCGGAGATGCTCGCACGCAGCCGCCGGGCCGCGGCGCCGGTGTCGAGTTCGGCCTCGATCACCACCCGGCCCTCGGACAGATGCAGGCCGCCGGCGAATCTGAGCAGCGTGGAGACCTCTGCCTTGCGGCAGCAGGGCTTGATCACCTGGACGCGGCTGAGCTCGTCCTTCACCACGCTGGTCATTGCCATGCGGCGTCGCTCCCCCCTCGGGCCCCTTCTCGGAAAATCTGGGCGTACATCCCCGCCAGCAGCCTCGGGTCATGCCGGGGCGTGCCGTCCGCCGCGGCCACGTCGGCCATCACCAGCCGCGCGCCGAGAACCGCGGCGGCCTTCTCCAGGTCGGCCAGGTTGCCTGTTCCCGCGGCCTTGGTGTCGGCGAGGACTACATCCACAGTAAGCGCAGGCGCGTGCCCGGCGAGGACCTCCAGGTGCTTGTGTGGCGAAAATCCCTCCGTCTCCCCCGGCTGCGGCGCCAGGTTGAGGACGAGCAGCCGCCGGGCCGTGGTGACGTGCAGCGCGGCGGACAGCTCGGGCACCAGCAGGTGCGGCAGCACGCTGGTGAACCACGAGCCGGGGCCGAGCACCACCCAGTCCGCCTCGAGCACCGCGCGCACCGCCTCGGGCACCGCGGGCGGGTCGGGCGGCAGCAGCGCGATCGACTGCACCTGGCCCGGCGTGGCGGCGCACTCCGCCTGCCCGCGGACCGTGCTGACCTCGTGCGGCCTGGCCGGGTCGGCGCCGACCACCTCGGCCACGATGTCCAGCGGGACCGCGGCCATCGGCAGCACCCGGCCGCCGGTGCCGAGCAGCCTGCCCACCCAGTCCAGGCCCGTGACCGTGTCGCCGAGCAGTTCCCACAGCGCCACGATGAGCAGGTTGCCGACGGAGTGCCCGGCCAGGTCGGAGTCCCCGCCGAACCTGTGCTGCACCACCTTGCTCCAGGTGGTTCCCCACTCGTCGTCGCCGCACAGCGCGGCCAGCGCCATCCGCAGGTCACCGGGCGGCAGGACGCCGAAGTCGCGGCGCAGCCGCCCGCTCGACCCGCCGTCGTCCGCGACGGTCACGATCGCGGTGAGGTCTCCGGTCACCCGGCGCAGCGCCGCCAGCGAGGCCGCCAGCCCGTGTCCGCCGCCGAGCGCTACGGCCCTGGGGCCAGTTGCCACCTGCTCACTCCCGACCAAGATCCCGGTGCACTACCTGAACGTCCGTGTCGTCCCCGGCGACGCGCGCCGCCAGTTCGTCGGCGATCGCCACGCTCCGGTGCTTGCCGCCGGTGCAGCCCACCGCCAGGGTGACGAACCGCTTGCCCTCACGCTCGTAGCCGGGGAGCACTACGCGGAGCAACTCCGCGTAGTGACGCAGGAACGCCCTGGCGCCGGGCTGGGAAAGAATGTACTCGCGCACCGGCTGGTCCTGCCCGGTCATCGGGGCAAGTTCGGGGATCCAGTGCGGGTTGGGCAGGAACCGGCAGTCCGCTACCAGGTCGGCGTCCACCGGCAGCCCGTACTTGTAGCCGAACGAGACGATGGACAGGCGCAGCCCGGCCGCCGTGCCGCCGCCGAAGAAGTCGCGCATCCTGGCCCGGAGCTCGTGTACGTTGAGCCGGGTGGTGTCCAGGACCAGGTCGGCGTCGCCGCGCGCCTCGCGCAGCAGTTCGCGCTCGGCCGCGAGGCCGTCGGTGACCCGGCCGCTGCCCTGCAGCGGGTGCGGCCGCCGCTCGCTGTCGAACCGGCGCACCAGCGTGTCCTCGGCCGCCTCGAGGTAGACCACCCGGGCGGTCGCGCCGCGGGCGCCGAGGTCGCTGATGGCCGACTTCAGGTCGGTGCTGAAGGCCCGGCTGCGCACGTCGACCACCGCGGCCATCCGGCTGACCGCGCCGTTGGACCTGGCCGCCAGGTCGACCATGGTGGGCAGCAGGCCGGGGGGCAGGTTGTCCACCACGAACCAGCCCAGGTCCTCCAGTGACTTGGCCGCGCTGGTCCGCCCCGCCCCGGACAGGCCGGTGATGATGACGATGTCGGCCGGGTCGTCAGCCGTTCTCATGATCGTTTCCCCCCGGGGCTAGCACCGTAGATATGGTCACCGCCAGCTTCGGGCCGATGCCGGGCACGGCGGCGATCTCCTCCACGCTCGCGGCGGTGAGCTTGCGTACCGAACCGAACTGCTTGAGCAGGGCCTTGCGCCGGGCCGGGCCGAGCCCGGGCACGTCGTCGAGCACGCTGGCGGTGGCGGCCTTGCCGCGCTTGGCCCGATGGTAGGCGATGGCGAACCGGTGCGCCTCGTCCCGCACCCGCTGCAGCAGGTAGAGCCCCTCGCTGCTGCGGGGCAGGATCACCGGGTACTCCTCGCCCGGCTGCCACACCTCCTCCAGGCGCTTGGCCAGGCCGCAGACCGCGACGTCGTCGATGCCCAGCTCGGCCAGGGCCCCGGCCGCCGCGCCGGCCTGCAAGGGCCCGCCGTCCACGACCACCAGGTTGGGCGGGTAGGAGAACTTCTTGGCGCTCCCCCCGGCCCGTTCGGTGTCAAAGTCCTGGTCTTCTTCCGGGTCGGGGTCACCGAGGGTGTCCAGCTCCCCGGTCTTCTCCCGCTCGGCCAGGTAGCGGCGGAACCGCCGCGTGATGACCTCACCGATCGCGGAGATGTCGTCGGTGCCGTCGGTGCCCTTGATCGCGAAGCGCCGGTACTCGCTCTTGCGGGCCAGGCCGTCCTCGAACACGACCATCGACGCCACCACGTGCGTGCCCTGCAGGTTCGACACGTCGTAGCACTCGATCCGCAGCGGCGCGTCGTCCAGGCGCAGGGCCTCCTGGATCTCGCTGAGCGCCCGGCTCCGCGTGGTCAGGTCGCTGGCCCGGCGGGTCTTGTGCAGGGCGAGGGTCTGCGCGGCGTTGCGGGCCACGGTCTCGAGCAGGGCCTTCTTGTCGCCGCGCCGCGGCACCCGCAGGCTGACCGGGCCGCCGCGGCGTTCGGCCAGCCACTGGGTCATGGTGGCCGGGTCCGGCGGCAGCTCGGGCACCAGGACCTCGCGCGGGATGCCCGCGTTGATCGCCTCGGCGTCGGACGGGGTGTCCGCGTAGACCTGCCCGAGGAACTGCTCCACCAGGCCGGCCGGGGTCACCTCCTCGATCTTGTCCAGGACCCAGCCGCGCTGCCCGCGGACCCGGCCGCCGCGCACGTAGAACACCTGAACCGCCGCCTCGAGCTGGTCCTCGGCCAGCGCGATCACGTCGCAGTCCGTGCCGTCGCCGAGAACCACGGCCTGCTTCTCGATCGCCCGCTCCAGCGCCCGCAGGTCGTCGCGGAGCCGGGCGGCCCGCTCGAACTCCTCCTCCCGCGCGGCCTGCCTCATCTCGGCCTCGAGGCGGCCGGCGAACCGGGCGGTCTGCCCGGCCATGAAGTCGCAGAAGTCCTCCGCCAGCTGGCGGTGCTCCTCCGCGCTGATCCGCTTGACGCAGGGCGCGGAGCACTTGCCGATGTAACCGAGCAGGCAGGGGCGGCCGATCTGGCCGGAGCGCTTGAACACGCCCGCCGAGCAGGTGCGCACGGGGAACACCCGGAGCAGCGTATCGACGGTGTCCCTGATGGCCCAGGCGTGACTGTACGGGCCGAAGTACTTGGTGCCCTTCCGCTTGGCGCCGCGCATGACCATGACCCGCGGGAATTCCTCGCCCATGGTGACGGCCAGGTACGGGTAGCTCTTGTCGTCCCGGTACTTGACGTTGAACCGCGGGTCGAACTCCTTGATCCAGGAGTACTCGAGCTGCAGCGCCTCGACCTCGGTGCCGACCACCGTCCACTCCACGCCCGCGGCCGTCTGCAGCATCATCTGGGTGCGCGGGTGCAGGCCGGCGAAGTCGGCGAAGTACTGATTGAGCCGCTGCCGCAGCGACTTGGCCTTGCCGACGTAGATCACCCGGCCGCGCTGATCGCGGAACCTGTAGACCCCCGGGGACTCGGGAATCTCGCCCGGCGCCGGCCGGTAGGCGTGGGGATCTGCCACGAGGCAAGTTTAGGCTCCCGCAACCGGGCTCTGGCCGGCCACGATGGCTTACGTGGGTAGCTTTTTCGCCGTCATCGGGCGGCTGTCCGTCCGGTTCCGCTGGGCGATCGTGCTGGCCTGGGCGGCCGGCGCGGCCGCGGCCATGGCGCTGCTCCCGTCGCTGTCGAGCGTGACGCAGAGCGACAACACCTCGTTCCTGCCGGCCAGCGCGCCCAGCGAGCAGGCGGCCCAGCTGGCCTCGCCGCTGCAGGGGGCCTCGCTGACCGCGGTCACGCTGGTGGCCGCCCGTTCCGGCGGGCCGCTGACCCCGGCCGACCAGGCGTTCACCGGGCGGCTTGCCGCCTCGCTGGCGCGGGTGGCCCGGGTCACCTCGGTCCGGGATGCCGGGCAGTCCGGCGACGGGCAGGCCGAGCGGCTCACCGTGCTGGCCGCGCTGGCCCAGTCCGGCGGGCTCGCCACATCCCAGCAGGCCACCCTGGTGGCGGGGATACGCGACGTGGTCCGGGAGGAGGCAGCGCCCGCCGGGTTCGCGGTGCACACGGCGGGCCCGGTGGCGACCCGGGTGGACACCAACGCCACGTCGAGCAGGACGGGCGGCCAGGTCCAGTGGTTCTCGATCGTGTTCGTGATCGCGCTGCTCATCGCGGTGTTCCGGTCCGCGCTGGCGCCACTGATCGCGGTGCTGCCCGCCGTGGTCGTGGTGCTGGTCGCCGAACGGCTCACGGCCGAGGCCGCGGTGCACGGCCTGGGCGTGTCGCAGATCGCCTCGCTGCTCCTGATCGTGCTGGTGCTCGGCGCGGGCACGGACTACGCGCTGTTCCTGATGTTCCGGGTCCGCGAGGAGATGCGGGCGGGTTTTCCCGGCCGCGAGGCGATCGTCCTGTCGGTGGCGCGGGTCGGCGAGACGATCACGTTCTCCGCGGGCGTCCTCATCGCCGCGCTGCTGTCGCTGGCCACCGCCTCCTTCAGCCTGTACTCCGGGCTGGCGGCGCCGCTGGCCATCGCGATCGGGCTGATGCTCATCGCCGGGCTCACCCTGCTGCCCGCGCTGCTCGCGATCTGCGGGCCGGCCGCGTTCTGGCCCTCCTCGGTCCGGCCGGGCGCCGGGCGGCCCGGCTGGTGGGGCCCGGTCTGCTCCCGGATCGTGCGGCGGCCGCTGGCGACGCTGGTCATCGGCCTGGCGGTGTTCGGCGCGCTCGCCGTGGCCTCGGCCGGCTACCTGGCCGCCGGGTTCGGCGGCGCGGTGACCGGCCCGGCCGGGAGCGACTCCGCGGCCGGCGACGCGCTGCTGGCCAGGCACTTCCCGCAGACGGCGGCCAACCCGACCGTCATCGTGCTGCGGCTGCGGCAGCCGACCTGGGCGCAGGCGACCGCGGTGGCCGCCGCCGGGCGGCTGCTGGCCGCCGACCCGGGGTTCGCCTCGGTCTCCGGGCCGCTGGACCCCAACGGGACGGCGCTGACCGCGGCGCGGTACGCCGCGCTGTACGCGGCCTACGGCTCCCCGCGGGCGATGACGGCTTCGGCGGCGGCTCGGGTCCGGCCCGCGAACCTCAGGGAGTACGAGGCCTACCTGGCGAGCGGCTCGTACGTGAGCGCGGACGGCCGCACGATCTCGTTCGCCACGTCGCTGGCGGCGGGCAGCCCGGCCAGCACCGCGGCGGCGCAGGCGGTGCCCGCCATCAGGGCCGCGGCCGCCCGCGCGGCCGGCGTCGCCGGGGCCAGCGCCGCGGGGGTGACCGGGCAGGCGGCGTTCACCTACGACGTGGCCCAGCTGTCCGACAGCGACCTGCGCACCGTCATCCCGATCGCCATCGCGGTCATCGCGGTGCTGCTCGCACTGGTGATGCGGTCGCTGATCGCGCCGCTCTACCTGATCGTGTCGGTGGTGCTGTCCTACTTCTCGGCCCTCGGGCTGACCGTGCTGGTCTTCGTCAAGGCCGCCGGTCAGCCGGGGCTGACGTTCATCCTGCCCTTCCTGCTGTTCATGTTCCTGCTGGCCCTCGGCGAGGATTACAACATCCTGGTCATGACGCGGATCAGGGAAGAGGCTCACCACATGCCGCTGCGGGAGGCCGTGGGCCGGGCGCTCAGCGTCACCGGGACGACGGTGACCTCGGCCGGCCTGGTGCTGGCCGGGACGTTCGGGGTGCTGGCGATCGTGGGCTCGGGCAGCGCGGGGGCGCAGAACGTCAGGACGATCGTGGACGTCGGGGTGGGCCTGGCGCTCGGCGTGCTGATGGACACCTTCCTGGTCAGGACGCTGCTGGTGCCGTCGGCCGCGGTGCTGGTCGGCCGGTGGAACTGGTGGCCGTCCCGGCTGGCCCGGCTGGCTGGGCCGCGGCAGGCCGGCGAGCCCGGGGCCACCTTGACCAGTGATTGAGGCGCGGCTGGAAGCCGAGGTCGCCTTCGCGGGCCTGCTGGCGCGGTACGGCTCGATGCGCCTGGCGGTGCCCGCGAGCTCGCTGGGCTGGCGGCCGAGCAGCCTGATCCACGGCCTCGAGGCGCTCCCGGTCCAGCTGCACCCGTCGAGTGGTCGCGAGGGCTGACCGTGCGGTGGTATACCGGATCGATGGGAGGGTTGGACGAGATCGCGCCGGGGGTGCTGGTAGCGACCAGCTCGTACGACCTGACGACCAGCACGGTCGTGGCAGGCAATTCCCGGGGATGCCTGGTCATCGACCCGGCGGTGACCGTGGAGGACCTGAGCGCCCTGACGGCCGGGCTGGCCGCGCGGGGGCTGCGGCCCGCGGTCGGCTGGTCGACCCATCCGCACTGGGATCACGTCCTGTGGAGCCGGGAGCTCGGCGACGTGCCCCGGTACGCCGCGGCCGCGGCCGTGACGGTCGCCCAGGCCGAGCGCGACGCCATCCTCGAGGAGGTCGAGAAGGCCGCGCCGGGCCATGACCTCTCGCTCGTCGGGCGGCTGACTCCGCTGGGCGCTTCCGCCCTGCCGTGGGATGGCCCGGCGGCGCAGCTCGTCGTTCACGACGGGCACGCGCCCGGCCACGGCGCCCTGTTCCTGCCGGACCGCGGCGTGCTCGTGACCGGCGACATGTGCTCCGACGTGGAGATACCGCTGCTCGACCTGGGCGCGGCCGACCCGCTCGGCGACTACCGGACAGGCCTGGAGCGGCTGGCGTGCGTGCCCGGCGTGCGCCAGGTGGTGCCCGGCCACGGTCGTGCCGGGGACCTCGGCGAGTTCCGGCGGCGAGTGGCGGCGGACTTCGCGTACCTCGACGCCCTCGAACTGGGCAAGCCGGTCAGCGACCCGCGGCTGGAGGACTGCGCCGAGTGGATACGCACCACCCACGAGGAGCAGATGCGTTACTACCAGCGTTAACGGGGTGCCGGAGGCGGGAGTGGCTGGTGCGGCGGCCGCCGGAGGAAAGATCGGGGTTAATCGGGGCTTCGGGGTGATATTTGTGCACTATGATACCCAAAAATCGCCCACAAGCCCGAATCCACCCCGGAAAATCTGCCATCGTCGTACCGGTGAGCGAAGGCAGATCTGTGAGGCTGATGGGACTGGCGTGGCCCCTAGTGCTGGCACGAGCCTGCACCGAGGCGGAGTTACCCGGTGCGTTCGGAATTATTGATACCGAACGGGCCTGGTGTCACGCCCGGTCACGGACAGGAGCAGGACCGACGGGCGGGCCGCGTCCAGGCCGATCTCGTAGTCGGCCGGCACCAGGTCGGCGGCCGTCGCGTCGAGGAGCCCGTTGCCCGGGTTACGCGCGAAGCGCGGATGGGCCCCGCCCGCCACCTGGAGCCTGATGCGGTGCCCGCGGCCGAACCGGTGCGCCGCGCCGAACAGGTTTACCCGCACCCGCCCCGACATCGGGTCGGTCGCGGTGAGGCGCACGATGCCGTCGCAGACGTTGTGCGAGCGGCCGCGCCGGTCCACGTCGCACAGCCGCACGAACAGGTCGGCGTGCGGGTTGTCCCGGCTGACGGAGAGTTCGGCCGCGACGTCGCCGATGACCTCGACCGGCTCCTCCAGCGGGTCGGTGCTGAACACCAGCACGTCCAGCCGTCGCTCCACCGCCCCGTTGTCGCGGCTCCCCGCGTTCAGCGCCATGATCGCGCCGCCCGGCGACGGGGTGGGGTCGGCCGGGTCGTAGCGGAAGCGGGCGGCCGGGACATCCGGCGACGGCTCCCCGGTGCCGAGCGAACCGTGCACGCCGAGGTACCAGCGCCGCGTCACGGTTCCGGGCGGAGGCCAGCCGGGGATCTCGCGCCACTCCCCCGCGCCCTCGCCGCCGACCCAGATGCGCACCGGGCGATCCGGGACGGCGGCCCGGGCCGTCCCGTTCCTGCCGGGGCCCGCGTAGCGGTCGAGCCAGGCCACGCTCTCCGCGACCGCGACCCCGCCCTTGGAGTTGAGGTCCAGGTGAGCCCAGGGCCCGACCAGCATCCGGACCGGCACGCCCCGCGCGCTCAGCGCGCGGTACTGCTCGAGGGTCTGCTCGATGAACAGATCGTGCCAGCCGCCCACCAGCAGGACCGGCGCGGTGATCCGGTCCAGGGCGGCGGCGCACTGCAGCGGCGCCCAGAACGGGTCGGTGACCTGTGGGTGTGCCGGCCACCTCTCGGACCAGGTGGGCTCGCGGCCGATCAGGTCGCGGAAGCCTGCATCGATCGGCAGCCGGTCGAGCGCGGGCCGAAGGCGGCGTTCGGCGGTGAAGGTGCGCGCCACGCCACGCAGCGCCCCGACCGTTTCCTGGTGGGCGATGAGGTCGCTCCAGCACAGGTAGTTGTACAGGTCGAACACGCCGTGGCGGAAACCGGTCCGGCTCCAGTCGTGCGGGCCCACGTGCACGATGGCCGCGACGAGTTCCGGTGGCGGGTCCATCGCCAGCGCCCACTGCACGAACCCGAGGTAGCTGGGGCCGTAGGTGGCCAGCCGGCCGTCGAACCAGCCCTGCTCGCGGAGCCAGGCGACGGTGTCCTGCCCGTCGGCGATCTCGTGGCGCATCGGCTCGAACTCCCCGCCGGACCCGAACGTGCCCCGGACGCTCTGCAGCAGCACGTGGTAGCCGCGTTCGGCCAGGATCTGCGCGCACTGCAGGGCGAACGGGCCGGTCCGGCCGTAGGGGCAGCGGACCAGCACGGTGGCCGCCGACGCCACGCTGACCGGGATGTAGTGGGTGGCCAGCAGCACCGTCCCGTCGGACATCGGCACCTGGACATCGCGCTCGACCGCGACCCGGTTCCGCCGCGGCGGCAGCGACCACGCCCGGGACAGCGCCTGGCCGAGCGCGACGGCACCAGGGCCGAGCGGACGGGCCGTGGCCGCCTTGCCGCCGCTGCGCTCGCGGATCATGCTCTGCAGCCCCATCAGGCCGTCCTTTCCGCGACCACCCCGCCGGCCTGGGCCGGTTGACGTAACCTTCGTCGGCGATCTGGCCGGCGTCAAGTGGCGGGCGTAGGCGCCGCCTCGGTGTCGGGGGCGTCGTTGCTGGCGCCGGCGTGGCCGGCCTCGGCGGGATCGGCCTCGGCGGGGCCGGCGCCGGCGGGACCGGCCTCGGCCTGGGCGGCGCCGGCGGGGCCGGCGGCCGGGGGCGCGACGGTGAACGGGCCGGGGCCCGGCGCCGCGGCCGGCGTGAAGAGCATCCACGCGCACGAGACGGCCAGCACGAGCAGGAACGCGCTGTAGATCCAGAACGCCGGCGTGAGACCGGACGTGATCGTGAGCCCGAGCCGCGAGGCCTCCGCGGAGGAGATCCCGAACTGGGAGGCCCCGGGAGCCTGGGTGGCCCCCACCAAGGCCGAAATGGCCTGGCCGGCCATGGTGATCACGGCGCCGCCGAGCAGGATCCCCCCGTGCCGGACCGGCCGCCAGAACGCGGCCACCGCGACCACCGCCGCCAGCGCGATCATCGCGAGCACGTCCCCGGTGATCACCAGGCCCGGGTTGGAGAAGGCGTTGCCCGCGGTCAGCGTCTGCGACGGCCCGGCCGCGGTCCGCAGCGTGAATGTGTCCCACGCCGGGGCGAACGCGGCCGCCACCCCCAGCCCGGCCAGCACCACCATCACCACGGGGCCGATCTCGGCCCCGCGCGGCGGCGCCAGCGCGCCGCGGCGGCCCGGCTGGCCCGGGTGGCCCGCCGGGCGGGCCAGGCAGGCCAGCACCGAGCCCGCCGCGCAGGCGAGCCAGCCCAGGAACGAGAGCACCAGCCCGGCGCCGCCGCTGGCCTGCCCGGCGATGGCCGTGCCCGCGTCCGCGACGAACAGCCCGAAGGTGACCACGCTCAGCCCCAGGCTGAGCAGGGCCCCGACCCGCAGGCGGGCGCCGCCGAGGACGACGAGCACGGCGGCCGCCGCCCAGACGGCAAGGTAGAAGACGTGCGGTATCAGCTGGGCAGCCTGCTGGGTGAGGCCGGCGCCGCCGAAGTACCCCGGGAAGAGCCCGACGACGCCCAGCACGACGCCCAGGCCCAGCAGCCCGGCCGCGATCAGGGTCCGGGCCCTGCCGCCTGCCCGCGCGCCTGCCAGTGTGCCCGTCTGCGTGCCTGCCTGCGCCGGGCCGGAGCCGGCCGGCGAGGTGCTCCGGCCCACCGGGACGATGGTGCCAGGTACCTCGATGCTCGCGAACCTGGTCCAGGCGGCGTTCCAGCCCTCGGGCGTCTCCGGCCACCACTGGAGCGGCTCGGACCGCGGCGCGCCGACCACCCAGATGCCGTAGAAGGCTCCGCCCCGGCCGATCTCGTACTTCGCACCCCGGTAGGCGATGGTCACCTTGTCAAACACGATCTCAGCCCTTCCTGCCGCTGTCCTGGCGCGCCCGTCGTGCCGCGCCCGGGAGCCATACCGAAACCTATGAAGCCGGCCTGGAGACGTGCTGAGCAGTCTCTCAAGCCTTCCTGACTCTTTCATCCGCGGGTGCGGCCCACCGTTGACACGCCTGAGCGATTCCTTTTCGCGCGGCCGGCCGTCTTCATTACCGAGGAGGATGGCGATGACGCAACAGGCGCAGACCATACTAGACCGGGAGGAGTTCGCCCGCAGCACCGAACCGTTCCGGCGCGAACTGCTGGCGCACTGCTACCGCATGCTCGGCTCGGTGGACGAGGCCGAGGATCTCGTCCAGGAGACCTACCTGCGGGCCTGGCGGTCGCACGCCGGGTTCGAGGGCCGCTCGTCGGTACGGGTCTGGCTGTACCGGATCGCCACCAACGCCTGCCTGACCGCGCTGGAGCAGCGCAGCCGCCGCGCGCTGCCGTCCGGGCTCGGCGCGCCCGGCGAGGACCCGGCCGCCCCGCCCGTGGTCGCGGGACCTGAGGTCAGCTGGCTCGAGCCGATCCCGGACGCGCTGGTCACCGGCCCGGCCGAGGATCCCGCCGCCATCGCGGTGGCGCGGGAGAGCCTGCGGCTCAGCCTGATCGCCTGCCTGCAGTACCTGCCCGCCCGGCAGCGGGCCGTGCTCATCCTGCGCGACGTGCTGGCCTTCCCGGCGGCCGAGGTCGCCGCCATGCTCGGCACCAGCACCGTCGCGGTCAAGAGCACGCTGCAGCGGGCCCGGGCGCGGCTCGAGCAGCTGGCGCCCGCCGCCGAGGACGTCCGCCAGCCCGCGGAGCCCGAGGTCCGGGCCCTGCTCGAGGCGTACATCGCGGCCTTCGAGAACGCCGATCCCGCCGCGCTGGAACGGGTGCTGAGGAAGGACGCGGCCCTGGAGCCCGTCGGCTCGCTCACCTGGTTCTCCGGCCGCGACACCTGCATGCGCTACGTCTCGCAGTTCTTCGGCGCCCCGGGCGACTGGCGGATGACCCCCACGCGGGCGAACGGCCAGCCCGCCGCGGCCGCCTACCTGCGCGGGCCCGACGGCGTCCACCGGGCGTTCGGCCTGGCGGTGCTCACCGCGACGCGCACGGGCATCGCCCGTATCGTTGTGTTCGGCGATCCCGGTCTCGTCACCAGGTGGGGCTTCCCGTCCGTACCGTGATGCACCCGGCCGCGGACCGTGCTGGACTAGGGCGCATGGATGTACTCGTTCTCGGCGGCACCGCCTGGCTGGGCCGCGAGGTGGCCCGGCAGGCGGTCGACCGCGGGCACGCGGTGACCTGCCTGGCCCGGGGCGAAAGCGGCGCGGTCGCGGACGGCGCGGTCCTGGCCGCCGCCGACCGGCACCAGGAGGGCGCCTACGACCAGGTGCGCGACCGCGCCGCTTTCGCCC
>Ga0318524_10000473_pt1 | contig 13559 bp, 12 predicted proteins | sample GRESIP052b4f22_FD_203685 | JGI IMG/M metagenome (GOLD analysis project Ga0318524, IMG submission 203685) | Tropical soil microbial communities from Luquillo Experimental Forest, Puerto Rico - GRE.SIPMG.052b4f22 | ecosystem: Environmental > Terrestrial > Soil > Tropical forest > Bulk soil... | reverse complement strand
ATATTGCAGCCTTCCGACGGGATCTGGCGCAAACTGAGATCAGTGACGAAGCGGCCCAGGTCTAGAGTGAGAGCACTCATCTGAGTCTCGATGGAGAAGTGCTGTACAGAAGCTAACGAGCAAAGCTCGACCTCCAGAATGACTCGCGATCCAAACTGGCGTCAAGTCGACGAAAGCGGCATACCTGGATTTGCTCTGGCAGATCTGTTACCCGCCAAGACTATCTGGCTCCGGAATATCGATCAGCTTCTCCGCCGGCTGGTCTTCGAGAAAGCCTTGCAGTGAGACTTCTTGATGCTGCCTGGAGTGAGGGAATGTCTCTGTTTGACTTTTACATCATGGTCGATTGGTCCGGCGCGGCGCGCCGCAGAGGCCGGCGTTCGGATTCTATTTGGGTAGCGCATGGATCGACGACAGAGGATGCGCCATTAACCGACAGCCCTTTCTCGAGGACTGAGGCGATCCGCTTGATCCGATCACTGCTTGTGAAAGAGATAGCCGCCAGAAAGCGTGTCCTTGTCGGTTTCGATTTTGCCTACGGGTATCCGGTGGACTTTGCAGTAGCCCTTCAAGCCTCAACCGGAAGGTCGGATCAAGAGCTGCCCTGGCTTACCGTGTGGCGCTACCTCAGCGAGGCTATCAAAGATGATGAGGCGACCATGGCGGGCGGGAAGCCCAGTAACCGCAGCAATCGCTTTGAGATTGCGAACCAGATAAATGCTCTACTTTCATCCGATCCCGAGAGCGCAGGGCCGTTTTGGTGTGCATCACCAGAAGCAGCCTTCCGGTACATCCCGCAAAAGCGACCGCCTCAACCATTTCAAACTGCGCAGGGCTACCTCATTAAAGCTCTACGCTTGACCGATCTGCGCGCCAGAAGCGGGTCACCATTTCGTTTGTTCGGAACCGCCAGTGTGGGCAGTCAAAGCCTGACCGGCATAGCGCGCCTTCATGAATTACGAACTGATCCGCAGCTTACCGCTGCGTCGGCGGTTTGGCCGTTCGAGACCGACTGGGCAACTAAAGCCAAGTGGCTGCCGAAAAATGTTGGCATCGTTCACGCAGAGATTTACCCCAGTGTCAGAGAGCCCAAGCCTGATACCATCAAGGACCGGGGCCAAGTGATCGCGATGTGGGAGTGGGCGCGCGAGTTAGATGAGCAGAATCTGCTCTGGTGTGAGTTTTGCCGCCCGGTAGACATCGAACACGGATCCAAGGAGGACATAGCTATACAGTTGACCGAAGGCTGGATCCTCGGCGCGTCGCCGACCGTCAGAACTCAATAGGGAGAGGCCGCACGGCCGAACGGCATGAATGCGATCAATGCTATTTCAACCTATAAGCAGGGCCACTATTCGATCGACGTTAGGTAAGTAACGGATTACCTCGCTGGCGACTTGGCGCCGCCGCATCCAAAGCGGACATTGGCCACTCGTAAGATTGCTGTCGACCCTCGACTCACCTCCAGCGTGCAATACCGGGATGTAAAAGTTTGATGGCGACGCCAGTCCTTCACATTTCAGTCTAAGAATTCAGATAGGAGATAGCACTTATTGGCGGGTGAGCTTTGGCTGGGTTCCCAACTTGCAAGAAAGGGGATCACCATGGCTAAGGAGGAGACCCGCCCAGGTCGATCGACTAGTCCGGCGGGCTCAGAATTCTTCAATACGCTTCAGGAAATGCGCCGCGACTGGATGGCGCGTGCAACGGCCGAAATCGAACTCAGCCTCAAACTTTCGAAAAAATTAGAAGCTGCTGATTCAGTTCCTGACACCGTTACGGCCCATCAGGAATGGCTGAACGAGGAGATGGGTGCGCGCGCTGAAGACGCACGTCTGCTGATGTCCAATGGACAAAAGTTCACGGACGCCACCTCTCGATACCTATCGAGTGGCTGGACAAACGTCGGCACGACCACGTAGCGCTTGGGTGCGGATACTGTTGGAGAGGCGCAACGAGCAATGGCAACGATTGCTCGGGATGTGATTATTGTCTCCATAGAAAAACTGTCGACGATATTCGTAAGCTGGATAATTTATCCGCTTGCAGCTTCGCCTCGTTGGAAAAATCGTCCAGCCGATCAGTGAACTCATAACTGTGCGCGAGGCATAACCAGCGCCGCTCCATATCGAGGTGCCGCAGGGCCTCATAGGCGATGCAGGCAAGCTCGGTCAGGAAGCTTGACTAAAATGGAAGAAGCGCGCCGGATGGCCGAGCGGCTCCGGAGCGCGAACCAGAACGCCTGGAAGGACATGCAGGCAGAGTGAGCGCCAAGGCGTTCGCCGAACCCCAGAAGGGCTAGGCGGACACATCTCGCGCTTCGCCTGATCGGGATTCGGCCTTGTCATAAGGGACCCACTCGCGCTTACGCGCGAGCACGGAGGAGAAACTGGCTCGATGAAAATCAAAGCTGCTGTGCTCGAGAAAATGGGCGCCGCGACGCCCTATGAAAAATCCAAGCCCCTAGCGGTTCAGGCGGTAGAACTCGATTCACCTGGTAACGGCGAGGTTCTAGTAAAGGTTGCGGCGGCGGGCCTGTGCCATTCGGACCTCTCGGTGATCGACGGCAACCGGCCGCGACCGACGCCGATGGTGCTGGGCCACGAGGCGGCGGGCGTGGTGCAGGAACTCGGACCGGGCGTTGAGGATCTCTCTGTCGGCGACCATGTGGTGATGGTGTTCGTTCCAAGTTGCGGCCATTGCCTGCCGTGCTCCGAGGGCAGACCCGCTTTGTGCGAACCAGGCGCCGTGGCAAACGGTGCCGGGACGCTGCTTTCTGGTGCACGGCGGCTGCACCGCAATGGCGGTGACGTCCACCATCATCTCGGCGTTTCTGCCTTTGCTGAATATGCCACGGTCTCGCGTCGGTCATTGGTCAAGATTGATCGCGAGTTGCCGTTGGACGAGGCGGCGCTATTTGGCTGCGCGGTGTTGACTGGGGTCGGTGCGGTGATCAACACCGCTCGGGTTCCTGCCGGCTCGAGCGTCGCCGTATTGGGCCTCGGGGGCGTGGGCTTGAGTTCGCTGCTCGGCGCCGTCGCGGTGGGTGCGCGGCGCGTCGTCGCCGTTGACCTGTCTGACAACAAGCTCGGCCTCGCGCGGCAACTCGGCGCCACCGACACGTTCAACGCAGGCGGAGCCAACGCCGTCGAAGAAATCCGCGCGGCGACCGGCGGCGGAGTCGAGTTTGCGTTCGAGATGGCCGGTTCTGTGCGCGCAATGGACCTTGCTTATAAGATCACACGTCGCGGCGGCACCACCGTTACGGCGGGGTTGCCGCCGCCAACTCACACCTTCGCGCTGCCGCAGGTCAATCTCGTGGCCGAGGAACGCACGGTGAAGGGCAGCTACATCGGCACCTGCGTGCCGAACCGCGATCTGCCGCGCTACATTGAGCTTTACCGCCGCGGCAAACTGCCGGTCGATCGCCTGATGAGCAGCCGGCTCAAGCTCGACGAGATCAACATCGGCTTCGACCGACTGCACGAAGGCAAGGCGGTCCGGCAGGTCGTCGTGTTCTAAATGAATACACGCGCGTCTTCTGTTAAACGGACTCGTACAGCCCGCCTCGGCGGTAAGGGCCCCAGGCGGTCGCGTTGACTTACCATAGCATTAGATTACGCCTCGCTCGCGTAGTTCGTTCATTTCCGACGCGTGAGGCCGGAAAAAGCGTGCGCGATACGTGCAAATGCGGGCTCCTCACGCATCGGGCCGTCCTGGCCGTAGGCGGAGATACGCACCAGTATCGCGCGCGGATTAAGTTTTTTCAGCTCATCATAGCCTAGACCCCACTTCTCGATGGTTCCCGGGCGAAAATTTTCGACGACGACATCGCATTTCGCCGCGAGCCGTTTCAACAAAGCGCGGCCCATTTCCTGACGCAGATCAAGCGTGATGCATTTCTTGTTTCGAGCCTCTGACAACCACACGAGTGTGTCGCCGCATTCGGTGTTGGTGCCGAGACGGCGTAGGGAGTCGCCGCTTCCCGGCGGCTCGACTTTTATCACCTCGGCACCAAACTCTCCGAGAATTGTTGCGCAATGAGGCCCGGCGATAAAAGTGCCGAGATCGAGTACCCGGATGCCTTTTAATGTGCTCATGAACGATCTTTTCCGTGGCGTCTCATACGCTTTGTTCCAACTATGTTTTTGAAACATGCTCGCTTTGGGGAATAGCGGATATTGATCGGACGTGCCGCAATGTCTGATCTGGGAGGACCACTCCTTTAACAGGAAATTGGTCTAGGTCACTCGCCAACTTCAGGCCTCTCTTAGGGCATCGCACGGTCGTCATCCCACACCTTGTCGGGCATGGGCAGGCCGGCGAACGTCTTCGCGGTCGGCGGGCCGTTCGGCTCGATTCCCAGGAGGTCGAGCACCATCACGAGCTGGCGCACGTGCTGGCCCGAGTGCCACGTGGTGCGCTCAAGGTAGTCGTGCTCGGTTACGTCGCCATAATAGACGCGCGCCTTGCGGGAGAGGTCGGACGCATGGCCGGGGCCGTCCCACCACGCGATGAGTCGGGCGAGCACATCGGCTCCATAGGCGAGGATCTTCGCCTTGGTGTCCATCTGCGGCGGCGGCAGGCGGCTGTACGCGCCTTCCTCGAGCGGCAGGCCCTCAACCTCAAGCTCGAGGAATGCGTCGGCGATGTTGAAGGTGTGGTACCCGAGCTGCACGTACGAGCGCGGCCGATGCGGCAAGAGGCGAGACAGGGCCTCGTCGGGAATTTGCGCAAACAGCCGCTGCGCTGTTGTCTGAATCTCGATGAGGCGGCTGACAAGCTCGGGCGCGGGCAGCATCGGCGTCCCGCCCCAGGCGATGCCGGCAACGCGGGCGACATCGCGCAGCACCTGGCCGTTTGCCCACGTCGTGCCGCGGCGAACGATGGGCACCGTGCGGATCCCCAATTCCGCAAGCTCAGCCAAGCCCTGCCTATCCTCGAGCACGTTGACCGATACAAAGGGCACGCCGTGTTTGGTCAAGAACTCCTTCATCCGCAGGCAGCTGGTGCACCCCGGCTGCCAATATGCTTTGATCACCTCGGTTGATTGCGCCATCGAATGGTTCCTTGGACGCCCCTGTCATGACATGCGAGAAAGACATTTCTGTCAACGGAGTGCGCTATCGCTTTCCCGCACGCCCCATCGTCGTCATCTGCAACGACGGCGGCGATCCCGCCTACCTCGAGTACGCTCTTGATAACGGGATTGTGCCGAACATCGCGCGCTTCATGAAGAGCGGGTTTGCCGCGACGGCGCAAGCCGTCATTCCGAGCTTCACCTGTCCTAACAATGTGTCCATCGTCACCGGCAGTCCACCGGCGGTGCACGGGATTTCCGGCAACTTCTATCTAGAGCCGGAGACGAAAAAAGCGGTGGTAATGACCGGGCCGGAGCTCATGCGAGCGCCGACCATTCTCGCCGAATTCTCACGCAACGGCGCCAAGGTCGCCTCAGTCACGGCGAAGGACAAGCTGCGCCAGCAGCTCGGTAAGGGCATGAATATTGAAGGCGGCTCCATCAACTTCTCGTCAGAAAAGGCCGACACATGCAACAGGCGTGAGCACGGCATCGAGAACGTGCTTGAGCTGGTCGGCCTCCCGTTACCGGACATGTACTCGGCGGACCTCTCGCTGTTTGTGCTTCAGGCAGGCGTCAAGCTCATCGAGAAGGATCGGCCGCTGATCACTTATCTGTCGCTCACCGATTATATCCAGCACAAATATGCGCCGGGCGAACCCGAGGCGATCCACTATTATCGCGACATCGATGCGATCGTAGGGGAGCTCGATCGCCTCGGCGCCGTCGTTGGTCTCATTGCCGATCACGGCATGCGCGATAAATCCAATTCCGACGGCTCGCCCAAGGTGGTGTGGCTGCAGGATGCGCTCGACCGCGCGTTCGGGAAGGGAACGACCACGGTGATCTGCCCGATCACTGACTATTTCGCTGCCCATCACGGCTCGCTCGGGAGCTTCGTGCGCGTCTATTGCACCGACAGTACTACGCGCGCAGCGGTGATGCGGTTTGCCGCCGGCCTTCCTGGCATTGAAGCGGTTTATGACAAGGAAACGGCGTCGCGCCTGTTCGAACTCCCGATCGACCGCGAGGGCGACGTTGTTGTCATCAGCGATGGCGAAACCTGCATCGGCACGACGCCGGCTGCGCACGACCTTTCAGCTCTCGGCGATCACCCGCTGCGCACCCACGGTGGCCTCGCCGAGAGCTACGTTCCCTTCATTCTCAATGGCCCACTGAACGACGCTTACGCGAAGCGCGCCGCGGCCAGTACTCTGCGCAACTTCCACATCTTCGATTTTGCGATCAACGGGGTGATGTGATCTTTCGCCTCTTCTCGCGCGCGCAGAGAAGCATCGGGTGAGGAGGAGAGATCTCCAAGCGCCGACTGCTTTGCAATTGCCCGTGACACCGACTTAGGAAAGAGAGGGGAGGGACGCGAGCGAAGTCCACCTCACCTTCCGCGCATCTTGGGATCGAGCGCATCGCGCAGTGCATCGCCGAACAGGCTGAAGCCGAACACGGTGAGCGCGATCGCAAGACCGGGAAAGATCGCTATCCACGGCGCGGTGGTGGCGAACTCTTCTGCACCGCCCTGCAGCATCAGCCCCCACGCCGCGGTCGGCTCCTGCACGCCGAGGCCGAGATAGGAGAGCGATGCCTCGGCGAGGATCGCCTGGCCGACGAACGCAGTGACTAAGATCAGGAACGGCGCCATCACATTGGGCACCATGTGGCGAAGAATGATGCGCGCGTGAGAGAAGCCGCAGGCGCGGGCGGCATCGATGTAGGGCACTTCGCGGATCGCGAGCGCGCTCGAGCGCACGACGCGCGCACAGCGGGGAACGAGCGGGATGGTGATCGCTATGATCACGTTGTGCACGCCGCTGCCGAAGATGGCGATGACGGCGAGCGCCAGGATGATCAGCGGGAACGCCATGAGGATGTCGAACAGGCGCTGGAGAACGAGATCGAGGTAGCCGCCGAAGTAGGCGCTGCCCACGCCGAGTACCAGGCCGATCCCACCGCCGATCATGGCGCAGGAAAATCCCACGATCAGCGCCGTGCGCGCGCCGAACACGATGCGCGAGAACAGGTCGCGGCCGAACTGATCGGTGCCCATGATATGTGCCCAGCTAGGAGGCTCGGTCATGGCGCTAAAATCGTTTGCGGTCGGGCTGTACGGCGCAACCCACCCCGCGGCGAGGCCGGACGCCGCCATGATGATCACCACGATAAGGCCGACAGTACCGAGCGGCTCGCGGCGGCAGAACTCGAGCGCGCCGGCAAGCGCCGAGCGCTGGATCTCGATGCTCTCTTCTGCGGTGTGGGCAAAGGGTGGGGCGAGATCGACCATTCGAGAATGCCTCAGCCGAAGCGGATGCGCGGATCGAGCCACGCATAGAGCAGGTCGACGACGAGATTGGTGAACACGAAGATCGCGACCGTGAGCATCACTAGGGCCTGGGTGAGCGTATAGTCCTGGTTCTGCACGGCGAGCACGAATAGGCGGCCAACTCCGTTGAGATTGAAGACCTGCTCGGTCACGACGAGGCCACCGATGAGAAAGGCGAATTCGATGCCGATCAAGGTAACGACGGGAAGCAACGCGTTCTTGAGCGCGTGCCGGTTGATCACGAGTCGCTCGATCAGGCCCTTGGCGCGGGCGGTGCGGATATAGTCCTCGCGTAGCACCTCGAGCATCGCCGAGCGCGTCATGCGCATGGTTACGGCGGAATAACGGTAACCGACGGTGAGCGCGGGAAGGACCGCCATCGAGAGATTGCGCAGTGGGTCCTGGAAGAACGGCACGTAGTCAATCGGCGGCATCCAGGGCGAGCCGATGAGCGCGTGCGTCACGTCGAGGACGACGAGGATGGAGACGATGCCGAGCCAGAACGACGGCGTCGCGATACCGGCAATCGCGAACACTCGGACCACATGATCGGTCCAGCTGTTCTGCTTGAGCGCCGAGATCGTGCCCAGCGGGATCGCAATGAGGATCGCGATTACGGTTGCGAGGAACGCGATCTCAAGCGAGATCGGCAGACGTGCGGCGATCTCCTCGGCGACCGGCTTGCCCGACCACATGGAGACGCCGAAGTCGAGCCGGGCAAAACCCCAGACGAAGTTGAGGAATTGGATGATCACCGGCTGATCGAGCCCGTTCTCGGCATGGCAGAGCGCGACCGCACGCGGATCGACGGTGCCGCCACCAGCGCTCAGTCGCACGACGCAGATATCGCCCGGAATAAGGCGCATGAGCAGGAAGACGATCGCCGCCGCCCCGATCAGCGTCGGGATCGTGAGCAGCAACCGGCTGGCGATGTAGCGATACATTTAACGCCTCAACGTCCCTCTCCCGCCCCCGTAAAAAGGGGAAGGGTGACGGCCCCCGGGCTTGACCCCGGGGGAGCCCGCTAGGGTTCCCGGATGCTCGTCGCATGACCCCACTCGAATCGCTGCGCGGGTCAAGATCCCCCCTTCAGGGGAGGTATGAAGTGTGGTGGCATTCATCGCGAGCTACTTATCCAGCCACACGTTGGCGAGATCCTGGTTAATGTAGTGGCTCGGGCTGATCTTCCAGCCTTTCACGTACGAGCGCATCGGAATGATGCGGTACCACCACGGCGTCATCAGCATGTGTGCCTTGGTGTCGAGCACGTATTTCTCGAAATCGCGGATCATCGACCGCTGCTTGGTTGGATCGGTCTCGCGCAGCAGCGCGTTGTACATCGCGATCTCGTCTTCATCCTCGTAGCCGCCATAGTTCTCCGGGTAGACCGTGTGCGGCAGGAACTTGGCGATGTCCATGAGCGGGTTAACCACGCCCTGGCAGTTGAAATCGACGGTCACGTCAAACGTGTTGTGGCGCAGCGCATCGAAGAACGGCCCGGTCGGCAGCACGCGCTGCGTCACCCGCAGCCCGACTTTGCTCCACTCGTCGATGAGCCAAGTGGCGACGTACTTATAGGGCTGGTCGACGTTGCGGTTCATCAGCTCGAATTCGAGCCCCTCGGCGCCTGCCTCCTTCAACAGGCGCTTGGCTTCCTCGCGCGACTTTGCGATGTCCGGCCAGAAGCCGGCGAGCTTTTCCAGCTCCTCCTTGGTCGCCGCTAGCGGCGAGCCGGGAAACACGATGCCGCCCACAGTGTGAACGGTCGCGATCTTGGCGAGCGCCGGCGCGCCATGCCAGGCGTCGACAGCGAGCGCAAGCGCGCGACGCACGCGGGGATCGTCGAACGGCTTTTTCTGGTGGTTAGGCGTCACGAGGTTGCCGCAGTTCCAATCGCTCGTTTGTACGGTGATCTTGTCGCCAAGCTCGTGCACGAGCTCGTCGCGTGCCGACGGCGGCAGCCCACGGAACTCGAGCGCCGCGCGATCAGCGCGAATCGCGTCGACCCGCACCGCCTGCTTGGCCGCGAAGATGCCGATGAAGCCGTCGAGATACGGCTGTCCTTCGTGATAATAATCGGGGTTGCGCACTCCCTTGATCGACTGGCCGATCTCGTAGCCCTCGAACTTGAACGGGCCCGAGCCCAAAATGTTCTTCTCGTACCAATGCGGATCCTTGTCGAGGATCTCTTTCTTATAGATGAAGGCATAAGGGTCGGCGAGCGCCGGAAGAAACGCGTCGGTAGCGAACTTTAGTCGAAATACTATGGTAGTCGGATCAGGCGCCTCCACCTTGTCGACCATGACGAAATAGCTCTCGCGCGCGCTCGACACGCCCGGGCGCGGGTGAATGATTTCCTGCCAGGTCGCGGCCACATCGGCGGCGGTGAGCGGCGAGCCGTCGTGGAATTTCATGCCCTTCTGGACCTTGAAGGTGTAGGTCTTGCCGCTGTCCGTCGGCTTCGGAATCTCGCTGCACAGATCGCAGACGAAGTCGGTAGTCGACGAGGGATTTTCCGGATTGACCTTGATCAGCACGCTGTAGAAGGGGGCGACCGCGTGCAGGGTCGCGTACGTGGTTTCGCGGTGGCCGTCGAAGCTCGGCGGCGCATCGGCGGGAATCATGTAGGTCAAGGTGCCGCCGCGCTTCGGGGCCTCAGCCGACGCGCCACATAGGATCGCCACCGTGCACAGAACCAAGCCGAGAACAGCTGCTAGGCGCGATCTTCTGATCATTTTTTTTCTCCCTCTCTAGTCCGCATTCCGCGAGCGCGAGAATCCAGTCATATTCACCAAGCATCAGATCCCGTCTCGGCGGGGATGAGCGACAGTTAATTCACCTCACTGCACGCGACCCAATGTCCCGGGCGCACCTCTCGCAAATCTGGGCGCGTCCGGCCGCAGCGCGCAACCGCAATCGGGCAGCGCGGATGAAACACGCAGCCCGAGGGCGGATTGATCGGGCTTGGAACTTCACCCTTCACCGGGCGGAAGCTGCGACTTGCTTCGATCCGTGGATCGGGCACCGGGACCGCATCAAGGAGCACGCGCGTATAGGGATGGAGCGCATGTTCGAACAGCTCGTCGCAGTCGGCGAACTCGACGATACGGCCGAGATACATCACCGCGACGCGCTGGCAAAGATGGCGCACCACCGAAAGGTCGTGGGCGATGAACAGGTAGGTGAGCTCGAAGCGCTCGCGCAAATCCTCGAGCAGGTTGATGATCTGTGCCTGAATCGATACGTCGAGCGCAGACACCGCCTCGTCGCAGATGATGAACTCGGGATTGAGCGCAAGCGCCCGCGCAATCCCGACGCGCTGGCGCTGCCCGCCCGACATCTCGTGCGGATAGCGATCAGCAAAATTCGGATTGAGGCCGCAGATCGACAGAAGCTCGCGCACCCGCGTCGCACGCCGCCGCGCATCGTGCTCGACGGCATGCACCTTCATCGGCTCGGCAATGATGTCGCCGACCTTCATGCGCGGATTGAGCGAGCTGTACGGATCCTGGAAGATGACTTGAATGCGACGCCGCAGCGGCGTGAGCTCGGAATGCTTGAGCTTGGTGAGATCGATGCCGTCGTAGAGGATTTCTCCCGCCGTTGGGCGTTCAAGCAGCAAGATGCAGCGGCCGGTCGTCGTCTTGCCGCAACCGCTCTCGCCGACGAGCCCGAGCGTCTCCCCGCGGCAGATGGTGAAGGTCACGCCATCGACCGCGCGCACCTCGCCAATGGCGCGCCGCACGAGTATTCCTTCGGTCACTGGAAACAATTTGCGCAAGCCCCTTACCTCGAGGAGCGGGGCAGAACTTTCGGCGGGCGCTCTCACGCGGTCGCTCCCACCAGCGCGCCAACCTCGTGGCTGCGCACGCAGGCCGTGAGATGGCCCGCGTCGTCTGCCGACGTCAGGCGTGGCCGCGCCACAGCGCAGGCCTCGGTCGCGAATCGGCAGCGCGGGCGAAAGGCACAGCCGCTGTCGAGGTGCGTGAGATCGGGAGGTTGTCCATCGATCGGATCGAGCCGCGCGCGTCGCGGCCGATCGAGCCGCGGCACCGAGCGCAACAGCGCCATCGTGTAGGGATGGCGGGGCTGCGCATAAATCGCCGCGGCCCGCCCGCTCTCCACGATACGGCCCGCATACATTACGTTGACACGGTTAGCGTAACGCGCCACCACGCCGAGGTTGTGGGTGATGATGATAAGCGCCACGTTGAGCCGCCGCGTGAGCCCGTTCATCAGCTCGAGAATTTGCGCCTGGATGGTCGCATCGAGAGCGGTGGTCGGCTCGTCCGCTATGATCAGTTTCGGATCGCAGGAGAGCGCTATCGCGATCATGATCCGCTGACGCATGCCGCCGGAGAGTTCGTGCGGATATTGCTTGAGCCGGCGCGCTGGATCGGCGATGCCGACGAGTGAGAGAAGCTCGATTGCGCGCTTGGCAGGATCAGCGCGGCAGTGCTGCTCGAGCGTCTCGGTGATCTGGCGTCCGACGGTGAGTACGGGATTGAGCGAGGTCATCGGTTCCTGGAAGATCATACCGATGTCGCCGCCGCGGACCTCGCGCATCTGCGCGTCGGAAAGCTTCATCAGATCGCGGCCGGCGAAAAGGACCTCGCCGCGCGTGATCCGCCCGGGCGGGTCCGGGATCAGGCGCAGGATGGAGAGCGCGCCGACCGACTTGCCCGATCCGCTCTCGCCGACGATTGCGACCGTTTCACCTTGATCGACCGTGTAGGAAATGCCGTCGACGGCACGCACGATTCCCGCACCGGTGCGAAACTCGGTGTGCAAGTCCATCACCTGAAGGAGCGGTAGCAACACTCCTCCCGAGGTTCCCCTAAAGGTTTGTTTTTTCGCGTTGTTTCATTGGTATACAACAGTACATGGAAAACAGTGTCAACGGCGGGGCCATGCACTTTGCCCGGAAGTGGCACGGAACGAACGTCCGGCCTGCTGAACCAACGTCCGCTTTCGGTGGTAGAGCAGACATCCATCGGACGCCGCGAAATGTACGACAGATTACCGAGAGGTCCGGCACTCGCACTGAATTTCAGGCCAATTCACGTCGGGTGATCCGCTACGACTAAGGTATGGAAGCCATGACGCCTGCCCAAAAATTGCGTGAAGTTCTGGCTGCTCCAGGCTTGGAGGTGATGCCGGGCTGCTTCGACGCGCTCTCCGCAAAGCTCGTCGCTGATGCCGGCTTTAAAGTGACATTCATGAGCGGGTTTGCGGTCTCTGCCGCTCGTCTCGGGCTGCCGGATACCGGGCTCATTTCATTTGCGGAAATGTTGGACAGCCTACGCAATTGCGCGAGTGGTGCAGCAAGAATACCTCTGATCGGCGACGGCGATACTGGATACGGCAACGCACTCAACGTGCAGCGCACGGTGGTCGAGTATGCGCGTGCCGGCGCCGCAGCTGTGATGATTGAGGATCAAGTCAGCCCGAAAAAATGTGGCCATACCCGCGGCAAGCTGGTGATCGCGCGCGAGGAGGCGCGGATGAAGATTCGTGCAGCCGTCGACGCGCGCCACGATGCCGACATCTTGATCCTGGCGCGGACCGATGCACGTGCGGTGCACGGTTTTGATGAAGCACTCGACCGTTGCCGCGATTTCGAGACGGAAGGCGCGGACATTATTTTCCTTGAAGCGCCTGAGAACGAACTAGAGATGCGACGCTTCTGCGAAGCGATGCGCAAGCCCTGCATGGCCAACATGGTGCCTGGAGGCAAAACACCTATTTTGCCGCCGAAGGAATTGCAGGGCATAGGCTACAAGCTTGCGCTCTATCCGGTCGTGCTGATGTCTGCCGCCATTGCCGCGATGCAGGCGGCCCTCGTGGCACTCCGCCCCGAGAGCAAGAAGGTTTTCCCACCGAGTGTTTTGTTCGCTGAATTGCAACAGGTCGTAGGCTTTCCCGAATATTGGGAGCGTGAGACCCGATACAAGGCAAGCGACTGATTCGGCTTGTAGCTAAGCAGCAGAAGGGATCGTCTTATGCAGGGGGTACCCATCCCCAGCTTCGGTCGAGAATGTCTGATTTGGGGAGCAAACTGACTTGTCGCGATGTCCGCTTTTGGCACAAAGCGGACATGCCAATCGCTCTCAGCAATGTCCGCTTTTGGGGGTAAAGCGGACA
>Ga0318524_10000466_pt1 | contig 13623 bp, 10 predicted proteins | sample GRESIP052b4f22_FD_203685 | JGI IMG/M metagenome (GOLD analysis project Ga0318524, IMG submission 203685) | Tropical soil microbial communities from Luquillo Experimental Forest, Puerto Rico - GRE.SIPMG.052b4f22 | ecosystem: Environmental > Terrestrial > Soil > Tropical forest > Bulk soil... | reverse complement strand
GTGGGGCGCGAGCCGGGGAACCGGTTCGGCCAGGGCAAGAACGTGCCGCTGATCGCGATGGCGCACGAGATCCCGTACGTGGCCACGGCCACCGTGGCGGACCTGCGCGACCTGGAATACAAGGCGACCCGCGCGATGGACTTCCGCGGCGCCCGCTACCTGCACATCCTGGTGCCCTGCCCGCTGGGCTGGGGCAGCTCGCCCGCCGACACGATCAAGGTGGCCCGGCTGGCCACCGAGAGCGGCCTGTTCCCGGTGTTCGAGGCCGAGACGGGCGAGGTGGTCAGCTCCACTCCCATCAGGCACCGGGTGCCGGTCACCGACTACCTGCGCCTGCAGGCCCGGTACGCGCACCTGTTCCGCCCCGAGGACAAAATCGAGATCATTGACCGTATCCAGGCGGCTGCCGATCGCAACATCGCCAGGTTCGGGCTGGACCCCTCCAGGGGCAGCGACCACCACGCGAAAGGATGAGCCACAATGAGCAGGAACATCGTGCTGGCGGTTGATGCGGCATCACATGATCCCGTCCGGCACGTTATCGCCGCCGCGGAAATGACCCGCGAGCTCGCGCAGGATAGCGGAGATCACGTCATCGTCTTGCACGTTCACGAATTCGCTGTCGGCCGCTTCGGCCGCCTGCAGGTGGACTGCGGCGAGGGAGAGGGCGAAGGGGTGGTCGAGAAGGTCGTGTCCGATCTCCGGGCGGCGGGGGTCAGCGCGGAAGGCGAGATCAGCGAGGCCAATACGGGTCACATCGCCGCGGTCATCCTGGCCGCGGCCCAGCGTCGCGACGCGCGTCTCGTGGTGCTGGGCTCGAGCAGCCGCACCGACCTGCCCCGCATGCCGCTGGGCAGCGTGGCGGCCCGGCTGCTGCACATGGCCACCCGGCCGGTCCTCATCGTGCCCAGGCCAGACACCCCCAGCTAGAGGGCAGTGACCAGGATGCGCAAGCCCTTCGCCATCACGCTGGACGTCGGCTCCAGCCGGGCCAACCACACCGGCGCCTGGCGGACCGAGCGCCCGGTCTACGTCGACCGCCTGCCGCCGTGCAACCACGCCTGCCCGGCCGGCGAGAACATCCAGCAGTGGCTGTACGACGCCGAAGAGGGCCCGGCGAGGTACGAGGCCGCCTGGCGGCAGATCATGCGGGACAACCCCTTCCCGGCCATCATGGGCCGGGTCTGCTACCGGCCCTGCGAGACCGCCTGCAACCGGGCCCAGCTGGACTCGGCCGTCGGGATCAACTCGGTGGAGCGCTTCCTCGGCGACGAGTCCCTGCGCCGGGGCTGGACGGTGCCCGTCACCGTGAGCCCGACGGGTAAGAAGGTGCTGGTGGTGGGCGCGGGCCCGTCCGGCCTGTCGGCGGCCTACCATCTCACCCTGCTGGGTCACGCGGTCACCGTCAAGGACGCGGGCGCCGCCCCCGGCGGCATGATGCGCTACGGCATCCCGAAGTACCGGCTGCCGCGCGACATCCTGGACGCCGAGGTCAGCCGCATCCGGGACATGGGCGTGACCCTGGAGCTCAACAGCAAGGTCATCGACATCCGCGCCGAGCTTCGGTCGGGCTTCGACGCCGCGTTCGTGGCCGTCGGCGCGCACATCGGCCGGCGCGCCTACATCCCGGCCGGCGACTCGGCCCGGATCCTGGACGCGGTCTCCGTGCTGCGCGACATAGAGAACCCCCTGCCATCCAAGACTGGCCCGCCCTTGCTCGGCCGCCGGGTCGCGGTCTACGGCGGCGGGAACACCGCCATGGACGCCGCCCGTACCGCGCGCCGCCTCGGCGCGTCCGAAGCCGTCGTGGTCTACCGCCGGACCCGCGAGAAGATGCCCGCCCACGACATCGAGGTGGAGGAGGCGCTGGAGGAAGGCGTCACCATGCGCTGGCTGTCCACGGTCGCGCACGCGGAGGCGGGCACGCTGACGATCGAGAAGATGAAGCTGGACGAGACCGGCTTCCCCCAGCCCACCGGGGAGTTCGAGGAGCTCGCGGCCGACTGCCTGGTGCTGGCCCTGGGCCAGAACGCCGACCTGTCCGTGCTCGAGGGCGTGCCCGGCGTGAGGTTCTCCGACGGCGTGGTCGAGGTCGGGCCCGACCTGATGACCGGGCACGCGGGCATCTTCGCCGGCGGCGACATGGTGCCGTCGGAGCGCACCGTCACCGTGGCCATCGGCCACGGCAAGAAGGCGGCTCGCCACATCGACGCCTGGCTGCGCGGCCAGGGCTCCCCGGCGGCGGACAGGCACGCGCCCGTCCCGTTCGGGGCCCTGAATACCTGGTACTACGCGGACGCCCCGGGCTCCGTCCGGCCCCGGCTGGAGGCGGCCCGGCGGATCGGGACCTTCGACGAGGTGACCGGCGGCCTGGACGAGTCCACGGCGCTGTTCGAGGCGCGCCGCTGCATGTCCTGCGGCAACTGCTTCGGCTGCGACAACTGCTACGGCGTCTGCCCGGACAACGCGGTCATCAAGCTCGCCGGCGGCCGGTACGAGATCGACTACGACTACTGCAAGGGCTGCGGCCTGTGCGCCGCCGAGTGCCCCTGCGGTGCCATCGAGATGATCCCCGAGCCGTCTTAGACGGGCCTGATGCGGCGGCCGGTGACGCGGTTCGGGACGATCCGCAGGAACAGCTCGCGCTCCCCGGCCGGCCAGGGCTCGACGCCCGCCTGCTCGGCCGCCGCCCGCTCGGCCTCGGAGGACACGTGGTGCGCGGGGCCCTGGATCAGCACGCTCCAGCCCTGGCGGCCGGGCACGTCGATCTCGTCGATCTCGAACGCCACCAGGTAGTCGCCGCCGGCGATCCCGGTCTGCAGGTCCTCGTCCAGCGCGCTGTGCCTGGTGGTCCGGAACACCACCGCCCCGTCGTGCCACTTGTAGTTCACCGGCAGCACGGCCGGGCCGAACCGGCTCTGGTAGGCGATGCGGCCGATTCCGCCGGCCGAAATCAGCCGCAGGCTCTCGACCTCGTCCAGCTCCTCGATCACGCGGTCAGCCATGCCTCTCCTCCCGAAGGGCTCAACGACGACCCTAGCGGATCACGACTTTCAACCCGGCCGCAAGGGACCTTCGGCCCTGCCCTCGGCCGGCCGTGGCGACGAGGCTGGAATCGGAACAAAACGAGCCACTGGAGGCAGTCATGCGAGCCCTCGTCTACCACGGTCCCGGTCACAAGGCCTGGGAAGAGGCGCCCGACCCGGAGATCACCGACGACAGCGACGTCATCGTGCGGGTCGACGCGGTCACCATCTGCGGGACCGACCTGCACATCCTCAAGGGCGACGTGCCCGCCGTCCGCAACGGCCGGATCCTCGGTCACGAGGCCGTCGGGACCGTCGAGGAAGCCGGCGACAGCGTGCGGCGGCTGTGCCCCGGCGACCGCGTCCTGGTCTCGTGCATCAGCGCCTGCGGGAGCTGCCAGTTCTGCCGCGAAGCACGCTACGGGCAGTGCCTGGAGGGCGGCGGCTGGATCCTCGGCCACAAGATCGACGGCACCCAGGCCGAGTACGTCCGGGTGCCGTACGCCGACACCTCCACCTTCCGGGTGCCCGACGGCGTCACCGACGAGGAAGTCCTCATGCTCGCCGACATCCTGCCCACCGGCTACGAGGTCGGCGTGCTGGCCGGCGGCGTGCGCCCGGGTGATGTCGTCGCCGTGGTCGGCGCCGGCCCCGTCGGCCTGTCCGCGATCACCGGCGCGCAGCTGTACAGCCCCAGCCACATCGTGGCCGTCGACCTGTCCGACGCCCGGCTGGAAGCCGCCAAGCAGTTCGGCGCCGACGTGATCGTGAACAACTCGCGCGAGGACCCCCTCCACGTCATCAAGGACCTGACCGGGCGGCTGGGCGCGGACGTGTCCATCGAGGCCGTCGGCGTGCCCGCCACCTTCGAGCTGGCCGTCAAGCTAGCCCGGCCGGGCGGCCGGATCGCGAACATCGGCGTGCACGGCGAGGCCGCCACGCTGCACCTGGAAGAGCAGTGGATCAGGGACATCACGATCACGACCGGGCTGGTGGACACCTCCTCGACCCCGACCCTGATGCGCCTGATCACCACCGGCCAGGTCGACGCCAGGCCCTTCATCACCCACCGCTTCGGCCTGGATGACTTCGAAGAGGCCTACGACGTCTTCGCCCGCGCCGGCGACACCGGCGCGCTCAAGGTCGTCCTGAGCCGCACGGAGGGATGAGAACGATGAAGACCACCGTCAGGGACGTCATGACGACCCGGGTGATCTGGGTCAAGAAGGATGCGACGTTCCGGGAGATGGCCCTCGCCCTGCGCGAGCACAGGATCAGCGCGTTTCCCGTGGTCGACGACGATGGCAGGGTGATCGGCGTGGTCTCCGAGGCCGACCTGCTGACCAAGGAAGCGCTCGACGGCGAGCCCGGCGTGTTCGCGGGCCTCCTGCACCACCGCGACCAGGCCAAGGCGCGCGGGGTGACGGCGGGCGACCTGATGACGACCGCCGTGGTGGCGGTGTCCCCCGACGACACGGTCGAGCACGCCGCGAAGCTCATGTACGACCGCAGGGTCAAGCGGCTCCCGGTGACCGACGCGGACGGGCGCCTGGCCGGCATCGTCAGCCGGGCCGACGTCCTCGCGGTCTTCGACCGGACGGACCAGGACATCCACCAGGAGATCAGCGACGACGTGCTCCTGGGCGAGTTCCTCGTCGACCCGAGTTCCATCCAGGTGACGGTCACCGACGGCGTGGTCACGCTGGCCGGGCGGCCCGAGACCGCCGCGGTCGGCCACGACATCGCGCGCCGGGTCCGGCACGTCCAGGGCGTGGTCGCGGTCCGCGACCGGCTCGACTACCCGCCCGCCGAGCGCCCCGGCGACAGGTTCGACGTCCTGGCCAACTTCCCGATGGACTGACAGGAGACACTGTGCTCATGGCGCAGGACCAGGTGTACGCGCTGCTGGCCGACGGGACCACGGTGGAGATCCGCCCGGCCTGCCCTGACGACTTCGGCGCGGTCAAGGCCATGCACGAGGCGATGTCCCCGGACCACACGTACCTGCGGTTCTTCAACGTGAGCCGGCTGGCCGCCGAGACCGAGGCGCGGCGGATCTGCCGGAACCCCGCACCGGGCAGCGTGGCGCTGCTCGCGCTCTGCGGCGCCGAAGTGGTCGGCGTGGCCAGCTACGCCACCGAGGCCCCGGGCCGGGCCGAGGTCGCGTTCGCGGTGGCCGACCACATGCACCACCGGGGCATCGCCACCCTGCTGCTCGAGCACCTGGTCTCCTACGCCCGGAGGCACCAGATCACCACCTTCACCGCGCAGACCCTGACCGAGAACAAGGCCATGCTGAACGTGTTCGCCGAGGCGGGCCTGCCGGTGGAGCGCCGCTTCGCGGACGGGGTCGTCGAGCTGACGTTCCCGCTGCCGCGGGAAGACGCGGGCCCCGCGCTCGAGGACTACCTGGACGTGGTGGCCGAGCGGGAGCGCCGCGCGGACGTCGCCAGCCTGCGGCACGTCTTCGCGCCCGAGTCGGTCGCGGTGATCGGCGCGAGCCGGCGCCAGGGCACGGTGGGCCGGGCGGTCGTGGACAACATCAGGGCCGGCGGGTACGCGGGCCGCCTCTACACGGTGAACCCGCACGCCCGGCAGATCGGCGGCGAGCACTGCCTGGCCTCGGTGGCGGACCTGCCCGAGGCGGTCGACCTGGCGGTGGTCGCGGTGCCCGCCGCTTCGGTGCTCGGCGTGGACGAACGGTGCGGCCAGCGCGGCGTGCGCTCCCTGGTGGTGATCACCGCCGGGCTCGACACGGCCGCCCGCGCGGACCTGCTCGCGGTGTGCCGCCGGCACGGCATGCGGCTGGTCGGCCCGGACTGCTTCGGGGTGGCGGTGCCCGGCCTCGGCCTGGAGGCCACGTTCGCGGCCCGCCCCGCGCGGCCGGGCCCGGCGGGCCTGGTCATGCAGTCCGGCGGCCTGGGCTTCGCCGTCGTCGACCACCTGTCCCGGCTCGGCATCGGCATCTCCTCGTTCGCCTCGGTAGGCGACAAGCTCGACGTGTCCGGCAACGACATGCTGCTGTGGTGGGAGCGCGACGGCCTGACCAGGCTGGCCGTGCTGTACCTGGAGTCGTTCGGCAACCCGCGCAAGTTCGCCCGGACCGCGCGCCGGGTCAGCGCCGCGATGCCCGTGCTCACCGTGCTGGCAAACCGGTCCGACACGGCTAGCCGGGAGGCGCTGTTCGGGCAGGCCGGCGTGATCACCACCCGCGGCTTCGGCGAGCTGGTCCAGGCCGCCGCGCTGCTGGCCACCCAGCCGGTCCCGGCCGGGCGCACCGTGGCCATCGTGTCCAACGTCGGCAGCGCCGGGGTGCTGGCCGCGGACGCCTGCGCCGACCTCGGCCTGTCCGTGCACCACCCGGCCGGCCTGACCCGGCGGCGGCTGCGGTCGCTGGTTCCCTCCGGCACGGTCACCGGGCCGGTCGACACCACGGCGCCGGTGTCCGCCGAAGCGTTCCGGCAGTGCCTGGAGCTGCTGGCCCCCGAGGTGCACGCCGTCGTGGCCATCGTGCTGCCCACCGGGGCGACCGGCGACCTGGAGGCCGCGATCGAGGCCGCCGAGGTCGCCGTCCCGCTGACCGCCGTCGTGCTGACCCAGCCCGAATCCGTCCGGCTCCTCGGCCCCGGCCCGGCTAGCAGGGTGCCGGCCTACGGCTCCCCGGAGGCCGCGGTCCGCGCCCTGGCCCGCGCGGCCGGCTACGGCGCCTGGCGCGCCGAACCTCGCGGCCGGGTGCCCGACCTCCCCGGCCTGCGGGCCGCGGACGCCCGGGCGCTGCTACGCCAGGCCCCGCCCGGCTGGCTCGGCCCCGCCCAGACCGCCGGCCTGCTCCGCTGCTACGGCCTCCCGCTGGCCGACCTGGCCCCGACCGAGGTGAGGGTCCGGGTGGCCGACGATCACGTGTTCGGCCCCCTGGTGACACTCGAAGCCGGAGATTCATGCCGAACGGGCCGGCTGACTCCCCTCACCGACGTCGACGCCGCCACGCTGGCCGAGGCGCACCCCGGGGTGGATCCCGGCCTGCTGCTCCGGGTCTCCCGGCTGGCCGACGACCTGCCCGAGGTCACCGAGATGGACCTCGACGTCGGGGGCGGGGCCGTGACCAGCGCCCGGGTCAAGGTGGAGCCGTACCGGCCGCAGGACCCGTTCCTGCGCAAGTTGCGCTGAGGTGTCGCGCCCGTTAACGCTCCCTCCCGCCCTGCCGCGGCCCGGCCCTGACGCATAGCCTGTGATCATGACCGTGACCGAGCAGGAACCGCTCACCGACGCCGAACTCGACGCACTCGACGCCTGGTGGCGGGCGGCGAACTACCTGTCCGTCGGGCAGATCTACCTGCTGGGCAACCCGCTGCTGACCGAGCCGCTGCGGCCCGGGCACGTCAAGCCGCGGCTGCTCGGGCACTGGGGCACCACGCCCGGCCTGAACATGATCTACACCCACCTCAACCGGGTGATCAGGCACCAGGACCTGGACGTCATCTACGTCTGCGGGCCCGGCCACGGCGGGCCGGGGATGGTGGCGAACACCTACCTGGAGGGGACCTACACCGAGCTGTACCCGCGCGTCACCCAGGACACCGCGGGCATGGCCCTGCTGTTCAGGCAGTTCTCCTTCCCCGGCGGCATCCCCTCGCACGCGGCCCCGGAGACGCCGGGCTCCATCCACGAGGGCGGCGAGCTCGGCTACTCGCTCGCGCACGCCTACGGGGCCGCGTTCGACAACCCAGACCTGATCGTGGCCTGCGTGATCGGCGACGGCGAGGCCGAGACCGGGCCGCTGGCCGGCAGCTGGCACGCCAACAAGTTCCTCGACCCGGCCCGGGACGGCGCGGTGCTGCCGATCCTGCACCTGAACGGGTACAAGATCGCCAACCCGACGGTGCTGGCCCGGATCCCGCACGACGAGCTGGAGTCGCTGCTGCGCGGGTACGGGTACGCCGTGCACACGGTCGAGGGCGACGACCCGAAGCTGGTGCACCGGCAGCTCGCCGTGACCATGGACACGGCGGTCGAGGAGATCCGGACCATCCAGCGGCGGGCCCGCGACCGCGGCGACGTTACCCGGCCGGCCTGGCCGGTCATCGTGCTGCGCACCCCCAAGGGCTGGACCGGGCCGAAGGTGGTGGACGGCCTGCCGGTGGAGGGCACCTGGCGGGCGCACCAGGTCCCGCTGGACGCGGCCAGGACCAACCCGGAGCACCTGGCCCAGCTCGAGGCGTGGATGCGCTCCTACCGGCCGGGCGAGCTCTTCGACTCCGCGGGTCAGCTGATCCCTGAACTGGCCGCGCTCGCGCCGGCCGGCGAGCGGCGGATGAGCGCGAACCCGCACGCCAACGGCGGCCTGCTGCTCCGCGACCTGGACCTGCCCGACTTCCGGTCCTACGCGGTGGCCGTCGAGGCGCCGGGCGGCACGAGCGCCGAGGCCACCCGGGTGCTCGGCGGCTGGCTGCGCGACGTCATCAGCCGGAACCCGGCGACGTTCCGGCTTTTCGGCCCCGACGAGACGTCCTCCAACCGGCTGGACGCGGTGTTCGACGTGACCAACCGGACCTTCGACGGCGAGATCATCGCCGGCGACAACCACCTCGCCCCGGACGGCCGGGTGATGGAGGTGCTGTCCGAGCACCTGTGCGAGGGCTGGCTGGAGGGCTACCTGCTGACCGGGCGGCACGGCCTGTTCAACTGCTACGAGGCGTTCATCCACATCGTCGACTCGATGTTCAACCAGCACGCCAAGTGGCTCAAGGTCACCCGCGGCATCGGCTGGCGGCGGCCGATCGCCTCGCTGAACTACCTGCTCTCCTCGCTGGTGTGGCGGCAGGACCACAACGGGTTCTCGCACCAGGACCCGGGCTTCATCGACCACGTGGTCAACAAGAAGGCCGAGGTCATCCGGGTCTACCTGCCGCCGGACGCGAACACGCTGCTGTCCACCGCGGACCACTGCCTGCGCTCGCGCAACTACGTCAACGTGATCGTGGCGGGCAAGCAGCCCCACTGGCAGTGGCTGACCATGGACGAGGCGGTCATCCACTGCACCCGCGGCGCCGGGATCTGGGACTGGGCCTCCAACGACGCTCCCGGCCCGCCGGACGTGGTCATGGCCTGCTGCGGCGACACGCCGACGCTGGAAACCCTGGCTGCGGTCTCGCTGCTGCGCGAGCACCTGCCCGACCTGAAGGTGCGCGTGGTGAACGTGGTGGACCTGATGCGGCTGCAGCCGGAGGTCGAGCACCCGCACGGCATGTCCGACCCCGAGTTCGACGCGCTGTTCACCACCGACCGCCCGGTGATCTTCGCCTACCACGGCTACCCGTCGCTGATCCACCGGCTGACCTACCGGCGGCACGGGCACGACAACCTGCACGTCCGCGGCTACAAGGAGGAGGGCACCACCACCACGCCCTTCGACATGGTCATGCTCAACGACCTGGACCGGTTCCACCTGGTCATGGACGTGATCGACCGGGTGCCCGGGCTGGCCTCCTCGGCCGGGCACGTCCGGCAGCTGATGGTCGACAAGCGCATGACGTGCCGCGCCTACACCCGCGAGGAGGGCGAGGACGCCCCCGAGGTGGCTAACTGGAAGTGGCCCTACTGACCTGGCTGGGCTGACCTAGCCGCCCGGCCCGGTGGCGGCGCCGAGCACCTCCTCGCAGACCGCCGGCAGGCCGGTCTCGTCGGCGGCCCGCTGGGTCAGCACGACCACGGTCAGGTCCCGGTCCGGGACGTTGGTCCAGGCCGTGCCGAACCCGCCTTCCCAGGTGTAGCGGCCGTCGCCCAGGACCGACACGCCGTAGCCCCAGCCGCGGTCCTCCAGGAAACTGAAGCCGGGCCAGACCCTGGCCTTCTGCTCGGCGGTCAGCTGGTCACGGGTCATCTCGGCCGCGGTGCCCTTCCGGAGCACCGGGTCACCCCCGCGCAGCAGCATCCGGCCGAACGCCACCAGGTCCGCGGCCGTGGACACCAGCCCGCCGGCCCCGTCGGGGAACCGCGGCGGCCGCGACCACTGCCCGTCCGGCGGGTCGGTGACGGTCAGCTTCTCGTACGCGGTGGCCAGCCTGCCCGTGTCCGTGGCGTAGAAGGCCGTGTCGCGCATGCCCAGCGGGTCCAGCACGCGCTCGCGCATGACGTCCTCGAACGGCGCCCCGGCCGCGCGGGCGGCCAGCACGCCGAGCACCTGGGACCCCGCCGAGTAGAGCCAGCGCTCGCCGGGCTGGGCCAGCAGCGGCAGCTCGCCCAGCCGGGCCATCCAGGTGCCAGGCTCGGGGGTGGTATCCGGGCTCGGCGGACCGAACACACCCAGTTCACGCTTTGCCGCCGCGGCCACGATCGGCCAAGGCTCAGGCGCCATGAACATCGCGCCCTGCATGCCCAGTCCCCACGTGAAGGTGAGGAGGTCGCGTGTGGTCACCGGCCGTTCGGCATCTACCGTGTCGGTGAGCGGGCCGTCCGGGCGGCGCAGCACCCGGCGGCCGGCCAGTTCCGGCAGCAGCCCGTCCACCGGCTCGTTCAGCCCGAGCAGGCCCTCGTCCACCAGGCTGAGCACGACCGCCGCGGTAACGGGCTTGGTGACCGAGGAGATGCGGAACAGGGTGTCGGGCCGCATCGGCGGGCCCCCGACGGTTTGTACGCCCGCGGTTGCTACGAACGTCTGGTCGCCCTGGCTCACCGCCGCGACGACCCCCGGCGCGTCCCCCCGCGCCACGGCGGCCTCGACGATGTCCTCCAGCCTCTCCCCGTATCTCATCTCCTCAGCCTACGATCGAGCCGTGACACCCAGCCGACCCCACCTCCTGCCCCCAAGGGCATCCCGATGATCGGGGCTCAGGCTCTCGTGGCCAGCCTGGCCGGCGCGGGCGTCGACGTGTGCTTCATGAACCCGGGCACGTCGGAGATGCACTTCGTCAGCGCGCTGGACTCCGTGCCCGCGATGCGCGGGGTGCTGGCGCTGTTCGAGGGCGTCGCGACCGGGGCCGCCGACGGGTACGCCCGGATGGCCGGGCGGCCGGCCGCGGTGCTGCTGCACCTGGGGCCCGGCCTGGCCAACGGGCTGGCCAACCTGCACAACGCCCGCCGGGCCCGGACCCCGGTGGTGGTCATCGTCGGCGCGCACGCCACCGGCCACGCCCGCTACGACGCGCCGCTGCAGTCCGACATCGAGGCGCTGGCGCGCACCGTGTCCGGCTGGGTGCACACCAGCGGCACCCCCCGCGACCTGGCGCAGGACGCCATGCGCGCGGTGGCCGCGGCGCAGGCAGGCCAGGTCGCCACCCTGGTGCTCCCGGCCGACGTGTCGTGGAGCGAGGGGGGAGCGCTGGCGCCCGCCCGCCCGGTGGGGGGCGCACCGGTGGTCGACCATGGTCAGGTGTCGGCGACGGCTCGGTTGCTGGCGGCCGGGCCCGCCGCGATGCTCCTGCTCGGCGGGGCGGCGCTCACCGAGCGCGGCCTGCGGGCGGCCAGCCGGGTCGGCGCCGCGACCGGCGCCCGGCTGCTGGCCGAGACGTTCCCGGCCCGGATGGAGCGCGGCGCCGGGGTGCCGGGCGTGGAGCGGCTGGCCTACCTGGCCGAGCTGGCCGAGGCCCAGCTGGCCGGGCTCGACCACCTCATCCTGGCCGGGGCGCGCTCGCCGGTGTCGTTCTTCGCCTATCCCGGCCGGGCCAGCGACCTGGCGCCGGGCCCGGTCACCGTGCTGGCCGAGCCCGACCAGGACGTGGAGGCCGCGCTCGACGCGCTGGCGGACGAGGTCGCGGCCGGGGTGGCGCCCGCGCTGACCCCGGCGGCTCCGCCCCCGCCCGCCGAGCCGGGGCCGCTGACCGCAATCAGCCTGGCCAACACGGTCGCCACGTCGCTGCCCGAGCACGCCATCGTCGCCGACGAGGCCAACACCTCGGGTTTCGCGCTGCCCATGGCCCTGGCCGCGGCGCCGCGGCACACCCTGCTGACGCTGACCGGCGGCTCGATCGGGCAGGGCCTGCCGGTCGCGACCGGCGCGGCCATCGCCGCCCCGCACCGGCCGGTGCTGTCCCTGGAGGCCGACGGCAGCGCGCTCTACACGATCCAGGCGCTGTGGACCCAGGCGCGCGAGCAACTCGACGTCACCACCGTGCTGATCAACAACGCGGCCTACGCCATCCTGCGGATGGAACTGGCCCGCACTCTGGCGGGCCACGGCGGCGCCGGCCAGCCGGGCGAGCGCGCGTCCCGGATGCTCGACCTGTCCGGCCCCACCCCGGATTTCACCGCCATCGGCACCGGGCTCGGCGTGCCCGCCACCCGCGTCACCACCGTGGCCGAGCTGGACCAGGCGCTGCGCCTGGCCTACGCCGAACCCGGGCCGCACCTGATCGAGGCGATCGTTCCCCCGGTGGTTCCGCCTCCATCGGGGACCGCCTGGTAGGCGCGGCCCGGGCCACAGGCCTGCCCGGGGTCTCAGGCCTGGCTGAGGAGCTCGGTGAGTTCGGCGTCGAAGTCCATGTAGTCCGGCTCCTCGCCCTCGGCCACCAGCTGGTAGGTCTGGGCCAGGAACGCCTCGATGGCCGCCGCGCTGGCCTCGAACTGGGCGTGCCCGAACGGGGACGTCATCGAGAGGTTGAGGATCTTGCGCCCGGCGGCGGCTCCCACTTCCGCCGCCGGGTCAGGCGATGCCGCTGATGGCCAGGCCTGGACGTCCCCGATCCCCTCGCGAGAGTGCAGGGCTGCCGCGAGCAGGTCGCGGGCGAGGGTCCACTCCACCGGTTCGTCCGTGCCTACGTGAAACGCGATCTTGACCGCGTACGGGTCTCGACAGCTGTAGTGCAGGCTGGCCATCAGCGGCACGATCGTGCGCTCCGGGCCGACGAGTCCGAGGCCGAGTTCGGCCGAGACCGCGGTGCGGCTGCTGCTCATGTCTGCCACCCCCTGTGACATTCGCTCGGCCCTCGGGTTGTCCGCCGGCCGGAGCATGATCGTCGTCTGCCCGTTACGATCTCCCGTTCCGGTAGCGGTACGGTTCCCGGCCCGGGTGCAGATCAGTTGCAATCGGTTGCAGCAATTATGCTCTGACGTACGTCGTTTTAAAAGGAGCTTGTCGATGACCAGCCTGCCCTTCGGCGATTTCCAGCTCGAGATCTACGGCGCCGGGCTGCGCGGCGTCCTGCCCAGCTTCCCGATGGCGTACGCCGAACTCGAGGCCAGGGCCGCCCAGGCGCTGCCGCCCTCGGTGCTGTCCTACGTGGCCGGCGGGGCGGGCAGCGAGCACACCCAGCGGGCCAACGTAAGCGCGTTCGGCCGGTGGGGCCTGATCCCGCGGATGTTCGTCGGAGCGGCCCGGCGTGACCTGACGGTGAACCTGTTCGGCATGACGCTGCCCTCGCCGGTACTGATGGCGCCCATCGGCGTGATCGGCCTGTGCGCCCAGGACGGGCACGGCGACCTGGCCACGGCGGCGGCGGCCGCCCGCACCGGCGTCCCGATGATCGCCTCGACGCTCTCCGCGGATCCGCTCGAGGACGTCGCCGCGCGGTTCGGCGGCACGCCCGGCTTCTTCCAGCTCTACACGCCCACCGACCGGGACCTGGCCGCGAGCCTGGTGTCCCGGGCCGAGGCGGCCGGGTAC
>Ga0318524_10000464_pt1 | contig 13632 bp, 13 predicted proteins | sample GRESIP052b4f22_FD_203685 | JGI IMG/M metagenome (GOLD analysis project Ga0318524, IMG submission 203685) | Tropical soil microbial communities from Luquillo Experimental Forest, Puerto Rico - GRE.SIPMG.052b4f22 | ecosystem: Environmental > Terrestrial > Soil > Tropical forest > Bulk soil... | reverse complement strand
GCGTTGGACTGAACAGGAAACATCGCCCGCCAACCTTACGAGTGCCGCGATTTCAGTGTCAAGGTCTCGTTTGTCCGCGTAAAGAGCACGAGAGACGCGCGCGGCGCGACTCGGACCCGCGTGGAATCCGGGAATCTTCGAGGGTGTGCTCTCCGTGGACGAATGGACCGTCGAATTTCGGCGACGCGCTCGTGAGCCCGCGCCAGACCGGGCGATTTTGTCGTCTGTGGATAGTGGTGGACAAGTGGATAAGCTGTGAGCATTTACTTCCGAGACGCGAGCTCCTCGAGAATCAAACGCGCGAGAATCGGCCCGCGCGTGACGAATCCGGTGAAGTAGCCGACCGCGGTCGCGCCTTCGTCGAGGAGCTTCAGGGCCTTGTCGGGCGAGTCGACGCCGCCGGTGGCGATGATCTCGAAGTCGCTGCCGAACACGCGGCGCGTGCGCTGCAGGTTCTCCAGGGTCGTCGGAAAGATATCGGGGCCGGAGAGCCCGCCCTCGCCCTGTGAGAGCCTCCGGTTCGCGACCTTGCGGGTGTTGCCGTAGTTGACGATCCGGACGCCGGCGTCCAGCGCGGCCGGAATGATCTCGCGCTCGTTCGTCTCCGCGAAATCGGGGGAGAGCTTGACGATGAGCGGCTTCTCCGTCGCCCGCCGGACCTCGCGCAGCAGGGTCGCGAGCTCTTCGGGCTTGCGGCTCCACTCGTACACGAGCCGCGTGTTGGGCGAGGAGATGTTGAACTCGACCAGCTCGCCGAGCGGTCCGAGCTCGCGCACGAGCTTCACGTAGTCGCCGATCGTCTCCCCGGCCACGCTCACGATCAGCGGGACCCTGTGAGGCAGCGACGCCAGCGAGGCGCGGAACCGCTCGAGGCCGGGGTTCTGAAATCCGTTGCAGTTCACGAGGCCCGGGCCGGCGTCGGTGCTCGTGCGCACGAGGTTGGGCTGGGGATGGCCCGGTCGCGCCTGGATGGTGATCGACTTGGCGGTGACCGCGCCGAAGCCCAGGCCCATCGCCCGCCCGAGGATCGCCGGATCGTAGTACATCGCCGCCAGGATGATCGGGTTGGCCAGCGGCACCCCGCCCAGGGTGATGGCCAGGCTCGGGTCGTCCAGCCGGAACCGGCTGACCCGATCGAGAGGTACCAGGCGCAGGAGGCTCTGTCCCAGCGAGATCGCGGCCGGCTCGGGCAGACGCGACAGGAACACCGCATAGAGGAACCGATAGAGCGCTGCGATCGTTCGGCTCATGCGGGCGACCGGGTCGAAGAATAACACGTGCTTCTTGACGAATGGCGACGGCGCCATTTAGGGTAAGGCATTGAATTTCATCGGGATCTCGCGCCTTGCAGCCCTGGCGAGCCTCGTGGTCGTGACTGCAGCGTGCGCGAGCGCGCCGCACGCGAACGGCGGGGCGTCTCTCGGGCTCGAGGAGACGATCCGGACGCCGGATTTCTCCTTCGAGGAGGACACCTTCGCGTTCGCGAACCTCATTGGTGCGCGACACCCCGACGAGCCCGATATCTACGCTCACTACTGCTTCGTGCTGGCGCGGGGCATCCGGCAGTTCGCGCAGTTCGCGCGATTCGACCCGGCGCAGTCGAAGCTCGATCACGCCGGATACGTCGAGCGGGTCAAGCGGGTCGTGGCGATCTCCGAGCGGGACGACGCCCTGTCGGCGGACGACCGGATCGTGATTCCGGGCTACGCGAACCTGCGGGAGTTCTCGCGCGACGAGGAGAGCGCCGTCAAGGAAGGGCTCCCCGGGCGATTCTGGACGTGGGTGCACTGGACCAACTGGCGCGTCATCTTACCCGTCGGCGGGTCGCACCAGGAAGGGGTCGCGCACGAGATCCTCGACGAGCTTCGCGGGGGACGTCTGGTGCAGCTCCTCGTGACCAACTGGCCCAAGCCCGAGCTGAACCACACGGTGATCGTCTACGAGTCGCGTCCGTTCGACGGCGGCGTAGAGTTCATCGTGTGGGACCCGAACAATCCCGATGGTCCGGGTATCATGACGTGGGACGCGAAGGCGCGGCATTTCTGGGCGACCAACCTCTACGACACCGAGCCCGGACCGATCCGGGCCTTCCGGATGCACTACTCGCTGCTACTATGAGCCGGCTCATGTGCCGTGATGCCTGGAGCGACGCTCCTGCGCGCTGAGCCTGTCAGCCTCGTTGCGGCGGGAGCGGTGACGCCGTTCGGCGCCGATCTCGATGCGTTCTGGTCGGGGCTCGTCACCGGTAGCGACGGCATCTCGGCGATCGAGCGCTTTCCGGTCCACGACCTGCGCGTGGGCCGCGGGGGTGAGATCAAGAAGCTGAGACCGCTGCCCGGCGCGCGCCGCGTCAGCTGTCGCGCCACGCAGCTCCTCCTGGCGGCGGCCGAGGATCTCCTGGCGCGCGCCCCGATTTACGCCGAGCCCGAGCGGATCGCCGTCGTTCTGGGCACGGCGCTCGGCGGCGTCGGCGAGCTCGAGCGCGCGATGGCCCCGGGCGGCCGCCCGCGCCACGCCGTCGACGCCCTCTACGACAGCCCGGCCCACGCGCTCGCCCGCCGGCTCGGCGCCCGCGGGCCGGTGATGACGGTGGCCGCCGCGTGCGCCGCGGGCGCGACCGCGCTCGGTACGGGCGCCGATCTCCTGCGCGCCGACGTCGTGGATGTGGTGATCGCCGGCGGCTACGACGCACTGTGTCGCTTCGTGATGCGCGGCTTCGACGCGCTGCGCTCGCTCACGCGCGAGCGCGTGCGGCCGTTCGATCGCCGGCGCAGCGGGCTCTTGCTCGGCGAGGCGGCCGCGCTGGTCCTGATGACCCGCGAGGGCGCCGTGCCGGGGCCACGCCTGGGCCGGCTCCTCGGCCACGCGAGCGCGAGCGACGGCTCGCACATCGCGGCACCCGACGCCAACGGCCGCGGCCTCGAGCTCGCGGCGCGCACGGCGCTCGACGAGGCCGGGCTGACGGCGGCCGACGTCGATTTTGTGAGCGCGCACGGCACCGGGACCCTGGTGAACGACCGGATCGAGGCCGACGTGCTGCGGCGCGTGCTGGGCCGCCGCGCGTCCGAGATCCCGGTGAACTCGATCAAGGGCTCTCTGGGGCACACGATGGGCGCCGCGGCGGCGCTCGAGGCGGTCATGTGTCTCATGGCCGGCCGGGACGGCATCGTGCCGAAGACCCTGGGCCTGGAGGAGCCGGATCCCGTCTGCGAGCTCGATCACGTGATCGGCGCGCCCCGCGCCGCGCGGCCCCGAATCAGCCTCAGCACCTCGCTCGGCTTCGGCGGCTGCAACGCGGCGCTCGTGCTGGAGGCGGTGGATCCGTGAGCGTCGTCGCGCCCGCGAAGACGAGGGCCGGGGTCGCGGTCGAAGGCATCGCCGTGCTGACCGGCTGGGGGCAGGGCATCCAGGCCCTGCCGGCGGACGCCGCGCGGGCGGCGGCCGGGCGCGCTGTCATCTCGCTCCCGCGGCCGGAGCTCGAGGGCGAGCGGTTCCGGCGGGCCACGCGCGAGTGCCTGCTGGGCGTGGCGGTCGTCGACACGCTCTTGCGCGAGCACCACATCGCGCGGGACACGGTCCGGGGCAGCGCGACTGCGCTGATCTATGTCACGGGCGGCGCCTACGGCGCGTCCAATCATGCATGGGTGGCCGCGGACACCGCGCGTCCGGCCGAGCCCGACGACCGGTCGGGCGAGCGACGGCGCTCCGTGTCCGGAACGCTCCACTTTCCGTACACGGCGCCGAGCGTCATGTCCGGCGAGGTGGCGATCGAGTTCGGGCTGACCGGGCCGTATGGCATTCTCATTGGCGGAGCGGCCGCGACGATCGACGGGCTCTGGCAGGCCACCGTGCTCCTGGCGGCCGGCCGCTGCGAGCGGGCGCTGGTGCTGGCGGTCGAGACCTTCGAGGATTGCGCCGAGCTCTACGCCCGCGGGCGCTGGCTCGTGAAGCGCCCGCTGGTCGAGGCGGCCGCGTGCGTGTTGCTGACAGCCGGCGGGCTCAGGACGCGGTACGATGCGCCACAGGCGCCCTCGGCGCTCGAAGCGCGTGTGCGCGCCCGGGCCGGCGAGACGCTCGCCTGCGCGCCGCTCATCGCGCTGGCGCTCGCGCGCGAGGACAGCGCGACGGGACCCATCGGCGTCACGGGTGAATGGCGCGGACGCCGTGCCGGACTCTACTGGCACTAGGAGGGTTATGGAACCCAAAGAGGTGTTCGACGAGCTCAAGACGATCCTCGTGACGCGGCTCAAGTTCGATCCGCGGCGCGCCGTCGACTTGACCCTCGAGACGACCCTGCCGAAGGGCATCGAGAGCTCGATCGGTCTGGACTCGCTCGACTTCATCGAGCTATCGATCGCGATCGAGGAACGCTTCGGCATCGCGATGGACGAGTCGGCTGACCTCGCCCCGCACTTCACGTCCTTCGATACGCTGTCTCGCTTCATCGCCTCGAAGACGGCCGGCGCGTGAAGTCCGTCGCCGTCACGGGGCTCGGGGTCGTCAGCCCGTTCGGCGCTGGCGTCAAGGCGTACTGGGAGGGGATCAGCGGCGGTGTCTCGGCGATCCGCCCGATCACCCTGATCGACACCGAGGGCTTCCGCTGCCGGATCGGCGCCGAGGTCCCTGACTCGCTCGGCGGCTCGGCCCGGCGCTCGCGCGCCGATCGCTTCGCGCTCGCCGCGGCGCGCGAGGCGCTCGACGACGCCGGGATCGGCCGCGCCGACCGGGCCGACACGGCGCTGATCGTCGGCGCGGTCGGCGGCGGCATGCTCGAGGCCGAGGCGTGGTACTGGCAGCGGGTGCGCGGCGTCGGGGCGCCGATGCCCCGGGCGCTCGCGTCGTGCTTTCCCTCGGCTCACGCCGACGTGGTGGGCAGCGTCCTCGGTCTCGGCGGGCCGCGCGAGACCGTGGTGACGGCGTGTAGCTCCGGCGCGGCATCGCTGGCGATGGCGGCCGACCTGGTGCGCGACGGCGTCGTGCCGGTGGCCCTGGCCGGCGGCATCGACGCGCTCACGCGGATCTGCTTCATGGGATTCAACACGCTCAAGCTCCTCGATCCCACGCCGTGCCGACCCTTCGACCGCGACCGCCGCGGCATGTCGATCGGGGAGGGCGGGGCCTTCGTCGTGCTCGAGAACGTGGAGCGGGCGCGGGCCCGGGACGCGCGCGTCTACGCGGAGCTGACGGGCTACGGCATGAGCACGGACGCCTTCCACGTCACCTCGCCCCATCCCGAGGGCGAGTGGATGGTCCGGGCGATCCGCGCGGCGCTCGCCCAGGCCGGCATTCCGGCCGCGGCCGTGGGGTATGCGAATGCCCACGGCACCGCGACGCCGCAGAATGACCGGATCGAAGCGCGGGCGCTTCGCGAGGTCTTCGGCGAGGGCAGGCTTCTGGTCAGCTCGACGAAGTCGATGATCGGCCACACGATGGCCGCGGCCGGGACGCTCGAGGCGGTGGCCACGGTGCTGGCGCTCGACCACGAGATCATCCCGCCAACGGCTCGACTCGAGCAGACCGATCCCGACATCCCCTTCGACTGTGTCCCGTGCGTGGCGCGTGAGGTGGCCGTGGAGCACGCGATCTCGAACTCGTTCGGCTTCGGCGGCCAGAACGTCACGCTGGTCTTCAGGCGCCGCGCGTGAGCGGGCGGCGCGTCGCGATCACCGGCGTGGGGGTGGTCGACGGCCATGCCAGCGCGGTCCTGAGCCGGCTGCTCGACGAGACCGAAGCGCGGCGCCTCTCGCGCGTGTGCCAGATGACGGTGGCGGCCGGCCGCCTGGCCCTCGCCGACGCGCGCCTCGCCGGCTCCACCGAGCTGGCGCTGCTGGTCGGCACGGAATTCGGCGACATGGTCTCGACGATCCGGTTCGTCGACGACTACCTGCAGCGCGGGATCCCTGGCCTCTCGGCGCTCCTGTTCCCGCACACGGTCATGAACACGATGGCGGCGACGACGGCGATCGCCGTGGCGGCGAAGGATCTCTCGCTCACGCTCAACGTGGCGACGGTCGCCGGCGAGCTCGCGATCGCCCGCGGCGCCGCCGCGGTGCGCGCCGGCCGCATCGACGCGTGCCTGGCCGGTGGCGCCGACGAGCCGCCGCGGCTCGTCCTGGACGCGTTCCGTGAAGCGGGCGCTGGCGCCGACGTGCGCGGGGAGGGCGCGGGGTTCGTCGTACTCGAGCCGCTCGACGCCGCGCGCGCCCGCGGGGCCAGGATCCTCGGCGAGATCGTCGGCGAGGCGTGGCGCGCGCTCGCGGTGCGCCCCCACGGTGTGGGCCGCGTCGCGCGCTCGCGCGCGATCGCCGCGGCGCTCGCGGACGCCGGCGCCGAGCCCGCCCAGGTCGGACTCGTCTACACGTCGGCGAGCGGCGACGGGCCGCGCGAGGCCTGGGAGCGCGCGCTGGTCGACGGCGCGCTGGCACCGCACCGGCCGCCCCAGCGGTCGCTGAGCCTGCCGGCCGGACGCCATTCGGGGCTCGCGGCGCGCTCGGTCGCGACGGCTGCGGCGGAGGCGGGCGAGGGGCTCGCGCTGGTGCACGCGGTGGCGCGCGGCGGCAACCAGATCGCGATCGTCGTCGCCGGATCGGGGGCCCGCGCGGCATGACCGCGCTGATCGTCGTCCCGGTCTTCAACGAGGCCGAGACCGTCGGGGACGTCGTGGCGGGGGCGCGCGCGTACGGCCCGGTGCTGGTGGTCGACGACGGCTCGCGCGACGACGGCGCGGAGATCGCGCGGCGCGCGGGCGCCGAGGTGATCCGCCACCCGCGCCGGCTCGGCAAGGGCGCCGCGATCCGCACGGGCATCGCGGCCGCGCGCGAGCGCGGCGCCTCGGCGGTGGTGACGCTCGACGGCGACGGCCAGCACAGTCCGGCGGACCTCGAGCTCCTGCTCGACGCGGCGCGCGGGCGGTGCCGCACGATCGTGGTCGGAGGGCGGCTCGACCGGGGCGAGGCGCTGCCGCCCGACCGTCTCAACGCGATCCGGGTCGCAGGCTTCTTCGTGAACTGGGCATGCGGCCTCACGCTCTACGACACGCAGTCGGGCTTCCGTGTCTATCCGATCGAGCTCTTCGACGAGGTCCGGCTGCGGCGCGGCGGGTACGTGCTCGAGACGGAAGTGCTGATGGCCGCCGTCGCCCGCGGCTGGCGTGTTCACGAGGTGCCGATCGCCGCGCTCGCCCGGGCGCGTCAGCGGAGCCGCTTTCGCCCGATCAACGACGGTGTCGCCATCGGCGGCTATCTGGCCGGTCGCGTGCTCGTCCGCTGGGCGATCGAGACGGGGGTGTTCCTCGCCGCGATCGTGAAGCCGTTCTACGGCGAGCGCCGGCGTGTGCGCCACCAGGCGACGCTCGAGCAGGCCGCCCTCTACGCCGGCTCGCCGCCGCTCTGGGCGATGTCCGTGGGCAGCTCGGCGATCCAGCACGTCATCAATCGCGTGGCCATGTGGCGGCACGACCCGCGTCCGCGCCGCGCGCTCGTCGCCGCGCCGGCGACCGCCGCCGCGCCGGTGCTGCTGGCGCTGCTCGCGATCCAGGCGTTCGCGCCGCGCCGGATGCCCGACTTCGTGTCGCCCCTCGTCCGCTGGCTCTGCTCGCAGGAGCGGCTCGACGCCGAGCGATCGAGCCTGACACACGTGCCGAATCCGGTCGGGCCTCCGTCGTGAGGCGGCTCCGGGTCCTCCGCGGCTATCTCTTCACGGTGATCGGCATCGTCATCGGCGTGGCCGGGCTCGTCTCGCTCGGCGCCATGAGCGAGCGCATCGTGCGCTTCATCGAGGGGGGCGACCGCTTCGTGCTGGGGCAGATCTCGGTGGCCGGCCGCGGGATGGGCATGGGGACGGGCTTCACCGCCGGCGGAATCTTACCCGCGGCGATGATCCGCGCGATCTCGGACGTGCCGGGCGTCCAGGGCGTCCAGGCGCAGATCATGCTACCGCTCGACCCGTCGACCTCGCAGTTCATGACCGTCACGCAGGAGCTCGTCCTGGGGGTCGATCTCTCCGTCCCGACGCCGAATCGCCACTATCGCACGTTGCCCGTGCGCCGCGGCCGCTACCTGCACCAGGGAGACCGCAAGGTCGCGGTGGTCGGCGCCTCGTTCGCCGCCTCGCGGGGTCTCTCGGTCGGCTCGCACATCACGCTCGAGGACGAGGACTATGAGGTGGTCGGCGTGCTCGACCGGATGCTCACGGCACCCGATCGCTTCGTCGTGGTGTCGATCGAGGATGCCCGCGCGCAGTGGGTCGCCAAGGACCGTTTGCTCCGGACCGTGCTGGCTTCCGGCGGCATGGCGCTCACCGCGGCCGACCTGAACACCGGCGCGGCGGTCGGCTGGCGCGACGGCGACGATCCCGACGCGGTGGCGGTGCGGATCAAGGAGCGCGTGTCCGGCGTCAACGTTCAGCTGCCGAGCGAGCTGAGCCGGCTCCTGCGCTCGTCCACGGCGTTCTTCTCGGCGCTGCTCGTCGGGATCGGCGCCCTCGCCTTCGTGATCGGGGGCCTGTCGCTGGCGAACACGATGGCCGCCGCCATCTTCGAGCGCATCCGCGATTTCGGCGTCAAGCGGGCGCTCGGAGCGAGCGACCTGCAGCTCGGCGGCGAGGTGCTGGGCGAATCGCTGGCGGTCACCATGATCGGGGGCCTCGGCGGCATCGGCCTGGCGCGCGCGCTCGGCTGGTTCATCGACCGCTATCTCGCGCAGGCTCAGCAGCTCTTCTACTTCTCGCCGCGCCTGCTCGGCGGCGCGCTCGTGTTCTCGATCCTGCTGGGGGCGGCGGCGGCCATCTACGCGACCGCGCGCGTGGTCTCCCTCTCGCCCGCCGAGGCGATCCGCCGGGGCGCCTGATGCTGCGGGCGGTCGGCCTCGTGAAGTCGTATCGCGCCCCGACCGGTAGGCCCATTCCCGTGCTGGCGGGCGCGGACCTCGCCGTGAAGAGCGGCGAGCTCGCCGTCGTCACCGGCCCCTCGGGCTCGGGCAAGAGTACCCTCTTGAACGTGCTCGGGCTCCTCGAGGACGCCGACGGCGGCGAGATCTGGTTCGAGGACACGCGGGTGAGCGGGCTCGGCCGCGCCGGGAAGAGCCGGGCGCGCGGCCGGAGCGTCGGGTTCCTGTTCCAGTCGTTCCTGCTCCTGCCCTCGCTCACCGCGCTGGAGAACGTGCTGCTGGCCGGCCGCTATGTGCGCCGATCGTCCGCCACCACGCGGCGCCGGGCGATCGAGCTCCTGCAGGAAGTCGGCGTCGGGGACCGCCTGGATCATTTTCCCGCGCAGCTCTCGGGGGGCGAGCAGCAGCGCGTGGCGTTCTGCCGCGCCGTCCTGAACGATCCCCCGCTCCTGCTGGCCGACGAGCCGACCGGCAATCTCGACGACGCCAACGGAGCCGTGATCCTGGACGCGCTGCGCGGCCGGGCGCGTGCCGGAGCGGCGGTGGTGATCGTGAGCCACCGGCCCGAGGCCGCGGTGGGCGCGAGCGCCGTATACCGGCTGCGCGGAGGTGTGCTCGAATCGTGAGGAGGACCACCATGAGACGAATACTCGGCGCGATCGCGCTCTCGTCGTTCCTCGTGCTCCCGGCGCTCGCCGGCGAGCCCGTCTCGCAAACGTTCGGGGCGTCCCCCGAGAAGATGTGGACCACGACCACGTCCGTGCTCAAGCAGCTCGGATGGGACATCGAGAAGTCGGATCAGGCCGGCGGCTGGATCAACACCGAGTCCCGCTCGGTCGACGGCGAGGACTACGGCGTCTACGCGAAAGGCATCCGCCATCGGCTCATGATCAAGCTCAAGGCGACGGGGGGCAATCGCACGACGGTCACCGTGGAGCGCGCCCTGTTCAAGCGCGAGCGGATCATGTGGATCGACAAGGACGAGCCCTTGATGACGACGGACCAGACCGTCGAGAAGGCCGTGCTGACGGCAATCGGGCAGGCGCTCTGACGGCCGGACTCTCGGCGGCCCTCGCGGTGCTCGTCGCAGCACCGCTCCTCTTCGCAGGCCTCGGTCGCACACCGTTCGACGATCCGGGCGAGGGGATGCACGCCGAGATCGCGCGCGAGCTGACCGCATCCCGGGATCCCCTGGCCCTCACCCTGAACGGCGTCCGCTACATCGACAAGCCGCCGCTGCTTTACGTGCTGATCGCGGCGGTCTCCGCGGTCGTGGGGCCGAGCGAGGCCGCCGCGCGCGCGGTGTCGGCGGCCTCGGCCGTCGTCGCCGTCGGCGCCACCGCGTGGCTCGGCGTGCGCCTACTCGGCGCCCGCGGCGGTGTGGTCGCGGGCGTCGCGCTCCTGACCAGCATCGGATTCTTCGCCTACGGCCGCTACGTACGCCCGGAGACCCTGTTCGTCGCCGCGCTCGCCGGAGGCTTCGCGCTCTGTCTCGTCGGCATCCGCGACGGTCGGCGCTGGCTCTGCTCGGCCGGCCTGGCGGCGTTCGGGCTGGCCGCGCTCGCGAAGGATCCGCTCGGCGCGATCCTGCCGCCCCTGACGATCGGCGTGGCGCTGGCGCTGGCTGGCCGGGCACGGCCGGTCGCCGCGTGGCTTCCGTGGCCGGGTATCGTCGCATGCCTCGTGATCGGATTCGGCTGGTGGATCGGGGCCGAGCTGCGCACGCCGGGGTTCGGCTGGTACACGACGATCGACAACCACGTGATGAACGTCGCGCGGGCCCGTCAATACGCCGACGAGGACATTCCGCTGACCGCCTTCGAGTTCCTCGCGGTCGCCGTCGGGAGCGCCTTGCCCTGGGTCATCGCGGCCGGCGTCGCCCTCTGGTCGCTCGCGCGACGCCGCGCGTGGCGCGATCCCGCCGAGATCGGCTGGGTGGCGCTGGCGATCTGGGTTCTCGGCGTGCTCGGCATCACCGCGCTCTCGCCGTTCCGGCTGCCCCACTATGGCCTGCCGGCCTCGTTCGCCATCGCCCTCCTCGCCGCGCGCGGCTGGGAGCTCCACGGCGGGCGGCGCATGCTCGCCGCGCACCTCGTGCTCTTCGCCGCGGCGGCCGTGGGCTGCGCGGTCACGTGGTTGGGCGATGGCAGCGTGCTCACCAGCGTCATGGACGTGACCGACGTGGCGACCATGAAGAACGCCGCCGCGGGGCTCCCGCTGCCGGTGCCGCCGTGGGACGAATTTCGGCCAGTCTTCTGGACCACCGCGCTCACGTTCGGACTCTGCGCGCTCGCGACGGCCGCGGTGCTCGTGTTCGCCCGCTCGCCGGACCACCGGCGAAGTCTCGGCGTGCTGATCGTCGGGGTGACGATGGTGGCGACGATGCCGGGCGTGGCGCGCTCGCTCGGGGTCGTGGTGAGAAACCGCGCGGTGAGGGATCTGGCCCAGAGCGTGGCGCGGCAGGCCGGGCCGGATGACGTCGTGGCCCACGAAGGACCGATCGAGAACTCGGGCGCGCTCGAGTGGTACTCCGGCCGGCGGCCAGTTCTCCTCGACGGCCGGCGTAGCGTCCTCGCCTTCGGCGCCGAGCGACCCGAATCGCGCGACCTCTTCTGGGACGCGGCGCGGCTTCGCGACGCGTGGACGAGCGGTCGCCGCATCTGGGTGGTGAGCGTGCGCAGCCCCGCGCACAGCCTGGTGGCCGATCTTCCCGGCGCGCGACTGCTCGGCGTCGCCGGCGGCCGTGCCCTCTGGGTGAATGAGATAAGATAGGCGCGCATGACCGTTCTGCTGAAGACGCTCTTCCTGCATCCTCCTTCGTTCCAGGGCTTCGACGGCGGCGCCGGCGCGCGCTATCAGGCTCGCCGCGAGATCCGCTCGTTCTGGTATCCGACGTGGCTCGCGCAGACCGCCGCGCTCGTGGACGGAAGCCGCCTGGTCGACGCGCCGCCCGCCGCCCTCACGCTGGACGACGTGGCGCCGCTCGCGCGCGACTACGAGCTGGCCGTGCTCCACACGAGCGCCGCATCGTTTGCGCACGACGTCCGCGTTGCCGAGGCGCTCAAACGTGAGAATCCGAAGCTGCGCGTCGGCTTCGTCGGCGCCCACGTGGCTGTCGAGCGCGAGCGCGCGCTGGGCGCCTCGCCCACGATCGAGTTCGTGGCCGGCAACGAGTTCGACTTCACGATCCAGGAGATCGCCCAGGGGCGTCCGCTCGCGAAGGTGGCGGGGCTCAGCTATCGCGTGAACGGCCACTTCGAGCGGACCCCCGAGCGCGCGCCGCTCGAGAACATGGACGCGCTGCCGTTCGTCGTCGACGTCTATCACCGCGACCTCGTGATCGAGCAGTACTTCATCGGCTACCTGCTGCACCCGTACGTGTCGCTCTACACCGGCCGCGGCTGCCGCTCCAAGTGCACCTTCTGCCTGTGGCCGCAGACCGTCGGCGGGCATCGCTACCGCACGCGCTCGGTCGAGCACGTCGTGGCCGAGATCGCGCAGGCCACGCGCCACTTCCCGGAAGTGAAGGAGTATTTCTTCGACGACGACACCTTCACCGATGACCTGCCGCGCGCCGAGGCGATCGCGCGCGGGCTCGGGCGGCTCGGCGTCACCTGGTCCTGCAACGCCAAGGCGAACGTGCCGGAAGCCACGCTGCGCGTGCTGCGCGACAACGGGCTGCGCTTGCTGCTGGTCGGCTACGAGTCGGGGAGCCAGGACATCTTGAACCGCGTGAAGAAGGGGATCCGGCTCGACGTCGCGCGCCTCTTCACGCGCGAGGCGACAGCGCTCGGGATCAAGATCCACGGCACGTTCATCATGGGGCTCCCCGGCGAGACGCGCGAGACGATCGAGGAGACGATCCGCTTCGCGCGCGACATCGACCCCGATTCGCTCCAGGTCTCGCTGGCGGCCCCGTATCCCGGTACCGCGCTCTACCGCGAGGCGCAGGAACAGGGCTGGCTCGAGAAAACCGACCTGGTCGACGCGGGCGGCACGCAAACGAGTGTCCTCGGCTATCCGCACCTCTCGCGCGAGGAGATCTTCGCCTCGGTCGCGCGCTTCTACCGGCAGTTCTACTTCCGGCCGCGCAAGCTCTTCGGCTTCGTCAAGGAGATGGCGCGCGACTTCGACGTCTGCAGGCGCCGCCTGGCCGAGGGCCGCGAGTTCCTGAAGTTCCTCGCGCGTCGGCACTCGTCGGCGTAGCGGCCGATTCAGCCGAGCAGCTCGCCCACCGTCACGAGGTCGTAGCCCAGCCGTCGGACCCCCGCGATCATTGCAGGGAGCGCCACGAGCAGCCGCTCGGGCGCGTCGCGGACGCCTTCCGCGTCGTGCAGGTTGACGATGGCGCCGGGATGCGCATGATCCAGGACGTGCTCGACCTGGCGCACCGGCGGCGTCGCGCGTAGACCCTCGGGCTGGATCGAGCAGAGCACGCAGCGCTGGCCGTGGCGGCGCAGCGCGCCGAACATTGCCCCGTTCAGCATGCCCCAGGGCGGGCGGAAGTGGCGGATCGGAGCGCCGATCGCGACGGAGAGAAAATGCTGGGCGCGAGCGATCTCGTCCTCGGTGCGGCGCGGCCCGCAGAGCCAGAGGCTTCGGTGCGACCAGCCGTGGCTACCGATCTCGTGGCCCTCCGCTGCGATCCGCCGCACCGTCTCGGGTATCCGCGCCGCGCGCTCGCCGACCAGGAAGAACGAGGCGCGCACGCGCTCTCGATCGAGCACGGCGAGAATTCGCTCTGTCC
>Ga0318524_10000461_pt1 | contig 13652 bp, 8 predicted proteins | sample GRESIP052b4f22_FD_203685 | JGI IMG/M metagenome (GOLD analysis project Ga0318524, IMG submission 203685) | Tropical soil microbial communities from Luquillo Experimental Forest, Puerto Rico - GRE.SIPMG.052b4f22 | ecosystem: Environmental > Terrestrial > Soil > Tropical forest > Bulk soil... | reverse complement strand
GATTGATCTCAGCGAACGGCTGCTTGGACGTATCCCGGCCGTGCGCGCGATCTATCGCGGCCTCAAGCAGGTGTTCGAAACATTGTTCGGCGGCAAGGGCTCGAGTTTCCGTCGCGTGGGTCTGGTCGAGTTCCCGTCGCCCGGCATGTGGTCGATCGTGCTGATCTCGCAATCGCCGAGCCCCGATGTTGCGGAAAGCCTGCCGCGCGAGGAAGAGCACATCTCGGTGTTCCTGCCATGCGCGCCCAACCCGACTACCGGCTTCTTCTTCTATGTGCCCAAAAGCAAAATCATCGAAGTCGACATGAGCGCTGAGGACGCCGCAACTCTGATCATGTCCTGCGGCGTGGTGCAGCCCGGCTCCGATCAGCAGAAGAAAGTCGCGGCCTTGGCCGGCATGGCGAACGCCGCGCGCATCGCGAACGCCTCGCCGCTGCAGGCGGAGCCGGCGAAGGTGGAATGATGGTTTGGCGAGCGTCTATCCCGCTCCGATCAACGGAATGGCCTCGTCGCGCTCGAACAGATAGAGCAGGCTGCGCAGCGCTTCGCCGCGCTCGCCCGCGAGTTTCGGATTGCCCTTCATGATGCGGAGTGCCTCGTCGCGCGCCTGGGTGATCAGTTGCGCGTGGACGTCGGACCGCGCGATGCGATAACCGGGCAAGCCGCTCTGGCGCACGCCGAGCACGTCGCCTTCACCGCGCAGCCGCAGATCCTCTTCCGCAATCCGGAAACCGTCGGTGGTTTCCCTGATCACCTTCAGCCGCGCTTTTCCCATCTCGCTCAGCGGCTCGTGATAGAGCAGCAGACAAGTCGAGGCTTCCGCGCCCCGGCCGATCCGGCCACGCAACTGGTGCAACTGCGCCAAGCCGAAGCGCTCGGCATTTTCGATCACCATGATGGTCGCGGCCGGCACGTCGACCCCGACCTCGACCACGGTAGTGGCAACCAGAAGGCCGATCGCGTGGGACGCGAACTGCGCCATGACACGATCCTTCTCTGCGCCTTTCATCTGGCCGTGCACGAGTCCGACCTTGTCGCCGAACCGCTTCTGCAGGCTCTCGAAACGTTCCGTCGCGTTGGTCAGATGGTCGGTGCCTTCGGCTTCGGATTCCTCCACCAGCGGGCAGATCCAGTAGACCAGCTTGCGGGCCTTCAGCGCGCGTCCGACGGCGTCCATCACCTCGTCGAGCCAGCTTTCGGGTACGGCTCGGGTATCGATCGGCTGGCGCCCGGCCGGCTTCTCGCGCAGTTCGGAGACGTCCATATCGCCGAAATAGGTGAGCACCAGCGTGCGCGGGATCGGCGTGGCACTCAGGACCAGCACATCGACAGCTTCGCCCTTTGCCGTCAGCGCCAACCTCTCGCGCACGCCGAAGCGGTGCTGCTCGTCGACCACGGCGAGCGCCAGCGACTTGAAAAGCACGTCGTCCTGGATCAGCGCGTGCGTACCCACCAGCAGATCGATTTCGCCGGCCTCGAGCTGTGCGATGAGTTCGCGCCGCTCCCTGCCCTTTTCACGGCCGGTCAGGATCGCAACCCGCATTCCCGCGCGCTCGGCGAGCGGGGCGATGGTCTTGATGTGCTGGCGCGCCAGGATTTCGGTCGGCGCCATCAGCGCGGCCTGTTTCCCGGCCTCGGTAACGGCTGCGGCAGCGAGCAGCGCCACCACGGTCTTGCCGCTTCCGACATCGCCCTGCAGCAGTCGAAGCATGCGCACGGGCTGGCGCAGGTCGTCCGCGATCGCAGCCAGCGCCTCGCGCTGCGAGACCGTGAGTGCGTAGGGCAGCGCGTCGATGATCTTTTTACGCAGATGGCCGTCGCCGGCGTGGCGGTTGCCGGCCGGGCGCCGCAACTGGGCGCGCACCAGCGCGAGCGCGAGTTGGCCGGCCAGAAGCTCGTCGAAGGCAAGGCGCGACCAGAACGGCCCATCAGGCAGAATGTCGGTCAGTTCGATCGGCTGGTGAAGCCGGGTGAGCGCGTCCTTGATTGGCGGGAAGTGACAGCGCCGGATCACCTCCGGACTGATCCATTCCGGCAGTTCCGGCATCTTTTGCAGCGCCTGCGTGACAGCACGCTTGAGCGCTCCAAGCGCAAGCCCCTCGGTCAAGGGATAAACGGGATCAATGCCGGAGAGCTTTGCGAACGCCGCTTCGTCCACGACGCGGTCGGGATGCACGATCTGCGGCACGCCGTCGTAAGTCTGCAAGGTGCCGGAGACGAAACGCTTGGCTCCCACCGGCAACAACTTTTCGACGAACCCGGGCTGGGCGCGGAAATAGGTCAGTACGACTTGGCCGGTGTCGTCGCTGGCATAGACCAGATACGGCGCGCGCTTGTTACGCGGCGGGGACGGCCGATGCCGATCCACGGTCACCTCCAGCGTCACCACGGTTCCCGGCACTGCGTCGCGGATCTTTGGGCGGGATCTGCGATCGATCACATTGCTCGGCAGATGCAACACGAGATCGATCAGCCGCGGCGTCTCATCGCGGCCGAGCAGGTAACGCAGCAACTTATCCTGCTTGGGCCCGACGCCGGCAAGGCTCGTGACCGGCGCGAACAGCGGATTGAGCAAAGCGGGGCGCATGCCTGTAATTTAAGACCGTTCGATGCGGGGATGTCCGCCTCGGCAGCGGGCCGTCCACGCTTTTTTCTGCCGTGGAAAGGCTGACATCGGGCATCCGGCCCGCTATATCAACCCCGCCCGGCACGTCCGGGCTTTTGGCGTTGTACTGGATTTTCGTGAAATGACCGGAACGACTCGATCAAGCGTTGGCCTCGACAACCGCCGCAAGCGGCTGTTGTTTCGCTGCTGGCACCGCGGCACCCGCGAGATGGACTTAATCCTCGGCCGCTTTGCAGATGCCGAGATCGCAACACTTGCCGACGACGAGTTGGATGAGCTCGAACGCCTGATCGAGGTGCCCGATCCCGATCTCTATGCGGCGCTGACCGGCGCCAGACCGCTTCCACAAGGCTATGCGCCTGCACTGCTCGACCGCATCAGGGCGTTCCGTGCCCCGGGCACCGACATATGAAGCCGGCCGCCAAATCGCCCGCTGAATTGCTCGCGCCTGGCCGCGCTCTGACCATTGCCAATGTCGCTGAAGGCGCGGAGGGCCTGGTCGTCTCCGATCTCGCCCGCGCCATCGCGGCAAAGCCGAAGCGAGCTGCCATAAGCCTTGCGGTGATCTGTCGCGACGGGCCGCGCATGCAGCAATTGGCCCGCGCGCTGGAATTTTTCGCACCCGACCTGCCGGTGATGCAATTCCCGGCCTGGGACTGCCAGCCTTACGATCGCGTCTCGCCGCATCAGGGCATCCTGGCGCAGCGCATGACGACGCTGGCACGGCTGTCGCGGCTTGCAGGCCACGACAAGCCGCTGATCGTGCTCACCACGGTGAACGCGGCCGTGCAGCGCGTGCCTGCGCGCGACGTTGTCGCCGCGCAGGCGCTGTCGGTCGCGCCCGGCCACGTGGTGCCGATGGACTCCATCATCGCATGGCTCGAGCATAATGGTTACACGCGCTCGTCGACCGTGCGTGAGCCCGGCGAATACGCCGTGCGTGGCGGCATCCTCGACCTGTTTCCGGCTGGTCTCGATCAGCCCGTGCGCTTTGACTTCTTCGGCGATTCCCTGGAATCGATCCGTTCCTTCGACGCCGAAACGCAGCGCACGCTCCTGGACATGCGCTCGCTCGATCTCGTGCCGATATCGGAATTCCAGCTCGTCACCGAGACCATTCGCCGCTTCCGGATGGGCTACACGGCCGAGTTCGGCGCACCCGATCGCGACGACCAGCTCTATCAAGCTGTCACGGAGGGACGGCGCCACCCCGGCATGGAACATTGGCTGCCGCTGTTCCAGGAGAGGATGGACACGCTGTTCGATTACCTCGGCGATGCCGTGGTTGCGATCGAACCGCAGGGTGAAGACGCGGCACGCGAGCGCTTCAAGCAGATCGCCGACTATTACGAGGCACGGCGCGACGCGCTCGAACATCGGAACACTGGTGCGATCTACCATCCATTGCCTCCCGACCGCCTGTACCTGACCGAAGACGAATGGCAAAAGCGTCTGGGTGAGGCTCCGCTCGCACGGTTCACGCCATTCGCCGTGCCGGAGCATGCCAACGTGTTCGACGCGGGCGCGCGGCAGGGACGCAATTTCGCGCCAGAGCGCAACGACAGCGCGGTCAACGTGTTCGAAGCCGTCGTCGCGCACATCCGTTCTCTTCAGGCGCGGCGCAAGAAGGTGGTCGTCGCGCTGTGGAGCGAAGGTTCGCGCGACCGCATGGCGAGCATGCTTTCCGACCACAGGCTTGCCAATATCGTGAGCGTCAACGCATGGCGCACCGTGCAGGCAACGCCGCGCAATGAGGCCATGCTGGCGGTGCTCGGCATGGAAAGCGGTTTCGAGACCGACGACGTTGCCGTCATCAGCGAGCAGGACATTCTGGGCGACCGTCTCGTGCGGCCGCGCAAGGCGACCCGCAAGCTCGATAATTTCATCTCGGAAGTTACAAGCCTGGCCTCGGGCGATCTCGTGGTCCACGTCGAACACGGCATCGGCCGTTTCGTCGGACTGCAGACCTTGGAGGTCTCGGGTGCGCCGCACGATTGCCTCGAACTGCATTACGCCGGCGAGACCAAGTTATTCCTGCCGGTCGAGAACATCGAACTGCTGTCGCGCTACGGCTCCGAGCAGACCAATGTCGAGCTGGACCGTCTCGGCGGCAGCGGCTGGCAGACGCGCAAAGCCAGGCTCAAGAACCGCATCCGCGAGATCGCCGGCGAATTGATCAAGATCGCCGCCGAGCGCATGCTGCATGAAGCGCCGAAGCTCGCACTGCAGGCGGGATTATATGACGAGTTCTGTGCGCGGTTTCCCTACGAGGAGACTGAGGATCAGGACGTTGCGATCGGTGCAACCCTGAAAGACCTCGAAGCCGGCCGACCGATGGACCGGCTGATCTGCGGCGACGTCGGCTTTGGCAAGACCGAGGTCGCGTTGCGCGCAGCCTTTGCGGTAGCGCTCGACGGCAAGCAGGTCGCGGTGGTGGTGCCGACCACGCTGCTCGCGCGCCAGCACGCCAGGACGTTTGCCGAGCGTTTCAAGGGCTTCCCTGTCAAGGTCGCGCAGGCTTCGCGGCTGGTTGCTCAGAAGGAGCTGGCGCAGGTCAAGAAGGGACTTGCCGACGGCTCGATCGACATCGTCATCGGTACGCACGCGTTGCTGGGCAAGTCGATCAAGTTTCGCGACCTCGGCCTTCTGATCGTCGACGAGGAACAGCATTTCGGCGTCAGCCACAAGGAGCGCCTCAAGCAGCTTCGCGCCGAGGTGCACGTGCTGACCCTGAGCGCTACGCCCATCCCGCGCACGCTGCAACTCGCCCTGACCGGCGTGCGCGAGCTCTCGATCATCGCCTCGCCACCCGTCGATCGGCTGGCGGTGCGCACCTTCGTCGCGCCCCACGATCCCCTGATGATCCGCGAGGCGCTGCTGCGCGAGCGCTACCGCGGCGGACAAGCGTTCTATGTCGCACCGCGCATCGAGGACCTCGCAGGCGTGAAGGACTTCCTCGACAAGAACGTGCCGGAGATGAAGGTCGCCGTCGCCCATGGCCAGATGGCCCCGGGCATGATCGAGGATATCATCTCGGCGTTCTATGACGGCAAATACGATATCCTGCTTTCGACCACGATCGTCGAATCCGGCCTCGATATCCCGAATGCCAACACGTTGATCGTGCATCGCGCCGACATGTTCGGCCTTGCGCAGCTCTATCAATTGCGGGGCCGGGTCGGACGCTCCAAACTCAGGGCGTACGCGCTGTTTACTCTGCCGGCGCAACAGAAGATCACCGCGCAGGCCGAGAAGCGGCTGACCGTGCTGCAATCGCTGGAGACCCTGGGCGCGGGTTTCCAGCTCGCCTCGCACGATCTCGACATTCGCGGCGCCGGCAATCTCCTCGGCGAGGAGCAGTCGGGACATATCAAGGAGGTCGGCTTCGAGCTTTATCAATCGATGCTGGAGGAGGCGATCATTAACCTCAAGGCCGGCATCGCCGAACCACCTCCCGAGCGCTGGTCGCCGCAGATCACGGTCGGCATGCCCGTGCTGATTCCGGAGGATTATGTCGCCGACCTTCCGGTACGGCTGTCGCTGTACCGGCGGCTGGCCGACCTCGACACCGAGGAGGAGATCGACAATTTCGGCGCCGAACTGCGCGATCGCTTCGGAGTGCTGCCGGACGAAGTGCGCTATCTCTTCAAGGTCGCTGCAATCAAGAGCTATTGCCGCAGGGCCAATGTCGAGAAGGTCGATGCCGGGCCGAAGGGTGCCGTGATCACTTTCCGCGACAACAAGTTCGCCCAGCCGGATCGGCTCGTCTCCTTCATCCGCCAGCACGGCCAGGCTGCGCGGGTGCGTCCCGACATGAAGGTCGTGTTCTTCCAGGATTGGGAGACGCCGGAGGAACGGCTGAAAGGCGCAAGCCAGATCCTGCGTCAGCTTGCTCACCTCGCCGAGGAGAAGAAGGCCGCGTAGGCCTCTGTGTCGTCAGGACGCCGCGCGGTGCGCTTCGGCGTGGAGCCGCGCCAGCAGCGATTGCACGGAATCCTTCGGCAGCAAGGTCGCGACCGTCACGACCGGATCGGAGCGCGTGGCGCGCGGTCCGTTGGAGGTCTGCCGCATCACGCTGAACAGTCGTCGCGCAATACCGTGGGCCGTCCGCAGATCGGTATCGGCAAACGCGACGATCACGGAGCCGTCACGCTGGACGGCGCCAAAATCCATCTTCCGCATCAACTTGCTGATGATCCGCGCGCCGTCGAACCGGGCACGCGGGTTTTGCGGATCGAAGGCGAAGCGGGCAACCGACAACCCGCCCCCGTCGGACTGCGTGCGCTTCACGGCACCGGCCAAATCGCGATCGAACGCCGTTAGCGTGAGAAGGCCTGTTTGCGGGTCGAGCAGCCCCTCGGCCTCGAACGCGCGCAGGGTGCGGCCAAGCTGGGCTTCGAAGGCGCGCTGCCGGATCAGCGGCAACGCGTTGGCGGCGATATGATCTGGCTCCCCGCAGATGATCTCCAGGTTGGGCAGTTCGTAGGTCGGCGCCAGCTCCTGTGATGTCAGGATGATCGGCAAATGGCGGAAGCGCGCGTCTTCCGACATGACCGTGAGAAAGGCATCCATCACGCGCGCGGTGAAGCCTTCGCCGAGCACGATGCCGTCAATATCGCGGTTGTTGAGATGGCTGGCGGCCGCTTCGATGCTGAAGGCGCCGACGACGCCCATGCGCTCGCCGAGCGAGACCGACAGCGCGGGGTACGCGCCGCCGCGGCCGAGCAGGAGCACCGTCGCATCGCGCGCGGGATCAATCGCAGGCAAAACGCTTCCCTCCGCTCGCGCGTCGGTGAGGCGTCGCAGCAGGGTCGTGTGCAGGGTGCGCACCCGCAGCGCGGCGCGCAGCCGCGCCGGCAGACGATCGAAATTGCTCGCGTGCGGCGTAAAGGGAATGGCGTTTTCGCCAGGAATGCCCTCGGGCTGGATTGCAATCAGGGGCAGATAGGGCTTGTGCGCCGCGATCAGCTTCGCCAGTGCCGCAAAACGCTCGTCGTCCGCCCCACGCATATCGGCGAGAACCGCCGCGGGCTGCACTTGTGCCACAGCCCGCGCGGCGTTGGCGAAGTTCGTATCGATCAAGGGAAACATCTGCGCTTCGTCGAGCGCGGTCGCAAATGATGGCCGCCCGTCGTCTGCAACGATGAGGAGCGGACCTTGCTGGGACATTGGACAAACCGGCGCAATCGAAGGAGGCTACAACGGTAATTTGCCGGTCTTAATGGGCCGTCAACATGGGCCGTCAACGCCGCGCTTCGCTAGGTCAGGCGGCGCTTGTCCGATCCCGAAACGCCTCTACCATCAAGGGGTTGAGGCCAAGTTGCAGCAATGCCTCCCGGGCGCGCGCGTTATCTTGGGCTTTTCCCGCCAGACGATGACCGCTCAAGCGATCCGGCAACGCCGTCAGCAGCGCGCCCTGGCCGAGACGTTTGCCCCATTCCTGCAAATCGGAGGCGAGAAAACGGTAGCCGCCGACCGCCATGACGCCCGAGGGCGGCGCCGTGATTGCAATCTCCCCGCTCGCGCGATCGACCCTGGCCGCGTATTCGGTATCGACGTAATCGCGCGGCGCCTGTGCCGTTAGCTGATGCTCGCCGGGCGGCAGCGGAGGTGCGTAGGCTGCAACCGCCACCATGGGTCCGCGCAGGCCGAGCGTGCCCTTGGACGTCAGCAGGATTTCCCCGGCGATGGAAGAACCCGGCAGTTCGCGCGGGGCGCTGTGCGGTCCGACCTTGATCGGTGCCGGAGCGCCATCGGGCGTGGTGCGGCGGGCGCCGAACAGCCCGGCTTCGCCGAACAGATAGGCATCCGTCATACGCACGTTTTGCGCCGTCCAGGAAGGGCTCGACGCCACTTGCTCGGGTGCACGCCACAGGCCGATGACATTGCGCAGGCTCGGCAGCCGCGTTGCAAGGTCGAGCTCGTCCAGCCGCAACGCCAGTGGCGCGGGCGCAACCAGAGTGTCGCAGGCACACTCGATGATCTGCTGCTCGAGCACGTCACCGTCGAAGGGATGGTGCAGCGCGAGCGCGCCGCCCGACAACAGCCAGACCACAACCGACGCGGCGAGACCGGCGAAAGAGCAGGGGGCAAAGGCCGACATCACGGTTGCGCCCTGCGGCACATCGCTCTCGAGCGACAGCGTCAAGCCGCCGGCGATGAGGCTCAGATGCGTGCGGGGCACCACACGAAAGCCGTTGGCCGTCACGTCGAAGGAGATGATTGCGGCCTTGCGACCATCCTGGACCACTTGACGCGTCGCGCGCGAGGGCTGCGCCAGCGCCTGGTCAAGCGAGGCCATGCCCTCCGGCAGGTCGCTGCCGAAGCCGCAGACATGGCGGATCGAGAACGCCTCCGCCGCCGCGTTCATGGCAAGATCGGCGTGAATGACTCCGTCGATCTTCGCAGATGTTACAATGGCCCGCGCGCTGGTGCGGTTCAGTGCTGCGACCAGTTCGGCCTGCCGCCACAACAAGGGGAACAGCGCGACCACGAGGCCTGCGCGATACGCGGCCAGAACCGTCAGCGCAAATTCGATCGTGTTCGGCAGTTGCACCGCGAGCACCGAATGTGGGGGCAGTCCTGCCTCGATGAAATGTGCCGCCAATGCGGAAATCGCGCGGTCGGCCTGCGCGTAAGTCAGCCCCCTGGGCGGGCTGCCGGTGATACGTGGCTTGTTGTTTGGATCGATCAGCGCGATCGCCTCCGGCTTGCGCGAAAGGCACCGCTGAAACAGTGTGTCGAGCGTCGGCGATATCGTTTGGTTCACCTGCTACCCCGTCTCCGGATCACTTGGTCGCCGCGCCCGGTTTTTGCCACCAGCTTTCCGGCAGGTATCCCGTCAAGGGGGTGACTGATGGCCGTTCTATCCGATTCCAGCGCGCAATCCATTGCTCGCCGGCGTTAAGCACGGGAATTGCGTAAAAGCCGGACATCAGCACGCGATCCAGCGCCCGCACCGCCGAAACGAAATCGGCATGGTCGCGCGCGCTCAGCAGCGCCGCGATCATCGCGTCGATGGCGGGGTCCCTGGCGCCCATGTAGTTGCGCGTGCCCTGCACGTCGGCGGCGGCGCTTCCGAAGTAGAAGGCCTGTTCGTTGCCCGGCGACAGCGACTGATCCCAGCGGTTCGGAATCATGTCGAACTCGTAACCAAGCCGGCGCTGATCGAACTGCACGGCGTCGACCGCCCGCACATTTGCTTCGATCCCGGCGCGCTTCAGGGTGCCCGCATAGGCAAGCGCAATCCGCTCCTGGTCGCGGGTCGTCACCAGGATCTCGAAGGCGAACGGCTCCTTGGTCGCGCGTTGCCGCAGCACCGTACCGTCGAGTTCGTAGCCGGCATCGGCCAGCAACGCCAGTGCGCTGCGCAGCGTCACGCGATCGCGACCTGAACCGTCGGTCACGGGAAGGCGATAGCTGCCATCGAGAATGTTCGGCGCGACATGTGAGGAGAAAGGCCCAAGCAACTCGCGTTCGTGAGCGTCGGCCGGCCTCTCATAGGCCGACAGCTCGGAGCCTGCGAAAAAGCCGCCACTGCGGTTGTAAAGACCAAAGAAGAAATTGCGATTGATCCATTCGAAGTCGAACAGCAAAGTCAGTGCCTGCCGCACGCGAATGTCGGAAAACAGCGGCCGTCGGGTGTTGAACACGAAGAACTCGGACGGCTGCGGCAAGCCGGTCTTGATTGTTTCGCGGATCACCTCGCCGTTCTTCGCCGCCGGAAAATCGTAACCGTCATGCCAGCGCAGCGGCTCGCCTTCGACGCGGAAGTCGTAGAGCGAGCGCTTGAATGCTTCGAACAATCCGTTGGATTCGCGGTAATAGTCGAACCTGATCTCGTCGAAATTGAACAGCCCGCGATTGATCGGGAGGTTGCGGCCCCAGTAATCGGGATCGCGCGTGAAGGTTACGCTGGCCCCAGGTCTGACGGCGGTGATGCGGTAGGGACCCGATCCGATTGGCGCGGTAAGAGTCGTTTCTTCGAAACGGGCGACGTCGATAGCGTGTTTCGGCAGCACCGGCATCAGGCCGAGGATCAATGGCAATTCGCGATCGTTGGCGCCGGTGAGGTCGAACCGGACCGTCAAAGGGTCGAGCGCTTCGGCTTTGGCGACTTTTGAATAATACTGCCGGTGGTTGGGACGGCCGTGGTCGCGCAACAGTTCCCACGAAAACAGGACATCTTCGGCCAGCACCGGCTTGCCATCGGAAAAGTGCGCGCTTGGGTCGAGACGAAAAGTGACGAAATCTCTCGCATCGTCGGTCTCGACCGTCTTCGCCAGCAGCCCATACAAGGTGAACGGCTCATTTTCACCGCGTGCCATCAGGCTCTCGATGACATAGCCCCGCTCATAGCCGTAGCTTCGGACCTGTTGCACGGGCAGGCCCTTGACGATCATAGGATTGAGGCTGTCGAAGGTGCCGAGAATACCCCAGACGAGCCGGCCACGCCTGGGAGCGTTGGGATTGAAGTAGGGCAGATAGCTGAAATCCCCCGAAAGCGCTGGGGCGCCGTGCATGGCAATCGCGTGACTCTCCGCTGCCGGCGACCGGTCGGCCGGGATCATCGACGCGGACGTCAACGCAAGCGCAAAGGGGATCAGTGCGCCATTGGGAATGCGCCTAAAAGCTAACATAGGGACGCGCGGATGTGATTCGGATCGGCTCGGAGACGAGTCTTAGCATAGCCCCTTGCATCGGCGGATTTGGCTTTGCCGGCATTGATCTTTCCGTCCGCCCCTGTATGAAGGCGGGCGGTTGGGGAAAGCGGTAGGACCTGTCACGTATCCGCCTCAATTGACTAGGAGACAGCCCACGAAACGGCGTTGACGGCGCTATCGGGCGGTTTTCGGGCGCTCCCCGTTCAGAAAGGGTTTTCCGCGATGAATTTCCGTGTTTTGCCCGTGTCGGTCGGGCCGCGTGGGCGGCTCCTCGCCTTGTTGGCGACCACCGCGCTGGCTGTTTCGTTTGCCGTTGACGCCCAAGCCCAGACTCCCGCGCCGGCTACTCCGCCGGCGCCCAAGAAAGCGGCCCCTAAGGCTGCTCCTAAGGCGCCGGCCGCGCCAGCTCCGGCCGCCCAGGCACCGGCCCAGCCGCCGGCCGCCGCTCAGGCGCAACAGCCGCCCGCCAACGGTCAGGCGCAGCCCCAGGACCAGCAGGTGCAACTGATCTATGCGCCCTGGACCAAGTTCTGCCTCAAGGGCCAGGATGCCAACGCCAAGCAGGTCTGCTTTACCGGGAAAGACGGTCGCATCGAGTCTGGCCAACCGGTGGTGGCCGCCGTCATCATCGAGCCCGAGGGCGAGCCGAAGAAGATCCTTCGCGTCACGCTGCCGCTTGGCATGCAACTCGTTCACGGAACCCGCGTGATCATCGACAACAACCAGCCGCAGCAGTCGCCCTACGTCATCTGCTTCGCCAACGGGTGCATGTCCGACTACGAGGCAACGCCGGAGCTCTTGGCCAACATGAAAAAGGGCCAGAATCTCGTGGTTCAGGCCATCAACGCCAACGGCGCGCCGCTAACGCTGCCGCTGCCGCTGCAGGAGTCGGGCGGAAGCAGCTTCGCCAAGGCGTATGACGGACCGCCGACTGATCCGAAGGTATTCGAGGAAAACCAGAAGAAGCTCCAGGAAGAGCTACAGAAGCGCGCGGACGAAGCGCGCAAAAAACTCGAGGCCACGCAAGGGGCGGGGGCTTCACCGAATCCAGCCGCGAAATAGTCCGCCGGCTTGACCCGAACAAGAAAGGCGCTTCCCGAGGAAGCGCCTTTTTCGTTACCGAGACTGCGCGGTCTTTACGTCGCGTCCCGACGCGGGACAGCGGGTCAATTCAACGACGGATTTCGCGGACGATAGCCGCCCGATTTGTCTTTCACGAAGATTTCGGCGACCTGGGAATGGCGGATCGGCTCCCCGGAATCGTCGGGCAGCAGATTCTGCTCGGAGACATAGGCGACATATTCGGTCTCCGAGTTCTCGGCGAGCAGATGGTAGAACGGCTGATCCTTGTGGGGACGGACTTCCTCCGGGATCGACAGCCACCACTCCTCGGTATTGTTGAACTCCGGATCGATGTCAAAGATCACGCCGCGGAACGAAAAGATCCGGTGGCGAACGATCTGCCCAATCTGGAACTTGGCGGTTCTCGCTTTGATCATACCAACCGAATAGACCAGTCTCGGGGCTCGCGCTAGTGCCTCGACCTGTGGATTAACCCTTGTTAAGCCGACGCCAAGCGCCTGCGACCTGAAAATCCCTTCAAATGATCGACATTATCAAGCTCGCCTTGCCGTATTTCGGCCTGATCTTTTTTGGCTTGCGTGCCGCAAGGCGCGAGATCGGCTTAACGCGTTTCCTCAGGAGTTCGTGCTCGCGCGCCGCCCACGCCACGACGGCGCCAGTCCCTCGCGCATGGCGAGGCGCCGCAAGGGCCCGATCGCGCCGATCAGATGTAATCCTGCCGCCCGCGCAAATTGCATCAGCAGGAAGTCGCTGAGCAGGGAACGGTTCGCGAGATCGATGACAAAGGTGCGGCTCAGCACATCAGGACGCCGCGCCATGTCATAGCGGCGAAGTACCTGTGGGGCGCCCGCGTCATCGCCGGCTGCGACCCTCTCGCGCACGATGTCGGCGATATCGGCGGCGTCGCGCAATCCCATGTTCAAGCCCTGCGCGCCGATCGGCGGGATCACATGCGCTGCCTCGCCAACCAGCACGATGCGTTTTTGAGCAAATCGTATCGGCCGCTCGATGGCGAGCGGAAACAGATGCCGCTCGTGCTCGACCCGGACGCGACCGAGGATCGAATGCGATTGTCGTTCGGCTGCGTCGGACAATTCGTCATCGGAAAGCGCATGAAGCCGCTCGGCCTCCCTTGAACTGGCGACCCAGACGACGCTGCAGCGATCGCCGGGGAGAGGAACGAAGACGCAGGGTCCCAACGCAGTGTGGAATTCGGTGGAGACGTTCCGGTGCGGCCGGGTATGAGCGATATTGAATGTCAGCGCCGCCTGGGCGAGGTC
>Ga0318524_10000457_pt1 | contig 13679 bp, 6 predicted proteins | sample GRESIP052b4f22_FD_203685 | JGI IMG/M metagenome (GOLD analysis project Ga0318524, IMG submission 203685) | Tropical soil microbial communities from Luquillo Experimental Forest, Puerto Rico - GRE.SIPMG.052b4f22 | ecosystem: Environmental > Terrestrial > Soil > Tropical forest > Bulk soil... | reverse complement strand
CATGGGCCGCGAGTGCGCTCGACACCACCAGCGGCACGATCGCGGCGAGGCCGGGCGTCGCATCGAGCCAGCTCGCGGCCCATGCGTGCGGGCCCCACGGATAACGCAGGGCGAGACCGGCGAAGAACGGATCCTCGGGCGGCAGCGCGCGCGCGGCGGCGCCGACGACGCCGGCATGGAACGAGCCGTCGGAGCGAAGCGCGAGATCGCTCGAGGCGAGGCGCGCGATCCCCAGCACGAGGCCCACGCCGGCCGCGACGCCCCACGCCGGGCGCTCGGCGCGCCCCTCCGCAGGATGCCCGCGCACCGCGCGCTCGGCCGCGAGCGCCGCCCACAGGAGCGCCAGCGCGCGCGCCGCGAACGCGCCGTCGACGCCCGTCACCCGCAGCAGCGCGAACAGCGCGCCGTGAACGAACGGCGAGAGGAGCAGCGCGAGCGCCGCCTGCTCCTCGATCGGAGCCTCCGCGGCAAGGAGGGGCGCGAGCCATGCTCCCGGCACCGCTGCGGTCGCGATCGCCAGCGCCGGGACGGCGAGCGGCACCGGCAGCGCGCCCCCGACCATGGCGCAGGCAAACGCGGCCGCGGCCCACACCAGGCGCACGCGCGCTTGGCCGCTCAAGCGATCTCTCGTATACAGTGCCGCGTCCGTTCGTCCATCGGGAGCGTACCTTGGCACAGACGCCTGCCGTGACACGACTGTCGCCGCTCGGATGGGTGGGTCTGGCAGCGGGCGCAGCGGTGCTGGCGATCGCTTACATGCGCACGGCGATCGTCGCGCCCGACGCCGAGCGGTTCACATTCGACAGCGCGGAGTACGCGCTCGCCGGGCGCGCCTGGCTCGATACCGGGCGGCTCGCGACGCCGTTCGTCCATCCCGCGGTGCTCGGCGTGGCGCCCGGGCCGCCGTTCCCGCTGGTCGCGGGCCACCCCCTCGTGCCGGCGCTCGACGCGCTCGCGTTCGCGGTCGCGGGCAGGACCGAGGACGCCACACTGCTGCCGCCGCTGCTCGCGTTCGTGGCCTGCGTGCTGCTCGTGGCCCGGCTGGCCCTCGGGCTTTCCAACTCGCGCGCCGCGGCGCTCGGGGCCGCGGCCGCGTTCGCGGTGTCGCCGTGGGCGCTCGCGTTCGCGACGGAGGGCCGCTCCGAGATGCCGTTCGCCGAGCTCTTGACGGGCGCGCTGCTGCTGCTCTCGGAGTTCCCGCGCGCGGGCCCGCGGCTCCGCCTGGGCGGCGCGCCGCTCGCGTTCGGCGTCACGCTCGGGATGGCCCATCTCGCGCGCCCGGTCGTGGCGCCGCTTCTGCCGGCGGTGGCGCTCGGCGTGTGGCTCCTCTCCCCGCCCGGGCGGCGCGTGCGCTTCGGCCTGCTGGCCCTCGCCGGGTTCGTGCCGCTCGCCGTGCTCACGCTGCTCTACAAATGGGCCTCGACCGGGCACCCGTTCTTCGACGTGGGCGGGTACCTGCTGCTTGCCGGAATCGCGCCCGAGTGGTCGGTGACGCGCCTGAACCGCATGACGCCGCCGCCCGACGCGCTCGCATGGATCGGCGCGCATTCGGGACGATTCGCGGTCAAGCTCGCGCGCAACCTGCCCGCGGTGGTCCTGGGCGCGTGGGGCCATGCGGGCCGGTGGTCGGGAGCGCTGGCGGCACTCGGCACGGCGGTGGCGCTCGCGCGCGGCGCGCGCGCGGCCCGCGCGCTCGCCTTGGTGCTGGTGATCATGCTCGTGCTGCTGGCGATGCTCGCGGCCGCCACGGTGGCGGACCCGCGCATGTTGTTCCCGCTGCTGCCATCGGCCCTCGCGCTCGGCTTCGCGGCGCTCGCGCGGCTCGCCGAACCGCTCGGGAGCACACGCCGTCGCGCGGTGGTCACGGCGACGCTGCTCGCGGTGTCGATCGCCGCGATGCCGCTCGCGCGCGCGTGGCGCTCGCGGGTGTCGGGCGCGCGGGCGCGGCCCGCGCTCCCTGAGGGCGCCCCGACCGCGAGCGAGTGGCGCGAGCTGGGCGCGCACGTGGCGCCGCTCCTCCCGCCGGGCGAGCTCGTGGCGAGCGACGCGGCGCCGTGGATCGCGTGGTACACGGGCCGTCCGGTCACGCTCGTCCCGCTCGAGCCTGCCCAGCTCGTCGACTGGCCCGCCCGCTGGCAGCCGGCAGCGGTGGTGCTCACGAACGAGTGGCTCGTCTGGCAGCCGCTCGAAACTTCCTGGCGCCGGCTCCTCGAGCGCGACGAGCCGCCTGCGGGCTACCGGCTCGCCGGCCATGTCCGCGCCGGCCGCCTCGAGGCGGTCGTGTTCACACGTTCGGCGGCGCCGTGACGGGACCGGCACGCGCGGGCATGATGCGCTCGATGGCATCCCCTGCCGGCTGGAGCCTCTCCGCCCTGCTGCTGCTCGCGTGCGCCGCCGTGCCCGCGCCGGCGAAGGCCCCGCCGGGCCCGCTCACGTCGACGGAGCGGAAGCTCGCCCAGAGCGTCGACCGGCACCTGCCGGAGTCGCTCCAGCTCCTCGAGCGCGCGGTGAACATCAACAGCGGCACGTCGAACCTTGCGGGGGTCCGCGAGGTGGGCAGGCTCTTCACCGCCGAGCTGGACGCGCTCGGTTTCACCACGCGCTGGGTCGACGGCGCCGGCTGGGGGCGCGCAGGGCACCTGATCGCGGAACGAGGCTCGGCGAAGCCGGGCCTGCCGAAGATCGTGCTCGTCGGCCACCTCGACACCGTGTTCGACGCGGACAGCCCGTTCCAGCGCTTCCAGCGGCTCGACGATTCCACGGCCACGGGGCCCGGCGTCATCGACATGAAGGGCGGCGACGTCATCATGCTGCTCGCGCTGCGCGCGCTCCGCGACGCCGGTGAGCTCGACCGGCTGCACGTGAACGTGGTGATGACGGGCGACGAGGAGAGCCCGGGCCGGCCGATCGCCGCGGCGCGCGCGGCGCTCGTCGACGCCGCGAGGGGCGCGGGTGCGGCGATCGGGTTCGAGGACGGCGACGGCGACCCGCAGCACGTCATCGTGTCCAGGCGCGGCAGCATGGGCTGGACGCTGCGCGTGCACGGCACGCCCTCCCACTCGTCGCAGGTCTTCAGCGCCGACGTCGGGCCGGGCGCCATCTTCGAGACCGCGCGCCTCCTCGAGCGCTTCCGCGACTCGCTGGCGTTCGAGCCCTACCTCACCTACAACCCGGGCCTCGTGCTCGGGGGCACGTCGCTCGCGCTCGAGCCGTCGGCGACGCGAGGCACCTCGTTCGGGAAGAGCAACGTCGTCGCCGAGACAACGCTCGTGATCGGCGACCTGCGCGCGCTGACGCCCGAGCAGCGCGACCGAGCGCGGGCAGTGATGGAGCGGGTCGCCGCCGACGGCTCGCCGCACACCGCCGCCGCCATCGACTTCGACGACAGCTACCCGCCGCTCGCGCCGACCGACGGCAACCGGCGACTGCTGGCGATGGTCGACCAGGCGAGCCGCGACCTGGGACTCGGCGCGCTCGCGCCCGTGGATCCCGCGCGCGCCGGTGCGGCCGACGTGTCGTTCCTCGCGGGCACGGTGCCCATGGTCATCGACGCCATGGGCCTGAAGGGAAGCGGCGGGCACACCGTGCTCGAAACGGCCCGGCTCCGCACGCTCGCCCAGCAGGCGAAGCGCGTCGCGGTGACGTTGTCGCGGCTCTCGCGCCCCGCGGCCAAGCCCGCGAAGCGCTGAAGCGCTCGGGCGGGGGCCGTCAGCGCCTGAGCGTGATGCCGTCGATCCACGCCTCGAACCACGGCTGCGCGCGACGGGGGTCCTCGTGCCTCAAACGTCTCCTCCCGATCACGGCAGCAGGATCACTTTCTGGCCGGGCGAGCGCCCGGCCGGCTCGAGCGACACCGTTGGAGGCCCGGTTCCCCCGAAGCCGGAGCCTCCGCACGGTGACCGGCCCATGCATCCGGCCGGCATCGTGAAGGGTTCACCTGATGGCTTGAGCAGGAGTTGACCGACGTGCGTGGCCGCACGCGGAAAACGAAAGGCCCGGGCGACGGGAGCCGCCCGGGCCCCTGCGGACCCCCAGGGGGACTTTCAGGGATCCAGCAGCACCACGCGCGACGCGGGCCCCGCGCGTCCACGCACGAAGTAGAGTCCGGGAGGAAGGGCGCGGCCATCGGTGCCCCGCGCCTGCCAATCGGCCTGCCAGCCGGTCGCGGTCAAGGTCAGCCGGACCCGCGCCACCTCGCTCCCGGTGATGTCGAAAACGCGCGCCTCGCCGCCGGCCGCCGGCGGCAGCGTGAACCGGAGCAGGTGGCCCGAGCGTGCGGGGTTCGGCTGCACGCGCAGGCCGCTGCCCGGTCCGGCCCCGTCCACACCGGAGGTTGCGGACGGGATCCGCACCTGGATCGAGCCGCCTTCCACGGTCTGCTTCGGCAGCGGCCCGCCGGTGAACACCTGGTCGCCGCCGGACGCCTGCCACGTGAGCTTGAAGTCGGTGACGCGGCCGCTGTGCGTGATCGAGCCGCCGTCGTTCACGGTCAGCGTCCAGGGGCTGCCGTCGCTCGGGGGCAGGAACGCCCCCGCGGGACCCGCGGGCACGGGCAGCTGGAACGTCCACGCCTGCGTGCCGGTGAAGCTCGAGCCGTCGAGCCAGTCGGAGGACGTCGCACCCGCGGTGCCGGGCAGCTCGAAGACCGGTCCGCTTCCGCCCGCCCGCACGCTCGCCCCGATGTCGCTGTCGTAGGCGTCGTGGACGATCGTCACCTCGAGCGTCGCGACGCGCGGGCCGGTCGGGCTCGTGAAGGCCACCGCGGGGCCCGTGATTCGCACGCCGGGCGCCGAGATGCTCACTCGATACCAGAACCGCGCTCCCCGCTCGGCGGGCGGCACGATCCACGTGTGCGTGTACTCGGTGTAGCTCACCGGGCCGTTGAGTGACGAGAGCCCCGTTGCCGGCACCGAGTCGACCGGCGCGAACGCGAGCGGGACGCCGTTCGTGTCCGGCGAGCGATCGAAGACGAACCGCGACACCGTGACCTCGCGTCCGGTCCAGAGCGTCGCCGTGACCGTGGTGTCGGTCGACGTGAGCGCAAGGCGGCGGATCTGAGTGGAGTTCGTGCCGTCGCGCTCGAGCGCGGCGGCGTACGCGTCCACGAGTCCGAAGCCGATCGTCGAGCGCCAGCGCGGGTCGGCGCCGGACGACGAGCCCGCAGGGGCACCAGGCAGCGGACGGCGCGCGGTGTTGCGCAGCCACTGCGCGATCTGCGCCGGGCTCGGCGGCGTGGCGCTCTCGCGCAACAGCGCGCACACGCCGCTCACGAACGCGCACGCCATGCTCGTGCCCGAGAGCCGCTGGAAGCGCGTGCCGTCGGTGGTCACGTCGCCGTTCGCCGACAGCACGTCGACGCCGGGTGCGAGCAGGTCGGGCTTGAGCTCGTCCGTGGCGTCGGCGTCGCCGTCGGAGGCGCGCGGGCCGGTGTTGTTGAAGCCGGGCCAGGAGTCGTCGCCCGGCTCCGGCGTCCGCGCGTCGCTCCACGCGCCCACGGCGATCACGCCGTCGCCCGCCGCCGGCGACGGCACGTGGCCGGCGAGCCCGCCGTTGCCCATCGAGGCCACGACCACGATGCCGAGCTGCACGGCGCGCGCCGCGAGCTGCGACGCCAGGTCCTGTCCGTCGCTCTGGTCGGGGCTCGAGAGCGAGAGATTGATGACGTCGATGCCGCGCTCGTCCGGGTCGAGCGAGCCCCAGTCGCGGGCGCGGTTCGAGATGCACCAGTCCAGCGCCTCCGGCACCGCGATGCCGGAGCCGGCGTCGTTCAGCACCTTCACGTCGACGAACTTCGCGAGCGGCGCCACCCCCGCGGCGTAGCCTCCGGCTCCTCCCGCGCCGACGGCGGTGGCGGCCACGTGTGTCGCGTGGGAGTGCGTCGCCTGGCCGCCGTGGTCGGCGGGATTCACCGAACCGTCCCGAGGCGTCTGCGACAGCGAGTCGGCGGTGATGAACAGCGCGCCGCCCAGGCAGCGGCCGGCGAGCGCCTCGTGCCCGGGGTAGGTCCCCTCGGGTGCGTCGTTGATGCCGGTGTCGAGGAACGCCACCACGACGCCGTGCCCTCCCGAGCCGGGCGACCTCGTCGCGAACGTCGGGAACACGCGGTCCGTGGGATCGCGCACGCCGATCGCAGCCGTGCCGTCGCGGTTCTCGGGATAGAGGAGCGGGACCGCCTCCACGCGCTGGACCCCCGGCAGCGCCGCCGCCGCCTTCACCTGCGCGAACGTCGCCACCGAGCGGGAGGCGGGCACCGCCTCGATGCGCGCGAGCACCGGCATGCCGAGGAGCGCGAGCGCGGCGACGTCGCTCGCGGTCGGGGTGTGGTCCCAGCGGACGTAGACGCTGTAAAGGAGGCCACCGACCACGCGCGTCACCAGGATGCGCTGGCGCAGCGTGGTGTCGCCGAGTTCGAAGGATGCCGAGAAGCCGAGCGAGTCCACCAACTCGATGCGATCGTCGATGCCGTTCGTGTCCTGGTCCCAGATGAACGGCTGCGCCGCGCGCGCGGGCGATGCCGTGAGCACGAGCACCACCGCGAGGCAGGCGAGAGCATGGCGCGATCCGGAGGGGAGGCGTCCGGCACTCCTCGTGGCAGGCTTCGGGAGCGGTCGCATCGAGCACGAGGGTTGGAGAAGCGTGTTGAGCCGGGCTTGAGTCATCTGGGCAGCCTATTGCGCCGGTTGGGGTTGCGGTGTTCTTGCGGCCGCTCCTGCGGCACCTCCCAACGCCTTTTGCGCCGCCTGCTCGGTCTCGGGCAGCGGGTCCACGTCGAGCGAGCGCCTGAGATCGGCGCGCAGCCGCTGGTACTCGGCGATCGCCGCGGCGCGGTTGCCGAGCGCGACCTGGCACTCGACGACGCTCACGCGCGTGGACTCGTCGAACTCGTCCAGCTCCGCCGCGCGGCGGAAGTGGTCCAGGGCGGCGGTCACGTCGCCGCTCGAGCGGCGGAGCGCCCCGGCCTGCACGCGCGCGGCCACCACGCGGTCGCGATGGCGGTGCTGGAACTCCTCCGCCCAGTCGCCATAGAGCCCCGCGAGCGCTTCCGCGCCGGCGAGCTCGAGCGCGCGCTCGAGGTGGCCCAGGCGCTCGCCCTTCGCGGCCCGCCGCGCGGCGTCCAGCTCGGCCTCGAACTCCCACGCGTCACAGCTCAGCGGGTAGTCGGGATTGAGCCGGTAGATCTCGGCGTCGCGCAGCAGCGGCGGCACCGCGTGCCGCGGCAGCACGCTGCGGATGTAGGAGAGCGTCGGGTGGAAGTTCCGCTGCCCCGCGGCCAGCTGGCGCCCGGGCCAGAACGTTTCGAGCAGCTCGTCGCGTGACGCGCCGCGCGGTCGGAGCGCGAGCAGGATCAGGACGTGGAACGCGCGCTGCGCGCGCCACGCCGAAGCCGGCAGGGTGCGAGTGCCGAGCTCGATGCGCGGCGGCCCGAAGAGGACGAGCCGCGGCGCCCCTTGGGCCTCCGTCGCGAGCGTCGCCGGCGCGCCGCGGCGCGCGCGAGCCTCGACCTGCGCCAGCGCCGCGCGGGCCGCGCTCGCGAGCCCGCGCCGGCGCTTCGCGATCGCGGCCAGCCGCTCGAGCGACGCCTGGCCCCCGCACTCGGCGAGCACCGAGAGCGCAGCCTCCGCGGCGGCGACCGATGCGCTCCCGGCGATCTCCAGCAGCGCCGGCTCCGCCTGCGATCCCGCCGCCACGAGCGCCGCGGCGCAGGTCTCGAGCTCGATGCCACGCCCGAGAGCTTCGAGGAGCGGCGCCGGCGCCTCGCGCGCTCGCAGGCGCAGGAAGTGGCCGTAGCCGCGCTCGCGCACGAGCCCGAGCGCGGTGTGCAGATGCGGCTCGGCCGCGCGCCGCTCGTTCGACGCCAGCAGGGACTCGGCGAGCCACCAGTGGACGCGCATCCGCTCGTCGTCGTTCTCGCCCCGCTCCACGATGGGCAGGAGCTCGGTGAGCCGGCGGCGCGCCGCGTGGGCGCGCCCGGCGCGCAGCTCGCCCCACGCGAGCTGGGCACGGAACGACGTCAGCCGCGGCGAGTCCGGGCGCGTGCTCTCGCGCTCCACTGCCTCGCTCAGGAACTCCACCGCGCGGAGGTACTGCCCGCACGCGCAGAAGACGCGCCCGCGCGCTGCGAGCAGGTCGGCGGTGATCACCTCCATGCGCAGCTGGTCGTGGAGCTCCTCCGCGCGCTTCAGGTGCGCGAGCGCGCCATCCCGGTCGCCGGAGAACGCGAGGCACTCGGCGAGCGCTTCGACGCACGTGGCCTCCTGCGCGCGGTTTGCGAACCGCTGCGCGGCGGCCAGGCCTTCCTCGGCCACACGCCGCGCCTCCACGAGGTCGCCCATCTCGATGTGCAGGAACGCGAGGTTCGAAAGGTAGAGCGGCGCGCGCGGCGACGCCGTGCCGCGCACCTGGGCGAGCGCCGCGCGAAACCATTCCGAGGCCTCGCGATACCGGCCCTGCGACGCGCACGCGATCGCCAGGTTGTGGAGCGTGGGCACCACCAGCTCGGGATCGGCGCCCGCCGGCAGCAGCTCGCGCACGGCGTCCAGCTGCGCCATCGCGGCGCGATACTGGCCCAGATAGAAGTGCGCCGACGCCTTCATCTGCAGCAGCCGCGCGCGCACGTCGAGCGGCAGCGACGCCGACGCCGCGAGCCCGCGCTCCGCCATGCCGAGCACGTGCTCGTGCCGGCCGCGCAGGTTCAGGACCTTGCCGAGCCCCAGGAGCGCCCGGCACTCGCGCTCGACGGCCGCCGTGCGCCGCGCCTCCTCGAGCACGCGCTCGTACGCGCGCTCGGCCTCGTCCCAGCGCCCGAGCGCCGCGAGCGCCTCTGCGCGGGCCAGCGCCAGCACCGCGCCGGTCTCGCCTCGGGCGCCCGGCGCGTCGTCCAGGAGCTGGAGGAGGAGGCTCGCGCGCCCCTGGCGAAGCAGCACCGGCGAGACCTCGAGCAGGAGCTCGTGCGCCAGGTCCGGATCCGAGCCATCGAGCGCGTGGCGCACCGCGCGCTCGGGCTCGCCGCGCCCGCGCAGCGCCCGCGCAGCCGCGGTCTCCAGCGCCTGCCACGCCGCGGGACCGTCGCGCGTCTCCACTTCCTGGCGCACGAATGCTCGCACCAGCCCATGCCATTCGTAGCTCGCGTCGAGCCCGGCGCCAAAGCTGCGCAAGAGACCGCGGTGGGCGAGCGATTCCAGCCGCGCACGCGCGTCACGCTGGCCGGCGAGCGACGCCGCGAGCAGCGCGTCGAAGCGCTCGAGCACGGCCGAGCGCTCGAGCAGCACGCGGGCGGCCGGCTCCAGCCGGCGATAGACCTCGGCCGAGAAGAACGCCTGGAGCTCGAGGTCGGGCACGCGCAGGTCGGCGAGCACGGTGTCGAGGCCGCGCGAAGGCTCGCGGCGCAGCGCCTCGAGCGCCAGCTGGACCGCGGTGGGCCAGCCGGCGGACGCCTCTTCAAGCCGCTCGAGCTCCGCCGGGACCGGCGCGCGACCGAGCGCGTTCTCCAGCAGCCGCGACATCTCGTCGCGGCTGAGGCGCAGACGCTCGGCGTCCAGCTCGAAGAGCTCGCCGCGCACGCGCATGCGCTCGAGCGCGAGTGGCGGCGGGGTGCGCGAGGCGGCGAGCACCCGCACCGCGGGCGGCAGCAGGCGGAGCATCGCGTCCAGGAACGTGACGATGTCGGCGTTCCCGCACGCGGCGTGCAGGTCGTCGATCACGAGCAGGCGCGGCGGACCCTTGAGCTCGGCGAGCGCCTGCGCGAACACCTCGCCCATCAGCTCCGACCCGCGTGCGCCGGGCTTCGCCTCCTCGATCAACCGCGCGAACGTGGCCCCGAAGCGCGGCGCGTCGGCGCGAAAGCCCTCGAGCAGGTGGCGGCCGAACACGCGCAGGTCGCCGTCCGAGGGCGAGAGGCCGTACCACACCACCGGCCGGTGGCGGCTGCGCGCGAACGCGGCGGCGAGCGTGGTCTTGCCCCAGCCGGCGTCTGCGGTGAGCAGCGTGAGCGGCCGGCCGGCGTTGCGCTCGAGCAGTTCGAGGAGCGCCGGGCGCTCGAGCGCGACCGCGTCCGGATTGGGGATCTGCAGCTTGACCCGGGAGAGCGGGGCCTGACGCGCGACGGGCCGGGACCGGGGAGTTCTGCGCATCGGGGCTCCGGATCGGATCGGGCGGTGGGGACCGACTTGAGAACACCGGAATCCTAGCACCAGGTGCGGTCCGGACCGCGACCCTCAGGTCTTCACCCCACAGACGCGATCGAGCTGCTCGAGCAGGTACGCCGGGTCGGTCAAGGCCGCCGACGACACCCAACGCTCGTGCGGCTCGTTCCCCATCAGCACCACATTCGTGTGCCGCGCCAGCGTGCGGTCCAACACGGGATCCGGGTCCGTGAACCCGAACCGCGCCCGGCAGAGCTCCAGGTCGCGCGGCGAGCCGGTGAGGAACGTCCAGCCGGGCCCGACGCCGTGCGCCTCGCGGTACTGGCGGAGCCGCGCCGGCGTGTCCTCCCGGGGCGCGAGCGTGAACGAGTACATGAACACATCGCGACCGCAGCGCTCGCCGAGCAGCCGCTGCAGCTGGACCAGGTTCTCGACCGCCGCAGGGCAGAGGGCGTCCCGGCACTCGCCGTGGAAGAAGTGGACGACGACCGTCTTCCCCTCGAGCAGGTCGTCGTAGAGCCGCACGCGCTGGTCGTCCTGCGTGCGCAGCGCGAGGTTCGGGAAGTACTCGCCGTGGAAGCCGCGCACCGGCCGCTGAGTGCCCGGACGTCGCCAGCGCTCGGCGGCCTCGAACACCGGGACCGCCGCGGCCACGAACGGCAGCAGGCCGAGCAGCGCGAGCCATCGCCGCCGGGTCACCTCGCCCGCCACGCCGCCGCGATCACGGCACGACCTTCCACTGGAACAGCAGGCCGTGGTCCTGGAGCACGGTGTTCTGCGAGTGGGTGATATATCGACCGACGAAATCCCGGAAGCGCCGGAACGTCTTCACCGTTTCGCCGGGGCCTAGCCACACCTGGTCCTCGCGCGCCGCCTCGTCCGCCGGGGGCGCCTGGCCGTTGCGGGCGAGGACCTGGTGCTCCTCCATGTGCACGTGCAGCGGGTGCAGCCAGCGTCCCGAGTCGTTGACGAAGTTCCAGATCTCCGCCGTGCCGAGCCGCGGACTCGCGGTGATGACGTCGGGGTCGAACGGCTTCCCGTTCACGGTCCAGCCGCCGTTCACGCGACCGAAGACGAACGTGCGCTCGGTCGCCACCTCGGCGTGGTCCACGGACGGGAGGTCGAAGAACCGCTCCGGGATCTGGCTCGGGTCCCCATGGGTGTCGAGCGAGCCGTCGACGATGAACTTGAGGAGCTTCTGCCCGAACGGGAGCGGCAGCGTCTTCCCGGTCGGCCCGCGGCCATCCGCCTGCTCGAGGCGGTTCACCAGGAAGACCTCCTCCCCGCTCGCCACCTGGCTGAAGTCGATCACGAGATCGACCCGGCTCCCCACCGCGAGCCGGACGCTCTTCACCGCGCGCGGCCGCGGCAGCAGGTTGCCGTCATGCGAGAGCTGCACCATGGGCTGGCGGTTCGAGAGCTGGAGGTCGTAGAAGCGGGTGGTGCCCGCGTCCAGCACCCGGAAGCGGTACTTCCGTCGCGCCACGCGCATGAACGGCTGGATCTTCCCGTTCACCGTGAACGTGTCGCCGAGGATCCCGTCCAGGTCGAAGAGGTCGAAGAACCCCTTCCCCGACGGGTCGAAGAGACGGTCGTGGAGCACCAGCGGCACGTCGAACGCGCCGCTCGGCAGCCGCCATGCCGTGGGGCCGGGATCGTTCTCGTCGCCGCTATCGCACTCGTTGAACAGGTGGTAGAGCCCGACGTTCCCCCGGTAGGTGTTCTGGGCGGCGAAATCCAGGCAATGGTCGTGGTACCAGAGCGTGGTCACCGTCTCGCGGGGGTCGCCGTCGCGGCTGAACGCGGGGTCGCTGAAGCCTGCGCGCCGGTTGATCAGCAGGTGATCCTTGAACGTGCCAGGCTCGATCGTGTCCAGCGGATGGCCATCCGATTCCGACGCCTGGTGGCCGTTGTGGACGTGGGTGCTCGGCGTCGGGCGGCCATAGCCCACGTGCTGGTCGAGGCTCGGGAGCTGGTTGCGGAAGCGGATGAGCACCGGCCTGCCGTGGCGCGCATGGATGCGGGGACCCGGGAACGTGCCGTTGAAGCACCAGCAATCGTCCAGCGGCAGCTCGCGGTGCCAGCTCGCGAGCGTGAGGCGGTTCTCGATCACGTAGTGGTCTGCGTTCGCAGGATCGTAGAGATCCCAGTGCTGGTGGGGGGCGTTCCTTCCTCGCTCACCCGACGCGAGATCGACCACCTGCCGGGGCGTGGTGCCGAGCGAGCCCGGTTCCACGGGGATCGCGACCGGCGGGATCGGCAGCTCCTCGACCCATGGCGTCGTGGGCGGGCTCTTCGGTGCTCCTCCGGCGCCGGCCGCCCTCGTAGACAGGCCGAGCTTGGTGACGAGATAGCCGGCACCGGTCAAGAGCCCCATCTTGATCAGGTCGCGTCGCGTGAGCTTCGCCTCCACCAGCTCGACGCGATTCTGGCGCGCTGTCTCGACGAGTCTCTGTCTCTGGCCGGGCATCCGGCGCGATCCTTTCGAGCGTGCTATAGCCCGTCGAGCGATTCGACGGGCCGCGATCTCCCCCATGCCTTCATCGGCGCCGCGGGCCCGCGACTGGACGCTGTCCGCCGGGTTTCGCGAGCGCTGGTGGCCCGGGCGGCAACCTGTGGCTCGCCAAGCGGTTGAAATGGTTCGTTCGCGCAGGACTTCACGGGCTGGTTCCGGCCCCAGAGCGCACGTTCACGGCGAAAGGCGGGCCTTCGACGCGTTCGCGAGTGCTCGATGAGCGTTTCGATCCGTGGTGGACGAGGACATCTCGTGGTTCTCGCCGCTCGCGAAGCGCGATGAAGGCCTTCGCCCATGGTGAACACGGCTCATCGACTGAGAGCAGCATCGCAATCGTGATGATCGAGGCGATGTGGATGGTCTCCGAACGGATGATTGTCGTTGTGAGTTCATCGCTACTGTCGGAGAATGCAGCTACCCCATGTCCATGGCCGGAGCCGCAACCATATGCACACGGACGAGCGGACCGCGACAGGTGTCCGCTTGCTGCACTCCATCTTCGAGCACCAGGCGGGCCGCACGCCTCGCGCCACCGCGCTCGAAGTGCCCCCAAGACGGGCTGGCGAATCTCGAGAGCGACTGACCTACGCCGAGCTGGACGCGCGCGCTGAGGCGCTCGCGCGCCGTCTCTCGGCGTGGGTGGACGGCGAGTGCGTGGTCGCCGTGTTGCTCCCGCGCGCCGGTCTCGACCTGTGGACCGCGCAGCTCGCGATCCTGAAGGCCGGGGCGGCGTGGACGTGCATCGAGCCGGACACGCCGGTCGAGCGCCTGCGCTTCCTGCTCGAGGATTCGCACGCGGTTGCGGTCGTGGCGCACGACGCGCAGCACGACGTGCTCCGCGCGGCGGGCTTCCCGGAGTCGCGCATCGTGTCGCCCAAGGCAGGCCCGACGCTGACCGGCGCGGCGCGGCCGCGCCGCGCGCCGGCGTGGCTCGGCCCCGAGACGCTGGCGTACGTCATCTACACCTCGGGCACGACCGGGCGCCCCAAGGGCGTGATGATCGAGCACCGGAGCGTGGCGAA
>Ga0318524_10000455_pt1 | contig 13700 bp, 13 predicted proteins | sample GRESIP052b4f22_FD_203685 | JGI IMG/M metagenome (GOLD analysis project Ga0318524, IMG submission 203685) | Tropical soil microbial communities from Luquillo Experimental Forest, Puerto Rico - GRE.SIPMG.052b4f22 | ecosystem: Environmental > Terrestrial > Soil > Tropical forest > Bulk soil... | reverse complement strand
GGCTGACCGCCGCCCTGGCGTCGGCGGTCCTATCATCTCCGCGATGCGGGTCGCGCTGCTCACGCTCGGAGCGATCGCAGCTTTCGCACTGCTGCTGGTCGCCAGCCATCTCGCGCTGATCGAGGTGGGGCGCGAGGTGGTCACGCTGCGCACCCAGAGGCCCGACGGCAGCTGGCAGAGCACGCGCTTGTGGGCAGTCGACGACGCCGGGGCGGTCTGGCTGCACAGCGCAGGCGCCGCGTGGGCCAGGCGCTTCGAGGGCGACCCGATCGTCGAGCTGAAGCGCGGCGGGGTGACCCGACGCTACCGAGCGCATCCGGTCCCCGGGCCGCACCCGCGCATCGACGCCCTGCTGCGCCAGAAGTACGGGATCGCCGATCGCTGGGTGCGCTTCATCGCGCCGGACACCGACCGGGTCCTAGTCGTGCGGCTCGACCCGCTCTAGATTCCCGCACCACGCCAGGAAGGGGGTGGCGACGGACCGGGCGCGCCAGTGGGGCACGATCCACGGTTCGAGTCTCCTGAGGGTGGGACGAGGCAGCTTGGAGAGGTAAGAAATAGCTGGACCGCGGTGGTGGGTCGTCGAAGCGTCGAGGCTTCCGACGCGGTGATCGCCGCTGCTCGGGCAGTCTTCGGGAGAAGCGCCACATCAAGCTGGTTCGCCTTCCCTGCGGTCGCAGCCCCTGGAGGCTGACGTCCACCGAACCTCAGCCGAGCCGCGCGCTCCGCCGCGCTGCTCCGAGTCCCACCAGCGCGGCCAAGATGAGTGCAGATGCTCCGGGCTCGGGGAAAGCGTCGATGCGGATCAGGACCTGTCCGCCCACCTGGGCGCCGGCCGCGCTGAGCGCGAAAAGGGTCAGGGTGATGTCCCGAGTGGTGAGCAGGGCCGGATCGGGCTCGCGCGCCGCTGCAGAGCGTCGTAGCGCTCACGAGAGCGGATCTGCACGTCTGGCGACTCAGCCCCGATTCGAGCGCACGACCAGCTGCTTTAGGAGTGCAGCCTGACGCATTTCGGTGTTGCTAGGCTGAGGTGGCCCGTGTAGGGAACTGTTCGGAATTCGAGACTGGTTGCTGATCGGGAGCGAGGCCCGTACCGACCGCACCACTCTCAGTCTACGCGGCACGTCGTCCGGCGCTCTACAGCGGTCTCCAATCGCGTTGGCGCACTACTGGCGCACCTGGCGACGCGCCCGATCGCGCAAGTCCCGTCGGGGCGGTCGGATTCGAACCGACGACCTTCTGCTCCCAAAGCAGATGCGCTACCAAGCTGCGCTACGCCCCGGTGCGCGGCAGGCTAGCGCGGTGCGCGGGCTACAGCACCTCGAACAGCTCCCGCAGCACCGGCGCGACCTGGCGCAGGGCCTTGCCGCGGTGGCTGATCGCGTCCTTCTCGACGGGGGTGAGCTCGGCCATGGTGCGGCCGGGGACGGCGTCGGGCAGGAACAGGGGGTCGTAGCCGAAGCCGCCCTGCCCTCGCGGCGCGAGGGCGATCTTGCCTTCGCAGGTGGCGCGGGCGGTGGCGAGGATGGCGCCGCCGGGGTCGGCGATGGCGACCGTGCACACGTAGCGGGCGCGGCGGTCGTCGGCGCGGGCGAGCTCGCGCAGCAGGAGCTCGTTGTTCGCGGTGTCGTCGCCGTGCTTGCCGGCGTAGCGGGCGGAGTGGACGCCCGGGCGGCCGCCCAGGGCGTCGGCCTCGATGCCCGAGTCCTCGCCCAGCGCGATGACGCCGGTGTTGCGCGCGGCGTGCATCGCCTTGGCGCGCGCGTTCTCCTCGAAGGTGACTCCGGTCTCCTCGAGCTCGCCCACGAGCGGGTGCTGGGCGAGTGTCTCGAGCACCAGGTGCGGGATCGCGAGCAGCTGGCGCAGCTCGCGCAGCTTGCCCTCGTTGCGCGTGGCGAGGAGCAGGCGCTTCAACTGCCGAGCGCGCGGGCCTGGTGCTGGGCGAGCTGGTCGATGCCGTGCTCGGCCAGGTCGAGCATGCGGTCGAGGAGCTTGCGGTCGAAGGTGCCGCCCTCGCCGGTGCCCTGCACTTCGACCAGGCGGCCGCTGCCGGTGCGTACCACGTTCATGTCGACCTCGGCGCGCGAGTCCTCGGCGTAGGGCAGGTCGAGCAGGATCTCGCCGTCGACCACGCCGACCGAGACGGCCGCCACCGTGTCGTGGAGCGGGCTCTGCTTCAAGAGGCCGACCTCGACCAGGCGGCGGCAGGCGGCGGCGAGCGCGACGAAGCCGCCGGTGACGGCGGCGGTGCGCGTGCCGCCGTCGGCCTGCAGCACGTCGCAGTCGATCACGATCGCGCGCTCGCCCAGGGCGACCAGGTCGATCACCGCGCGCAGCGAGCGGCCGATCAGGCGCTGGATCTCCTGGGTGCGGCCGGAGAGCTTGCCCTTCTGGGCTTCGCGCTCGCTGCGCGTGTCGGTCGAGCCGGGCAGCATGCTGTACTCGGCGGTGACCCAGCCACGGCCGGAGCCACGCAGCCAGGCGGGGACGGACTTCTCGAGCGAGGCGGTGCACAGCACCAGCGTGCGGCCGGTGCGGATCAGCGCCGAGCCGGTGGGGTTCGAAACGAAGCCGAGCTGGATCTCGACCTCGCGCAGCTGGTCGGGCGCGCGGCCGTCGAGGCGCTTCATTCCGGTGTCGCTCCGTTCGCCTGCATCTCGCGATTCTGCCCCATCGTCTCGACCAGCGCCGCCGCGATCGCCTTCGCCAGCGCGTTCTGGGCGTCGCGCTGCCCCAGGCGCTTCACCTCGGCGGCGTTGGTGACGAAGCCGATCTCGACCAGCGCCGCGGGCATGTTCACGCCGGTGAGCACCACGAACGGGGCCTGCTTCACGCCGCGGCTCTCGCCAGGAAGACGGGCCAGACCGCGCTGGATTGCGCTCGCGAGCTCGCTCGACTCGCGCAGGTGCTCGGTGCGGATCAGGTCGCCGAGGATCCCGCCGACCACGTCGCGGCTGTCGGAGGCCGTGCCCGCCTGCCCGTACACATCGTTCTCGGTGAGCGCGACGCGCTTGGCCTCGGCGTCGCTCGCATCGAGCGACAGGAAGTAGGTCTCGGCGCCGAACACCTCGGGCTCGGGCGCGGAGTTCGCGTGGATCGACACGAACAGGCGCCCGTGCGCGCGGTTGGCGATCGCGGTGCGATCCGGCAGCGCGACGAACGCGTCGCTGTTGCGCGTGAGCAGCACGGGCAGCTTGCGCGCGCGCAGCTCGGCGGCCAGCCGGCGCGCGACGGCGAGCGTGAGGTCCTTCTCGAGCACGTTGCCGACGCCGCTCGCGCCGAAGTCCGTCCCGCCGTGGCCGGGGTCGACGACGATCGGGCCCACGGGCGCGGGCGCCTCTTCGCCGGCGAGGCCGTGCAGCGGCGCCGACAGAGCCGCGAACGCGAGCACGATGCTGAACGTTCGCCTCACGCCGGCAGCTCCACCACCTGGATCCGCCGCCGCGCCGGCTTCGGCGCGCGCAGCCCCGCGAGCGCGAACAGTGACTCGAGCGTGTGAATGCCCTCGACGCGCGCGCGTCCGACGAGCTCGATCCACAGGTCCGCGGTCATCTCCGCGTCGCCGAGCGCGCGGTGTCGCGCGCGGTGCGGGATCGACAGCTGCGCGACCAGGGCGTCGAGCCCGTAGCGCGGCGCGCGCACCAGCCGGCGCGCGGCGCGCACCGAGCACAGGAAGGGCGGCAGCGGCTCGGGCCGCTCGTGCGCGCGCCAGGCGCGCGCGAGGAAGCCGCGGTCGAAGCGCGCGTTGTGCGCCACCACCGCTTCGACGCCGTGGCGCTCCAGCAGCGCGGCGAGCGACGCGAGCGCCTGCCCTTCCGGCGGCGCGCCGGCGAGCAGCTCGTCGTGGATGCCGGTGAGCGCGGTGATGCCCCAGGGCAGCGGCTGGCCCACGTCGACCAGCGTCTCGAAACGCGCCAGCACGTCGGCGCCGCGCAGCACCACCGCGCCGATCTCGAGGATGCGGCAGCGCTTCGGCGAGAGGCCGGTGGTCTCGAGATCGACGACGGCGAACACGGCGCGCTCGAGCGGCACGCCGCGCCGCGCCTCGAGCTCGCCGGCGACACTCGTGCCCAGACGCGCCGACACCCACGCCGGCAGCGACAAGCCGCGCGGCACGCGCAGCCATTCGCGCAGCCCCTCGAGTCCGCTCACCTTCCCCCCGATCTCACCGTAGCAGGCACACCCCGGATCCTCTACTTTGCACGCTCCCAACCCTCGCTCGAGAGCCGGAGTCCCGTGAGAGGCGCTCCAAAGAAAGTCCGCATCCTCCGCGCACTGATCCGCGACCAGCCCGGACACCTGGGCAAGCTGGCGCAGGCGCTCGGCGAAGTCGGCGCGAACATCGGCGACATCACGAAGCTGCACGTCGCCGGCGAGTTCACCCAGCGGGACTTCGAGGTCTACGTCGACGACGACGCGCAGCTCGAGCGGCTGCGCCAGCTCGTGGCGAACGTGGACGGCATCACGATCGAGTCGGTGCGCGACCCGGTGCTCGAGATCCACCGCGCGGGCAAGATCCACATGCGCGCCACGGTGGCGCTGGACCGCATCGGCGACGTGCGCATGATCTACACGCCGGGCGTCGCGACCGTCTGCAACGAGATCCACGCGCACCCCGAGCGCGTGTGGGACTACACCGCGCTGGGCCGGACTGTGGCCGTGATCACCAACGGCACCGCGGTGCTCGGGCTCGGCAACATCGGCGTGCACGCCGGCCTGCCCGTGATGGAGGGCAAGGCGGTGCTGCTCGACCGGCTCGCCGGGCTGTCGGGCATTCCGATCCTGATCCCCACGCGCGACGTGCGCACCTTCGTCGACACGGTGATCCAGATCGCACCCTCCTTCGGCGCGATCCAGCTCGAGGACATCGCCGCCCCGGAGTGCTTCGAGATCGAGCAGCGGCTGACCGAGGCGCTGCCGATCCCGGTCATGCACGACGACCAGCACGGCACCGCGGTGGTGGTGCTCGCGGCGCTGTTGAACGCGACGCGGCTCACCGGCATCGCGCTGGGCGACCTGACCGTCGGCGTGGTCGGCCTCGGCGCAGCGGGTCTGGGCATCAGCCGCCTCCTGCTGTCCTACGGCGTGAAGGGCGTGGTCGGCACCGACATCAACCTCGACGCGCTGCGCCGGCTGGAAGCGCTGCGCGGCAAGACGGGAGATCTCGCGCGGGTGATGGCCGAGGGCCAGGTCGTGGTCGCGACCACCGGCCGGCCCGGGCTGATCACGCCCAACCTGGTGAAGCCGGGCCAGATCGTGCTCGCGCTGTCGAACCCGATCCCCGAGATCGAGCCGCAGCTCGCGCGTGACGCGGGCGCCGCGTTCGCCGCCGACGGGCGCTCGGTCAACAACGCGCTCGGCTTCCCGGGCATCTTCCGCGGCGCGCTCGAGGCGCGCGCGCGCCGGATCGACGACGCGATGAAGATCGCCGCGGCGAAGGTGATCGCGCAGTTCGCCGAGGCCGGAGAGCTCGTGCCGAGCATCCTGCACCCCGACGTGCACCACGCCGTGGCCGAGGCGGTCGAAGAGGCCGCGCTCGCACCGGGCGCGACGCGCGCGCCGGGAGAGACCGCATGACCCCGCGGCGGCTCGCGCTGGTGGCGCTCGCGGCCGCACTGTTCGCCGCGCCCGGGCCGGCGAAGAGCCCGAACCCGGCGCCGATGCCCACCAAGCCCTCCGACACCGCGCCGAAGAAGACGGTCGAGAAGGCGCCGGAGCTGATGCTCTCGATCGAGTCGCCCACCAACAACGCGGTGATCGGCGATCCCACCGGCATGGCCTTCGTCGCGGGCAAGGCGCTCGCGCTCTACGGCGAGTACCAGACCTTCGACATCATCTTCGTGGTCGACACCTCGGAGAGCACCTCGGAGCCCTCGGGCGCCGACATCGACGGCAACGGCGTGGTCGGCGAGCGCCGCGGCGCGAAGTACCTCTCGGTACTGGGCCGCGTGCTGCCGCTGCCCAACACCGACGAGGGCGATAGCGTGCTCGCGGCCGAGATCATGGGCTGCCGCGTGCTGCTGGCGCAGCTCGACCCGCGCACGACGCGCGTCGGAGTCGTGGCCTTCGCGGGCGACAACGACGCGCTCACGCCCGACGCCTACACCGAGGTGCCGCTCACCACCGACTACAAGAAGGTGGAGCGCGGGCTCGACGCGATCTACCGCCGCGGGCCCAAGGGCATGACCAACATGGTCTCGGCGGTGAACCTGGCGACGATCGAGCTGCTCGGCACGCAGAGCGCGTACAGCACCAAGCGCGACGGCGCCAAGCGCGTGATCATGTTCCTGACCGACGGCTTCCCGACGCTGCCGCTCGAGAACTCTGACCTGCAGAACGCGAAGATGGCGATCCAGCAGGCGGTGCGCGCGGCCAAGTTCGACATCCGCATCGACACGTTCGCGATCGGCGAAGAGGCACTGTCGCAGCCCGTGGTCACGGTCGAGATGGCGCGCGTCACCAACGGCGTGTTCACGCCGGTGCGCAATCCCAAGGACCTGCGCGCGGTGTTCGAGGACGTGAGCTTCTCGTCGATCGAGCGGCTCGAGGTGCGCAACAAGACCTCGGGCAAGATGGCGGACTACGTGATCCCCAACCCCGACGGCACGTTCTCGGCGCTGCTCGGCATGAACGAGGGCAAGAATACGCTCGAGGTGTACGCGCGCTCCACCGACGGTACCGAGGGCCGGCGCGAAGTGACGGTGAACTTCATGGCGGGCGGCCAGCCCCAGGAGCTGAACGCGCGCATGCTGGCGCAGCGCAACCGGCTCTTGGAGAACCGGCTGCTCGACCTGCAGAAGCGCAACGTCGAGATCCAGGCCGAGGCCAACGAGGACACCCGCAAGGTGCTGCAGGTGCAGATCGAGGAAGAGCGCAAGAAGGCACAGGCCGCCGCCGACAAGATGCGCAAGGACGTCGAGATCTCCGTAGACAAGAAGAACATCCCCGTCGAGGGCGAGGACCCGAAGTCGAGCCAGTGACTCGCCGCGCCTAGCGCGCGCTGCGCTTCTTCGCCAGCATGCGCCGCTTCTTCATGTAGCGCGCGAACGCCGCCGGGCGTTTGGTCCGCATGAACGCGAGCAGGTCCTCGTGGGTGTGGAAGTAGTGCTTCCAGGCCGACTCGCCGGAGTTCCGCTCGCAGTCGTCGGAGGAGAACTCGGAGCACACCAGCGGCCGGGTCTGGTACACGCTGCAGGTGCGCGCCTCGGTCAAGTTGCGGCAACGGGTCTGGAACTCGAGATACCAGTCTCCGTCCCAGTCGATGTACACGCCGACGTTCTCGTGGGTCAGGTACCAGTGCACGTTCTCGTACTCGGCGAACGACTTCGGGTCGTCGATCTGCGTGGCGATGTAGGTGCAGCAATCGCCGCAGCCTGCACAAGGGTGAGCGTTCGGAAGCGAGACCAGCGGGAGCTCGAGCCCGCGCCCGCGAGAGGTGTCCTCGCTCACGCCTTCTCCGCGTCGGGCCGGGGCCGGCCGAAGAAGTCGCGCGGCAGCTCGAGCTTGGCGAACTGCTCCACGCGCTCCTGGCGCGCCGCCGCGAGCTCGGACCACTGACTCGGCCCCTCGAGCACCGCGCGGATGCGCTCCGGGGTCGTCAGATAGGCGCACAGGCCCGGCGCGGCCAGCACGCCGCGCGCCGCCAGCCGCTGGCCGAGCTCGCCGGTGCAGCGCTGCTCGAGTGCGAGCGCCGCGCGCAGCGCGGGATCGGCCCCGGACTCGGCAGGCTCCGCGAGCCGGCGGCCCAGGCCCGCGAACAGCACCTCGCTCCACGCGTGGAGATCGAGCGGCCCGCGCCCGAGCTCGCCCGCGTCCAGGTCGCCCGGATCGATCTCCTCGACCCGGCGCAGGAAGGGCGTGCGCGCGCGCTCGGCCGCCTCGACGCGCTTCCACAGCCGCCCGCGGCGCAGCCGCGCCCGCGCGCGCTCGAGCGCGTCGGTCATGCGCCGCGCCAGCCCGTGCGCCGGCTCGACCAGGCCGGGATCCGGCTCTTCCCCCAGCGCGCGTGCGCGCACGCGCTCCCACACGTGCGCGTTCAGGGCGATGCGCCCGTAGTGGATGGCCACCCAGCGCGTCGGCCGGGCGCCGGCCGCGAGGCCGAGCGTGTCGCAGAAGTCGGCGAGCACGCGCTCGAGCGGGAGCGCCAGCCGCGACCAGATCGCCGGCGTCGCGATCTCGTCGAGCGGCGACGCGAGCGGCGCGCGCGTCTGTCCGGGGTAGACCGGATCGGGCGGCGTCACGACCGGATAGGCGGGATCAGGCGGACCGTCGGCGAGGAGCCAGTGGGCTCTGTCGTTCGGGCCGGGCTCGAGCGGCATCGCCGCAATGTAGCTCAGCGCGTCGCGACGGCACCGTCGTGAGTCGTCTCCTCGACGCGGTAGTGGCGGGCCTCGTCGAACATCTCGATCGGGTGCCAGCGCGGGACCTCGGACAGGCGCACCAGGTGGTTGGTCACCACCCCGGTGGGGTCGAGGATCCACGGGTCGCGGCGATCGCCGTTCTCGAACCAGAGCGTCACCATGTGGTGCTGACCGGTGTCGTGGTCCACGACGATCGAGCGGAAGATCTCGTCCTTCGAGAAGCCGAGCTTGCGCAAGAGCAGGAACGTCATCAGGTCGAGCCCGTCGCAGTCGTCGCCGCCCTGCGCGATCACCTCGGACAGCGTGGCCCAGTGATCGACCTCGCCGTCCGGGATGTAGTGGCGGCGGCTCTCGTCCTGAATCCATGCCACCGCGTCGGAGGCGATGCGCCGGCGCAGCTGATTCTCGAACTTCTGGTACTCGTCGCCGATCTGCGAGCCCCCCGGCATGTGGTCGGCGATCGCGAGCTGGTCGAGCTGGTTGCGCGACTGCCAGTTCTTGATCTTGGCGTTCCAGGGGTCCTCGCGGGGCGACTCCACGAAGAAGTCGAGCGAGACCGGGGGCAGGAAGGCGGCGTTCTGGGCGCACGAGAGAAACGCCAGACCAAGGACGGCGATGGCAAACCCGAGGCTGCGCAAGCCGAGACTCCTGTGCTTTCGCGATGCGATCGCGATCGCCCCTCCGTCTCTGCGAATCGGAGAAGACGGGAGCTCGCTTGAGGGCGCGCGTACGTGCGCGCCTGACTCAGAAGTACACGTCGCCGCGGAAGAACCAGAGCGGCGCGAGACCGCCGTACTGGCCCGCGCCGTGATTTCCGCCGAACAGCTGGACACCGATGGCCAGCTCGAGATTGCTGCGCGCCGACCAGGTGACGGACGGCACCAGCGCCTCGCTGGGCCCCTGCCAGTCCTGGATGTAGGTGAGATCGGCGCGCAAGAGCGGCGTCAGGTCGTAGCCGAGCTCGAACCCGGTCTGGACGTGGGTGAACGTGACCAGCTGCGGCAGGAACAGCCGCTGTGCCAGGGTCTGCAGGCCGACGTCGCTGCGCAAGACTTCGGTCAGCGCGGTCTCTGGCACCACGTTCTGGTTGTAGAAGGTCTCGACGAGCCCGTAGAGCCCGGTCCCGATCGCGAAGGTGTAGTCGAGCGACAGCACGGCCTGCATCGTCGCGTTGCCGTGGTCGTGCCAGGTCTCGGTGAGCTCGCCGCGCAGGGCGGCGTCGCCCAGGTTGGTGGCGAAGTCGGCGCCGAGCAGGTAGTCCCGGTCGATCTTCGCGACCATCAACGCGGCGTCGAGCTGGCGCTGCTGGAGCTCCAGCCGCAGCGCACTGCGCGGGTGGTGGTCGTGCCGCTCCGGCGCGACGATCACAGAGGCCCAGAGCCCGTCGTACAGGCGGGCGCGCGCGAGCAGCGAATCGACCCCGATCCGCTGGTCGGCCTCGACCGCGAGCGGCGGGATCAGGTTGAAGATGTCGGACGGCGTCCAGATCCGGCCGCGGCCCAGCGCAATGCGCTGGCGGCCGAGCGTCACGTCGAAGTCGTCGTCCTGGTAGCGCAGCCAGCCGCGGTACAGGAGGTGCCGCCAGGTTGCATCGTCGGAGTCGACGATGGTCTGGTCGAGGTCCAGGAAGGTGGGCGACCCGGTCTGCTCCGCGACGCGGAACGCGAGCGAGTCGCGGCCGTCGCCGAGATAGAGCTCGTTGTCGTAGGTGAGCTGACCGGACCAGTGGTCGCCGTAGCGGCCCTGGAAGTCGAGGCGCAGGCGCGTCAGCGAGAGAAGGCTCGAGGACAGCCCGAGCGAGAACGCGTGACCGGGCGGCGGGAACACGTCTTCCGCGTCGAGCTCGCGGGTGTAGGTCAGCACTTCGCGCACGCTGGGCGTGAAATCGAACTTGAACTCGCCGGAGTCGAGCTCCACAGCGCCCGCCGCGCCCGCGGCCAGTGCGAGACACAGGCCGAGCGCAGCGGCGTTGCGAATCACTGTGGGCGCCGCTCGTCGCTCGCGATGCGGCCGTCGACCAGGCGGATCACACGCCGCGCGCGCGCCATCACGCGCGGGTCATGCGTGCTGAACAGGAACGTCACGCCGCGCTCGCGGTTCAGCCGCTCCATCAGGTCGAGCAGGTCTTCGGCGGTCTTCGAGTCCAGGTTCGCGGTCGGCTCGTCGGCCAGCACGATCTGCGGCTCCGAGGCGATCGCGCGCGCGACCGCGACGCGCTGCTGCTGCCCGCCGCTCATCTCGTTCGGGCGCTTCTCGACCAGCTCGCCCAGGCCCAGGTCTTCGAGCGAGCGCAGCGCGCGGGCCCGCCGCTCCGCGCGCGGGGCGCGCTGCAACAGCAGCACGAACTCCACGTTCTCGAGCGCGGTCAGGACCGGCACCAGGTTGTAGGACTGGAACACGAAGCCGAGCTCGTGCAGGCGCAGGTCCGAGCGCTGCGCATCGCTCATCTCGGTGACGTCGCGGCCGGCGACGAAGACGCGCCCGCGCGTGGGCGTGTCGAGCGTGCCGAGCAGGTTCAGGAGCGTGGTCTTGCCCGAGCCGGACGGCCCCGAGAGCGCGGAGAACTCGCCGCGCTCCACCACCAGGTCCACGTCGGCGAGCGCCACGGTCTCGATCGCCGCGGCGCGGTACACCTTCGTGACCCTGCGCGCCTCCAGCACCGCCTCTTCGCCCACGTCGCTCCCCCTCAGATGTGCCGCACGGCCTCGGCCGGGCGCAGCCGCGCCGCCTTCACCGCGGGCCAGATCGCAGCGAGCGCCGCGGTGACGACGGCGAGCGCGAACGGCGAGAGCCAGTCGCCGGACTCGAGCCGCGGATAGACCCGCGGGCCCACGCTGAGCACGCCGGCGCCCGCAAAGGCGTCGCCTGACACACCGGTGTGTCCCAGCACCAGCACGAATGCGACGCCGAGCCCCACGCCGAGCGCCGCCCCGCCGAGGGTCAGGATCAGCGACTCGAGCAGCACCAGCTCGACCAGCTGGCGCCCCTGCAGCCCGAGCGAGCGCAGCACGCCGAACTCGCGGATCCGCTCGAAGACCGACATGAGCAGCGCGTTCGCGATGCCGAAGGCCATGCCCGCGAACACGGTGGCGTAGGCGATCCAGGCCGTGCTCGACATCAGGTCGAGCAGCGACGCGAGCCGCGGCTCGCGCTCCTGCCAGGTGAGGATCTCGAGCGCCTCGCCCGGCCGCGCGCGCGGCAGCTCGGCCTTGGCGAAGGCGTCGAGCCGGTCGAGCGCGCGCGCGTCGTCGAGCGCGACCGCGATCTCGTGCACGCGGTCGCCGACGCCGAGCAGCCGCTGCGCGTCCTCGAGCCGCAGGAACACGGTGCCCTTGTCGAAGTCGGGCGAGGCGCTGTGGAACAGGCCCGAGACCCGGAACGCGCCCAGCCCCGACTCGCCCGGAGCGTGCAGCACGATCTTCTCGCCCACGCCGACGCGCAGGTCGTCCGCGAGCTCGCTGCCGAGGAGCGCGCCGGGCAGCGCGCGGACTCCACCACCCGGTGTCGGCTGCGGAAAGTCGCCCGCGACGATCGAGTTGCCCACCACCGAGACGCGGCGCTCCGCCTCCGGGATCACGCCCACGAGCGTCACATGCGCGTTCTGGCGCGCGCTCTGCGCCAGCCCGTCGCCGAGCGCGCGCGGCGAGGCGTGCGCGCCGGGAAAGCGCTCGACCAGCGCCGCGAGCTGGCGCCCGCCGTCGGCCAGCGCCAGACCGACGTCGGGATCCGCCTGGTAGCCCTTGGCGTGGATCGCCAGCAGCGAGAGCCGCGTCGCCACGGCGGTCTGCACGACCTGGTTCAAGAGACCGTGGCCCCAGGCGACGAGCGAGAGCGAGGCGAACAGACCGACGCTCACCGCGCACAGCACCACCGCGCTGCGCCGCCAGCCGCGCAGCAGGTTGCGCCAGGCGATGCGCGCCAGCATGCCCACGCTACGCCTCCCGCAGCGCGTCGACGGGGCGCGAGCGGCTCGCGCGCACCGCCGGCACGAAGGCCGCCAGCAGCCCCACCCCGAACAGCACCGCCGGCAGCGCGACCAGCGCCGAGCGCGACAGCGCGAACTCGAGCACCGGCTCGAGCCCGAACACCGCGAGCGAAGCGCGCAGCTCCGCGCCGCTGAGCGGGATCGGATTGCGCTCGAGCCACAGCACCAACGGGATGCCCAGCGCGAAGCCCAGCACGATGCCGAGCAGCGACAAGAGCAGCGACTCCATCACCACCAGGCCGCAGATCGCGCGTGGCCGCATGCCGATCGCGCGCAGCACGCCGAACTCGCGCACGCGCTCGAACACCGACATCAGGATCGTGTTCAACAGCCCGAAGCCCACCACGATCAAGAGCAGCCCGTTCTTCAGCCAGTCGCCGACGTCCTTGATGCGGAAGAACTGCACGACCTCGGGCACGAGCTGCGGCCAGGCCACGACCTCGAAACGCTCGGGCGGGAACGCCGCCGCGAGCGCCGCAGCGATCGCAGGCTGCGCGCGCAGATCGGGCGCGAAGATCGCCACGTGCGACAAGCCCGCGCCGACGCCGAGGAAGTCCTGCAGCTCGCCCAGGTCGAGGATCGCGGCGAAGCCGTCGAGCTCGCTCGAGCCCAGGTGGAAGGTGCCGACCACGCGGAAGCGGTCGGCCGTCTGCGAGCCGAACGCGTCCGCCGAGACGGCGATCACCGAGTCGCCGAGCTTCGCGCCGAGATTGCGGGCCAGCAGGTCCCCCAGCACGATCTCGCGCGGACCACCGTCGCGCGCGCGCGCCGGCGTGCGCCCCGCGTTCATGCCGCGCAACAGCCGCGAGAGCGCGCGCTCTCGCGCCACGTCGAGCCCGAGCAGCTGCACGCCACGGCCGGTGGCGCGGTCCTGGTCCGCCGAGACGAGGCCGAAGCTCTCGAGCCGCGGCGCCCAGCCGGCGCCGCCCGGGAGCGCGTGGAGTGCGGCGTGCTGTCCGGGCGTGAGCACGAGCGCGTCGTCGAGCGCGTGGGTATCGCGGTAGCCGCGCGCGCTCACCTGGAAGTGACCCGGGTAGAGCTCCACGGCGTTCGCGATCCAGCGCCGCTGGCTGCCGGCGGAGACGGCGAGGTTCAGGATCATCAGCAGCGTCGCGAACACCGCGGCTGCGAGCGTGAGCGCGGTGCGCCGCCGGCTGCGGCCGAGATTGCGCCAGGCGAGCGTCAACAGCAGCATCAGCGCGCCGCCTCCGAGTTGCGCAGGTTCGACTGCGTGAAGATCTCGTCGGAGAGCTTCTGGTCGAGCACCACCTCTTCCAGCTCGACGCGCGTCGAGTGACCGGGCTTGTCGAGCGGCGTCATCTCCCACTGGTGCGGCAGCGGCCGGCCCTGCACCT
>Ga0318524_10000437_pt1 | contig 13929 bp, 14 predicted proteins | sample GRESIP052b4f22_FD_203685 | JGI IMG/M metagenome (GOLD analysis project Ga0318524, IMG submission 203685) | Tropical soil microbial communities from Luquillo Experimental Forest, Puerto Rico - GRE.SIPMG.052b4f22 | ecosystem: Environmental > Terrestrial > Soil > Tropical forest > Bulk soil... | reverse complement strand
AGCTCGCCGCAGTGCTCGCGGGCCGCGCGCCCGCGCGGCTGACCGATCGCGAGATCACGGTATTCGACTCGGTGGGATTCGCGCTCGAGGACTTCTCCTCGCTCCGTTACCTGCAGCGCATCCATCACGAGGAACGCGGCGCACGCACGCAGATCGACCTGCTGCCGAAGCTCGAGGACCCGAAGGATCTGTTCGGACTGCTGTCGCTGCGACCGCGGCTCGCACCGACCGACGAGGCGGCGGCTTGAGCACGGTGCGCGCCAGCCTGATCGGCGCGCCCACGGACGTCGGCGCGGCCGACCGTGGCGCCTCCATGGCGCCTGAGGCACTGCGCGTGGCAGGCCTCACCGATGCGCTGCGCGCACGCGAGCTCGAGGTCGTCGATCTCGGGAATCTCAGCGGTCCGGGCAATCCGTGGCAGCCGCCGCGCGGCGGCTACCGGCATCTGCCCGAGGTGGTGCGCTGGAATCAGCTGGTGAACGAGAGCGTGTACGCCGAGCTGCAGCAGGGTCGCCTGCCGATCCTGCTCGGCGGAGATCACTGCCTCAGCATCGGCTCGATCGGCGCCATCGCCCGGCACTGCCGCGAGCAGGGCCGCAAACTGCGTGTGCTGTGGCTCGATGCCCACGCGGACTTCAACACGAGCGAGCTCTCCCCGAGCGGCAACGTGCACGGCATGCCGGTCGCCTGCCTCTGCGGCTTCGGTCCCGCCGAGCTCATCGGCATCGGCGGCCGCATCCCGGCGATCGATCCTTCGTGGGTGCGACAGATCGGGGTGCGCAGCGTCGATGCCGGAGAGAAGCGCTTCGTGCACGAGCAGGGGCTGGACGTGTTCGACATGCGCCACGTGGACGAGATGGGCATGCGCGAGACCATGGAACAGGCCCTCAGCGACATCGACGGCGACACCCACCTGCACGTGAGCTTCGATGTCGATTTCCTCGACCCGGAGATCGCGCCGGGAGTCGGCACGCGCGTGCCCGGTGGGCCAACCTATCGCGAGGCGCAGCTGTGCATGGAGATGATCGCCGACACGCATCGCCTGGCCTCGCTCGATGTCGTCGAGCTGAATCCCGCGTTCGATGTGCACAACCGCACCGCGACGCTTGCGGTGGACCTCATCGAGTCGCTGTTCGGCAAGAGCACGCTGGTGCGGCGGCCGGTGTGGGAGGGTCCGACCAGGACGCGCGCTCGCGGCCCGCGAGCACGTCATCCGGCCTGAGACCTGACGGTCGTTTCAGCGCGGCGTAGCTTCGGGTTGCGACGAGCGTGTCACGGTGGTGCGCTCACGGCACTGCGTTGCAATCGCCCGGGGGCCGCCGCATCATGCCGCGAGCCAACAACAATCAGGTGAGCAAGCCATGGCCGAGAGCGTCTACAAGATCATCGAGCTCGTCGGAACGAGCACCGAGTCCTGGGAGAAGGCCGCGGCGGCGGCGGTGAACCAGGCGTCGAAGTCCCTGCGCGATCTGCGCATCGCCGAGATCGTGCAGCTCGACATGCATATAGAGAACGGCAAGGTCGCGGCCTACCGCGCCAAGGTGAAGGTTTCCTTCAAGTTCGAGGGCGGTAATTAGCTGCCGAGCTGCGGGTCGGGGTCTTAATCTAGCGCTCGGTGGCATGCTGCAGCGCGGCGCGCGCCAGCAGGCGGGTCGAGTCGAGCGTCGGCAACGGGGAGTTGCCGTCGTTCATGATGAGCGGAATTTCCGTGCAGCCGAGCACCACCGCGTCGCAGCCGTCCTCCTTCATGCGCTTCATGACGCGCTGAAAGAAGCCGATCGCATCGGCGTTGAACACCCCGGCGACCAGCTCCTCGAAAATGATGCGGTTGATCTCGGCGCGCTCGATTGGCGTCGGGCGCAGGTACTCAAGGCCACGCGCCGCGAGTTTCTCGGGGTAAACCTCGCTATCGACCAGATAGCGCGTGCCGGTGAGTCCGAGGCAATGAAAGCCGCGCTCGGCAGCATGGGCGGCCACGACCTCGGCGATGTGCAGCCAGGGGAGCGGTGAGCGGCGCAGCACCCAGGGCATTGCCTGGTGAATGGTGTTGTCCGGGCAGATGAGAAAATCGGCGCCGGTGCGGGCCAGCTTGTTCGCCGCCGCCAGCATCAGCTCGGCCACCCCCGGCCAGTCGCCGCTCTCGATGCACCTCATGTACGAGGCGAACGAGTGGGTGTGCATCGAGACCTCCGGATGCGCGAGCGGCCCGAGCCACTGCGGGCCCTCGAGGCACACGGTCCGGTAACACAGCGCCGCGCCCTCGGCCGAGCAGGCGACGATTCCGATGTGCCGCGTCATGGATCGATTCTACAGCGCAGCCGCGGCGGCGTGGACGGCTACCCGCCGGCGGCGCGCGTCAGGAATCGAGCGACCGGGAATCGGCGCGAACGCCGCCGGGCTCGACGGGGAACGTGACGGCTACACGGGTGCCGGTGCTCCTGGAAGTGATGCGGATGTCACCGTTGAAGTGCAGCACGCGCTCGCGCATGCCGGCGATGCCAACACCCGATCCCTGCGTCTGTATCTCGCGCAGCATCTCGGCGGGAATGCCGCGGCCCTGGTCCTCGATGTCGAGCAGCAGGCGCCCGTCGGTGCGCGCGATCCGCAGCGTCGCCGTCCTGCTGCCCGAATGCCGGTGAATGTTCGTCAGGCTCTCCTGCACGATGTGGAACACCGCCGCTTCGAGGTCGCGCGGGAGCCTGCCGAGGGCCTCATCGAGCTCGAGCGTGATGGCGATACCGCTGCGCTTGGAGAGCCCGGCGACGTACCAGCGCAGCGCGCCGCTCAGCCCCGCGTCATCGAGCAGAGGCGGGTGCAGCAGATAGGAGGCGGTACGGATTTCCTGCGTGAGCTGCTCCACCAGCTGCAAACTGCTGTTGATGTCCTCGGCGAGCTCGGGGGACAGGGCGGCCGCTCGCCCGTTGAGGCTCGCCAGCTCCATCCCGAGCGCCGCCAGCAGCTGCCCGGCGGAATCGTGCAGGTCGCGGGCGATGCGACGCCGGTCCTCATCCTGCATCTGCATCATGCGCATCGACAGCACGCGCAGACTCGTGTACGCCTTCTCGAGCTCCTCGGTGCGCTCGCGCACGCGCGACTCGAGGTGATCGCGCGCCTCCTGCAAGGCTGTTTCTGCGCGCCAGCGCTCGATCGCGACGCTGCCGAGGTGCGCGCCGAACTGAACCAGGTCGCGCTCCCAGGCATTCGGCTCGCGTGCCTCCGCGAGGCAAACGAAGAACGAGGCAATCGCGGTGCCGTCGGCACTCCAGACGGGAGTGGTATGCAGCGCGCGCACGCCGTATGCGATGCACAGCTCGCGCCACGGCGCCGACCAGCGCGCATCGACCGCGATGTCGGGGCAGGTGCACAGCTCGCCGCGGGCCAGGGCGGCACCGCATGGCATGGTCGCTCCATCGCTGACGATCGGCAGCTCGCACAACCGCGCCGTGAGCACCGCCGGAAGTCGCGAGGACACGATGCGCTCGATGCGCGTCCGGTTGCCATCGAGCAGTGCGATCGCGGCGCGCACGCCGGGCTGGAGATGGGCGACCGACTCGGTGATGGCGCGCAGGCACTGATCGAGCGGCCGACCGCGCGCGATCAGCTCGAGCAGGTGGTTCTGCTCGAGCAGCAGTCTCTCGGCGTGCTGTCGCTCCGGGTCGAGCGGGCCGGGAAGCGCAGCCGCGGTCACGACGTGCGGTTCAGCACCGTTCGCCGCCGCCCGCCGCGCCGGCCCCACGATCGACTCGATCGTCGACAGCAGGTTGCTCGCGATGTCGGATTTCGACACGAAGCCGCGCGCTCCGGCCTTCAGCGCACTCGGCAGCATCTCCGCCGGGTCGTGTTGACTGACGATGAGGATCTCCGAGGTCGGGGACTCGCGGCGGATGAGGGCCGCGGCTTCGAGTCCACTCAGGCGCGGCATGCTGACATCGAGCAGTACGATGTCCGGCTGCAGCTCGGCCGCCTTCTCGATAGCTTCGACGCCGTCGGCGGCCTCGCCACACACTTCCCAGGCGGGACGCGAGGCGAGGAGCGCACGTAGCCCCTCTCGCACCAGCTCGTGATCGTCGGCAATGAGAATGCGTACGCAAGCCATGGTGTGCTCACGTTCTCTGGCGCTCTCCGGGACCGCAATTTCGCGTGTCCGGGGAGTATATACGGCGCTGACTCGGTCAAGCCGCCGGCATCTTCGCCAAGCGCAACCACAGCCTGGGCAGCTTGCGTCCCCGCTGCCCGGCGCGGCATGATCGCCCGCTCGAACCATGGACCCATCGTCCCCCAAGCACCGCTCACAGCGACACTGGAACTCCCGCCGCGAGGAGAAGCGACAGCGCCTCGAGCAGATCGCGGCGTACGTCGACGGCAAGCTCGTCCGACACGACTCGATCGTTCCGCTCCTCGAGACGCTGCTCCGGCCGGGCGACCGTGTCGTGCTCGAGGGTGATAACCAGAAACAAGCCGATTTCCTCTCGCGCTCGCTCGTGCAGGTCGATCCCTCCCGCGTGCACGACCTGCACCTTCTCGTCCCGAGCGTCAGCCGCCCGGAACACCTGACGCTCTTCGAGCGTGGCATCGCACGGCGCCTCGACTTCTCCTTCTGCGGGCCGCAGAGCGTGCGCATCGCGCAGCTGCTCGCTGACGGAAAGCTCGAGATCGGCTCGATCTACACCTACATCGAGCTGTACGCGCGCATGTTCATCGACCTGACACCGCAGGTGGCGCTGGTGTGTGCCGGGCAGGCGGACCGTGACGGCAATCTCTATACCGGCGCCAACACCGAGGACACTCCGACGATCGTCGAGGCCACTGCTTTCCGCGACGGGGTGGTGCTGGCGCAGGTGAACGAGGTGGTGGATGAGCTGCCGCGCGTCGACATTCCAGGCTCCTGGGTCGATCTGATCGTGCCCGCCGACCGCCCGTTTGCGCTCGAAGCGCTCTTCACGCGCGACCCGGCACGCATCAGCGAGCCCCAGGTGCTGATGGCGATGCTCGCGATCCGTGGCATCTACGAGCGGCACGGTGTGACCTCGCTCAATCACGGCATCGGGCTCGCCACCGCGGCCATCGAGCTGCTGCTGCCGACCTACGGTGAGTCGCTCGGGCTCAAGGGGAAGATCTGCCGTCACTGGGCGCTGAATCCGCACCCGACGCTCATTCCGGCAATCGAGAGCGGCTGGGTGGAGAGTGTGCACTGCTTCGGCAGCGAGAGCGGCATGGAGCCGTACGTGCGTGCGCGGCCGGATGTCTTTTTCGTCGGTGCCGATGGCAGCCTGCGCTCCAACCGCACGCTGTGTCAGCTCGCCGGCCAGTACGGGGTCGACCTGTTCATCGGCGCCACGCTGCAGATGGATGCGGACGGCAACTCCTCGACCGTCACTCGCGGGCGGCTCGCCGGCTTCGGCGGCGCGCCCAACATGGGTCACGATCCGAGGGGGCGTCGTCACACGAGTCCGGCCTGGCTCAGCCTCATCACCGCCGATGCACCGGTCGTGCGCGGACGCAAGCTCGTCGTGCAGCTGGTGGAGTGCTTTCGCGGCGGGGAGCCGGCGTTCGTCGCGTCGCTCGATGCGCTCGAAGTCGGGCGGCGCATCGGGATGCCGATCGCTCCGGTGATGATCTACGGCGATGATGTGAGCCACGTGGTGAGCGAAGAGGGCATCGCCTACCTGTATCGTACCGCGGGTGGCGAGGAGCGGCGCGCGGCGCTCGCCGCCATCGCCGGCGCAACGCCGATCGGTCGGGCCGCCGATCCAGGACGCACCGCGAGCCTGCGCGCGCGCGGCATCGTCGCCTGCCCGGAGGATCTGGGCGTGCCGCGCGGCAGCGCGCAGCGCTCGCTGCTTGCCGCGCGCAGCATCGATGAGCTCATCGATTGGTCGGGCGGGCTGTACCAGCCGCCGCATCACGTCCGCCGCGGCGCACGACCGGAGAGGTAACTTCAGGCGGGCTCCGCGGGCCCGGCAGCGGCACGGTGCGTGCGGCGCAGCCGCAGCGCCTCGAGCTCACCCACGATGCCGCGCCGGAAGGACAGCACGCAGGCGACGAAGATGACCCCGATGATGGCCCTCACCCACCCGCCGACCACATCCGACAGGTACTCCTGCAGCGTGATCACGAGGGCGGCGCCCACGACCGGACCGAAGAAGGTCCCCGTTCCCCCGAGCAGCGTCATGAGGATCACCTCGCCCGAGGTCGACTGCTGCACGTCCGAGAGCGTCGCGAAGCCGAGCACCAGCGAGTTCAGCGAGCCGGCAAGACCGCTCAGCGCCGCCGAGAGCACGAAGGCGAGCAGCTTGTAGCGGTTGATGTCGTAGCCGAGCGAGATCGCGCGCGCTTCGTTCTCGCGGATCGCCCGCAGCACGTGGCCGTAGGGTGAGTGCACGACACGCCGGATGAACACGAAAACCGCCACGAACAACGCGAGCACCAGGTAGTACATCACCCGGTCAGACTTGAGCGGCAACAGCCCGAAGAGCGTGCCGCGCGGGACGCCCTGCAGACCGTTCTCGCCGCCGGTGAAGGGCGCCTGGAGGCACACGAAGTACACCAGCTGGCCGAGCGCGAGGGTGATCATGGCGAAGTAGATGCCGCGGCGACGGATGGCGAGCCCGCCTATGACCGCGCCGAGCAATGCCGCAACCGCCATGCCGCACAGCACCGCCGTGGCGGGACCCGCGCCATGTGCCGTGACGAGCCATGAGGTCACGTAAGCGGCGAAGCCGAAGAACGCCGCATGCCCAAAGGAGAGCATGCGACCGAAGCCGAGCAGCAGGTTGTAGGCGCAGGCGAACATCGCGAAGCACAGCAGCTTCATGAGGAACACCGGGTAGAGCCCGAGCCATGGCAGCGACACTGCCAGGAGCGCGAGCAGCACGTACAGCACGATCGCGGCGCGCACCTCGCTACTCCCGCCCGAACAGTCCGGCCGGCCGCAGGATCAGCACCAGCGCCATGATCACGAACACGACGATGTTGGAGGCTTCCGGGTAGAGCACCTTGGTGAACCCCTCGACCACCCCCAGCACCAGCCCGCTCACGATGGCGCCGAGGATCGATCCCATGCCACCGATCACCACCACCGCGAACACGACGATGACGAGCTCGTTACCCATGTGCGAGTTCACCAGCACGACCGGCGAGGCGAGCACTCCGGCGAGCGCAGCGAGCGCCACGCCGCCGCCGTAAGTGGCGGCAACCAGCAGCGGTACGTTGACGCCGAAGGCCTGCAGCAGCGGTGCGTTTTCCGTGGCCGCGCGTAGTGTCGCGCCGAGCCGGGTCCGCTCGATGACGAACCAGGTGCTGAAGCAGACCACCACCGAGGCGAGAATCACCCAGGCGCGGTACAGCGGCAGGAACATGAAATGCAGATTGAGCACTCCCGCGAGCGACTCCGGCACCGGGTAGGACTGGCCGCTCGCCCCGAACACCTGGTGGAGCGAGCCTTCCACGATCAGCGCGAGACCAAAGGTGAGCAGCAGCCCGTAGAGCGGATCGAGACCGTACAGGTGACGCAGCAGCAACCGCTCCACCAGCACGCCGAGCAGTCCCACGGCGAGCGGCGCGGCGAGCAGCGCCACCCAGTAGTTGATGCCGAGGTACTGCAGGCCGAGCAGTGCGGCAAATGCTCCGAGCGTGTAGAACGCGCCGTGCGCGAAGTTGACCACGCCCATCAGGCCGAAGATCACCGCGAGCCCGAGACTCAGGAGCGCGTAGAACGAGCCATTCACCAGGCCGAGCGTCAGTTGGCCGAGTATCACCGCGACGGGAATGCCGAGGATCGTGCTCACGGCCTCGGGGAGTCACGCGGCGGCGGCTGGCGCAGCGCCCGCACGGCTACTTCGGGCCGAGCGGGCACAGGCCGGTGATCGGCCCGAAGGCCTCCTCGCCGCTCATCTTCCGGACCACCCGGTAGTAGTCCCAGGGGTATTTCGATTCCTGCGGCGTCTTGACCTGCATCACGTACATGTCGTGGATCATCGCGCCGTCGGCGCGGATGTAGCCGCCGCGGGTAAACATGTCGTTGATCTTGTCCTTCTTGAGTTGCGCCATGACCTTGTCGGCATCGGTGGTGCCGGCTGCCTTGACCGCTTTCAGATACGTGAGCACCGCTGAGTACACTCCGGCCTGGTCCATGGTCGGCTGGCGGTTCACCTTGGCGAAAAAGCGCTTGGCAAAGGCGCGCGTCTCGTCATTGAGGTCCCAGTACCAGCCGGTGGTCAGGTACAGGCCCTGGGCGGTCTTGAGCCCCAGGCTGTGGATGTCGGTGATGAAGGCGAGCAGCGCCGCCGGTTTCATCGTGCGGGTGATGCCGAACTCGTTGGCGGCTTTGAGCGAGTTGCTGAAGTCGGTCCCGGCGTTCGCGAGTCCCAGCACCTGCGCTCCAGAAGCCTGAGCCTGCAGCAGGAACGAGGAGAAATCCGCCGCGCCGAGGGGCACCCGCACCGCGCCCAGGTTCTTGCCGCCGCGCGTCTCCACGACCTTGGAAGCGGCGTTCTGCAGCTGCGTGCCGAAGGCGTAGTCGGCGGTCAGGTAGAACCAGGTCTTGTTGCCCGCATTGACCATGGCGGTCGCGGTGCCGTTGGCGAGCGCGGTGGTGTCGTACACGTAGTGGACCGAATAGGCCGTGCAGTCCTCGTTCGTGAGCGAGGCGCCGCCCGCGCCGATCACGATGAAGGGCACCTTCTTGGCCGCTGCGACTTTCGCCATGGCGATGTTGACGCCGGTGTTGGAGCCACCGAGCAGCAGGTTGAGGCCCTGCTGGTCGGCCCACTCGCGGAATTTCGAGGCACCGATGTCGGGCTTGTTCTGGTGGTCGGCGGTGAGCACGGTGATTTTGCGGCCGAGCACCGTGCCGCCGAAGTCCGCGACCGCCATGTTGATGACCTCGGCGCCGGCCGCGCCCTCGACATCGGCGTAGACGCCCGACATATCATCGATGTCGCCGATTACCACGGAATCGGCCGCCCGCGCGGCGTGTGGGCTCGCCGCCGCCAGGGTCGCGGCGCCGAGCGCGATGGTCCACCTGCTCAATGTCATTAGTGTTCTCCGCGGTAGGAATGGGTCCCGGGTCAGATGCCGAGGTACTCGTGCAACAGGGCCATTTTGGCCTGAAGCTGCGAGGCCGGAAACTCCGCGACGATCCGGCCGCGCTCCATTATGTAGAAGCGGTCGGCAAGCGGCGCGGCGAAACGGAAGTTCTGCTCCACCATGACGATGGTGTAGCCGCGTTCGCGCAGGCGACGGATGGTGCGCGCCAGCGCCTGCACGATGACCGGAGCCAGACCTTCGGAGATCTCATCGAGCAGCAGCAGCCGTGCCCCGGTACGCAGGATGCGGCCGAGCGCCAGCATCTGCTGCTCGCCGCCCGACAGGTGCGTCCCCTGGCTGCGGCGCCGCTCCCGCAGGTTGGGAAACATCTCGTAGATTTCCTCGACCGTCAGGCCGCCGGGAGCGAGCTGCGGCGGCAGCAGCAGATTCTCCTCGGCTGACAGGCTCGCATAGATGGCGCGCTCCTCCGGGCAATAGCCGAGTCCGAGGTGGGCGATGCGGTGCGGCGCCAAGGCGATCGCTTCTTGACCGTTGACCAACACCGAGCCCGAGCGGCTGCTCACCAGCCCGAGCAGCGCCCGCAGCGTCGTGGTCCGGCCGGCACCGTTGCGCCCGAGGAGCGTAACCACCTCGCCCTGATCGACGTGACAGGTGACACCGTGCAGCACGTGCGACTCGCCGTAGTAGGCGTGCAGATCCGTCACGCGCAACGGCGCGGCGCTCACGCCGGCGCGCCCGCGAGCGCGGCGTCGGCCGAGCCCATGTACGCTTCCATGACCAGCGGATCGCGGGCCACCTGCGCGTACTGTCCACTGGCGATGACCTTGCCCCGCTGCAGCACCGTGATGGTATCGGCGATGCGCGCCACCACCTGCATGTTGTGCTCCACCATCAGCACGGTGCGGTGGGTCGCGGCCCGGCGGATGAGGGAGGTGACGCGATCGACGTCCTCGTGCGCCATGCCCTGGGTTGGCTCATCGAGCAGCATCAGCTGCGGTGCCATCGCGAGGGTCGTCGCGAGCTCGAGGGCGCGCTTGCGCCCGTAGGGCAGCTCGACGGCACGCACGTGGAGCAAGGTGCCGAGGTCCACCTGCTCGAGCAGCTCGCGCACGCGCGCATCGAGCACGGCCAGGCTGGAGGCGGGCCTCCAGAAATGGAACGTCGTCGCGAGCGTGCGCTGCAGCGCAATGCGTACGTTCTCCAGCACCGTGAGGTGCGGGAAGACCGCGGACAGCTGGAAGGAGCGCACGATGCCACGGCGAGCGACCTCCGCGGGCTTCGCCAGGGTTATGTCGCTGCCGCGATAGAGGATCTCCCCCCGGTCGGGGATGAGAAACTTGGTGAGCAGGTTGAAGAAGGTGGTCTTGCCCGCGCCGTTCGGGCCAATGAGGGCGTGGATCTCGCCCCGCCGCACCCGCAGGTCGATATCGCTCACGGCGACGAAACCCTTGAACTGCTTCGTCAGGCCGCGCGTCTCGAGTATGAAATCGTCGACCGCTGCATGCGGCGCCGCCGCCATGGAGCTCCCCCTGCCGTACGCTCCCGCGGGGGAGTTTATCGGGACTCTTCCGCGAAGGTCGAGCGTACTAACCGTGACTCGGGCGCTGCACCTGCTCGAAGCTGACCCCAGACAACGCCTTGACGACCGCATCGAACTCCGGCGGACGCCCCGGGGAGCCGTCGGCGGTGACCGCGAGCCGATACAGATGCTGATCGACGATCACGTAGCTGAGGCAGGTGTAATGGGTCTTGTCGGAGGAGCTGTCCTCGCGCGCATCGACCACCGTCCAGGCCCTGTGACCGCCGAGTGAGGTGGGCGCGCCGAGTGTCTTCGACTCGACACCGCTGCGATAACGGCGATCGAGCTGTGCACGGTAGCGGGGATCGGCAACGTCACTGCCGGAGGGTGCGGGGTCGTCCTCACGAAAAATCTCGAGCGTCGCCAGGCCGAAACGCGTGACGGCATCGTACCCACCTGGCTGCTGGGTTACCTGGGGTTGGGTCATCCCGCTCGGCAGAGTGCCGAGCCGCACGCCAAGCTCAGGCACGTCGACATCGTTCGCGTCGGCAGCAAGCGGCCACAGAAGCACGGCGGCCAGGGCGACGAAGCTGGATCTGTGCATATGGTGGATCTTAGCATTCCGTTACACCGCTCCCGGGCGGCCGGATGGCATAGACTCGGGCCGGAATGACACGCGCATCAGACCCGCCGCATCACCCGAGGTCCGGCCGCAAGTCGCGTCGTGAAGCGCGCCGCGGCGCGCGGCCGCTCCCGGCGGTTGTGTCGCAGCCACCGGGAAGTGCCGAGAGTCCGGCACTTCAGGCGATCTGGCACGTGGTCTGCACGATTCCACGCGGCCAGGTCTCGACCTACGGTGCCGTCGCGCGCGCGGCGGGATTCCCAGGACGGGCGCGACAGACAGGGTTCGCCCTGAGGGTCGCGCCCAAAGCCCTCAATCTGCCGTGGCATCGCGTCGTCGCCGCGGGGGGCCGGATTGCATTCCCGAGTTCCTCGCGCGCCTACCACGAGCAGACGCGCCGCCTGCGCTCCGAAGGTGTCCGCGTGGCCGAGGGCCGGGTGGAGCGTGGCGCGCTCACCGATCTCGCATGAACCTGCCGGCGCGGTCGGCGGCACTTACGAGTGCCGGCGCACAGCGTCGCGTGGAGACCGCATGGACGCCCTGAGCCCAGCGTTGCTCGCCCTGGTGCTGGGGCTGCTCGAGCCTGTCGCGGCCGGGGCGCAGAGCGCCTGGGTCACAGATCCGGCCATCCAGCAGCGCCTGGCGGCGGGTGAAGTCGTGGTGGCGACGAGCGCGATCGATCCGGCCCATCCGCGCGGCCGCGTGCGTGCAGCCGTGCGCATCGCGGCCGCACCGGATGCGATCTGGAAAATCGTGACCGATTGCCGGGAGGCACTGGCATTCGTGCCCGGGCTGCGGCACTGCCGGCTCGTCGAGGGTGCGGCGGATGGCAGCTGGCAGGATGTCGAGCACGAGGTGCGCTACTCCTGGCTGCTGCCGACGGTGCGCTATGTCTTTCGCGCCGACTACGATCGGCCACACCGGATCGACTTTCGCCGCATCAGCGGCGATCTCAAGGAGGAGGAGGGTACGTGGCTGTTCACACCGACAGCCGATGGCGTCGGCACGGTGGTGGAATACGAGGTGTACGTCGATCCCGGATTCTGGATCCCGCAGGCGCTCGTCGCACCCACACTGCGCCGGGACAGCCGCACGGTGCTCACGGCATTACGCGAGTGCGTGGCGCATGATGCGGGTGAGCATGCAGTGCGCTAGCCGCGCGCCTATCCCCGGTAGCCAAGACTGATCGTGTTGACCACGCGGTTGACTCCGGCGGCCTGGCGCGCCACATCCTCGGCTTCGGTGCGTTGCAGCGGCGTCGCTACCTGGCCGGACAGGTAGACCACGCCGCCAAGGGTCTGCACGTACACCATGTTGGGAGGCATCAGCGCCCTATGTTCCGCGAGGAGTGACTCGATCTCGGCCGTGATGCGCCGATCCTCCGGGCAGCCCTGTAACCCGCACTGGCGCACAGTACGCCAGGCATCGCAGCCGGGAACGGCACCGACGAGCGCCAACGCGAAGATCAGGATGCTGCGGCGTGTAGGCTTGTTCATGACGGTACGGCGGGGTGCCGGGCCCCGTCAGTGTAGACCGGGAAGATGGACCAGAGTGCCGTGATGACCTGCGGAAAAATGACCGGGGGCGCCGGGCCGCCGGCCACCCGCCCGGCACGGGTCCGGTGTTGATCTGAGCCGTCCACCCGCAGGCAAAAACACCTTGACCTTCAGGCCGCGGACGGCTCAGGGTTGGGAGCGGGCCGGCGGGCGCGCGGCGCGCCCAGGGGAGGAGCGTATGCAGCGACAGGTGCACGACTATCTCAAGGCGCTCGAGGCGGGAGACGCCAACAAGGCCGCCGCATTGTTCATTCCCGACGGTTGGGTCGAGTCGCCTTTTCTCGGGCGACTGCCGGTGCGGCAGTACATCAAGAAGGTGGCCGAGTCATCGCGCGAGACCCGGCTCACGGTGCACGACGTGCTGGTGAGCGCCGAGGGTCATCTGCGGGCGGTTGCCTATTATCAATACGACTGGCGTCTGAAGGACGGCTCGCGCGTGTCGTTCGACTGCGCGGACGTCTTCAACTTCGATCCGAGCACGGGGCACATCCAGTCGATCGTGCTCGTGTATGACACGCACCCGGTGCGAGCAGTGGTCGAAAACAAGTATCCCTGAGTGCCCGTGCGCGGCGCCGGTTGAGCACACGAGCCCGGTGTAGACTGCGAAGGTCGCTGCACCGGAGATCCGACATGGAATCGGCAGATGCGCCCGTGCCGTATCGCGTGGGCCAGTGGCTCCCGTCAGATCACGCCTTTCTCGCCCGCTGGCTCGAAGCGATGATTCACAAGACGCTCGACGAGCCGCGGCCGTTGCACCCCGTCGTTGCCGACTTTCGCGACGTCATCGAGTCGGATCCCGCGATCTTCATGCTGTTCAACCAGATGTTCGAGCAGGTGCCGCGGCGGCCGCCATACGACAGGGATCCGACCGGAAAGTGTCAGCTGCGGGACTATCAGCACATGCTGCAGCTGCTCAACACGCTCATGACGCACGCCCCCGAGTTCGATCAGACGGGGCTCGTCGGCTGCCCGATCAACACGATCTTCGACTGGTCGATGGGGACTGCCGCAGGCATGGCGGCATTCCTCAATGAGCGCGTCAACGCGGAGCTGAAGAGGGTCCTGAATGCCTGGGGACGATTTCTCGGCTCGAGCGATTCCACCTACGTGCTGAGCGACCACCCGCGCAAGGGGTGGTTCGGAGCGGATGCGCGCAAGGCGATGCCGGACTTTGCGCGCGAGTT